>JACXTT010011835.1_pt1 | contig 11631 bp, 10 predicted proteins | sample 9270951 | NCBI WGS metagenome assembly JACXTT01 (sample SAMN15532306, study PRJNA645909) | rock metagenome | isolation source: weathered quartz diorite | place: Puerto Rico | collected 2017-06-21 | reverse complement strand
TTGGAAGCGATGCAAGCTTAAGTTCTCAAACCAGCCTAAACAATGTCTTCGTAGAGGATGGGATGCTGAAATTGCGCAGGATCACGATAGGGGATCACGCCTATATTGGCAGCAGCGCGATGATAGACGGCGACAGTGTTGTTGAAGATTGGGGCGAATTGCAGGACCTGAGCCATTTGCAAGCCGGTAAGACCATTGCATCGGGTGAAGTTTGGAAAGGTAGTCCGGCACAGTTGGTCGACAAGAAAAATATTGCCGACTTGCCTCAACCGTTGCCAATTTCGAAGCTTACCCGCCGTAAGTATAAATTGGTATTTAGCCTGTTCATCCTGATATTTCCATTCATCGTTTTGCTGCCGTTATTGCCGACGATCATCACCATTAATAAATTGGACAACGCCGCCGATGACTATGATTTTACCTATCTGATTGGAGCACCGGGGTTGGCCCTGCTATATATCATTCTGTTCACAGCAGAAACTATCATCATTACCAGGTTGATGCAGCGCAAAGTAAAGCCGGGAAATTATTCGATTTACAGCATGTTTTACGTTCGTAAATGGTTCTCGGATCAGATGATGTCGTTAAGCCTCATCGTTCTGCATCCGATTTATGCTACGGTATTTGTGTCGAGGTTCTTCCGTGCATTGGGGGCAAAAGTGGGTAAGGACACGGAAATATCCACCGCGAGCAGTGTTACACACCCTTTGCTGGAAATCGGAGACGGCGCTTTTGTTGCTGATGCAGTAACATTAGGCGAGGCCGACGTGCGTGGGCAGCAATTGATATTGGATAAGACTACTATTGATAGCTACAGCTTTGTGGGCAACAGTGCATTGATCCCGCAAGGCTATCATTTGGAAGGTAATATGCTGATCGGTGTACTATCCACCCCACCGGATAAACAACAAATGGCTGATAACAAAGCCCGCGACTGGTTTGGGTCACCCGCAATACCATTGCCGCGCAGACAGGAAAGTAATCCGTTTCCGCCGGAATTAACCACCAAGCCTAAGCGCCGCCGGAAGCTGACCCGCGGATTGGTGGAGTTTATTAGGATCATACTGCCGGAAAGTGCTATCATCTGCTTCTCTATTCTGTTCATCGCCTACGGCCACGATTTGCTGGTTGACAAGCCGTTATGGAAGATCATCCTGTATTTTCCGTTTTACTATCTGTTCTTTATGGGAATTCCGGCCTTTTTATTGACGGTAGCATTAAAATGGCTGTTCATCGGCAAATACAAGCCTCAGCAAAAACCAATGTGGACATGGAAGGTATGGCGCAGCGAGGCTATCACTTCAACTTATGAAGCATTGTCGATCCCATTCCTGCTTGAATATATGCAGGGAACGCCATGGTTGCCTTTGCTGTTAAGATTGCTTGGGGTAAAAACAGGCAGACGGGTATGGATGAATACGACAGACATTACCGAATTTGATATGGTAACTATTTGTAATGATGCTGCACTGAATGCCGATTGCGGTCCGCAGACGCACTTATTTGAAGACAGGGTAATGAAGATCGGCGCGGTAAAGATTGGCGCACGAAGCAGCATTGGTGCCGGGACCATTATCCTGTATGATAGCGAGGTTGGGGATGATACCAGGATAGAAGGCCTGTCCCTCGTGATGAAAGGGGAACGCCTTGCCCCGGCAACCGATTGGACCGGAAGCCCGGTAAAACCATTATAATAAGCCAGAAACGAGGCACAGACGTCTAAAAGCTGCCAAATCTTAACGCCGGTCCTATATAAAGAACGGCGTTTTTTGCATTTATTTGACCCAAAGTTTGAACGTGCGCAAAGTACGTTCGAAGCCGGATAATTACTTAGGATTTTATATAATATAGTGCTAATTTTAACTAATAATCCATTCCTAAAATACTTCTTTTATGGCTTCCTTCACATTGAATATTAACAATCAATCGCACACGGTGGATGTCGATCCGGAAATGCCTTTGTTATGGGTAATTCGTGACTTTATCGGCTTAAAGGGCACCAAGTTTGGCTGCGGAATTGCCCAGTGCGGCGCCTGCACTGTACATTTTGATGGTCAGCCTATCCGCTCGTGCAGTTATCCTGTTCAGGGCGCTGTCGGCAAAAAGATTACTACAATAGAGGGTATTTCTGAAAATGTTGATCATCCGATACAGAAGGCATGGATTGAATTACAGGTTCCGCAATGCGGTTATTGCCAGTCGGGGCAAATTATGTCGGCAGCAGCGCTGCTCAACCATAATCATCAACCTACTGATGCGGATATTGATGAGGCAATGTCAGGTAATATTTGCCGTTGCGGCACTTATCCACGCATACGCAAGGCTATTCACAAAGCCGCAGATCTTATGAACGCTAAACAAACGGTATAAGCACTAACATGGAACAGAAAACAAATATTGGCCGCCGCAAATTTTTGAGGATAACAGGCATTACCGGCGCTGCATTAGTGCTTGGCATTGGTTTTTTGGAAAGAGACAAGATAGGCAGGGTGTTTAATATGAGCGGGGGCGGTAAAGAAGAAGGCTTTGCTTTAACACCATACGTTTCGATCGAAAAATCGGGGACCATCACCATATTGAATCCGAAAGCTGAAATGGGACAGGGGACCTATCAGTCGGTTCCGGCGTTGATAGCGGAAGAATTAGGGGTGACGCTCGATCAGGTGACGGTAAAATTCACCTCCGGCCAGCTAAATATTAAAGATCAGGCAACTGGCGGCAGTTCGTCTGTAAATAGCAACTATCTGCCATTCCGTACTTTGGGAGCATCAGCCAAAGAAATGCTGATAACTGCCGCTGCTAAGCAATGGAATGTGCCCGCTGGCGAATGTTATGCCGAAGACGCGAAGGTTTATCATAAGCCGTCGGGTAAAAGCATGACTTATGGAGAATTAGCCGAACCGGCCTCCAAGCTGGAAGTGCCTAAGAAACCTGTTCTGAAAGATGCCAAAGATTTCAAAATACTGGGCAAAGCGACACCGCGTTTGGATATCCCCTTAAAAGTATCGGGGAAGGCCATGTTTGGTATCGATGCCGAAGTTCCAGGTATAGTATATGCCTCTATTGAACGTTGCCCCGTTATTGGCGGCAAACTGGTGAGTTATGACGATAAAGAAACGCTTAAAGTAAAAGGTGTGCAGAAGGTAGTGAAGGTTGAGCGTGTGTTTTTTAAAAATAAGTATACAGGCGTAGCTGTATTGGCCGATAATTACTGGGCCGCTTTGCAAGGTCGTAAGGCATTAAAAGTACAATGGGATTACCAGGGATTTGATAAGTTTAACTCTAAAGACTACGAACAAAGCTTAAGGGATTTAAGTAAGCAGGAGGGGCTTGTTGCACATAAGGAAGGTGATTTTGACGGTCATTTTGCTTCGGCTTCGCATAAAGTGGAGGCTTTTTACGAAACCCCATTCGTTAGCCATTCCCCGATGGAACCTATGAATTGCACAGCTGATTGGAAAGACGGGAAAATGGAAATTTGGGTATCATCTCAAGGTGCAGAATGGACGAGAGACAGCGTAGCTGAGGCTTTAGGTATTCCGAAAGAAAGTATTCATGTTAATATGCAGTTCAATGGCGGCGGTTTTGGCAGACGTATTTCGCAGGATTACGCCGTAGAGGCCGCTAATCTTTCAAAGGCTATCAATAAACCCGTTAAACTGCTTTGGACAAGAGAAGATGATACTGAAATGGGACCTTTTCGCCCTGCGACATTTTCGGCAATGAAGGGCGGCCTATCCGGTGATGGGAAAGCGGTTGCTTTTCAGCATAAGGTGATTTCGCCATCAATTAATGCTACCATCAGCCCGAAATATGATAAGACCAAAGCGGACGATGATATGATGGAGGGAACAGGTTCACAGCCCTACGAAATACCGAACATTAAAAACACGTATGTGTTTTCTGATATTCATTTGCCGTTAACCTGGTGGCGTTCGGTAACCTCTTCCACCGTTGCATTTCCGCATGAAAGTTTTATCGATGAGCTGGCAGTAGCAGCAGGCAAAGATCCATTAGAGTTCAGACTTGGACTGTTAACCAAGCCATCGGATACCAAGCGGGTGTTGACGAAATTGAAAGAAGTTTCTGGCTGGGATAAGCCATTGCCGGCCGGTAAAGGCCGCGGAATAGCACAGTGGGTGTTCTTCGCCGGACTGTGCGGGCACGTTGTAGAGGTTTCTAAACTTAAAGACAACTCAGTGAAAATTGATAAGGTCTACGCGGTGATCGATTTAGGTACTGTGGTTAATCCTGATAATGTAAAGTCGCAGGTGGAAGGAGCAATTGTTATGGCCATAACGGCTGCAACAAAAGATGCAATAACCTTTGAAAAGGGTAGGACCGAGCAAACCAATTTTCACAATAACAGGATGGTGAGGATGAATGAGGTTCCGGAAATTGAAGTCCATATCCTGGCTGAAGGCGGTCCGGTAATCAAAGGGGTCGGCGAGCCTGGCTTACCATCGCTGGCACCTGCTTTGTGCAACGCTATCTACGCAGCTACCGGTAAACGTATTCGTAAACTGCCCTTTGACCTGAATAAAATATCGTAGAATTAAAATGTTTTGCAACCCTGATGCTTAACCGACAAAGGTATTGCATCTTAATTGTAGAGACGCGCCTTATTTCGCAGCAATCACTTTAATTTCCGTTACTTCGCGAATACACCTTGCCGGTTTTTTCTCGTCCTGAACAATAATACGAAACGGACCCTCACCGGAAGGCAATGGTTTACCATCAACCTGGTCGGCCAGGATGATGGCCCTATCAGTAAATGCCTTATCCAATTCCGCCAAAGCAAATACCACCTGGTAATTGTCGCTGGCTGTGATTAAAATATACTTGGTCAGGTTTTTACCTTTCAGATCAGGGCCTAAAGTAACACCTGTTTTCTTTAGAATATCAGAGAGAGTGACACCAGTATACATATGGTCTTTGCCATCGTGGTCTTTCCGATTGACAGTTGTTTGCATGTATTTATGCAGATCTTCATCGTTGATCGTTAGCGGAGTTATTACTTCACCACTTATCTTAATAGATGCAGTTTGTGCATTTGCATAATAGCTTAGGATAAAACTTAAAAATGTAAAAATAAAAATGACTGAATGCTTTTTCATGGATTGAGTTGCTGAATCGGATAAACCAAATTTGCAAATTAAAATCATGCATTTCCTCCTATCACAAATAGAACGGAATGAAATTTTTATCTACCAGCTCACACTTAACCAGCATGGATGTGAACAGGATATCGCCAAAAATATTGGCTATGGCGGTATCTGCGGCATCGTGGCCGGTAGCTATTTTGATCAGGCCGTTTAGCGGTACCAGTTTGGTAGCATCAAACAATATCCATTCGTCGCCTATATATGCCTCAAAACAAGCGTGAAAATCGCCGGGCGTCAGCTGGTAGGCGTAACCGGTAAAATAACGGGCCGGTATGGTTAGTGCACGGCATAAAGCAATGCCCAGATGTGCAAAATCGCGGCATACACCGGCTTGCTGGGTAACGGTATCGTATGCCGACGTTTGTGTATTAGTGGAACCACTGCGGTATTCAACATTTTTATTGATCCAGTTGGTAAGTGTAACTACTTTTTCAAAAGGATTCTCAATGTGACCGAACAGATTATAAGCTAGCCGGAACAATTTATCCGACTGGCAATAACGGCTTGGATACAGGTATGGCAATACCAGCGGGTCCATTTTCCCAATCAGGATCTCCTCGCGGGCGCTATGATCTTTTATCTCGAAGTTATTGTCAACTGTAGCCTTATAAGTGATATTCAGAATTCCCGGTTCTGCAATTTCCAAACGGATAATACGGTTTTCGCCATTGACAGAAAATAATTCTTCGACCTTTATACAGGGGTCGGCGATAAATGTTTCCTCTAATACGGCCTGGGTTGGCGTTTGCAGTGCACGGATATTTAAAATCAGCGTCCCCGCAGACTTGATCTCGTACGCCATTTCAGCGGAAACATTGAATTTCATTTTTTGGGTTGATTATGTTGTGTTGATTAGGTAGGACTAAGTTGATTGAGTTAGACTAAGTTGATTGAGTGGGCAACAGACTGATTTCGTTAACCCAATCAACTTAATCAACCATTTAACTCAATCAGCATCCGAATAACTCAATCAACCACATTTCGTGGCAACTTGGCAAACGCAGGTTCCATCCATTCATCAGGGATATCTTCGAGCGCTTTCTTCAGCTCTTCTGCCCATTGCGCCGATATATCCTGCAGGTCCTTTTGCTCGTAGCGTTGCTCTGCTATTTCGTAGCTATCTTTTTTATAAAGAACGACATCAATCGGGAAGTCGACATTATTGGAGCTTACCCTTGTTGAATCGAACGATAAAAATCCGGCTTTCAAAGCCACCCGCATACTGGTGTTCTCCGTGAGCGTACGGTTCAATATCGCTTTACCATGTCCGGAGTTGCCGATGATTACAAAAGGCGCGCCTTGTTCCAACTCCACCCAGTTTCCCTCGGGAAAAAGCAAAAATAATTTATGCTCCTTATCGTCCTTTAACTGCCCGCCGATAATGGTATTCAGATCGAATTTAAAACCCGCTTTTTCCAGTGATTCTTTGTCTTCCTCTGCAACGCGTTTTATTTGTTGCCCAAATGCATTAGCCGCTTTATATAGTTTATTGAACTCCTGTGTTTCCAGTTGTTCCCTGAAATAAACAATGGCTTTGTCCCTCACAGACCGTAGCCCGCTTGTCATGATAAAAAGGGAAAAATTATCCTTTTGTTCTACAAATATTTTCTTCTTTACAGCGGTTTCAGTTCCGGATGTGATCAGCGTATCAGCAATAGCTACAAGCCCCTCTTTTACCTTTATTCCCAAGCAGTAGGTCATAATCTCTTTTATTCTGCCGGCAAATTAATCAAATAAAAACCATTCAGCTGGTATTAATCCGTATTTGTCTATTTACCCGCCGCAATGACCGCCCGTTGGTAAAGCATTATTATAAATAATGTGCACCGGATATTTGCAGATATTAAAATAATGCTTAACATTGTGTCGTTATGACACTATGCATTAACTGAAATAACTCGAACACACATTAACCTTTATATTCCCCGATCGTAATAAAATGCGATCGGGTTTTTATTTTAAATCAGTACTTTAGCGAATCATACAAATAAGCCTTGCCAGGAAACGTCACAGCCCGACATCAAACTTTTGAGTGGATCGATAACCTTAAGGTTGTCTCATTATTCGCAGTCGTAATACTGCATACCGCCTCGCCTTTGCTGATGGATTTTAAGCACGCCGGTACAGGGTATTGGCTTGTGGGCGACTTTTATAATGCATTGGTCCGTTTCGGCGTACCTGTTTTTGTGATGATTACGGGGGCGCTTTTATTACACCGGGAATACGAGGTACCCGATTTCCTTAAACGACGACTGTCGCGTATTATATGGCCCTTTTTACTCTGGAGCCTGATCTATATTGCTTATGCGTGGTACGATGAAGAAGTCCCTTTCTCGGATAGTATCTGGACTAACCTTCATACCGTACTCCATCAGCTTAAATATGGTGCCTATTACCACTTATGGTATGTGTACATGCTGCTGGGCCTGTACCTTTTTATCCCCATAATCAGCAAGTTTGTGCGGAATGCCTCAGAAAAAGAAATTCGCTACTTTTTGATAGTGTGGTTTGTGGTGATGATATTCAGTCAGCCCTACTTATCACGTTTTGTGCCTTTAGTAGATGTGCATTATTTTATTGGCTATTTAGGTTACCTGGTACTTGGGCATTACCTCGCATTTAAAGAATTGCCGGAGACTGGCATCAAAATACCCTTGATCATCTACATCCTTCTTTGTGTCGCCAGTATTACCATCGGAACTTATTTTCTCTCAGTAAATACAAATGGATTGAGCACGGTGATGTATGAGCCGCTTGGGCCTTTTATTGTGCTGTATGCTTCCGGCGTGTTTTTACTGGCGAGGGTATGTACCTTTAAATTGCCCGAAGTGATGGTTAAATTAAGAGCCATAGCCGGCGGATTGAGCCTTGGAATTTACTTATGCCATGCCTTGTTCCTTACATTGCTGGATGGGCAGGGAATCAACTATAAGTTGTTCAATCCGTTTATCAGTATTCCGCTAACTGCTTTAGTGTGCTTCACATTATCGTCATTTCTGATATTTATTATCAGCAAAATACCTGTTATTGGAAAATATATTGCCGGCTGAGGTTGATATAACTACCGGATTCTTAACAGCTTTTGTATCTTTGGAGATATTTTTAATTGATTGACGTTCCAGGAATTTAATTTTAACGAGCACCTAACCGAAGGTATCCTTAGTATGGGATACACCACGCCAACACCGATACAGGAAATGGCAATACCGGTAGTATTAGAAGGTAAGGACCTGATTGCCTGCGCGCAAACAGGAACAGGTAAAACCGCATCATATTTATTACCCATTCTGCATAAAATTGCCGAGGCCGATGAAGGGCATAAAACCACTGCGTTGATATTGGCGCCAACACGCGAGCTGGCCCAGCAGATCGATCAGCAGGTGGAAGGCTTGGCCTATTTTACAGGTTTAAGCTCGATTGCCGTATATGGTGGTGGGGACGGAATAGTTTATGAACAACAGCGCCGCGGTATCCAGAATAAAGTAGATATACTGATCGCTACGCCTGGGCGATTGATCGCGCATCTTACCTCGGGCATATTAAAGCTGGATCAGATCAAATATCTGATCCTGGACGAAGCGGACCGTATGCTGGATATGGGTTTTATGGGCGATATCATGCGCATCATTCGCGATATACCTGTGCACCGGCAAACGCTACTGTTCTCGGCGACCATGCCAGGGCCGATACGTAAACTTGCCAATTCAATTTTAAAGCATCCGGAACAGATCAACCTGGCTACCTCGCAACCAGCCGAAGGGATCAACCAGCAGATATACAAAGTACATAACGACCAGAAATCAAAACTGGTTGTTAAACTGCTTAAAGAAGGCAATTATACCAGCACCATCATTTTTGCGAATACCAAAGACGAGGTGAAAAGACTAAGCAAGGAATTAAAAGCAGCGCATGTGAAATCAAGCGCCTTTCACTCCGATTTTGAGCAGGCTGAACGTGAGCAAATACTGCTTGATTTCAAGAATCGTGAACTCCCCGTTATCATTGGTACTGATGCACTTTCCCGCGGGATTGACGTAGAAGGCATCGACCTGGTGATCAATTATGATGTGCCGTCTGACCCCGAAGATTATATTCACCGTATTGGCCGTACCGCCCGTGCAGAAACTACCGGCACTGCCATCACCCTGGTAAATGAACGCGACAACCGCAAACTGAAGACTATTGAAGACCTGATAGGCCGCAGCATTAATGAAAATGTTCTCCCGGCTGAATTAGGAGAGGCTCCTGTGTTTAGAGCGCATAAACCGGGTAAAAAACGGAATAACAACCGTAAAAAATTCAGAAATGACAAGAAAAAGCCGGACAATAAGGCTGTATAGCATGTGATCCATTGATCAATAGCCAATCTCAATCGTAGCTTTATAAGTTGCTTCATTGGTTATGTTATTTATCATAAAATGTGCAACGTCAGCCCGCGAAATGCTGAGGCAATTCTTTAAAAAACTGTTGATCGCAAACCGGTACTCGCCTGTAACGGGCTTATCGGTCAGTCGCGGCGGGCGCATGATGGTCCAGTTTATATCCGTTTCCTTGATAATGTTCTCCATTAACCGTAAGTCATCATACATATGTCTCAATATCTTTTGAACGATATATTTTTCGGCAAATCTGACATAAAAAGGTAGCACCGGGCTTATCTCTATTGCAGAGGCTGAGATAAAAACAGCTCGCCGCAGGCCTTTCTTTTTCATAGCCTTTAACAGGTTCTTATTTCCTTCTGAATAAAGTATCGTAGGTTTATTGATGGCATTGGTCCCTAAGGCTGAAATGAGAAGATCCTTACCTTCAAGGTGTTCTTCAAAAGTCTCCGGATACATTACATCGCCTTTTACAACCAGAAGATTAGCATGTGTTAGGGTAAGTTTGGCTGGATTACGCAGCACGGCCGTAACATTGTGGCCTGCTTTGAGTGCAAGCTCTACAGTTTGTTTCCCAATGCCGCCATTGGCACCTATGACTAATATGTTCAATGCTGCTTTTGGATGTTCTATTTTCATGATATTTAATTGAATTTAAAGACACTTAATACAAAAATTGCCAGGAATATTGCCAGTTGAGTAATATGAAAGATGTTGAGGTTGTCCCTTATCCTTAGAGTTTTATCATTAACATTTATTCCTGATATTTCTTCGGGTAGTAGTTTTCTTAACCGCACACCCAGCCTTCGCCCGAAAACTAATCCATTGATCATAATTAACAGGATCAATCCAAATTTTATCCTGAACCACAATTGCTCGCCAAAAATACCATGGGTAAGGTACATCATGGTCACACCGGAAATAAGCAGCAAAAGAAAACCGCTTCCAAACACGATTTGAAGTTTTACTAAAGCCTCACTAATTGCAAGTGCTTTGGTTTTATCTGCCCAATATTGCTTCCATATTTGTTTAAAGATCACATAGTCCATCAATGTCGTTCCGGCCATCATCGTTATGCCTGTAATATGGGTTGCCAGTGCTGCATGGTAAATTGTTTCAGTTGTCATAATTATTGGATTTAATACGTTTTCGTATTTGTTTTATCAAATGTAATATGTTTTCGAATTAATAATCAAATCCCGAAGTAGTTTTAATTATATTTACTGCGGAATCGTAATAAAATTGACATGAATAAGACAATCCTACTGGTAAATGAATGGGGTAATTTCGAGGCCGCTTATCCGGATGCCCATATTGATGATTTTTGCAGGCACTATCTCGCTACTCATCAGAGGCAAAAAAATACCGGACCTTTAACAGGTGGTGTTGTGCCGCCAACCAGCGAAGGACTATTATTAAAGATGATTGGCCGTATTCATAAATTGAATATGAGTTACGCCAATAATGCGATAGAAAATACCGGTATAAAACAGATAGAAGAGTTTGGGATTTTGTTGACTGTGCAACAGGGGCACAATCCAAAAAAATCAGAAGTGATCTATGCGAACTTGTTCGAACTATCAAGCGGAACGGACATGCTCAACCGTCTGATAAAAAGAGGTTTGATAAAAGAATACGATGATAAGGACGACAAACGCTCAAAGCGCATTGAGCTTACCGCAGCAGGGGCAAAGGCGATAGAGCTGTGTACGGCACGCATGAGAAAGGTGGCAAGTATGATGACCATTGACCTTAGCGAAGACGATAAACAGTTATGCATCCAGCTCTTAAAAAATATTGAGGTCAAATACTCAGCATTGTGGCAGCAACATAAGGACAAGCCTTTTGACGAGGTTTATGATAGTATGACACAAGGTGGTAAAAAGTAAGAGAGCTATTTTTTAGCTCGCTTTAAAAACTCATCGGTAAAATGCTGTTTCCATTTGGGCTTTGAAAATTTTTCCGCATTAAATGATTGAGATGCACCTTTGGGAATAGTCAGGCTATGCCAGTCGCTACCCGCTACCATTTTGGCAATGTAAACGATTTGTCCGATATGATAAGGGTAATGCGCCAGTTGCCGGTTA
>JACXTT010011834.1_pt1 | contig 11632 bp, 9 predicted proteins | sample 9270951 | NCBI WGS metagenome assembly JACXTT01 (sample SAMN15532306, study PRJNA645909) | rock metagenome | isolation source: weathered quartz diorite | place: Puerto Rico | collected 2017-06-21 | reverse complement strand
CCGATGCCGACGTAGAGCGTGCCCAGCTTCGCCAGCGCTTCTGCTTTCGTCGAAGGAGCCATCCAGGGGAGCGCTTCGACCCGCTTGTGGAACGCGGCGACGATGTCGGTGACCATGGCTTGCACTTGCGCCTTGGCTTCCGGCGGGAAATATCGCTTCGTGTACATTTGGCCGACGGCGTCGCCGAGCAGGTCGTTCACCAGGAATACGCTGCGCTGCCAGCGCGGCCGCTGTTGCGTCGCTCCGGTGAGGGCCGTGCCGAAAAAGGAGAATCTCTCCTCGACCAATGCCCGCGGAAGCACTCCGCCATAAGCCTCGATCAAGTGGAAGGCAAGCCAATCTTTCCACGTGTCCAGCGGCGTAGATGCAACCAGCGCGGCCTCGCCGGTGAAAGCAGTTGGCTGCCACACGATGAAGCTGGCTTGCTTGCTGAGCCCGGCGGCGCGGAAGTATTCGGCCCAGTCCAGGCCGGGCGCTTTCACTGCAAAGTCGGCCTGCTTCCAGGTGTTGTTGGCCTTGTGAATGTCCTCGTTATCGGCGAGGCTGATATGTTTTTCCGCGATGGCGTGCTCGAGCTCAATGATGTGCGTGGCGCGCGCGTCGGTGTCAGAGAATCCTGCCAGCTTGAGGATGGCTGAGACGTGCGCCTGATATTTGGTGCGAATCTCGCGCATGCGGTCGCTATCCGCCAGATAGTATTCGCGATCTGGTAGCTGCAGGCCGCCCTGCAGCAAGTAGGCAGTGTAGTGGTCCGAGTCGTTGAATCCGGGAGCGACCCACAAGCCAAAGAGATTTGGGGTGTGGAAGTTGGTGTTGTTGAGCGCGTCCACGTCGGCTCGCAAGCTCTCGCCCAGTGCGCGGGCGAGCTCGCGCTTGTCGTGAATGGCGGCGATGGCGTCGAGATGCGGGCGAAGAGGCGCGAGGCCTTTCGCTTCTATGCCGGCTTCATCCATGTAGGAATTGTAGAGGTCGGCGATCTTGCGGGCGCCGGAACCCGCAGGCGCGCCGGATTTGGCAGCCTCTTGAATCAACGACGCAACGCGCTCGTTGCTCAGGTCGGCCAGGGCATTAAAGACTCCCACCCTGCTGCGGTCCGCAGGAATTTCCGTGCGCTTGACCCAGCTCCCGTTCGCATATAGATAAAAATCGTCGCCCGGCTGGACCGAGCGGTCGAGATTCGCGACGACGATGCCGTGCGTATCTTGCTGCGGCGCGTTCTGCGCCTGAGCAGCGTAGAGGAAGCAAACCGCAAGAATAAACGCCGCAACTAAACCGCGTGCGTAGGAAAAGTATCCGGACTTAAGCGTGACTCTCATTGTTTTCCCTCCAACGGCCATTGCTCAAGGGGTGGCGAGAGCCAGTAGGCATCGAGATCCCGCCCGATGACGAAATTCCCCAAATATCCCCAGTTAATCAGGAAGCATAACACGCCCACCGAGGTTGCCTCGTCCCGTCTTGCGGGCGATCGAAGCTGACTTCGCCACGTTTCGTTGACTCTCAGATTGGGCAGTAGTAGCATCCCTCCGTCCCCGTCAGTTTACCTTTCCTCGTTCTTGAGGATTTAGAGAGTCGGAGCCTGTTCAATTCTCAAAAAGGAGATCCCCATGATCCCGAACCAAACTGTCAAAACAGCCGGAATTATTGTCGCAATTTCCGCGATTGCCCTGGCAGGCGTGTTCATGAGTTCTCGAAGTGTGCGAGGCAGCGAGGATGATGGCGACGAATCAAAGATTCAGATCGGCTTCAAAATAGCGCCGGTTCCGCTGCATCTGGAAGGGCTGGACTTGGAATTGGTTGGACTTGGAAGCTATCTCGTGAACATGAGCAACTGTAACGATTGCCACGATACGGGACCAGCGGCGCAATTCGCTCCGGGCGGAAACCCATTCTTTGGTCAAAAAAAGAAGATCAATCCTAAGACTTATCTGGGAGGAGGGCGGGTTTTTCCTCCGGTATCAGGACCACCTTCGCCGCCGCTTATTTCCCGCAATTTGACGCCGTCGACCAAAACCGGACTGCCGGAAGGAGACCATACGTTTCCAGAATTTCTGGAGATTCTCCGCACGGGAAAAGATTTTGATCACCTGCATCCAAACTGCTCAGCAACCGTGACCACGAACTGCTTTCCCCCGGTTCCTCCGTTCAACGGAGACCTTCTCCAAGTCATGCCATGGCCGAATCTTCAAGAGTTAACCAACCATGACATTCGCGCCATCTACGAGTATTTGAAAGCGGTTCCATGCATTCAGGGCAACTATCCGGGCGAACCTGCTGATCGGTGCCAGTGAGCGATCGTTGACGCAGCCGTCTCTAGCCCACAAGGACGCCCGACGAGCCCACGCGTTGCGGGGCAATGCGTGGGCTCGTCGAAGTACCCGCAGAAAGCCTAGGATCGACGAGCAAAGCGACGATACGAACAAAATTTACTTGACGGGAGTGGCATTCTTCCACTAATCCTTCTCTGCTATCTGGCGCCATAACAGTTGTATTCAGCTTAACTGTATGGTTATATTACGGGCATTGCCGGATTTCCTTAGTCAGAATGGAGGATGGAATGGAAACCCCTGAACTCCGGCCTCTGACCCTCGGAGAATTGCTCGACCGCACCTTCACGCTGTACCGGAACCACTTCTGGCTTTTTGTGGGGATCATGGCCATCCCCGCGGCAATTGCGATCCCGTTCAACGCATGGTTCTTTTCCACGCAGGGATTTGCAGGTTTCGGGGCAAAACCATTACCGGCGTTCGCGGCGGGGGCAGTCGTGGTTTTCATTACATTCATCCTGCTTTCCTGGCTCGTGTATGCAATGGCCCTGGGTGCCGCGACCTTTGCGGTTTCTGAAACGTATTTAGGCCAAAACGTAACTGTACGGAAGTCCTATGGAAAGGTCCGGGGAAAAATGTGGAGGATCGTGGGGGTGGTGGTGGTTACGTTCCTTCGAAGCCTTGGAATGCTGGTGCTGGTGGGGATTGGTATGGCCATCGTTGTGGGAGTCCTGGCCGGCGTGACAGCGGTGGTGGCAAGAGCAAGTGGCGATCAATCGCGAACAGTCGTCGGCGCAGTCCTTGCAATCGTCATGCTTCTCACGTATTTGGTGGGCATTGGTCTCTGGATTCTTTGGTGCCTCCGGTACGCTGTTTCCATTCCGGCCTTGCTGCTTGAGAACCTGGGGGTGCTGGCGGCCATTCGGCGCAGCATCAAACTGACGGTTGGGCGACGATGGCAACTGCTCGTCGCAGTCGTGCTCTGTGTCATCATCGCGTACGCTGGGATGATTATCTTCCAGGGGCCTTTCTTTCTGACCATGATGTTTTCGGCCCGCGGCGGTCAACTCCCAGAATGGCTGACTCTCACCCTAGCGATCAGCGGTTCTGTGGGTGGCGCCATTACCGGACCCTTGCTGATGATCGTCCTGGTGCTCTGCTACTATGACACTCGCATCCGCAAGGAAGCCTTTGATCTGCAATTCATGATGTCCTCACTCGATACTGCCGCACCCTCGTCGGGAATCGCACCCGTCGCTTGAGGTCTATCTTTCCTTGCGACAGATCGCGCACAGTTACCGGATCTCGCTCACGCTGATCCTGCTGTTCTCCGCGACTCTAATTTCGAGTCAGCCGACCGATGCGCAGCAGTCGGGACAGGAAATCAGTTTGCAGGAGTACATTGCGGAGCTCCGGTCCGCCGCTGATGCCCTCGAGGGAACACAGCCAGCCGCAACCCACAATTTTCGAATCGCGCTCCCACCTGAATGGGTTGTTCGAATGGATGGGCAGTCGATGAGGATCAAGACGGACTGGTTGAACACCGCTCTGCTTATCGAAGACAACGCACCACTGGCTAGCACCGACCGAGTGCGGCAAGCCCGCCAGCGTGTGGCGGCTCTGCTCGAAGCCGCTGAAGGTCGCGCTGCGCAGACGAGCGGCGCGGACCTGAGCGGGTCCCACGCGCGGATTGATCGAATCCTCGGCCAGCGCGAGTTCCAAGGATCGCGGGAGCCGTCGTGGCTGGATAAGCTCAAGGCGCGCGTGTATGGCTGGATTTGGCGACAATGGGAACGCCTATTCGGTCACGCGGGCATCTCTTCGAGGGCTAGCGACGTTATTGCTTGGACGCTCGTTTCGCTCGCGGGCCTTCTCTTGGCTTTGTGGGCCGTTCGTGCCTTTCTTGCGACTGCATCGAGGTCGGAGATGGACCTGCGAGGCGCGGCGCCGGCAGGTCAGGACTGGCGCTATTGGGCGAGCGAAGCTCGCGTCGCCGCCGGGCGCGGTGACTACCGGGCCGCGATTCATGCGGCCTACTGGGGTGCGGTAGCACGCCTCGAAGAAAACCATCTGCTTCCGCAAGACCGTTCTAGAACGCCACGAGAATCCTTGCGAATGCTGCAGCGGGGCAGCGCGGCGTATTCTCCATTGGCGCAGTTGACCCGCCGCTTTGAACTTACTTGGTACGGCTACCACGCCGCTACGCCCGCGGATTGGGACGACGCCGTGCAACACTTGGAGACACTGGGATGCCTGCGTTCCTCGACTCCGGCGACCGCCGGCTCGTAGCTGGCGCTTTGATCGTCACGGTTGCTCTGCTAGGACTGATGTACCTTCTGCGTCCGTTGCCAACGCAGCGCTCCATAGGCTCTTCGTCCAGCTATTCGGCAGACTGGCTGGGAACCAAGGCTGCATTTCTCCTGCTGCAAGAAATGGGTTACCGCGTCGAACGCTGGGAATCGCCTCCTGAAGACCTTCCTGAACAGTCCGCAGGGACCACGCTGATTTTTGCCGAACCATTCGAGAGAGCCTCGGCGGACCAGCGCGCCGCAGTCTCTCAGTTCGTCTCTACGGGTGGCCGCCTGCTCGTGATGGGAGCGAGCGGGGCGTCGTTCGCGCCTCAATCGGCAGCGGTGGGCGTCCCGTCCTCGGACTTGTCGCAAGTCCCATTCGCGGCACAACTTCCTTCGCCTCTGAGCCAGAATGCGCCGGAGGTCACGATGGTTGCGCCGGACGACTGGACCGCGCTCGCATCGTCGCAACTCTCCATCTATGCCAAGGACGGCAAGCCCGGAGTTGTCTGGTACCGCTTCGGCAAGGGAGAAGTGATCTGGTGGTCCGTGTCTTCGCCCATGTCAAACGGCTCCATACGCGAGAAGGGAAATCTCGCGCTGTTTCTGAACTCGATCGGTCCCCCGAGCTCGCGTATTCTCTGGGACGAATATTTCCACGGCATGCGTCGATCGCTTAGTTCGTATTTTGCCGAGACTCCCCTGCCTTGGGCCGGCTTGCAGGTCGCCATTGCCTTCGCCGCGCTCATATTCACCTTCTCGCGGCGATCGGGGCCCGTCCGGATGCCTGTCGAGGATTCGAGGACTTCGCCGCTCGAGTTCGTGGATACTCTCGGAGACCTTTATCAAACCGCACATGCCGCCCCTGCAGCCGTGGGTGTCGCCAATCAGTATCTCCGGTCGCTGCTGACGCGCAAGCTGGGCATTCCTGCCAAGTCGAAGTTGCCCGAACTGTGCCGCGCGGCCTCCGTCCGATTCGGTTTGCACGAAGACACGCTGTTCCATACACTTTCGCGGGCAGAGCGGGCGATGCGTGACATCAACCTGGGCGACGAGGAAGCCCTCGATCAGGTTCAGGCGCTTCACGGCTTCTCGGACCGGCTAGAGACCCGAGCAAAAACCAGGGAGGAGAACCGCGCATGGAGATGACGGCAGCGGCACTGGCTTCCCACGTGCGGAAAGAGTTCTCCAAGATCATCGTCGGGCAGAACGAAATGCTGGACCAGCTGTTGCTGGTATTGCTCGTTCGGGGGCACGCGCTGGTCGAGGGTGTCCCAGGGCTGGCGAAAACGCTGGCGGTAAAGTCTCTGGCGCACATCTTCACGCTGCACTTTCAGAGAGTGCAATGCACTCCCGATTTGATCCCGGCTGATGTGTTGGGCGGCAATATTTTTGAGCCGGCAAACGGCAGCTTCCGCCTCCACCGCGGGCCAATCTTCACTGACCTTCTTCTGGTCGACGAGATCAATCGAATGCCCCCTCGCACTCAATCGGCGCTCCTAGAAGCGATGGAAGAATCGCAAGTGACGATTGACGGAACCAATCATCGTCTCTCCCAGTCCTTCGCTGTTTTCGCCACCCAGAATCCGGTGGAATTCGAAGGAACGTACCCGCTGCCGGAGGCGCAGCTCGATCGGTTCTTAATGAAAATTCGGATCGGATACCCTGAGGAAGCCCAAGAAACGGAGATTTTATCTCGCTACCAGCAGGGATTTGACGCCCGAAATTTTGATCAGGTCGGCATGGAATCGGTTGCGGAGCAGGCGTTGCGGGAGGCGCGGGCGGAAGTCACACGCGTTCGCGTTGAGCCGAAGCTTCACGACTATATCGTGTCCATTGCCCGCGCGACTCGGAATTCCGCGGCCGTCAGCTTAGGAGCAAGCCCACGCGCAGCTATTTCCATGATGCTCGTGGGTAAGGCGATCGCGGCGATCGAGGGGCGGGACTTCCTGATCCCCGATGATGTGAAGACGGCTGCTCCACCGATCCTGCGTCATCGCCTGCTCCTTAAGCCTGAAGCGGACCTCGAAGGCATCACTCCGGATCAGGTTATCGCGGAGATTCTGGCGGAAACCGTCGTTCCCAGATAGCGCTATGGACCGGCTCGTACCTGCAAATGTGGCGGCGAAAGCCGAGAATGTCGGGCGATTGCCCTTTGGCTTCGCGCGGCGATTTTTTCTCCTTCTGTTCGTAGGCTTGGTGTGGATTGCTCCGGCGTGGCGGCAGCCGCGCTTCCTCTATCTTCTGGCTGTATGGGATTTGCTGGCTGTGGCGGCCTGGGCCTTCGACCTTCGCCGTTTGCCACGGCCGCAACAGATTGAAATCCGGCGAATATGGACGGAGCCGCTGGGCCTCGCAAGCAATACGCAGGTCTCCATTGAAGTAGCCAACTCATCCGCGGTGTCTATTTTTGCGCAGATGAATGACGAAGCGCCGGACACTTTTGGTCGCGAGCTTCCCGGCGGTCAGTTTGCCGTGCCCGCTCGCGGATCGGCCTGCGTCCAGTATTCAGTACGGCCCCGGGCCCGTGGAGACGCTACGTTTGGTGATGCCTGGCTGCGATACAGCAGTACTTGGTGCCTCGCCGAACGATGGGTGCGGGCCCGACTAGGCCAAAGCGTGCGGGTTTATCCGAATCTCGAGGCAGCGCGAAGGATGCGCATCTTTCTTATCCGCAGCCGCCAGATTGAGTTGGAAAAGAGGCTGAAGCGCCAGCGCGGGCTGGGCAGGGAGTTCGAAAGCTTGCGCGAGTACCGTTCCGGGGATGAGTTCCGCGACATCTGCTGGAGCGCCACGGCGCGGCGCGGCAAGCTGATCACCAAGATGTATCAGATCGAGCGAAGTCAGACCCTCTGGCTGGTGCTGGACGCTGGTCGTCTCTTGCGCGCGCGCGTCGATGGGTTGACGAAGCTCGACTTTGCCGTTGACGCAGCCCTCACCCTCGCACAGGTCGCTTTCTACTCCGGCGACCGCGTCGCGCTCCTTGCTTATGGCCGCAAGCCGCAGCAGCGTGTCGGGCCTGGACGGGGGCCGCTGCATCTGCGGATGCTGATGGAAAGCCTGGCCCAAGTGCGAGCCGAGACCTTCGAAGCCAATCACTTGCTTGCTGCAGAGCTGCTGCTCTCGTCTCAAAATCGGCGGAGCCTCATCATCTGGATAACCGATCTTGCCGAGACCGCAGCGACGCCCGAGGTTATCGAGTGCGCCGCCGCTATGGCCAGCCGCCACCTTGTCCTGCTCGTCGTCATGGAGCAGAAGGAGTTGCTCGGCGTCACCGCGGCGCGTCCCGAGAGTGCCGAGGAAATGTACCGGTACATGGCGGCGCTCGAAATCGTGCAACGACGCGAGCTGCTATTGAGGCGGCTTCGCCAACAAGGGGCCATGGCCGTCGAGGCAGCTTCGGAAGGACTCTCCACTGCCGTAGTCAACCACTACCTCGAAGTGAAGGAGCGAGGCTTACTCTAGCTGGAAGGTGCGGCTTTCGCAGGCGCGGGCACGCGCGAAGCGGGCGGTTGCTTTGGCATGACGAAGAGGATCAGGAGGCCGAAAAGCGCGGCGCCAAGCAGATACTTCCAGCGTGCGGCTAGATCCGTCGGCGACACGAATCCCTCCACCGTGCCGGCCACGATGAGCAGCGGGATGATTCCAAGGGCGAGGCGGACCGCGCGGCCGCCTTCTCGAACAAGTGACGCTCGCCTCGGGAGCGTGCCCGGAAACAGCAAGCCCTTGGCAATCAACAATCCTGCGCCTCCGGCCATGAAAATGGCGGGCAACTCCAGCACACCATGCGGCACTACAAAGCTCAGAAGCTGGCCGGACATCCCCGCTTGCCAGCAGGCCGCATTTACCACGCCGAACAAGAGCCCGTTGAAGGCCAGCATCCACAGAGTTCCAATGCCTGCGGTAATCCCCAGGGCAAAGGTAGTGAACGATACGCTGAGGTTGTTGGTCATGATCTCGCTCGAAGCCAGCGGTTTGATGGAAACAACCGAGTGCGTCCACATTTGACGCTTGTTGATTGAATCCATCATCGCCGGGCCGAGAAAGTAGCCCTGGAACCCCGGATTGGCGATCGCCATCATCAGCCCCGCTGCAGCCATGGCGAAGAAAACGGCGCAGGCTGCCACCGTATAGGGCAGCGTGTCATGAAATACTTGAGGGAAGGTATCGCGATAAAAAGTAATTACGCCTCTTGGCCTGGCGCGCCGGCCCATGTAAAGGCAGTTGTGCGCGCGACCCAGCAGTTGGTTCAGGGACTGTGCGAGGCGGAGGCTGGAGGGATCCTCTCGAACCGTTGCCAGGTCCGACGCTGTCTGGCGGTACAATAGGGCCAGTTCCCGCAATTCGTGATGACCCAAGGCGCGGACCCCGCCCTTCTCGGCTCGCGCCAGGAGTTCGTCGACGCGCGCCCAGTAAGGACGCCTCAACTGAAGCCATCGAGTGGAGATCACGGATGCAACCGAGCGAAAAGCTTATCATCGAGACCCCAGAGCACACCACTCTGGAGTTTCCTCTCGCCGGCATCGGGAGTCGCGCTCTGGCCCTAATGATCGACACGCTGTTGCAGATCGGCGCGTTCATCATTCTTGGGATTCTGGCGGGGCTCATTGCCTACGCGGGCTACTTTCCACGGTTGGGAAAACAGTGGGTCTACGCGCTTTTCATTTTTGCCGGCTTTCTGGTGGAGGTTGCTTACTTTGCATTCTTTGAGATCGTGTGGAACGGTCAGACTCCGGGTAAGCGGTGGACCCGCTTGCGGGTGATCGCGGATTCAGGCCGGCCGGTTGACGCGCAGGGCGCCATCTTGCGCAACCTGGTCCGAATCGTGGATTCCCTGCCCAGCCTCTATGCAGCGGGGATCGTCACGAGCTTGATTAGTTCGCAGAACAAGCGTATAGGCGATTACGTCGCAGGAACGGTCGTCGTTCATGAAAAAGGATTGCAAGGCGTTTCGCCTTGGGTTGCGTCCGCCACTCCACTGCTGGCATTGGCACGCCCAGTGGAGCTCACAGGTGCGCAACTTCAACTTGTCGAGGCGTTCCTCGAGCGGCGTGGCAGCTTTTCGGAAGACCTACGCCGGTCCATGGCTCGTCAGATCACTGAACGCTTGAGCCGGGACCTACCCCAAGATGCTCTCCAGGCCCCGGAAAAATTCCTTGAAACTTTGGTCGAGCGGTACCGGAACGCAACGCGCTTCCGATAGGCGTGGGGAAACTGTTTTGCCTTTGTCACTACTCGTTGAGATAAGAAGGTGGCGCGCCCGGAGAGATTCGAACTCCCGACCCTCTGCTTCGAAGGCAGATGCTCTATCCAGCTGAGCTACGGGCGCGTGTTGCTACTCTACCTAACTCCCGGCGAAAAAGGCCAGTGCTTTAGGCCTGCTTGGGGTCGAGGTGCCCAGCATTTTCTAGTGTTGCTGGTGAATGAGTGCCGGCAGGATTCGCCGGGGCGGGAGAGTGAGAGGCACTCGGCAGATTCACAAGCGCCTCTCCCTGCGGTGCATCAAAGTTTCCAAAACCTCACTGGATCACCTCCTTCTCGGCACGGCTGCCGATGAAGTGATTATAAGACTTGTTTTGCTTCCAGCGAGAAAATTTATTCGCGCAGGGCGAATACGAACAGGCTGTTGCCGGAGGCGACGGAAACATACTGCTTGCCGTCGACCTGGAACGTCATGGGGCCGGCGATGATTTCTCCGCCGAGGCTTTGTTTCCACAGAAGCGCGCCGGTGCGGGCGTCGAGCGCCTGGAAATAGCCTTCGCGCCCTCCAACAAAGAGCAGGTCCGAAGCGGTCGTCAGAATCCCGCTGGTATTGACGTCGTGCATGTCAAACTTCCACTTTTTGTTGCCTGTCGCGGGGTCGATTGCGATGACGGCGCCGCTGCCTAGCGCTTCCGTATATATATTGACGGGCCCCAGGCGCTGGCCCGTGGGATTATCCGCGCCGGGAATGGGCGTCGTGTTCGCGCCACCGGTAAAGCGCGTGCCCTCCTTATATTCGGCGTCCGTGCCGGCAAAAACAGTTGAATAATTCTCCCACGCGGAGACATAGAAAAGCCCGGTGCGCGGGCTGTAAGACGGCGAGTACCAGTTTGTCCCGCCTTGAATGCCCGGAAAGGTTGGCTCGCCGGGAGGCTGAGGGGTCGCAATCGGCCGGCCATTGGCGTCGAGCCCGCTGGCCCAATTGACCTTCACGAACGAGTGCCCCGAGAGGAATTTTCCGTTTGTGCGATCGAGCGCGTAGAAGAAGCCGTTGCGATTGCCCCAGAGCATCAACTTGCTCGGCGTCCCATTCCAATTGGCGTTGGCGAGGACGGGGACCTGCACCGAGTCGTAGTCGTAGGGATCGTTGGGCGTAAACTGGAAATACCACTTTAGTTTCCCGGTGTCGGCATCGAGCGCGACAACGGAATCAGAGTACAGATTGTCACCGGGGCGCTGCTTCGGGTTCCAATCAGGGCCTGGATTGCCTGTGCCCCAATAGGTCAAGTTGAGGTCGGGGTCGTACGAACCCGTCATCCAGACAGCCGCGCCGCCGTGTTCCCAGTCGGCTCCTCGCCAGCTTTCGTGGCCGGGCTGATCGGGATCGGGAACTGTATCAAAGTGCCAGGCTTCCTTGCCGGATCGCGCATCGAAAGCGGCGATGAATCCGCGCACGCCGAATTCGCCTCCCGCGACTCCGACGATGACTTTATCCTTCACGACGAGCGGCGCCATGGTCATGGCGTAGCCGGATTTGGCCTCGGCCACCTTCTCGTTCCAGAGGGCGTGGCCGTTCTTGGCGTCAATGGCGACGAGGTGCGCGTCAACGGTCGCCATGAAGAGCGAATCGCCGAGGATCGCGAGACCGCGATTCACGATGCCGCAGCAGGGCCGCGCGGCAGGCGACACAGCGTAGTGGTAGACCCAGAAGGCGCGGCCCGTCTTGGCGTCGAGCGCCACGATGTCGTTGGGCGACTGAGTGATGTACATGATCCCGTCCACGACGAGCGGCGTGGTCTCGAACTTCTGCAGCGACTGCGCCTGAAAAACCCATTTCAACTCGAGGTTCTTCACGTTGGACGGTTCGACTTGTTT
>JACXTT010011833.1_pt1 | contig 11633 bp, 11 predicted proteins | sample 9270951 | NCBI WGS metagenome assembly JACXTT01 (sample SAMN15532306, study PRJNA645909) | rock metagenome | isolation source: weathered quartz diorite | place: Puerto Rico | collected 2017-06-21 | reverse complement strand
ACATGGACAACAACCTCCAGAGCCTTCAGGCCTTTCTTCGGACCATTGACATGGGCAGCTTTTCAGCAGTCGGCCGGGATCAAGGGATCTCCCAGTCTGCCGTCAGCAAGCAGATTGCCGGTCTTGAAGCCACGCTGGGGATGCAGTTGTTCCGGCGCACCACGCGCAAACTCAGCCCTACGAGCGAGGCGCTGCATCTCTACCCATATGTGCAGCAACTGCTTGATGCGATTGATGTGATGAGGTCCGATGTGCATGGCTTGCCCGCGGACGGCATCGGTGGAACCTTACGCATCACCATGCCAAGCTCATTTGGGCGCAAGATCATCATGCCGCTGCTGCCTGAATTTCAGCAGTTCCACCCTCGCTTGGTGCTCGAACTGGTGTTTGCGGACGGTGTGCTCGACCTTGTCGAAGAAGGCATGGAGTTGGGCATTCGCATCGGCACGCTGCCTTCCAGCACGCTCGTCACGCGTTCACTTGGCCTAGCCCAGCAGAAGCTGGTCGCAACGCCTGACTACCTGGCGGAACATGGCAGACCGGAAGTACCCACGGACTTGAGCCATCACCGATGCATTACGCTGGTAGGTACCCAGCGATCCGCACGTTGGGAATTTGAGTCCGAACATGGCAGGCACGCCGTGGATGTCGCGGGTCCGCTTCGAATGAACGACCTTGACGCGATCTACGACGCTACGCTGTCCCACATGGGGATCTCGATTGTGCCGGAATGGCGGGCGGCGGACGATATCCAGTCAGGGAAAATAGTGACGCTTCTGGACGAATTTTTTCCTCTGCCCCAGCCAGTCAGTGTCGTCTATCCGCAAACTCGATTCCTATCGCAGCGCGCAAGAGTCTTCATCGACTTCATCAGCTCGCGGATCCGGCGCCTATAACAGTACTGAACTGCACTAAGGCGCCTGTAATCTTACAGTGCGCACGCCCTACCCCTGCTGACAGGTTGAAAGGTGATGTATGACTATCATCAACCGTCGAGTGTCCGCCAACTCTGAAGCTCTTCGCGTGCGTGATGTAACACTTTCCGCGAGCGATGACTTCGAGACCAAGCGGGATAAGCTTGCGCGCATCATGCTCGATTCGATGTACCAATTCGTCGGCTTGCTGGATGCGCGTGGCAACATGCTTGAAATCAACCGGGCGGCTCTCGAAGCGGTAGGCATATGCATGGATGACATTCGCGGAAAGCCGTTCTGGGAAGCCCGTTGGTGGGTCATATCAGCGGAGACACAGAAATTGCTGCACGAATTGATTTTCCGCGCTAGCCACGGGGAGTTCGTCCGGTGCGACTTTGAGGTCTACGGTCAAGCAATGGGCGAGGAAACCATCATTGTCGATTTTTCCCTATTGCCCATTAAAGATTCTGAAGGCAACGTGGTATTCCTGCTTCCGGAAGGCCGCAATATCACTGAAAAGAAACGCGCCGAAGAAGCAATAGCCCGGAAGAATGATGAACTGCGGGCAAGCTGGGAGTTGATCTGTCGTCAACACGACGAGCTCCAGCAACTTTACGACAGAATCGTGTCCGAGCAGAAGTTGTCCGAACGGCTACTGCTCAATCTTCTGCCCTATCCGATCGCTGAGCGGCTGAAGGCGCGTCCAGCCATGGTTGCCAACAGCATTCCGGAAATTATCGCGGACAGCTTTCCTGCAGTCACGGTTTTGTTTGCAGACATTGTCGAATTTAGCCGGTTCTCCGCTGGCATGAGTCCAGAGAAATTGGTGGCAATCCTCAACGAGATTTTCGCCGAATTCGATACGATTGCAGACGACCGAGGTCTCGAAAAGATCAAGACCATCGGTGACGCATATATGGCCGCCGCTGGGCTACCGGAGCCAGCAGAGGATCACGCGATTCGAGCTGCGCATATGGCCCTTGATATGATCGATGCGCTTGAGCTATTCAATCAGCGCACGGGCTACGATCTGCAGATGCGAATCGGACTAAATAGCGGCCCAGTATTCGCTGGCGTCATTGGCAAACGGAAGTTCATTTACGATTTATGGGGTGATGCGGTCAACACTGCGAGCCGAATGGAATCTCACGGTGTGGCCGGGCGCGTACAATTAACGGATGCTACGCGGCGCATGCTCGGAAGTTCATTCCTCGTGGAAGAACGGGGAGCCATTGATACGAAAGGCTTAGGTACACTTCATACGTGGCTCCTGACTGGCCGAAGTGTTCCATCATTTCAATAACACATTTTTTTAAGCAGTTATTAGCCTTGTGCGGCTCGGCCGCATAATAATAATTTGGGTGAGCGCCCGGCGTTGTTGCATAAATCCGAGGTCGCTTGCGGCTGACGTTTACGCGCAACGGCTGGAACGCTTGCTCTGTTAACTTCTGACGAAGTTGCGTAGTGTCTTGGACTTTTTCCGGGACGATGCGCAAGGACAACCGACAGCAAGCCGAGCCCAAGGGGGTCTACCGCGTCAAGAACTGGGCGCAGTACAACAAGGGGCTGATAGCCCGAGGAGATGTCACGATGTGGGTCGAGGAGAGCTTGCTCGTGCCGCCGGCTAAAGCCCAGTCGCCCAAGCGTGGCCACCCGCTCGTCTATACGGATGCGCTGATCCAAGGCCTCCTTGGCCTCAAGCAGGTATTCCACCTGCCGCTGCGCGCGTTGCAAGGCTTTGCGCAGAGCTTGCGCACGCTGGCCTTCCCGACGTTGCCAGTGCCGAACTACACGACCCTGAGTCGCCGCGCGCAGAATCTGAACGTAGTGTTGCCCGCCTCGAACAACGGCGAGCCGCTCCACCTTGCGGTCGACAGCACCGGGCTGAAGCTTTACGGCGTATGCGCAAGCCAGGAACGATACTCGCACGTTGTGTTAATGAGGACGCCCACTCAAACACAGTATGAGGATCTGGGCGATGGCAGTGCAAGTCGACGCCACTCGACAGGATACGTCTGGATTGCCTTGAATTGGACTGCCGTAACCTCGTGGTCGTGCCATCGAAGCTTCGTCGCGTGATCAACGCGCAGCAGGCTACGGTCGCGAACCTGCGCGCGGTCGATGAGACGAGCGTCGAAGACCGTATCGAGGCGCAGGCGCTGCAACGACTGCTTGACGCGCAGGAGAAACTGATCAAATCGGAGGCAGCATGAGCGGCGCCATGACCGACTACTATGCCGCTCTTGAGCGGTTGAAGAACCGCAAGGGTGCGCGTATCAACAACGACACCGTGGCGATCGAGGCGGGCCGCAAGAAGGGCTGCATCAAGAAGTCGCGCCCACAATTCACTGAACTGATCGCAGCGATCGACGCGGCCAATGCAGTGGCCCGGCGCACGAAGCTCGAACTCACCGAGCGTCTGAACCGCGCAAAGGGCGACGCGAAGGATCTGCAGGCACAGCTTGACGAATCGCTGGCTCGTGAACTTGCCCCGCTCCATCAGGTGTTCCGCCTGCGCAAGGAACTGGCCGCGCTGCGTGGCGGTAGCGTCCTGCCCTTGCAGCCGCGCTAGATTGCGGCGGGCATCTTCGCTCGAAATCAGCTGCGAAACTTGCGACTGAAGATAGACATTCCGGTGGTCGTTGTGTCCATTTTTTCTGCTGACTTTATGGACATCCGGCAGCCTGCTGATTCCAGTATTTGCAGGGCTCTGGCTGATGTCCATTTTTTGTCCCTTGCGCGTAATGGCGAAGGCGAGTGGAAGGTTCGTAAGCACGGCTGGTCCAAGCGCCGGACTTGGCGCAAGGTCCATCTGGCGATGAACGCGAACACCGGCCAAATCTGCGCCGCACTGATGACTCATCAGGACGTGGGCGACGGGGAGGTACTGCCCGATCTGCTCGTCCAGATTCCAGTCGACGTGCCGATCGACACCATCGGCGGCGATGGCGCCTACGACAGCAAGCCGTGCCATGCAGCAATTGATGCGCGCAGTGCCAAGCCATCGATTCCGCCGCGTGAGGGAGCGATGCCTTGGGCCGACGGTACTCCCGGCGCGGCTTGGCGCAACGCCGCCATCGGCGACATTGCCAAGAGCAGCAGACGGGAATGGAAGCAAGGCAGCGGCTATCACCAGCGCTCGCTGGCCGAGAACCTGATGTACCGGCTCAAGACACTTACCGGGCACTGCCTGTGGGCGCGAGAGATGGGCTCCCAGGCCACCGAAGTATCCATTCGTGCAGGCGTGCTCAACCGCATGGCGGAGCTTGCACGCCCTCAGTCCGTCCGCATCGCCTGAGTTTTGCCTCATGTGGGAACGCATGTTTTCAAACTCGATTTATGCAACAACGCCTGAGCGCCCCTATCGTTTTCCCATTAACAGTCAGACAGTATCGGTTAGTCGGCCGAGCCTATTGATTGTCTGAATCGATCAAACTTCGGTCATTCGCGGAGCGGTATGCGAATGGCTCTGGAGGTCGTGAGCGGCCGCCTCGGGGGCGACCATACTTTACGGCGGCGCCATGCTGACTACAGCGCGGCTATGCGGTCCTTCGCCTGTTGGTACTCCGTGGCAAGGCGAGCAACAATGTCACGTACCGGCGGCAGGTCGCCGATCTGCCCCACGCCGTGGCCTGCACCCCAGATGTCTTTCCAGGCCTTGGCTTTCGAACGCCCGTCCGCGAAGCTCATGCGACTCTTGTCGGCAACGTCGAGGCGGTCCGGGTCGAGCCCGGCCAGCTCGATGCTCTCCCTAACATAGTTGCCATGGACCCCGGAGAACAGGTTGGTGTAGACGATGTCGGTCGCGCTGGCACGCACTAGCGCCTGCTTGTAGGCAGCACTGGCATTGGCTTCTTCGCTGGCGATAAAGCGGGTTCCCATGTAGGCGAAGTCAGCGCCCATCGCCTGTGCCGCCAGGATGGCATCGCCCGTGGCAATGGCGCCGGACAGCGCGACGGGGCCCCGGAAGATGCGCCGCACCTCGCCTACTAGCGCCATCGGCGATAGCGTGCCGCCATGGCCGCCCGCACCGGCAGCCACCACGATGAGCCCATCGACTCCGGCGTCCAGTGCCTTGCGCGCATGGCGCAAATTGATGACATCGTGGAGCACGATGCCGCCATACGCGTGCACGGCATCGATGATCTCGCGCACGGGTGCGCGCAGTGAAGTGATCAGAATCGGAACCTTGTGCTTAATGCAGGTTTCGACGTCCTGTTCGAGCCGAACGTTGGAGGCATGAACGATCTGGTTAACCGCGATGGGACCGACCGTTGCACCCGGGTTGGCGGCCTTAAAAGCGTCCAGCTCCCGCTTCATATCGCCGAGCCAGGTGTCGAGCAGCTCAGGCTGGCGAGCGTTGAGGGCCGGGAACGAACCGACAATGCCGGCCTTGCATTGGGCAAGCACCAATTCCGGATAGCTGACGGTGAACATGGGCGAGGCGATCACGGGCAGCGCGAGCTCTCGCAGAACAGTCGGGATATGGGAATTCTGAGACATGGTGGTTTCGAAAGAAAGCCGCGGGTCTAGCGACAGATGGGTGGAAGCATGGAATTGGGAACACCAGGGCGGCCCGGACTCACCCGAGTCGCGCCCAGATCAACAAGGTGGCGCAGTACACAGCCCCGACCCAAAGCATATGGACGACGGTGTAGCCCATGATGTCTTTCAAGTGCAAACGCGACAGGGCCAGGGCAGGCAACAGCCAGAACGGCTGAACCAGATCGTTCCAGGCGTTGCCCAGCATCACGGCCATCGCCGTCTGATTCAGCGGCGCGCCGAGCGAATGCGCTGCAGCAATCATGAAAGGACCCTGTACCACCCAGTGGCCGCCCGCTGAGGGTGCGAAGAAGTTGATAAGGAACGAGCTGACGATGCCCCACAGGGTCAGCGTGTGCGGCGTGGAAATGTCGACGAAGGCGTGCGAGATGCTCTCGACCAGCCCACTGCCCGCCATGATCGCCATCAGGCCCGCATAGAACGGGTACTGCAGGATCACGCCGCCGACGGCCTTGATGCCCTCGTTGAGCATCTCGACATAGCGCGCGGGCGTGCCGAGTAGCACAATGCCCGCGAACAGGATGACGAAATTGATGATGTTGACGTCGAACGCTTTGCCGGCCGTGAAGTAGCGGTAGAGGTAGACTGCCGCCACGGCACCGATCGCCAGGCTGAGCAGACGGCTATCGTTGAGGCGGTTGGCCAGCGTCTTGCCACCCGCGGGAGCCGCTGCCGGCGCACCAGTAGCTCCGCGCTCGGACGGCGCAAGCGCGGGGTCGATCGGTACCACCTGGTCTGCGCGGCGGGGCAGCATCATGACGTTCAGGATGGGAAGCGTGATCAGCAGCACCAGGCCAGCCAGCAACATGGGCGCGGAGAAGATGGTCTCGCGCAGCGGGATGACGCCCATCGTGTCCGAGAGCGCGTGTCCCTTGCTGGAAATCACGATAGGAATCGTCGCCGACAGGCCGATGCCGTAGAGCGTGAAGCCGCTGTAGGCCGAGGCGATGATCAGCGGGTAGTGCACGTCTCGCAGCTTCAGGGCGAGCTTCTTGGCAACGATGCCGCCGACCACCAGGCCGAATCCCCAGTTGATGTAGCTGGCCACGCCGCCGACCAGCGTGGCGACGACGACCGCCGTGGCCGGGCGCTGCACCCGGCTGACCAGGGCCGACAGCAGCGCGTCGACTAGCGGCGCGCGAGCCAGCACGTAGCCCATCACGAGGATTACGGCCATCTGCGTGGTGAAACCGAGCAGATTCCAGAAGCCCGCGCCCCAGTTGTCGACGGTCGTGACCAGGCTCTGCTGCTCGACCACCACGGCCAGTCCCATCGTCAGGATGGTCAACCCGATCGCGAAGACGAAGGGATCGGGCAGGTACCTGCGCATCAGTTCGGTGAAAAAGCTGGTCATGCCGTGCATGGGTGTCTCCTGTTGTCGTTGTTCATGATCCGCGCTTGGGTCAGGCCGCGCCGCGCTTGAGCACCAGCACGTCGCTCACGCCGTCCTGCACCAGCGCGCCATGCTGGTCGAGCAATTGCAGGCTGCGGTTGATGCGCCCGACGCGGCGGCTCGTGCCGGCCTCCGTCTCCAGGATGCCTAGGCGCAGGTGCAACGTCTGGCCGACGAGCATGGGCGCCACGAACCGCCAGTTGCCGAGGGACATCATGGCCACCACGGTGTGCTCGAAGATGCCAAGCTGGTGCATCATCCCGGTGGCCATCGCGATGCCGAGCGCGCCATGCACGACGCGCTGGCCGTAGCGGGTCTGGGCAGCGAACTCGGCGTCGGCATGGATGGGGTTCCAGTCACCGGAAAGCATGGAGAACATGGTCAGGTCAGTTTCGGTGACGGTCCTGGCCGTGCTTTCGAAGACCTGGCCGACCTCGAAGTCTTCGAAGTAGTAGGAATGGGACATGGTGATGTTTCCTTGGAATCTGCAGTGGGCGCGCACGTGGCGCGCTCAGCCCTGCGCCAGGCGCTCGATGGCCATGTCGCGCAGCTTGTTACGCTGAGTCTTGATGCCGTTCGAGCTCTGCGTGACCGGGTAACGGTCGACGAACCAGATACGCGCCGGCACTTTGAAGGAAGCCGTCTGCGCGGCCATCTGCGCGATCAGGTCGGCCTCCACAGGCGTGCTCCCGGCGCTCGGCACAACGAACGCCACCACGCGTATGCGGCCTTCGATCTCTATCGCGACAACCTGCGCGTCAGCCACGCTGTCGAAGCGCTTGAGCACCGCCTCGATTTCAACCGGATTGACCAGGAAACCGCCCAGACGTATTGCGTCTCCCATGCGCGTCTCATAGACGAAGGTGCCGTCGTCGCGAAGGTGGCCGAGGTCGCCCGTGCGAAAGAAGCCATCCGGAAGCACCGCGTCCGCCGTGGCCTGCGGATCGTTGAAGTAGCCCAGGAAATTGCTTGGGGCGCGGATCTCAAGCTCGCCCGAGCCTCCGGGCGGCAGCAGCTCGCCGCTCTCCGTGTCCCGCACGCGCACTTGCGCCAACGCGGCAGCAACCGGCCGGCCGCCACCTTCAAGGCGTGCATCGAGCGGCAGTTCCAGCGGTTGCCCGGAAAACAAAGCCAGCACTTCGCTGCTGCCGTAGAGCCCGACCAGCGGAATGCCGCGCGACCAAGCGCGGCGCGCGTATTCGCCGAAGCTCGAAGTGAAGGCGCCAAAGCCGAAGAACCGCGCCGCGGGGAACGGCCGCTCCTCTTTCACCGCTTCGGCGATGCGCTGGTACATCTCGTCGCTGCCGAACGTGTGGGTAACGCGGTAGCGCTGCGCCAGAGCTGCCGCAGTCTTGCCGTCGAAGGCGTCCATTAGCACGGCCGGCGCGCCGGCGGCGAACGCGGCCAGCACCCCGTTTAAGCCGAATACGCCGCAGAACGGCACCATCGCCAGCATGACCGCATCCGGCTGGTCCAGCCCGTAGGCGCTGGCGCAGCGGCGAGCGTGGTCGACCAGCGTGCGCTGCGGGTGCATCACCAGCTTGGGTCCTTTTGTGGTGCCTGACGTCGTGAACAGGATGACCGCCTCGTCGGGGTCAGAGCTGTCCGCAGCAAGCGCGGTCCCGGCGGTCGCGACGCCATGATGTATGGGAAAGCGGGCAACGGGACGCCCGAGCAGCGTGCCGGCGGTGTCGTCGCCGGCATCGACAACCACGATGCCCTCCAGCGCCGGCAGCGCATAGGTAGCGATGCCGCGCAGGATGTCGGCGAAGTCGATCTTGCGAAAGCCCGGCTGGCAGATCAAGAGTCGGGCCCCACTCTTGCCGAGGATGTGGCTGACCTCCTCACTGCGATAGCGCGTGTTGACCGAAACGAGCACGGCGCCCAAGCGCGCCAGTGCGAACAGCAGCGCTAGCCATTCAGTGCGGTTCACCAGCCAAACCGCGACCCGGTCGCCGCGGCGCACACCCTGCGCCTGCAGCCACGCCAGGGTCTGCCTGCACTGGGCGTGGAATTGCGAAACGGTGATAGTGCGCTCGCCGTCGATAAAGGCGGTGGCGTCTGGCGAGGCCTCGAGTCGTTGCTCGATCAGGCTCCAGAGATTGTCGTCTTGTTCCAAGGGGATGGCTCCTTCGATTCGATTTGGGCGTGCCATTCCGGAGACTCCGGCGACGGCGTCCTTGAGGACGAGCGCCTCCACACCTGCGTGAGGTGAAGGCGGACTGGCAACGAGAGTTGGGGTGCGCCCCCCTGGCCGGGAACGGGCCGTGAGGGGATTGCCGCTGGGAAGGTCAGCCCGGCTTGGGCGGCGAGAGTGTCATGGTCTTGTCTCCGGTCTTGGCGCCCCATTGAGGAGGACACCTTGATAACGCAAATTATGGCCAGCACCTCAGCCAGTGTCAACGCACTCGTCTAAAACTATGGACACTGTAATTAATTGATTTATAATGTTTTTTTGTTTTCAAAGACAGTGTTTGTCAAAAACAAAGGACGACTATGGATCTGGAACTCGCGATGCATCAGCTTGGTATCCGGGGCAAGCTGTACAGCGCCTACATGGCATCGCTGGAACTTGGCGAAGCCCCCGTCAACCAAGTTGCCACCCGGGCGGGCCTCGGCCGCACGACGGCATACAGCGTGATCGAGCGGCTTCAGGAAGAAGGATTGGTACGGTTGGTGGACCGGGAGGACAAGCGCTTCGTCGTGCCAGAGGATCCCAACGTACTGATGCGGCGACTGGAAGCACGGCAGCGCACGCTGGCCGAGCTGATGCCGCAACTGCGCTCGCTGTACAACAGCTCCCGCACCAAGCCAGAGATCCGCTTTTACGAAGGACAGGATGCGGTGCGCACCGTGCTGTGGGATACCTTGACGGCCCAGTCGAAGCATTTGCGCGGCGTGCTATCCGCCGCTCAGTTGCTGGAGTCGGTGGGCAACGTGGCCATGGACGAATACATCGCCAAGCGGGTGCAGGCGGGCATCCGACTGCAGGTGCTGCGCTCGTCGTCGCAGGACATCGATGCGCTGTGGCCGCACGCCGATCAGCAGTTGCGCGAACTGCGATATGCGCCCGAACACATCACGCTTGCGATGACGACCTATGTCTACGACGACAAGGTTGTCATGCTGTCCTCCAAGCGGGAGGACTACGGCCTCATCATCCAGAGCCACGATTTCGCGACTCTGTATGCGGCAATGTTCGATGGCCTGTGGGCGATTTCGCAGCCGATGCGCTGACCTATCTGGCCAGCTTGACTGACGAACTCCAGGGGACGAGTCTTCGCAACCCAGGCTCGTTCACGCGGCTAGGGATGCACCATTTGGCCGTTCTCGGCCACAAAGCGTCACTCGTCTGCACCAATTTTCGGTCGCTCAAACGGCAGCTCCGCTTAGTAAGCTGCCGTCCAGTTCGCGGCGAAGAACATCAATTATAGGTTGAACCATTCCAGCGGTGCCATGCTTGACATACTGAGCCCAATCGACTTTTGCTCGATGAAGCCGATCACCTGAAGATGTGCGAGGAAGAGCATTACCCAATCCCGTCGAAGCCGGGATGCGCGCTGTTCGGCGTCAAAATGAGAATCGCCGGCGCGGACGATCGCGAGTTGCCCTGGAATGGCGTCGAGTCCGGTGACCGTGAGTGGGATGTGAGTACTTCCGGAGCGAAAGCCGAAACTCGCCACAGCTCGATGAACAAGCCTAGGCCGAACTTTGAGCACGCGGCGCGCATAACGCTTTGATTTCTCACGGTTATGTGAGCGCGAGCAAGTCGATTACTGGGTACAGGCGACGGCGCTGACGTTGAGCAGACGGAAGGCCTTTTCCTGAACTGGGGTCGGCCGCGTGATCATGACGATCTTTGCTTGCGGGTTCAGAGGGGTGTGGCAGACGTTGTATGCGAGCGTGGCCAGATCATCGAGCAACGTGCGGAAGCTATGCACCGGCAAGCCGTCCTCGCCAAGCCTGGTGGCGTCCTTGGCTTTCGCCTGGTCCGAGCGTCGTGCCTTGGCTACTGGCGAAGGCCGGGCCGCACGTGCGAGCTCGATGTATTCATCGTCGAACAGCATCGGCTTTAACGTCTCGCGCATGTGCCACTCGACGTAGTAGGCGAGCATGCACAGAAAGACGTGAGCGCGCACGCGCGCGGCGTTCCAATGGAACACGGGGCGCACCTGCAGATCGACCGTCTTGAGCGAACGGAAGGCTCGCTCCACCACTGCCAGCCCCTTGTAGGCCGTCACGGCCGCCTCAGCCGACAGGTCCGTTGCCGGTAGACTGGTGCGCACCACGTACAGGCCATCAAGTGCGGCCTCCTGCTGAATCTGTTCGGCCTTGCGCCCCCACGTGAAGCTCGAGTCGGTGATGTTCCACTCGAAGTGCTTGCCCATCTTGAAGTGATCGATGACGCGGCCTACGCGCAGGGCAATCTCCTCGATACCCTTGAGGCGGTTGCGGGCACGCGTGGTCGCCTCAGCGATCTTCATCAACTCGGCTTCGGTGGCCTGCAGCAGTGCCTCGCGTTTGCGGCTGCGCTCCTCGGCCAGTAGCGGATTGCGACACACGATGAGCCGCTCGCCGGGGAACGCCTCGCTGGTCACCTCCAGCAGGTTGCGCTCATCGAACAGCGACGGCTGGAAGGGGCCTTTCTCCTGGGCAAGCGCGGCCATCTGCGGCGCGCGCAGGCTGCTCACCCAGTCCAGGCCAGCCGGGCGCAATACCGTGTCGATGCGCGCCTGCGTGAGCATGCCCCGGTCGCCCACCCA
>JACXTT010011832.1_pt1 | contig 11633 bp, 10 predicted proteins | sample 9270951 | NCBI WGS metagenome assembly JACXTT01 (sample SAMN15532306, study PRJNA645909) | rock metagenome | isolation source: weathered quartz diorite | place: Puerto Rico | collected 2017-06-21 | reverse complement strand
TCTTCATTCCGCGTGCAACACTAACTCAAATAAGAGCAGACAAGCGATAGTAAACACCACGTCGTAAGTGCCAAGCAACACCATCCAGAACTTCGCGGGCATCTCTCCGGTCAAAATCGCAGTCGTGGCGTTCACCATAGCAAGCAACGCCGGAATGGAGACGGGAAACAGAAGCAGCGGGAGCATGATCTCCCGGCTGCGAGTGCGGAGCGACACCGCGGCAAAGAACGTGCCGTTCACCACGATGGCCCAGGTGCCGAGCGCGGCTACGGGAATCAACTGCCACGCCGGACCGAGCGGTCGCAGTTTGTAAAATATGACGAACAGTGGCGTCATCAACAGCTCTAGCGCCGCAACGAAAACGAAATTCCCCAGCGCTTTGGCAACAAAAAGAGAATTTGCGGGAGCGGGCGAGACCCGGTAGGCGTCGAGCACCTGATTGCGTAACTCCCGCGCCCAGGTCTGGTTGAGCGCCACCACCGCGGCAAACAGAAACGCCACCCACACCAACCCGCCGGCGATCTGTCGCGATTCTTCCGCGTTGGGATCAAAGGAAAAGCTGAAGACTACAACCACCAGCAGGGAGAAGAACACCATCGAATTGATGGCGTCTTTCGATCGCCACTCGAGACGCAGGTCTTTGGCCAGAGTGGCCCACGCGACACCCGTGATCGTACCTGCCGGTCTTGTCACTGCGTTTGGCGTCATTTCGATTCGAGCGCTGGCAACCCGCGAGTACGATGTGTGATCCGCCCGCTTTCCATCCAGACGAATTCGTCGGCGACGCCCTCCAGCAAGGGCGCCTGGTGGGTTACCACGAAAATCGTCCGGCCCGCGGTGCGCATGCGCACCAGCAGTGCGACCATCGCGCCCGCTGAGCGCAGGTCCAAGTTGGAGAAGGGCTCATCAAGCAAGAGAATTTTCGGGTCGTTGAGCAACGCCCGAGCCAGCGACAATCTCTGCCGCATGCCCTGCGAATACTGTGCCACGGGTCGGGCCAACCCTGGATCGAGATCAACCGCAGTCATGCTGGCGCCACAGTTCTGTGCATCGCTGATCCCATAGAGGCCCGCAAAATAACGCAGGTTCTCCATCCCACTCATCTCGTCATAAAGCAGCGAAGGATGGGCCATGTAGCCCAAATCGTGGCATACCGCCCGCAGGTCGGTGGTCCCGAACATGCGGATGGTACCGCGCGTCGGATGGACCAATCCCACCATTGCTCGCAGCAGCGTGGTCTTCCCCGCGCCATTGTCGCCAAGAATCGTGTACAGCCGCCCGGCAGTAAACTCAGCGCTTACACCACGAAGGGCGGCAAAGCGCCCAAACTGCTTAACCAAAGCGCTGATGGCAACGATAGGAGAAGAATCCGACATCCACATGGGAAGATAGTCGAAGGCAGAGTTGAAGTCGAGAGCGAGAAGAGCCCCTAGAGGCAGGAGGTTTCCTACCTGTCCGGCAGGACGGCGCTCTGCATGTTTTTGAGCAAGGTTGCGAACCGACGAGCAACCGCTCGGTCAAGATCCTGGCGAGCCTTGCTCGCCCCGATGAGGTTTCCGGGCCGACGCAGTCAAGGCCATCCGATGCGGTCATGGAATCAAGATCGACGGAACATCGTCAATTGGACATGCTCGCCTGGCCGTTCGCCGCCGCTCCGGCCTGCTGGGGGGCGTACTTGGACGCACATTTGGCCTGTAGCTGCTTGGCATGGAATACACCATCGCGTCCAAAGCTGCCATCCGCCAGGGCCTGGGAATCGTCCTTAAAAGTGTCGGGCGGCGCTTCGGTTCCGTTATAAACCACAGGCAGAAACTGATCGTTTTCGATCAACACAAAGTTGACGCTGGTGCCGGACCGTTTGATCGAGCCAGGTTGGACATTGCCCGCCACTCGCAGGTGCTTGGTATAGGCGTCGTCGCCCATGCCACGGAGCTCCTTGATGGTGACGTAATAGCTCTTGCTCTCCTGCACACCGGTGTAGGCCAGAAAACCCAAAGACACCAGGATCACCGCCACGGCACTTCCGAATTTGAGGTACTTGCCGGCTTCGTTCGACATCGTAATTCTCAGCTCGACTCTATGCTGGCTTCGGCGGAAGGTCAAGATACGCGGGGCGCCATCTATAATAGTGCCATTCCATGTTGCACGATGAGGCCTGATGATTCACCCCTGGCATGACGTAACTCCCGGCGACAAGTTACCGCAGGAGTTCTCCAGCATTATCGAGATTCCTTTCGGATCGAGCGTAAAGTATGAGCTCGACAAGGCCAGCGGCTTGATCAAGCTGGATCGCGTGCTTTATTCCGCCGTCTACTATCCCGCCAACTACGGATTCATCCCGCAGACTCTCGCTGAGGACGACGATCCGCTTGACGTTCTTGTGCTGTGCCAGGAGACCGTTGTGCCCTTAACCCTAATCCACGCCCGGACGATCGGGTTGATGACCATGATCGATACCGGAAAGAAAGACCACAAGATCATTGCGGTCGCAACCCAGGATCCCGAATTCAACACCTACCGTGAGGCAGAAGAAATGCCGCCCCACCGCCTCCTCATGCTGCGGCGTTTCTTTCAGGACTACAAGCTACTGGAGGGCAAGGCGGTGGAGGTCGATAAGATCCAACCCGCTGCGGAAGCCTACCCCATCATCAATGACGCCCTACACCGTTACAGCGACCAGCGTCGGAAGGGCTTCTAAGGCGGAGCGTCCGCCCTAGGCTCACCACACCCGGCAGGCGTTTTCCGGCACCATGGCTTGTCCCGCCTTGCAGTTGAACGCCTTCTGGAATTCAGGCATGTTGCGTACCACACCGTTGATGCGGTATTTGCCCGGAGAGTGGGGATCGATGGTGACCAGCATGCGCTGGGATTCCGGACGCCGTTTTTCGCACCAGGCGCGTCCCGCGCCCAGGAAAAAACGCTGTTGCGGAGTATAGCCGTCGACGGTCTGTGCGGCGCTGCCCGCTGGACTTGCCGCAATCATCTGCTCCAGGGCCATGAGCGCAATGCGGGCGCCGCCGTTATCGGCGGTGTTTTCTCCTAGCGTCAGCTTGCCATTGAGTTTCAGATCGTCCACCGCGACGAAGTTGGCGTATTCATCGGCGATGCAACTGGCCCGTTTTTCGAACTCCGCGCCATCGAGCGGCGTCCACCAGTCACGCAGATTGCCTTGCGGGTCGAACTTGCGGCCTTGATCGTCAAATCCGTGGGTCAGTTCGTGGCCAATCACCATGCCAATGCCGCCGAAGTTGACGGCGTCGTCCACCTGTTTGTCGAAGAAGGGCGGCTGCAGAATTCCGGCCGGAAACACAATTTCATTCCTGGGCGGACTGTAATAGGCGTTGACGGTGGGCGGCGTCATTCCCCACTCCTTACGGTCGAGCGGCTTGCCGATCTTGGCAATCTGGCGGCGGGTTTCAAATTCGTTTGCCCGCAGGAAGTTTCCCAGCAGGTCGCCGGGCACGATCATGAGCGAGGTGTAATCGCGCCACACATCGGGATAGCCAATCTTGTTGCGAATTGCATCCAGCTTTACTTTGGCCTGCTTCTTCGTGTCCGCGGTCATCCAGGGCAGGTCGCGAATGTCCTGGTCCAGACTCCTCTCCAGGGCATCCACCATCTTCAACATGCGCAGCTTGCCGTCGGCGCCGAAGGTCTGCTCCACATAGCGTTGGCCGAGGGCTTCTCCCAGTGCGTCATCGGTGGAACTGACACAGCGTTTCCAGCGCGGCTTGATTTCTTTCTGCCCGGTCAAGGCCTGCTGCATTTTGAAATTGGCATCGACGAATGGTTGGGAAAGCCAGGGAGCAGCCCCGTCCAGCAAGTGCCAGCTCACGTAGGTTCGCAAAGCCTCCAGCGACTCCGATTCCAGCACGGCGCTCACTTGCTTGAAGAAGTCCGGGTTGGTCACATTGAGACTGGAAAAACTTGGGGATCCCACCGCCGCAAAGTAGCGATCCAGATAGAAGTTAGGCGCCAGTCCGATTGTCTCGGCGCGCGTCATCTTATGGTCGCGATTCTTCGGATCGCGCCTGGCCGTTCGATCCATGGATGCCTTGGCCAGAGCAGTTTCGATGCGCAAGATGGTCTGCGCCGAATCGGCGGCCTGCTGCGCCGATTGACCGGCCAGGGTAAACATTCCGGTCACATATTCGACCAGACTCTTGCGAGCGTCCGCCATCTTGGCGTCGTCTTTGAGGTAGTAGTCCCGGTCGGGCAGCGACAACCCTCCCTGGTCAATGTAGGCGATCACATCATTCGCGCTGTGCAGGTCCGACGACGAATAGAAATTGAACAGCGGGCTCGGGCCTAGCAGGTGGACGCGGGCGACCGCTTCGATCAGCGACGGCTTATCCTTGGCGTTTGCGATGCGATTGAGTTCCGGTTGCAGGGGCTTCAAACCGTTGGCCTCGACCGCTTTTTCATCCATGCAGGCGCCGTAATAGTCGCCGATTTTCTGGTCCACCAGGTTGCGCCCCGCTCCGGCCGAGGACGCCCTCTCCAGAATCTGCCTCATCACGACCGCGTTTCTTTCCCGAATTTCGACAAAACTCCCCCATGAGGATTGGTCGGCCGGAATCTCCGCCTTTTTCAGCCAGCTGCCGCACGCGTACTGGTAGAAATCCACGCAAGGATGGACGGTTTTGTCGATCGCATACGGATTGAAAGCAATCTGAGGGCTAGAGCGGGCCAAACTGATACAGGTCAGGGTGACAAGCAAGGCCGGCAAAAAGCGGAACATGCGCATAGATAACCTCACAGGTTTGACGGTCGATTCTAGGGCCTCTGGCTTAGACGGGCAAGCTGGGAAATTGTTATGTTGACGCGGCATCTGAGGACCAGAGACGGATTCGAGCAGGTCTCTATGCTCCTCGAGGTCGCTTGCTCTGATTCCCACTAGCCTGATTGACCTACACAACGCGGCGTATAATCTTCCACAGAGTCCCAAAAGGAAAATAGGTTAATGACTTCCACCAACGGCAGTCCCGGAAGCGGCAGCAATGGAAAGGGCGTTCCCCGGCCTCGGGCGGAGTGGATCGCCGACCGCAGAGCCAAAAACACCGACGGCAATTTTTCGCAGATGCACTATGCCCGAAACGGGGCGATCACCGAGGAAATGGGCTACGTCGCTCACCGGGAGAAGCTTGCTCCCGAGCTGGTTCGCGACGAAGTCGCGCGCGGACGCATGATCATTCCCGCCAACCTAAACCACCCCGAGCTAGAACCTATGTGCATCGGCGTGGCCTCGCTGTGCAAGATCAATTCCAACATCGGCAATTCCGCCGTGACGTCAGAGGTGAACGAAGAGCTCAAAAAGCTGCACACGTCGGTGCACTACGGCGCCGATACCGTGATGGACCTCTCCACCGGCGGTAACATTCACGAAATTCGCGAAGCCATCCTGCGGCACTCGCCTGTCCCGATCGGCACCGTGCCCATCTATGAAGCCATCTCCCGGGTTAAGCGCATCGAAGACTTGAACCAACAGGTAATGCTCGAAGTGATCGAAGAACAAGCCGAGCAGGGCGTGGACTACATGACCATCCATGCCGGAGTGCTCGTTCAATATCTGCCGATGGTCTCAAAGCGCATCACCGGAATCGTCAGCCGCGGCGGAGCAATTTTGGCGCAGTGGATGGCGCACCATCACAAACAGAATTTTCTGTACGAGTGCTTTGATGATATTTGCAAGATTTTCGCCAAGCACGATGTTTCGTTCTCTCTCGGTGACGGATTGCGCCCGGGATGCATTGCCGATGCCAGTGACCAAGCCCAGTTCGCCGAGTTGAAGACTCTGGGCGAGCTCACCAGGAAGGCCTGGGAATACGACGTGCAAGTCATGATCGAGGGCCCCGGCCACGTGCCGCTCGACAAGATCAAGGAGCAGGTGGATAAGGAAAAGGAACTCTGTTACGAAGCTCCGTTCTACACTCTCGGCCCTCTCGTCACAGACATCGCTCCCGGCTATGATCACATCACATCCGCCATTGGGGCGGCCATGATTGGCTGGCATGGCGCCGCCATGCTGTGCTACGTCACCCCTAAGGAGCACCTCGGCCTGCCGAACGCCAAAGATGTGAAAGACGGCATCATCGCCTACAAGATTGCCGCCCATGCCGCCGATCTGGCGCGCCATCGCCCGGGTGTGCAGGATCGCGACGACGCTCTCAGCTACGCCCGTTACACCTTCGATTGGGAAAAACAGTTTGCCCTTTCCCTTGATCCTGAGACGGCGCGCTCGATGCATGACGAGACATTGCCGGACGACTTCTACAAAGAAGCGGCGTTTTGCTCCATGTGCGGCCCGAAATTCTGCTCCATGAACTACTCCTCCAAGGTGGATGAGTACAACAAACAAGTTCACGGACTGGAAAAGAAAGATTACTCCGAACTGGTGGAGAAGCTGGTGAGTCTGAAGTAGTGAGAACGCGTTTAGGGAGGTCGCCCTCGCCGGCTGCCGCGTTCGCCGCCGCTGCAGCAAATCGTAAAGATTCCCGACCAAGCGAGAAAGAACAGCGGCGGGATCATCCCTTCCACGCGAACCCTGTTATTTGAAATCGGCGACGCCATCCCAGACCAACTGCACCGCCACGGCAAAAATCAGGAAGCCGAAGATGCGAGTGATGCCGGCCACCGCGCCCGGCCCTAGCTTTGCCACCAGCGGCCCTCCCATGCGCAGAAACAGGTATACGCTGAAGCCGAGCGCGGCGATCCCGATCACCATCCCCAGGTAAGTCACCATGCTGTCGGCGTGGGCAGCCAGGCCCATCACCACCCCGATCGAGCCGGGTCCGGAAAGCATGGGCATGGCCATGGGCGTCAGGGAAATATCACTCTTGCCGGCCGCTTCGTCGCTTTCGGCGGGCGTGATGCGAGTCGATGCCGTCACCATGCCCCACGCGGTGTGAGCCACGATCAACCCGCCCGCAATTTTCAACACCGGCAAAGAGATGCCGAAAAAGTTGAGCACGAATCGCCCGAAGAACATGAAGACAACCAGGATGCCAAACACGTACATCGCCGTCTTGACGGCGGTGCGATTGCGCTCATTGGCGGGAAAGTCCGAGGTCAGAGCGAAAAACAGGGGGACGCCGCCAAAGGGATTCACAATCGGAAACAACGCGAGAAAGGTCGCGCCCGCCGCCGAGGGCAGCGTCTTCAACACCTGCGCCACGGCATTTTCCGGCATCATCAGCGACCGCCCTCCAGCGCCTTGGCGGCGCGACTCAGCGCCTCGACCAGAACCGCGAGCTGCTGCCGAGTTCGCTCCGGATCACGTGCATCAATGGCCTCATTGACGCCCGGAATGACCACCGCGGCATATCCGGTGTACTGTCCCGGAGCGTAAATGGCGTGGTGGAACCAGGGGCGATTGGGCAGTCCCTCGGGAATCAGCAAAGCGCGTTCGGTTTGGCGCAGACTCCGATTAAGTTTCACGGCTTCGCCGCCAGGATGCTGCTGTTTGCGCAGCATTTTGGTGCCGGCCTGCTCGAATTGACGTGCCGCGCGAGCGGCCTCGGCAAAATTGGGCGATTTGCTGCCGAACGCCTTGTCCGCCTTTCTCCGGGCGGCGTCGATATAGACCGCGACTTCCTTACCGTACTCTTCATAGTCGTAGGGCAGCACGTCGGCATCTGCCATACGAATGATTTCTACTCCGAATACCCGCGCCATCTCCTGGGTGTAGACAAAATCGGGATCGCCAAATTTTTTGAACCAGTTGAAGTTATCGAACACCGAGTGATAGACACCGTATGATCCGGAAGATCCTACGTCCGCTGAAGGTACCCCCAGGTGCTGCAGAAACACGGTATAGTCGGATCCGCTGCCCAGATCTCCGACGGAAACATCAGACTTGCCGGGCGCTGCGGGAGCACGTTCCGTGCCGCCGATGTCCTGGGTAGGCTTCGCCGCGGCATCCGCGCCAGCCTGGCTGCTCTTTCGCCAATCGTCGTAGAGCATGCCCCCTTTGGGACCGGGCACAACCTTAGTGACTTCCCGGAGAAACTGTTTGAGCGAGGGCACCGACGAGGCTCCGAACTTGGGGCCGGAAACGCCGACGTCCATGTTGAAATAGGCGATCGCGCCGCCCAAGTCGGCTTCATGCTGTTCGCCCCATTCGGTGGAGCCGATCAGGCCTTCTTCCTCCGCGTCCCAACTGCCAATGACGATGGAGCGCTTTGGCTTCCAGCCTGCCTTGAGCAGTTCGCCGATGCCGTGAACGGCTTCCAGCATGGCCGCGGTTCCACTATTGGGATCGACCGCGCCATAGACCCAGGCATCGCGGTGATTGCCCGCGACCACCCACTCGTCCGGCAACTCGGCACCACGCACGCGCCCGATAACGTTCCAGATCGTGCGTAGCTGATAGTCTTGCTTGAGATGCATCTTCACTCGCACCGGACCCCCGCCGACGTGGTAGGTGAAGGGCAAGGAGCCTTGCCAATCGCGCGGCGAGTCAGGGCCGCCCAAGTGTTCGAGAATCGGCCAAGCGTCGGCGTAGGAAATCGGTGTCGATGGAATTTTTGGCAACTGCGCCGATTGCTCGGGTGGAATACGCTTCGAATCGGGCAACGACGCGACCGACGCGATGCCGGGGGTTGTTGGGTCGCCGGGGAACTGAAACATGTAGCCAATCGAACCACGCTGGACCCCAGTATCGGGGCGCCACGGACCTTGCGGGTATTTGTCGCCGTGACGCCAGCCATCATCGGCCGGGTCGGAGTAGATGAGAATTCCAGCGGCGCCGTGTTCCTGGGCCACGAAGGCCTTCACCCCGCGAAAGTTCTGCCCGTAACGCACCAGCAAAATCTTGCCGCGGACATCGACCTTCATCTGCTCGAGTTTCTGCAGATCATCGGGCGAGCCATAGTTCGCGTAGACCACTTCGGACTCGACGTCACCCGAGGGTGACATACTATTGAAAGGCATGACGACTCTGGGATCGTCCTGATAAGGGTCGCTGACCACATGCTCGCGAGTGGGGCCGTGCATGGCGAGTCCAGCAGGCGCGGTCACATCCACGCTGATCTCCGTGGGGTAGTTCATCCAGACCCGGTATTCAACGATCTCGGCTTCGAGCCCAGCGTCGCGGAATTTCTGGGCTACGTAATCGGCTGTGGCCTTGTCCTCGGGCGTCCCCGCCATGTGCGGCGCCTGGGTGAGGATGCGCAGATGCTCTTCTGCCAGCTTGGGATCGGGCACGACCATGAAGCGGATTTCCCGTGCCGTCTCTTCGGATGAGTTATGGAATCCGAAAACGGGAGCCGTGGCGTCGGACACAAACCGCGGTGTACCACTCAAATGAGGAAAGAGAAAGATGAATAGGACAGCGACGGAGATAAATTTCATCGGACTCCTGTAGCCTGGGGGTAACTCCTACGTTCGTCTGGTTCGAGGCTCATGCACAAATCATGCGCGACCGAGCGCATCCAGCGTAGCCTCAAGATCAGGTACCTGGTCGAGGGGGTACGTCCTGGCGAAGGCGAGTTTGCCGCTTCTGTCGATCACAAATTCGGCGCGCTCACTGCTTCCCGCCCACGGTTCCTGGGACCGAAGCACGCCGTATCTGGCGCTGACTTCTCCGTGCGGCCAGAAATCGCTGCCCAGGAGAAAATCGAAGGGGCCAATGGCACGCTCCCAGGCGGTCGCGTTCATGATGTGATCCACGCTGATGGCAACCACTTCGGCGTCACGCACGGTAAATTTGTCGCGTCCCACCTGGTAGGCGACCATCTGCCGAGTGCTGACCGGTTCCCAGTTGACGGGATAAAACGCCAGAACAAGCTTCTTCCTGCCCCTGTATTCGGACAAGCGCAACTGCTTCCTCACCCCACCGATCAGCACCGGGATCTCGAAATCGGGGGCAACATCGCCAAGCTGCAACAATTTTCGCTCACCTCGTCCTGGTCGACTTCCACGGATTGGCCGTCCACCGCTGTCGGATCCAGCTTTGCCACGACTACCTTACTTGTCCCCGGCCCGTCACTTCGTATTTGGCAGAAGTCAGTTCGGCCAGGGCGAAGGGCCCGCGGCAGTGCAATTTCTGAGTACTGATGCCCATCTCCGCCCCAAAACCAAATTCTCCACCATCGGAAAAACGGGTGGAAGCGTTCCAGTACACCACGGCGGAGTCGACTCGCCGTAGAAATGCGCGCGCGCTTGATTCGTCCTCGGTAACGATGGCTTCCGAGTTTTTGCTGGAATAGCGGTTCACGTGACTGATGGCGTCGTCGAGACCAGTCACCACGCGAACGGCGATGCACAGGCGCAAATACTCCTCACTCCAATCAGCAGCTTCGGCCAGGTGGACTGGCAGGCCCAATGCCAGGCGGCAAGTCTCGTCGTCACCGCGCACTTCGACACCGCTTGCCAGTAGCTTCTCCACGATGCGCGGAACATATTTCTCCGCGACGCGTTGATGTACCAGCAATTTTTCCGCGGCATTGCAGACCGATGGGCGCTGGGTCTTGGCATTGAGCACAATGCGGTCCGCCATTTCCAAGTCGGCGGATTCGTCCACAAAGATGTGGCAGTTCCCTGCTCCGGTCTCAATGACCGGCACGGTGGCGTTGTCCACGACAAAGGAAATCAGACCAGGACCGCCACGAGGAATAACCAAGTCCACCAGTCCTCGGGCCTGGATCAGATCGCGCACGGAATCGCGAGTGCGCGAATCCAGGAGTTCGATTGCTCCCTCAGGAACGCCGGCTACGCCGGTCATGATCTCGACCAGCCTCTCGTTACTGTGAGCCGCTTCCTTGCCGCCGCGCAACACAATGGCATTGCCCGCCTTGAGCGCGAGGGAAACGGCGTCGACGGTGACGTTCGGCCGCGATTCGTAGATCACGCCGACGACACCCAGCGGAATTCTTACTTTGCGAATGCGCAGACCGTTAGGACGAGTCCACTCCGCCAGGCTTTCACCCACCGGGTCCGGCAGGTGTACCACCTCACGAATCCCCGCAACCATCGCTGCGACACGCTCCGGATTCAGGAGCAGGCGATCCCGCATCGCGCCGGTGAGTCCGGAAGCGTCGAGATCCGCCCGGTTCGCCTCGAGGATCCCGGAAAGGTCTGCTGCAATCGCCTCTGCGATCGCCAGTAGCCGATCGTTCTTCTCCGCCGTCGTGAGCTGCGCTAGACACGAAGCCGCTTCCCGCGCGCGCAAAAGCTTGGCGTGGGTAGAGATCGGCGTCCGCAAGCTAGTCGACATGGGAGGACTTTCTGCGGCGCGGCGGGAAGTAGGTTCCGATCTTGCGCTCCAGAGCCCAGGGAATGGCGTGAGCGTGGCTCCCGTTGGCGATAGCCACACTCGCACCAGCGTCGCTCGCCAACTTCGCGGCGCGCAATTTGGAGCGCATTCCGCCCGTCCCGAGCTTACCCTTGCCGTTGCAGAGCGCTTCCATGTCTGGTGTGAGTTTGCGCACCGTGCGCAGCAGCCGGGACTGTCGGCCTTGGGAAACGTAAAAACCATCCACGTCGGTGAGCAGTAGAAGCCAGTCGGCGTTGACGGCCGTGGCTAGCAGGGCGCTGAGCTCGTCGTTGTCGCCGAAGGCACCTACCAGTTCACGCACCGAGACGCTGTCGTTCTCGTTGACCACCGGCACCACACCCAGCTTCAGCAATTCGTG
>JACXTT010011831.1_pt1 | contig 11633 bp, 14 predicted proteins | sample 9270951 | NCBI WGS metagenome assembly JACXTT01 (sample SAMN15532306, study PRJNA645909) | rock metagenome | isolation source: weathered quartz diorite | place: Puerto Rico | collected 2017-06-21 | reverse complement strand
GAGGGGCTGACAGGTGGCAGATCCCGATTATCGAGCAATGACAACTCTCGAACGGTTATCAGAATCGGGGTTGCTGGAATCGTTTGATGCGGCGATCCGGGCGAAACACAAGGAGCTGGCGGTAAGTGTTTTGGAACGGGTCCAGCTCCCTCGATCGGAGGCTGATGCAATTGTGAAACGAATCCTTGAGAAACCCGAATATTATGGGTACTAGCTCATTTTCCGATTGATCTCGATAGAGAGATATATCGCCGGAGTTCTCGCTTGTCTAACTCTGTTGTCATGCACAGATGGAGTCGATCAGACGGAACCCCGCCAAACAATGGCCGGAGAAATACTTGGTGTTGAGAATGTACCCTGGACATTGGTATCCGCGAGGATTGGAGGCAATACACTGGATTTGAGTTCGTACGAACCGTTTAAGTTTATCTTTGGTGACACATTAATATATGGGGATGACGGCTGCAATTCGTACAGCGGGCTGGTAGGCGTCACAGGTGAGTTCATCGTCGTGCATCTGGTTCGTCTTACGGAGCTGGCTTGCAATGGTGTGACCACCTTCGATCCGCCTACATTGGAGGGCAGATGGAGATTCCAGATCACAGCGACTTCATTTACTATGGAAAAGGGCGACACAGTTCTATTTTTTGCAACACGTTTTTCAAATCCGGTTCTCTCCTCAGCGTTTGTGGACAAAAAGTGGAGCTTAGAATACTCAAATGATACGGGGTTTGCGACCCTGCATAAGCATGGATTCGTGCTGACACTGAAGATGACGCAGCGCCGGGAATTCTCTATCGATTACTACGTCCCGCCGATGGTCGGAATACACCCAAACAACAGTGAGGGAGGAGCGTTTGGCATTGGCGATCGAGGGGCTATCAACTTTTACGTATCGAATTTTTCATATCAGTCAGCCGACATGGATCTGTGGGATGACTGGGGTTTCGTTCGGGACATGACTGAGTCAGATTACTTCCAGTTTACGGGTGGGGGATTTACGCTATGGCGGGGATCGGCGGGTGTGCGATATGAATTCAGTCTCGACCAGAGGTAAATAAGCTAACTGGTCCGATGAATCCCTCGAAGCGGCCGAAGGGGTTTTATCCCTTATTAGGCGCAGTCATTTTGGGGGGCTGTTTCTACTTCGGCAAGAATGATTTCGAGGACATTGTCCAACGGTCGCCTGAGGAATGGTCGACGCGGGACTGCCTTACGGTGATACTCGGGGTCATGCAGCATAATTTCTATGACAATGAAAGTCCGGTCGTTAAAATTGTTGCCCTACCCTACTACCCCAGCGTCGTTGCGGCGATTGAAAGACGTGCTCACATCCTGGGGCCGCTGCAATATCAGCCATTCACGTACGCGCATACGAGCGAGATGTATCGACGCAGGCTCGACTCTGCTCTGGCGCTCGAGGCGGGAGTATTCATCGATTGGGCGGCGGGACAATTTGTCGATCGCCACGGGAATTACCTCCGGAATCCCACACAGCTTGATCTCATCATGTTCTACGTCTCACTTCAAAATACGGCCTGGCCTGGTCTTACGAGCGGCGGCTATCCTGATATCAGCCATTTGGAAGACAGTGTCTTTTTGGAAAACGATCAGGACGAGTTGCTAAAGCCGCGGTATGTTGCGGGAAAGCGAAACTCGACGCTTGAAACCGAAGAAAAACTGATTATCATGTTTCCGCTTAAGGAACAAGGACCCCACTTCTTATCAAACAGTCACGAAATGCGGCTTGTTGTAAAGGGATTTGAAAAAACGATTGTATTGGAGTTTCCCATATCGAGGATGAGGTAGAGAGTCCTGTCCATCCAGAGGATTCACGGGGGTTCGAGAAACCACGAGGGTGTAAACATAATTCTTGTATCCTGCCGTCATCATAACGAGGAGATCATCTTGAAGGTCCAGGGCAACTACAGCGTCGCTAAGTGGGAAGAAGCCACGTACGCGCAGATCTCAGATCAAACTAAACTGACGAGGGCGTCAGTCGAATATCGATACACCGGAGACATAGAAGGCAAAGGCTTCGAAGAATACCTGATGTTCTACAGTCACGTCGATCCCAAGGATCAGCACAACTCATCTGCAGACTATGTAGGGCTGATCAGGTTCGAGGGAAAGCTGAACGGGCAAGCGGGGAGTTTTGTGCTTCAGGACACCGGATCGTTCAAAGCCGGAGCCGCCGTTTCGACTTTGAAGATCGCGGGAGATTCGGGCACCGAATCTCTTCGAGGTATCAGAGGGACAGGAAGTTATCGGGCAGATAAAAGCGGGTTCTTCATCGAGATTGAATATCAACTTCCGGCACGGTAATCCACCCGTGTTTACCAACAACACCCTAATGAGGTGAGAGATTGAAGGGAAGGAGTATGGTCTCCTGGGTGCTGTATTTCATCATTTCTTTCGCCATGCTTCAAGCCCAATCCCGGCAGAAACCCATTCGTGTGCTTATCAATACGGGCGTCGACACTTCAAACCACGAAATCGCCGAGATCATACGCCTTTGGAAGAATTATCTCAATTCAAATCCCGATAGCGTGGCAGACAATCCCTACTGGTTGACTGAAGAAAAGAAGCGGTACGCTCAGCCCGACCTTGTCGATCACACGTGGTGGTCGCCGAGCCTGTACGCAAACATGCCATTGAACAGGCCTACGGTACTCAGCGTTTCGCAATTGAAAGATGGTTTCAGGATCCGAACGCTGTTTGGGTCTGCAGTCGACTCGGGCTATGCAGGGGTGGGAGCCATTACAGAAATCGCGGCGAAAAAGGAAGAGGGTGTCTATAAACTATGTAACATACTTCCCTATAACACAGCATCCTGGGGAAAAGAGACAGTCGGAAGCATCACATTTCATTTTCCACCGGAACATACTTTTAACACTTCACTCGCCCGGCGCATGAATCAATTTGTAGATTCCCTAAGAGGCTTGTGGCAGTTCGACCCAATCCCGGTAGACTACTATTTTGCAGGGACAAAAGACAGCATGTTCAAGGCGCTAGGGTTTGACTACCTGATGACTGAGGGCAATGTCGCGCGGCCAGGAGGATACTCCCAGGTGCGGAATCATGTCATCCTTTCGGGCGGATCCAATGAGTGGTACCCGCACGAGTTTGTGCACATGTACATTAACCCCCAATTTCCAAAGCACCATTACTACATCGGTGAAGGGTATGCCACCCTTCTTGGGGGGAGCCAAGGACACGACCTTGGATGGCATATCAGGCGAACCGACTCATGGCTCAAGGACCATCCGGATACCGATATCATGAATCTGGACAAGATCGACTACGCAACGAGCACGGTGTACGTCGTGGGGGGCCTGATCTGCCGGATGGCAGAGGAGAAGGGTGGTCTCGCTTTAATCAGGAAACTGATGGAATACGGAACCACGGATGATGATTTTCACCGCGCGATGAGGGATGTGTTTGGCGTGGATGAGAAAGATTTGAATCAGTTCGTCAAGGCGAAGATATCCGAATATGCAAAGAAACCACAATAAGCCGCGATTTGAAAGCTGCTTCGGATACAGGGATGTCGCATATTGCGGTCAACGCGCCCGTAGTCATTGCGTCGACTTTTTCATGAGCCTCGACGCGACCAGGGCAAAGAACCCGGCGACAACGCCAATTAATGCCCCGAAGAGCGGTCCCAAAATGATCATAAGCAGGCGCGGATTCATGCCCGCCGGTACTCCCTCCGTCATTTGCGGATTATTCTGTACATAAGTCGTGAAAAACACCGCATGGATCGCAGTAATCCAAATGCTGTTGACGACGCTTGTCAGAAACCCGTGCAAGAAATACTTTCCGGGCGCGCGTTTCGCAATAACCCAGGCGTAGATGATGAAGATAACGAGCCACAACAGCGGCTCAAGCTTTCCGAGGCCGTAGAGCGATCCTATGCCCATAGCCACGCCAAAGAGTGAAAGCGCCAGAATCAGTTTCCAGTTCATGTTTCATCCTCCGATAGAATTGGATTTGACCTTCGCGCAGACCTTCTGCTTGCCGTTGATCGGCGAGCGGTAAGGTAGCGTACATGAAGTGAATTTACAACTGGCTGCGATCCCGCGAGCGGCGTCTGAGGGAGTCCGGGCCCGCGATTGAGAATCAGGTCCATATTCCCTACCTTGACCCATGAGAAATCAGGGTTATGAGTGAATGAAGCCAATCATCTGTATCGGCGCGGCCATCGTCGACGATAGTTTCTACTGCATCGATGAGCCGTTGTCCGGGACATCAAACCCCGCAACACATCATCGTTCGGCGGGAGGAGTGGCACGCAATGTAGCGCACCACCTCGCGCAGCTCGGCGATCCCGTCGAGCTGATTTCCCACTTCGGACTCGATGCGGACGGCGAATGGCTGAGAGACGTCTGCCTTTCCGCCGGGATCGGCATATCCCATTCATCGTTCACGCATATGAACACAGGGCGCTTTGCGGGGATTCTCTCCCCATCAGGCGAGCTGTATGCGGGAGCCGCGGACACTCACCTTGAAGAAGAGATCACGGTATACTACCTCTCTCAGCGCACCGCACTTCTTGAATCAGCCTCTCTGCACCTGATTGACTGTAATCTGAGTGCCCCCAGCATCGCGTGGTTCCTCGAATTCTCCCGTACTCATGAGATTCCTTGTGTGATCGATCCCGTATCAGTCCCGAAAGCTTCACGGCTCAAGGAAATGGACCTGAATAAAATACTTCTGATCACACCAAACGAGGGCGAGCTTGCCGCAATTTCACAAGACACCACGACCTCGAATCCGCGCTCTCAGATCGGGCGCTTGATCGAGAGAGGAGTGCGGAACATATGGATCAGAAAGGGTAAGGCCGGATCGGAACTGTTCTCTGATAAAGAGACCATTGCGATTCCGGCGCCCAGAGTAGAAGTCACCGATACGACGGGGGCGGGTGACGCGGCGATGGCTGGTTGGATCCATGCGTGGCTCCGCGGAAAGAGCGCACAAGAATGCCTGCTCTATGGACACGCACTGGCAGAACTCATCCTCCAAACCAGGGGGGCTTATGCTGACCGCCTCGATCCCCGGCTTATGGAATCGACAGTGAACCGACTGAGGATGGAGTGATCGGTCAGCATCTCTTCCATACTCGCGAAGAAGTACGCCGGGCACTCACCTCGGGCAGACCGGTGGTCGCCCTCGAATCCACCATCATCGCTCATGGCATGCCGTATCCTGCAAATGTATCGACGGCGATGGAGGTGGAAGAGATCGTGAGGAATGAGGGAGCGATACCGGCGACGATCGCAATCCTCGAGGGCAAACTGTGTGTCGGGCTCGAAACGGACCAAATAGAGTTCCTCGGGAAAACTGAGGATGTTCTGAAGGTCAGTGTTCGGGATATCCCATTTGTGATCAGCACCAGGTGTCCCGGCGCCACGACGGTCGCCGCCACGATGCGAATCGCCCACATGGCCGGAATCAGAGTATTCGTGACAGGTGGAATCGGCGGCGTGCACAGGGGGGCTCAGGAGACCATCGACATATCGGCCGATCTCACTGAACTTGCGCGGACGCCGTTGGCGGTTGTATCGGCGGGGGCGAAATCGATTCTCGACATCGGACTCACACTGGAATACCTCGAGACCATGGGCGTCACGGTTCTTACTGTCGGGCAGGATGCCTTCCCCGCATTTTATTCCAGGGAGAGCAGCTTCCGATCCCCGCTGCGGATAGATGAGCCAGAGGCAATTGCCACTCTCCTCGAGGCTAAGTGGGAACTTGAGCTGCCGGGCGCGGTTCTGATCGCCAATCCGATACCGAAAGCGGATCAGATACCGTTCTCAAAGATGGAGGCGATGATAAAGAAGGCTCTTGTCTCTGCAAGGCGGAAAAAGATAGGCGGGAAAGAGCTCACCCCATTTCTGCTTCAATTCCTTTCGGATCGTACCCGCGGGAAAAGCCTCGATGCGAATATAGCTCTGGTGAAGAATAATGCCGAGCTCGGAGCGAGAATCGCATGTCTGCTTGCAAAATCGTTATGAGTGCATGATCAATTCCTCCTCAATGATCATGAAATCTGTATTCGCGCTGATCATTCTGAGTACTTCGCTTCCGCTTGAGCTGAATGCGGTCGAGCCCTGCAAGTGCAAGGATCCGAAGGCGCAAAAGCACTACCGGCACGGCGAAAAACACGAGACGGATTTTGGCAAGTATCATGCCGCTGCGGGCACAATTTCCGCCGCCGATATTGTCTCATGGCAGAAGAAATACAAAGATGCAACAAAGGCGCTGAAAGCGAGCGCCGACAAATCACGCATGAAAGATACGCCTGAGGACTCTCTGTATACGCTGAAAGGTTTCATGTGGTATGTAAAACATGAATCGGCCGGGCCCGGCCGCGACTGCGATTTCCACATCGAGATCGGGCCACAGACGAAATCCGGCAGGCGGGCCGTTGTCGAGGTAACATTGGATAAATGCGCGCTCCAACAAGAAATCCTTGATACGATCGATGCCCACGGTTACTTGCTCAAAAAGGAGTTCTCGAAACCGATCCCATGTACGGTGACCGGCCTGGGCTTTTATGACGGCATCCACCCTCCGTCGGGCCACGGCCGGCGCGGGAAGACAACTTTTTCCTCGTGGGAACTACACCCAGTGAAAAGCATTTTGTTCCATTAACCCACCGCGGATGAAGTAGTTCATCCGCAACTGTCATAACGTTTTTCGAGGAGGCAATTATGACAACCAGCAGCATTCGGGAAACGAGCGGCGTGATGATAGCATCGGCTCTCGCCGTCGCCCTGATTATTATTGTCGCGCACCCCGACGTAGTGAGCTTTTCGTCGAACGACGTCGGCGATTACATCACCGCCATCACCCCCCTTTTCTTCCTTGCCCTTTTCGTAGAGCGCGCCCTTGAGGTATTCGTGGCCGTTTGGCGATCGCCTGCCTCGGACCGACTCGAATTGGAGCTCAACTATCTGAAAGCCCAGGCGAATCCGGAAGCCGCCAAGGCTCTGCAGGCCAAAGAGGGAGATCTCCTTTCGTACAAGAGCCGAACGAGGAATATCGCCTATGCTGTAAGTGTGAGCGCCGGCCTGGTGATCAGCGCGCTCGGCATTCGCGCGATACAAATGCTCCTGGATGCCGATAGCTTCGCCGAGCTACCCGATCTTCAAAGAGTATTAGTTCAGATAGCCGACGTCATCATCACCGGAGCACTCATCGCGGGCAGCGCTGATGGAATTCATCGGATTCTCTCGGCTATGACGTCTTTCGTGGATTCGGCAAAGAACAGGGCGAAGGGTTAGTAGGGAGAGGGAGAAGGAATCGTCAAGCGAGGAGATTCTTACGCATGGGCATGAGTTGCATGGTGAGGGTTGGAGTTACCTGATATTCAATGCGGCCGGAGCCCTCGTAGCCGAGGGCAGCGTAGAACCTGATTCCGGGAACAGTCGCCATTAGTTCCATCGACTTGAACCCCTGCGACAGCGCCTCCGATTCGCAGAGAGCGAGGATACCCGTTGCGATCCCCCTCCTTGTCCAGGAAGGATGGACGAAGAAGGCTCGAATCTTCGCAGCGTCTTTTGACGCCTCGAGCATTCCGTGATCCTGCCGGGGAAGGCTGTCTCCTCCGAAGAGCTTCTTTCTTCGGCTCCATCCTCCGCACCCCACCATGCGTTCACCGGCTTCGGCTACGAAAAACGTGCCGTCCATGATCAGATCCGTATCGACCCCGAATGTCCCGCTCAGCGCGGCTTCCATCTGCTCAGGGGTATAATCGTCCCGGCTGATGCCCCGCGCAGTGGTTTCAATCAGTTCCTCGATACGCCGACAGTCGGCCATCGTTGCCCTGCGTATGGTGTATAATTGAGATTCCATTTTCACGCCCCGGCGTAATATACGAACGGGGCCGGTTAATGCAGCGATTGAATTTGACAACATTGGTGTCAATATCGGGTAAATTGCTCCAGGGAAGGAATGATAACCGATCAAATTGCGCGTTGTGTGGTTTTCCGGTACCGGGAAGTGACAACAATCATTGAATCAAATGGCCTGATTCGTTAGATTGCCAGCCAATTGTTTTTTGCCCGTCTGCATTCTTACAGCAAGGAGAGACATCATGTTTCAAGGGAGATCGCCGCTTTTTGTTCTGTTGGCAGCATTGTGTGTCACGAGCGCCATAGTAGAATGGGGCTGCACGGCAGAACAGCCAACACCCGTGGGTCCGGCGGTTACAAAGAATAATACTGTGGGAAAGTTCGATCAGAGCACGTCAAGTGTGACCACCGGTTTTCCGGATCTCACGGTCGACACGGTGAGGCTTGCGGGTAGCGTCAAGTTTTCATCGAAGGTTTTTAAGTCCACCGACTGTGCTGTCGTAGAGAGCTGCATAACCGTGGGAAAGCGAAATCTCATGCGGTTCGACGTAGCAACTCCGAATGTAGGCACGGCCGATGTTATACTTGGTGATCCGCAGGCGCACTCAGATTGGTTTGTGTATAGCCCCTGTCATGGACACTTCCATCTGAAGAATTTCTCAATCTACCGTCTGCGCAATTCAAATGGAGTGGTGGTGAGCGGACATAAGCAGGCGTTCTGTCTCGAAGATGTCGCGAATTACTGGCCTGGATATCCGTCGCACGGATACACTTGTACGAATCAGGGAATATCTGTCGGCTGGGGCGACGTGTACGGGAGGTACCTCGACTGCCAGTGGCTCGATGTCACGAATGTTCCCTCCGGAAAGTATGTCTTAGAAGTGGTCATCAACCGGTCCCGCGTTATCAACGAAGGGGCAGACGTCTCCCCGGACAGCGTAGACGTACCGGTGACGATTCCATAACAATAGAAGGGCAGCCGCTCATCCTCCAATAACAGCCCGGAGCCCGTCCTCCCCAGATCCTTTCCCCCAACTGTAGGCGCGTTTGCATGAGCTGCTAAAGCTTTGTAGGATCACTCTCGCCAAAGAATCCTCATTTCCTCTCACGCCGGGTTGGATTTGACCTAAACAATCCTTTCTTTACGCTCAAGATCTTCCTGCCAGGAGGTGACTACGATGGATAGATCTTATGATGCATTACTCACCACCCTTGTGATAACCTTCATGCTCGTCATTGGGTGCAATGATGAAGTATCTTCAACTGCGATCATACCCGAACCGATGGCTTCATTTACTTACTCCGGAACTCCAGTAACACCCGCGGCGATCAGTTTCCAAAACACATCTCAGAATTCATATATCTACCACTGGGATTTTGGAGATGGGACTGTTTCTCAGGTTGTCAGCCCCACGAAAATCTATACACATCTAGGTGTTTACACCGTCTCTTTAAGCGCTACGAGCACAAATTACTTCCCATATGTTAAGTCAGACACGGCTATTCAACAAATCACGATCACCCCGGGAAAACTATTCATAGACAGCGTGTTTGTCGATCAAGTTCCTTTTGTGGATCCAACTGGCGCGCCTTGGGATACCGACAGCCTGATTGATCTGGAGTTCCTTTTGACCGGTTCCGGGGGCGGTAGGAATTCTTATCTATTCGGTGCTCCCATTGATGACGTGAGCAATGCAAGCTTACCTGTCAGCTGGCACTTTGGCTCGTCGGGTCAACTCGATGCTTGGAACAGAGCATATAGAGTGGGATTATGGGATCAAGACTTTGGTTACCCTTACTACATCGGTGAGACCAATATGTTTATGATTTCAGACACGATTGCAGCTTCCGGATATCCGACTCAATTGCGACTCCAGGATTATCGGGGCACCATTAGAGTGCGAATCGTTCTGAGATGGCAATGACTGCATCGGGCCTGACACACTTCTTCTTTGTCTATTCGATCATCTGGGTTGTTCTCCTCGCCAAAGTCGGGCCATTTCCCGTGTGAAAAATCGTGTGATGCTGCTTATGCAGCCTGCAGTTGTGAAATGCGGACGAGTGTCAGGCGATAGACAAGATGATCCTGGCATACCAGCTTTCACAAATTTTTATCACAAAGCCGACCTCTCAGCTCGCGGGGTCGGCTTTCCTGGTTATCGTTGAGGATTGGCGATCGCATCGGCGTCGGGATTGTTCGTGTGATGGGTGTGTTCTGCGTATTGCCTTTACACAGGAAAGCTAAAAAAGCATAAATGCGTTTTTACAAATGTCAGGCGAAATTGTTCTGATTGGAGATAACGGATGATATTCAGAACCACCTTCGTGATCCTTGTCGGCCTCTTTATGGTTGTATCAGAGGGTCTTCCCCGGCAAGCTTCCAGCAAAGCGGGCGTTCCGTTCATGAAGGCCTGGAAGTATCCAGCGATCGAGAATCCCTATAAGAAACAGGCCCCCGTGGTGGTCGAAGAAGTCAATGCATGCACGATCCTTCCGCCTGAGAGTTTGCTCTATATCGGCTGGGTACGCGGGTTGGGCTGCGATTCGAATGGCAATTTGTACATTTGGGACGATGGATACACAGCTCTGTGGAAATTGTCCCCTTCCGGGACAGTGTTGTGGAAGAACAAATACGACAGCGTTCACAGTAATGCACAAATCCGGGGAGTGCGCGGTGCTTTTGCGGTTTCACCCGGCGGCCAGGTCTGCATCGGAGATTTTCCGTCCCAGCGGTTGATTCTCCTGGATTCCAGTGGAACGATTACGAGCAACTTCAAGATCGCCATCAAGCCGGCCGCCGTGACGTTTGGAAAGGACGGTTCTCTCTTCGTATCAGGCTTTGGCTTCATGTATCAAGGTCCCTATGTACTTGAGTACTCAGCACAGGGGGTGCTCATGAGACGCTTTTGCGAACGGGACAGCCTGTCACGGCTTGCCGATTGGTCGGGCAACTCGGGAAAACTCGCCACCGACTCAGATGGAAACGTCTACTATTCGTTCTTCTACCCGTACAGGATTATGAAGTTTTCCCCCAACGGAGATCTTGTGAAAACAATCACCCGAACAGTCGCGGAACTGAAACCGCCGTCTCAGGTCGGGGGGGTCATGATAGCGAAAACCGGGATACGCGGCTTACTCACTCTCCCGGACAATACTCTCGCCGTTCAGGTATTCCTCGACAAAACGATTTGGCGCTACGATATATTCTCCACAAACGGTGAATGGCTACGGCAGGTATCATGGTCAGAGTTGCCCGATGAATTCTGGTTTCGGTATTGGGCTGCAGATCCCCGCGGCAATGTGTATTTTGATATGTCATCAAAGGAATGGCAAGAGGTAGTGAAGTACAAGATTCAGAAATAGTGCGCAGGATCTTTACAGAATAAGCGCGGTAAACACGGCAAAGAACGACGCTCAAGAATGAAACCTAACTTGGATCATACATCGGCTCGCTCAGCGCTTCTGCTTCGCAACTGAATAGGTCTTTGTCCAGGTCGCAAGAGTGCTGCGATACTTGCCGGGACGTTATATGCCATGCAGCGGCCAGCAAAAAGACACTGTCGTGACTAAAGATCATCAAGAATGGTTATATGACGCCATTGAATCTCACTGTGCTGCGCCTCTAAGCACAAGAGGATTTCGGCAGATAGCGGTCAATCGATCTGAGTGGTGGTATTTGTTCATGTTCTATGAGCGGGAAAAGGATTTTGTGATTTTTGATGGGTCTTGGCATCCACACGATCATCCGGTTTATGGTTTGAATGTTCTCTTTGC
>JACXTT010011830.1_pt1 | contig 11634 bp, 6 predicted proteins | sample 9270951 | NCBI WGS metagenome assembly JACXTT01 (sample SAMN15532306, study PRJNA645909) | rock metagenome | isolation source: weathered quartz diorite | place: Puerto Rico | collected 2017-06-21 | reverse complement strand
AGGACCCAGGTCGGCCCTGGACATGTCCGCATACACCACACCCGACACGGGCGCCGGTGGGGTCACCTGCGTGCCAGCCACGTTGAGCAGCGTGTAGGATGTGATTCTGACACGCACATTGTTGTAGGTGACACCTTGGTAGGTGACGGCACCCAGGGTCAGCAGGCTGGTGCTGGGGTCATATGTGTCCGCACCCGGTGTGCCGTTGTCCACGCCCAGCAGGGTATAGGCATTGATGGTGGCCGTGACCAGGCGGTAGGTGGTGCCGCCCAGCTGAACGGCGTCCATGGACAGCAGGTGGGTATTGCCGTCAAAAGTGTCGCCTGCGTTGACGGCGGTCGACAGGCCGAGCAATGCGAGCGCGACCGCAGTGGCACAGGCAGAGCGTTGGAAAAGGAAGTGCTTTGAAATCATGGCGAATAGGTGGCACGCGCCGGGATGCCGTGCCGGTGTTGTATCTTCGCTCGTTTCGTCGTTGAAAATCAGCAATCGGCCACGCCATTTTTGTAACGGATAGTATCCTTTGCATCGCGTACCCTGTGGTCCATTTCAAGGAGGCTCTGGCCAGGTCGAAATTGCGTGTCAAATGTTTTTCCATGTCCCTGGACGGCTACAGTGCCGGGCCTGACCAGGACCTGCAGAACCCCTTGGGTGTCAACGGGCCCAAGCTGATGGAGTGGTTCTTTCCCACGCGCTTTTTCCGGGCCATGCAGGGTGCGACAGACGGTAGTGGCGACACCGGCATTGACAACGGTTTTGCTGAGCAGAGCATGACCAACATGGGGGCATGGATTTTGGGCCGCAATATGTTCGGTCCGGTTCGCGGCCCCTGGCCCGATGAGAGCTGGAAAGGCTGGTGGGGTGACGAACCACCCTACCATGTGCCGGTGTTTGTGCTGACGCAGTACGCCCGCGCGCCCATCACCATGGCCGGTGGCACGGTCTTTCATTTCGTTACCGATGGCATCCACTCGGCGCTGCAACAGGCCCGTGCTGCTGCGCTCGGGCGCGACATCCGCGTGGGCGGGGGCGTGGCCACCGTGCGCCAGTACCTGCAAGAAGGCTTGATTGATGACTTGCATCTGGCCGTCAGGCCCGTGCTGCTGGGCAGGGGGGAAAACCTGATGGCGGGGCTGGACTTGCCAGCCCTGGGCTATACCTGCACCCACAGTGTGATGGGGGAGCGCGCCAACCACGTGTTCTTGAGCAAGTCGGCGTAAACAACGTTGGATTTTTCTGCACTATTGCGCAGTCGTCCCAACTTTCTGGCAGGCGCCAAGTGCGGCAAGGTGTAACAGGTTGTAAACTCAAATCGTATCAATAACGCTGTTCCCAGAGTTGCAGAGCCATGCCACTGCCCCAACGTGCGTCGACACTTCTCATTGGCCTGGTGCTATGGGCCAACCAAGTGGCATGGGCCCAGCAAGCCCCTTCAGCGGGGAGCCAGTTGCAGCAAATACCGGCGCCAATGCCGCGACCAGCAGCCAAGCCGGAACAGCAAACCCCAATTGACGAAAGTCAAGTTGGAACAGATGCCGACACCGCCAAGGTGCTGGTGAAAGACCTGCTGATCACCGGGGTACGCAGCCTGGAGGTGGAAGAGCTGATACGGGTCAGCGGCTTTGCCCCAGGCAGCTCCTACAGTCTGGCCGAGTTGCGTGCCATGGCGGCAAAAATCACGGCGCACTACCGGCGCCAGGGCTATCTGCTTACCCAAACCTATCTACCCACCCAGGATGTCACCGACGGTCATGTGCGACTGGCGGTGGTGGAAGGGCAGTATGGCCAAATCACATTGCAAAACCAATCGGGACTGCATGAGCGTGTGGCGCGATCCCTGCTGGACGGGCTCCAGGTTTCGGATGCCATTACCACGGCGGCGCTGGAACGCCGTGTTCTGTTGTTGTCTGACCTGCCCGGCATTCAGGTCAAATCCGTGTTGAAGCCGGGAGCCAATGTAGGCACTTCGGACCTTCTGGTCGAGCTTACGCCGGGGCAACGGGTAGGCGGTGGTCTGGAGGCGGACAACGGAGGCAACCGCTACACCGGTGCAAACCGGGTTGGCGCCAGTCTGTTCGTCAACGAGCCCTTCGGGCTGGGGGACGTGGCCTCGGCCCGCTTGTTGACGTCTGGCGAAGGCCTGTCATTTGCGCGCCTGGCTTACCAGGCGCAAGCTGGAACTTTCAGTGTGGGCGCGGCCTATACGGCTATGACCTACCAACTGGGCGGCGATTTCGCCAGCAGCCAGTCCACCGGCAGCGCGCGCATCACCAGTGTCTTTGCCAGCTATCCCTGGCTGCGCGGGAGGGATCACAACCTCAGCGCGCAAGGGTCCTTTGACAACAAGGACCTCTCCGACCAGTCGGGCACCGGCCTTGCTGCCAGCACATCCGACAAGACATCACAGATCGGCACGCTTGGGCTGAAAGGGGACTTCCGGGACGCCATGGGCAATGGCTTCAACAACTACACCGTGAGCTGGACCCACGGCAATCTGAGCCTGCGCATGCCGGCCGTGCTGGCCATAGACGCTCAGACGGCGCAAACCGCCGGCAGCTTTGACAAGCTGCTCTTTGGCCTTTCGCGCCTGCAGGATCTGACGGCGGACACCGGGCTCTATGTGAGTGTCAATGGTCAGTTGGCCTCCAAGAATCTGGACGCTTCGGAAAAATTGAGCCTGGGCGGCTTGGCTGGTGTTCGCGCCTATCCATCTGGTGAGGCCAGTGGAGATGACGGCGTGTTGCTGAGTGTGGAAACCCGCACACGCTTGCCCAGCCTTGCCGGTTCACTGGCGGGGCAGTGGCAATGGGTCGGGTTTGTAGATGCGGGCTGGGTTCGCTTGAACAAAAACCCTTGGGATATTTCGAACCCGGCCAATAGCCGGCGCCTGGTGGGTGCTGGTGTCGGCTTGAACTATGTCGGAGACAGCAATTGGCTGGTCAAAGCCAGCTGCGCCTTCAAGCTGGGTGACGAGGCGGCTACGTCGGCACCGGACGCTGGCTGGCGGTTTTGGCTGCAGCTCAACAAGACGTTTTAGCGTCGTCCACCATTTGTTCGGACCCACACCATGAACCACGCCAGACAGTCAACCAGGAATTGCTCCGTTGGCAACGCAACGGCCTACCCACGTTTCGCATTGAAGGCTTTGTGCCTGGGCATGGTGCTGGGGTTTGCGGCCACGTCGAACGCACTGCCAACGGCAGGGACGGTGGTGTCTGGCAACGCGACGATCAACAACAGCGGCAACAACAGCCTGACCATCAACCAGACCAGCGCCAACGCGACGTTCAATTGGCAAAGTTTCAATATCGGGGCCAGTGAATCGGTGCGTTTTGTGCAACCCGATGCCAACTCTGTGGCATTGAACCGGGTCCTGGGTTCGGACCCTTCGCGCATTCTGGGCAACCTGACGGCCAACGGCAAGGTCTTCTTGATCAATCCCAATGGTGTCCTGTTCGGCAGCGGCGCATCGGTCAATGTGGGAGGGCTGGTAGCGTCTGCCCTGGACATCACGGACGCTGATTTCATGGCCGGACGCTACCGATTCGACGGTACGGGTACGGGGGACGTCAACAACCTTGGCGCCATCCGGGCCGCCGATGGGGGCTATGTGGCCCTGCTGGGAAATCGCGCCACGAACCAAGGCACCATCACGGCGCGGTTGGGGACCGTAGCCTTGGCAGCGGGCCGCGCGGTGACCCTGGACGTGCATGGTGACGGCCTGTTGCAAGCCGTCATCGACAAACCGGTGGTGAATGCTCTGGCAAGCAATGGTGGCTTGATCCAGGCCGACGGTGGCCAGGTGGTGCTGACCGCCGCCGCCAAGGATGCCCTGCTCAGCACGGTGGTGAACAACACCGGCATCGTGCAGGCCAACACGGTGGCCAACCGTGGGGGGCGCATTGTGCTGGATGGTGGCGACTCGGGCGGGGTAAACGTCGGCGGAAGTCTTCAGGCCCGTGGGGTGGCACCTGGGGCAACCGGCGGCACGGTTATCGCCACGGGCGACAAAGTCTTGGTGGCCGATCAGGCCCGTATTGATGCAACCGGCAGTTCGGGCGGCGGCAGTATTTTTGTGGGTGGCGGTTGGCAGGGCCAGGACCCGACCATTCGCCAGGCGACGGGCGTCTTTGTTTCGCAAAGCGCGACGCTGGATGCCTCTGCCACGCAGAACGGCAATGGGGGCACGGTGGTGGCCTGGTCCAAAGTCCCGGATGCACAGTCCTCCACGCGGGTCTTTGGTTCCCTGTTGGCGCGCGGCGGTGCTGAAAGTGGTGATGGTGGCCGCATTGAGACATCAGGCCACTGGTTGAACGTAGCTGGCATCCATGCCAATGCGGCGGCGCCGCATGGCAAGGCCGGTCAGTGGTTGCTGGACCCGGAGGACATGGTCGTAGGCCTGGTGGCAACCGATGCTGCTTTCTTTCCAGGACCCGTGGCCATGTTCTTGTCCGGCCCCGGCGCCCCCGATGTGTTTCATGGCGACATCGAGGCCCAGTTGAATGCAGGCACCGCCGTGGTCCTGCAAACGGCGCCCACGGGTGCGGGCAATGGTGACATTTCCATCACCACCAACATCACCAAGACGGCCGGTGGCAGCACCGGGCTGGCACTCAATGCCATTGGCAGTATTACCTTCAGTCCTGGCGCGGCCATCAGTTCAACCTCGGGTGGTCTGGACGTTCTGCTTGGCAGCGGCCAGAACATCGTGTTCAGTGCGGGCAGCAACATCGCCAGCAATGGTGGCAATGTGGGCATGCAAAGCGGCGGCAACATTGTCTTCAGTGGTGCCAACAATATTGCGAGCAATGGCGGCATGGTTGCCATGGTGGCTGGCGGGGGCATCTCGGTCAGTGGCTCACTGGGCTTCACCAATAGTGTCGATATGGTTGCAGGACGCAGCGTGTCCATCGGTTCGGGGGCATCGATTTCTGCTGGCGCTGGTGCCGGCTATATTGCCATTTCTGCGCCAAGTTTTTCCAACGGCGCAGGCCCTGGTGCGGTCAGCACGGTGAGTGGCCGCTGGATCATCTATACCAGCGACCCATCGGTCGACGCCTTTGGGGGCCTGGTCAGCGGCAACCCTGCCATTTGGGGGCAAAACTATTCCAACCCGGCATCCGGCGCTATCGGATCTGGCAACCGCTATGTGTTCAGCACCCCGGGCACCATCAACGTCACCACCACCAGCCCGGCTGCCAAGCCCTATGGTCAGACCATCAGTGTGGCCAACAACGTGACCTACACTGGCTTGCCGCTCAACAGTGCCGCAACCTACGGCAATGTGTACCAGGACGTCTCGCTCAGCGATGTTTTCAGCACGCTGCCGACGGTCAGCTCGGCGGGCACGAATGCCAAGGCCACGGCAGCTGGTGGGCCGTACCCGGTGATCGCCAGTGGCGGCATCGTCAATCCCGGGTTCAGCATCAATTACGTCAACTCCGGGTTGCTCACCATTGACAGGGCGATTCTGGAGATCATTGCCAACCCCGACAGCAAGACCTACAACGGCCAGCCCTACATCGGGGGTAACGGCGTCACCTACAGTGGTTTCCTGGATGGCGATGGCACGTCGGTGTTGGGCGGTAGCCTGCTGTTTGTCGGCAGCAGCCAAAATGCGGTGAACGCGGGAACCTATTCCATTGTTCCAAGTGGCCTGACAAGCAGCAACTACTCCATCCAGTTTGTGTCTGCGCCCTTGGTCATCAAGCCCAAGGTGGTCTCGGTGTCGGGTCTGCTTGCGGACAACAAGGACTTTGACGGCAACACCAGCGCCAGCATACGAAGCTGGGGTAGTGTGGCGACCGGTGTGGGGCAGGAAACCCTGGTGCTCAACCACGGTAGTGCCAGCTTCACCGACCCGGTGGTCGGGTTTGGCAAGACGGTTACGGCCAGTGGCTACAGCCTGGCCGATGGCCAAAATGGCGGGCTTGCGAGCAACTACCTGCTATCAAGCACCACGGCCACGACGGTTGCCGATATCGTGGTGGCAGGCAGTGCACAGGCCGGCAACCAGGTTCAAACCTGGCTCAACCGTCTGTTCGGTTTTTCTGGCTCGGATACCGGTCACTCCAGCGTTGACGCGGATGCCAACGGATTCAATGCTTTCGCCGTTCGATCGGTCGATGGCACGCCCGTACAACGTGCGCCGATTCAGACGGTGCTCAATACCGTGGGGCTCAGCAATATGGTGCCCAATGGGCGCGTTGCCAACAGCGGTTCAGGCGCCACTGCAGCCGGCGGATCCAGGCCTGGCAGCCTGGGCGGCACGGCTGCAGACGCCCAGGGCCTGGCTGTACAGGGTACCAGCCGATTCAGCACATCGGGCTTGTCGAGCAAGCCCACTACAGGCAAGCCAGCGTCTGGCGGTCAGAAACCAACGGCGCCAGAAAAAATATTCCTCAAGGGCGCGGCCACCGCCTCGGCGGTGGGCGTTACGTCGACAGGCGCCGTACTGGTGGCCAGCATTACCGGTTCTGGCAATACCCACAAAATGGCAATCACGGTAGCCGCTGGGGAGGGTTTTGAGATGTCGATTCCCAAGAGCTTCTTGGGTGTCAGTGCTGGCGCCGGGAATGCCGCCAGCATTGTCGGTCAGTCTTTGACAGGTGGCCCCTTGCCGGCCTGGATCAGCTTCAGCCAAGCCTTGCTGAGCCTGGTGGCCCGCAGCGTGCCCAGTACGGGCTTGCCATTGACAGTCAAGTTGGTGGGCCCTGCCGGCAAGTTGGTTGAAGTGACGTTCAAATGAGCACGCGTTCTGTTCTCCAAGGTGCGCTTGGCTTGGGCCTGGCACTGTGTTTGCTCGGCCAGGGTTTGGCTCAGGCCCAGGCCAATGGCCAGGTCTGGGGCTACAAGATCAAGCCCGGCGACCGGCTGATTGACATTGCCAAGGCTTACCAGAAGACACCCGATGACTGGAAGCGGCTGCAGCAAAACAATGGCGTTGCAGACCCACAGAAGTTGGTTCCTGGCAAACAACTCAACATTCCCGTATCCGACCTGAAGCAGGGAGACCCGATTGCCCAGGCGGTGCTGGTGCATGGCGAGGTGCAGCGCTTGGACAAGGCTGGCAATCCAGCAGCCAAGCTGGCCTCGGGTGACGTCTTGAAAATGGGCGAGACACTGCAAACGGGCGCGCGCAGTACCTTGACCATCCGCTTCACCGATGACTCCCGCATGCTGGTGACCGAAAACAGCAAGATCACCCTGTCGAGCCTGGTCAACTACGGCAAGACTGGCATGGCCGATACCAAGGTGCAGGTCCATCAGGGCGGTACCGACTCTCAGGTCTCGCCGCAAAAGGGGCCGGTGGCCCACTATGAAATCACCACGCCTGCCATCAACCTGGCCGTGCGCGGCACGGGCTTCCGCATCCAGGTGGATCAAGCCAACGGCGCCACGCGCACCGAAGTGGCGGAGGGGCTGGTGGCCGGCGACGGCCAAGGTGGGCATGCCTTGATCGCCGACGGGTACGGCATCATCGCCGAGCCGGGCAAGCCCCTGGGCCAACCGGTGAAACTGCTGGAAGCACCGCAACTGGTGGCTTCGACGGGCGATGTCGTTCGGCTCCCCAAGGTATTTGAATGGCAACCCTTGGACGGCGCCAAGAAATACCGCCTGCAATTGCTGGCCAAGGTTCAAGGCAACGAGGACATCCTGGTGGATGAGGTGGTGCAAACGACCAAGGCCCAGTGGGATGACCTGCCCGACGGCAACTACGTGCTGCGCGTGCGGGGCATTGACAGCATGGGCCTGGAAGGCCGCAATGCGGTAAAGGCCTTTGTACTGGCCGCGCGACCGGTGCCACCGGTCCTGAGCCTGCCAGCCCATGCGAGCCAGGCCAGTGACGAAAAAGTATTTTTCCGCTGGGAGGCCGCTGATGAGGCCCAGGAATACAAGTTCCAGTTGGCCGAAGATGCGCAGTTCCAGCGCGTGGTGGCCCTGGTTCCGCACATTGCTGCCAAGACCCGTGGTGTCTTGCTGGCCGTGCCCAGTGGAAACTATTTCTGGCGCGTGGCCAGTGTCAACAGCGCGGGCGAAGTCGGCCCCTACAGCGATGCCTTCATGTTTTCACGGCCCTAGCCCTGCAAAGGGGCCGTTGACGTGAGCCACCAGTGGTTCAAGCGCCCCCATTGGACCCGCATGCAGCTGCTGGACCAGTTGATCCATGCACTGCTGCCGATTTCGCTGATCTTCTTCCTGATCACGGTGCAGCTGGACGACCCGCTGTTTCGCGTGCGCATTCGGGACCAGTCGTTTGACCAGTTGCAAAAGCTGCATCCGGCGCGCTATGACGATGACATCGCGATCCGGGTGGTGGCCATCGATGACCCAAGCCTGGCCGCCGTTGGCCAATGGCCATGGCCGCGTACCGTACTGGCGCAAGTCACCGATCAGCTCACAGCCTTGGGCGCCCGCGTGGTGGTGATGGATGTGATTTTTGCCGAGCCCGACCGCACCTCGCCCGAGCAGGCCAAGCAGTTTTGGCCGGACAACCCCCAGCTCGATGCCCTGTTGCAGAACTTTCCGACCCATGACAATCTGCTGGCAGAAAGCTTTGCGCGCAGCCGTGTGGTGGCCGGTGTGATGGCCCACAACAAGTACCCAGCCAGCAAGCCTGCGGCACGCAAGACACCGATTGTTGGCGATGGTGGTGACCCCAGAGAATGGTTGAAGGACTGGGCTGGCGGCGTGGGCTATTTGCCGCCGCTGGCGGCGACAGCCACGGGGGCTGGGATCGTGACCATCGTGCCCGACCACGATGGCATTTTGCGATCGCTGCCGCTGATCAGCATGCTCGGCGGCGAGCTGTATCCCGGCCTGGGGCTGGAGGCCTTGCGTGTGTACCTGGGTGCTGACGGCTTTGTCGCCAAGGTTACGCCCACAGGCATTTCCGGTATTGGGGTGGGGGCTGCCACGTTTTTAGCCACTGCGCCGGATGCCCGCGTGTGGCTGCATGCGCGCGCCCAGTCGGCGGACCGCTACATCTCTGCCATCGACGTGCTGACCGGCAGGGTGGAGCCCAAACGCATCAAGGACCATATCGTCTTCATTGGCGCAACGTCCGCCGGTCTTGGCGATGTCGTGCGCACCCCGCTGGGCGAAGCGGTGCCGGGTGTGGAAGGGCATGTGCAACTGGTAGAGCAGCTCATGACCAGCGAGTACCTGCTGCGCCCCAGGTGGGAGAACCGCTTCTTCGCAGCCACGGTGGTTGCCTACGGCCTGTTGCGGGCTGTGATGCTGGCCTACCTGCGACCGGCCTGGTCGGTGTGCCTGGTGGGCGTGGGTGCCCTTGGCTTGTTTGGCCTGTCGGACTGGCTGTTCCAGAGCCATCAACTGCTGCTGGACCCGGTGTACCCCACCGTCAGCCTGGTGACCGTCTTCCTGTCCCTGGCGGTACCCCGATACTTGCGCACGGAGCGGGACCAGCGCTGGATCAAAACGGCCTTTTCGCGCTACGTGTCACCCAACCGGGTCAAATTCCTGCAAGAGCATCCCGAGACCCTGGCACTGGGGGGCGAATACCGCGAGTGCTCCTTCGTCATGACGGACCTGGCTGGCTTTACATCGCTCATGGAGAAGTACGAACCTGCCATGCTGTCGTCGCTGCTCAACGAGTACCTCAACGGCATGATAGAAATCGCGTTCAGCCATGAGGGCACCTTGGACCGTATCGTGGGTGATGCGGTGGCCGTCATGTTCTCCGCGCCGGTGGCACAGGCGGACCATGCCGAGCGGGCCGTTGCCTGCGCGTTGGCCATGGATCGCTTTGCCAACGCCTTCAGCCTGCGCCAGCACGAACGCGGCATTCCGTTTGGCAAGACGCGCGTTGGCGTGAATACCGGGAACGTGATGGTGGGCAACTTTGGCGGGCAGGTCATGTTGGACTATCGGGCCCTGGGCGATGCCATCAACACCGCTGCCCGGTTGGAGACCCTCAACGGCCATCTGGGCACGCGCATCAGCGTCAGTGGTTCCACCGTGCTGCAGTGCAAGAACTTTGTCGGCCGCCCAGCCGGGCGATTGGTCTTGAAGGGTAAGACGGTCGCCATCACGGTCTATGAGCCCTTGTCTCTGGAGGACGATACCAGCGAACGCGTGGTCCGCTACCGTGAAGCCTACGCACTCCTGGAAGCGGAGTCAGACCAGGCAGGGGCTGTCTTCTCGGCGCTGCAAACGCAATATCCCGACGACCCGTTGGTCAACTACCACGCCAAGCGGCTGGCAGCAGGGGAGTCGGGCAGCCTGGTGGTCATGAACAAGAAATGAAAGAAGTTGCAGACTCAGCCCATGCCAACTACGTAAGATAGGGCGTTGGCGGGTATAAACACTGAAACGGAGCACCCCAATGGAACAAAACCTCAAAAGCCTGTGTGAACTCGTCGCTCAGCACAGTGACGCCCAGACCATGGCGGCCAAGGCCATGCCGCATTTCGTCACCTACCTGGGGGCTGACAATGGCTCCTTGATGCTGTTGTCCGGTGGTCGTGTCATCCACAAAGTGTTGGCGACCAAGGAGACGTTTACCCAGGTCTCCGAACACAAACTGCGCACCGTGCTGTCCGAAGGTCTGGCCGGTTGGGCGCTGCGGCATCAGCAAGGTGGTTTGGCGTCGGACTGCGAACGCGACGAGCGCTGGGTTTCCATGGGTGACGATGCCATCAAGTCTGCACTGGTCGTGCCCCTGATGAGCCGCGGCACGGTCATCGGCCTGCTGGCCTTTCACCATGGCGAGCGTCGCCATTTTCGAGAGTCGCACCTGGCCCGGGCCGCCGAACTGGCGCACTGGGTGTCGCCGCTGTTTGACAACGCCTTGCTGACAGAGTCCTCCATTGCTTCACTGACCAGTCTTTGTCAGTCCGCAGGCCATCCGTCTACGGTGTTGGACTGGCAAGGCAAGGTCAAAGTGGTCAACAAGGCCATGCAGGACTTGGACATCGTCTGGGATGGCGTTCATTTCTCCCAGAGCCTGTTGCCGCGAGAGTTGGGTGTGGAAGGCTTGGCGGAATGCGACTGGGAGGGCACGCGCAAGTTGGCTTCCCTGCCATTTGAGGCGCAGGCCTTGCATTTCCATGGCGTGGGCGTCTGGATCCAACTGTTGCCAAGCGCCTAGGCCAGGGCGCGCCGCATCGCTTGGCGCTGCCAGGCGGCATGCGCAAGAAAAATAACGATTCACAACCAGACTTTCAAAGGAAACTACTACATGGCTACAGCTGCCAGACCCGTCGCCGAATTTCCCGCCCTGGCCCAAAAGGCGGCCGAGTTGTTGAGCATGAGCCGCCCGGGCTTTGCATTGACACTGCCGGAGGCAGCCTCCATCGTCTCGCTGATGCGGGTTGTCAATTGTCCGGCGGGTACCACCCTGTTCAATGCCGGCGATTCGGCCAACACCGGCTATATGCTGCTCATACTCGAAGGGGACGTATCCGTCGACACCGGCAAGGCCAATGGCGCCGACAAGGTGGATATCTCGGTCATTGGCCCCGGCGCCCTGATTGGCGAGCTGGCATTGTTGGATGGCTCGCCACGTTCTGCCACCTGCACGGCAGTGACGGCCGTCGTTGCCGCAGGGTTGACCTCTGGGGTCTTGCAGCCCCTGGTGGTGCAAACCACCCAAGTGGCGTCCAAGCGTGC
>JACXTT010011829.1_pt1 | contig 11634 bp, 12 predicted proteins | sample 9270951 | NCBI WGS metagenome assembly JACXTT01 (sample SAMN15532306, study PRJNA645909) | rock metagenome | isolation source: weathered quartz diorite | place: Puerto Rico | collected 2017-06-21 | reverse complement strand
GTACCTGACCCGAGCACGGCCCTGCTCCAGCGAGACGTCGACTTGCGCAACGCCGGCGACACCGCAAAGCATGCGCGTCACGCTCTTCACGCAGCCCTGGCAGTCCATGCCTTCGACTTCCACCTCGACCGCTTCCATGCGCGGATCATAGCGCGGCTTGACCTTGCCACGATGGGAGGCTTCAATCTCGCGCCATGAACATCAGCCAGGCTGCCGTCGCCTCCGGTGTTTCGGCGAAGATGCTGCGCCACTACGAGGCGATCGGCCTCATGCCGAAGGCGAAGCGCACGAGCTCGAACTATCGCAACTACACCGACGGCGACGTGCACACGCTGCGTTTCATCCGTACGGCGCGCGACCTGGGGTTCGCGATCGACGACATCCGCGCGCTGCTTGCGCTCTGGCGCGACCGCCAGCGGCCGAGCCGCGAGGTCAAGCGCCTCGCCGAGCGCCACGCTCAGGAACTGCGTACCCGCATCACGGAACTTGAAGCGATGCTCGCCGCGCTCGAGCATCTCGCGCGCCACTGCCACGGCGACGAACGGCCGGAGTGTCCGATCCTCGAGGGCCTTGAAGCCGGGAACTTCGGCCGCACGGTGCGGTCCGCTAGAACGCGCTGATTTGCGCGTGCTACGATCATTGCGTGCGGTCTAGGCTCAAAATCGCGGTCCTGCTTCTCCTGGTAGCCCTGATGCCGCTGCGCGTCCTCGCCGCCGTGACCGTCGGCGATTGCGCGATCTCGCAGCAGGAGACCGCGGACCACGGCACGCACACCCACCATGGCACGCCGCATTCGCATGGCGATGGGGGCCATGACCACGACCACTGCGCGAGCGCTTCGTTCGTCGCGCCAGCCCCCCTGTTTCCGCTCGCACTGCGAGTTGCATCGGACCGGCTCGCGCAGCGCGAGCGCTTCGCCGTCGGCTTCGTTCCCGATCAGCTCGATCCCCCGCCTCTCGCTCTCTGACGTCTGACTAGTTTGACGCGCCCGGCGCACGGGCGCGCCTGCACGCTCCGGCGTGCACGTGCTGACGTTGGAGAGCCATGCATAAACGAGTCGTTTTCGCCGGCGGCGTATTCGTCGGCATGCGCGCGCCAGGCGCGCGACGCGCTGGATTCCGCTTCCCTATCTCATGAGGAATCACCCATGAAGCAAACGAAGCGCGGCGCAAGGCGCCGCTTCCTGCAGTCCACCGCCGCACTCGGCCTGCTCCAGGCGTTCCGCGGCCTTGCGCCGGCCTACGCCGAAGGCCTGCCGGGGCCTGGCGCCGAACTGCGGGTCGGCGGCGAGCGGATCGCCGACCTTGTCATCGCGCGCACGCCCTTCGCCTTCGGCGGGCGGCACGGCAGCGCCGTCACCGTCAACGGCACCGTGCCGGGGCCGATCCTGCGCTTTCGCGAAGGCGAGGTGGTCACGCTGCGCGTGACCAACCGGCTGGATCAGGATAGTTCGATTCACTGGCACGGCCTGCTCATTCCCTCCGAGATGGACGGCGTCCCGGGCTTGAGCTTTGCCGGCATCCGCCCGGGCGAGACGTTCACCTATCGGTATCAGGTGCGCCAGAGCGGCACGTACTGGTATCACAGCCATTCGTCGCTGCAGGAGCAGATGGGCCAGTACGGGCCGCTGATCCTCGAGCCGCGCGGCCGCGACCCGGTCGCCTACGACCGCGAGCACGTGGTGGTTCTCTCCGAATGGACCTTCCGCGACCCGCACCGCGTGCTCGCCGTGATGAAGAAGCAGAGCGGCTTCTTCAACTTCCAGCAGCGCACGCTCGGCGACTTCTTCCGTGAAGCGAAAGCGAGCGGTTTTCGCAACACCTGGGAGGAGCGAAAGATGTGGGGCGAGATGCGCATGAGCCCCACCGACATCCTCGACGTAACGGCAGCGGCCTACACCTATCTCGTCAACGGCCTGCCGCCCGACGGCAACTGGACCGCCCTTTTCCGCCCGGGCGAGCGCGTGCGCCTGCGCTTCATCAACTCATCGGCGGCGAGCGCCTTCAACGTGCGCATCCCGGGGCTTCCCATGATCGTGGTGGCAGCCGACGGTCAGAACGTGCGGCCCGTGGCGGTGGACGAGTTCCAGATCGCGATCGCCGAAACCTACGACGTGATCGTGCAGCCGAAGGCGGACCAGGCCTACACGATCTTCGCCGAGTCGATGGACCGCAGCGGCTACGGCCGCGGCACGCTCGCGCCGCGCCCCGGTATGAGCGCGCCCGTTCCCGCGCTGCGTGAGCGGCCGCTGCGCACGATGGTCGACATGGGCATGGACATGGGCTCGATGGAGATGCCGGGCATGGAGCACGGCGGCATGAACATGGAATCGATGCCCGGCATGGCCAGCCCGATCAACGGCCACCATGGCCCGGACACGCACGGCCCCGGGAACCAGGCGGTGGCCATGGTGCAGCGTAACCGCCTCGGTGAGCCGGGCACCGGGCTCGAGAACGTCGAGCACCGGGTGCTCCTCTACACCGACCTCGAGGCGCTGGAGCCCTCGCCCGATCCGCGGCCGCCCGAGCGCGAGCTCGAGATGCACCTCACCGGCAACATGGAGGCGTTCATGTGGGGCATGGACGGCAAGAAATTCTCCGAGTCGGGCGAGCAGCCCAAGGTGCGCGTCGGCGAGCGCGTGCGCGTCACGCTGGTGAACGACACCATGATGGAGCACCCGATGCACCTGCACGGCGTGTTCATGGAGATCGTCAACGGCGCGGAGCTCGCGCACCAGCCGCGCAAGCACACGATCCAGGTGAAACCGGCCGAGCGCCTGTCGTTCGATTTCACCTACGACGAGCCGGGCAACTTCGCCTTCCACTGCCACGTGCTCTACCACATGGAGATGGGCATGTTCCGCTTCGTCAACGTCGCCGGCCGCCCGCAGAGGAAACTGACGTGAGCCGCGCGCTTCTTGCTGTAGTTCTTCTCTTCGCGGCCTCTGTCGCTCGCGCGCAGCAGGACCCATTTCCGCTTCCACCGAAGGACTGGCCGCAGCCGGTAATGGATACCGAGCGCTTCACCTTTCTGCTGCTCGACCGCTTCGAATACCGCGCCCGCTCGGGCAGTGACGGCTGGGCCTGGGGGGCGCAGGGCTGGTGGGGCGGCGACTACAACAAGCTCTGGTTCAAGAGCGAAGGCGAGGGCGAATGGCACGGCGCCGCCGAGCGTGCCGATGTCCAGGCGCTCTACGCGCGGCGCGTCTCGCCCTACTGGCACCTGCAGGCGGGCGTGCGCCGCGACGCTCGGCCGACGCCGTCGCGCAACCAGGGCGTGCTCGCCATCCAGGGACTCGCGCCCTACTGGTTCAACGTCGAGGCGAGCGCCTTTTTCGGCAACGGCCTTTCCGGACGGCTGGAGGCGGAATACGACCAGCTCATTACCCAGCGCCTCATCCTCCAGCCGCGCATCGAGACCAACTTCTCCGCCTCGGCCGATGCCGCGCGCGGCGTGGGCAGCGGCGTGAACGATCTCGAGCTCGGCCTGCGGCTGCGCTACGAGATACGCCGCGAGTTCGCTCCGTACATCGGCGTCAATTGGATGCGCCAGTTCGGCGGCACCGCCGATCTCGCGCGCGCCGCCGGGCGCGATACGCGCGAGACGGCGCTCGTCCTGGGCGTCAGGATCTGGTACTAGCCGGCGCGTCGCGTGAGAACGGTCAGCGCAACGCTTCCCGCTCTATTGGTGCAAAGGAGCATCGTTCATTTGAGTAAATTCGCATCCAACGTTCCATACAACGAGAGGACGATCCCATGAAATTCCGACAAGCGATCGCCGCCTTCGCGGCGCTTATCATCGCCGGAGCCGCTGCTGCGGCGGACGAGCATGGCGACCACAGCCACGAACCGCGCAGCGCCGGCGAGCACGGCGGGCACGCCCACGAATCGAGCAGCGTGGGTCAGCCCGGCAAGGCGGCCGACGTCGCGCGCACCATCCACCTGGACATGGCCGACACGATGCGCTTCACCCCGGCCCTGATCGAGGTCGCGCAGGGCGAGACGATCCGTTTCGTCGTCAAGAACTCCGGCCAGATCAAGCACGAGATGGTGCTCGGCACGCCGCAGGAGCTGAAGGAGCACTACGCCATGATGCTAAAGATGCCGAATATGGAGCACACCGAGGACAACATGCTGACCGTCGCGCCCGGAAAAACGGGCGAGCTCATCTGGCGCTTCACGCGCGCCCGCGTCGTCGACTTCGCCTGCCTGCAGCCCGGGCATTACCCTGCCGGGATGAAAGGCCAGGTGATGGTGTTGCAAGCGGCGAGCGCGCCCATGCACCGCGAGCACGGCGGCCACGCGCATTGAGGCGGACTAGCCGAGCTCTGGTGGCCGTGACCCAACTTGATCCGGGACGAGGTGCACACCGTCCCCGGAACCACGCTGACCGGCCCCGGGTGTTGACCCTCCCACCGTTGGAAGCTTCACACTCGTTATCATGGAAATCAAACACCGGCACGCTGACGCAAGCGGCTTAAAGCCGGGCAAGGCTGTCGATCCCGTCTGCGGCATGACGGTCGATCCTGCCAAGCCCGGCGCCACAGTCAAGCACGAGGGCAGGACCTATTACTTCTGCTGCCAGCAGTGCGTCGCGCGCTTCAAGGCTGACCCGGAAAAATATCTGCAGAGCGCCGTCGATCCCGTGTGCGGCATGAAGGTCGAGCCGGCGAACGCCGCCGCGGAGATCGAGCACGCGGGCCGCACCTATTACTTCTGCAGCAAGCACTGTGCTGAAGAGTTCAACGCCGATCCGGCGAAATATGCAGCGAAGGCCCCGAGTTCAGCGCCGCCGCGCGCCGCCACGGACACGAAGTGGACCTGCCCAATGCACCCCGAAATCGTGCGCGACGGCCCGGGCTCCTGCCCGAAGTGCGGCATGGCGCTCGTGCCGGTCGCGGGCGCGCCGGCCGAGGAGCAGAACCCCGAGCTGCGGGACCACGCGCGCCGATTCTGGATCAGCGCGCTGCTCAGCATTCCGCTCGTTTTCATCGCCATGGCGCCGATGCTCGGCGTCGCGCATCCGCTCGGCATGGCGCTTACGGCACGTGGCTATGTGGAGCTCGTGCTCGCGACGCCGGTCGTGCTGTGGGGCGGCTGGCCGTTCTTCCACAAGTTCTGGCTCTCGGCTGCGAACCGCAGCCCGAACATGTACACGCTCATCGGGCTGGGCGTCGGGCTCGCCTATCTCTACAGCGTGCTCGCGGTGCTCGCGCCGGCACTCTTTCCGCCGCAGATGCGCGCGCACGATGGCATGGTGGGCACGTACTTCGAGGCGGCGGCGGTGATCGTGACGCTGATCATGCTCGGCGAAGTGCTGCAGCTGCGCGCCATGGGCAAGACCAGCCGCGCGGTGCGAGCGCTGCTCGAACTCGCGCCGAACACGGCGCTGCGCGTCGAAGCCGACGGGCGCGAGGTGGAAGTGCCGCTCAACGACGTGCATGTCGGCGATCGCCTGCGTGTGCGCCCAGGCGAAAAAATCCCGGTGGACGGCACCTGCGTCGAAGGATCCTCCAACGTCGACGAGTCGATGGTGACCGGCGAACCGGTGCCGGTGCCGAAGAAGCCCGGAGACCGCGTCACCGGCGCGACCCTCAACGGCAGCGGCACGCTCGTCGTGCGCGCCGAGCGCGTCGGCTCGGACACGCTGCTTGCCCGCATTGTGCAGATGGTCGCCGAAGCGCAGCGCACGCGCGCGCCGGTGCAGCGGCTTGCCGATTCCGTGGCCGCGTACTTCGTTGAGACGGTGATCGCCATCGCGGTGCTCACAGCGATCGTATGGTGGTGGACCGGCCCGGCGCCGACCTACGCCGTGGTGAACGCGGTGGCGGTGCTGATCATCGCCTGCCCGTGCGCGCTCGGCCTCGCCACGCCGATCTCCATCACCGTGGCGATGGGCCAGGGCGCGCTGAACGGAATTCTCTTCCGCAATGCCGAGGCGGTGGAGAAGCTGCGCGAGGTGGATACGCTCGTCGTCGACAAGACCGGCACGCTGACATTGGGCCGGCCGGAGCTCGTCGATTTCGTGGTGGAAAGTTACGACGACCGTGAAGCGCTCGCGCTGATCGCGAGCCTCGAGCGCGCGAGCGAGCATCCGCTGGCGCAGGCGATCGTCAAAAGCGCCGAGGCGCGCGGCATCGCGCTGCAGGCCGTGGCGAACTTTGAGTCCGTCACCGGTCAGGGCGTACGTGGTGCGGTCGGCGGCAGGCGCGTAGCGCTCGGCAGCCGGCGCTTCATGCAAGACGTGCCGGCGGCGCTCGCCGCGAAGGCGGACGCGCTGCGCACGCAAGGCAAGACGGCGCTCTTCGCCGCCATCGATGGGCGCGCAGCGGCGGTGATCGCGGTGGCGGACCCGATCAAGGAAACGACCGCCGAGGCGGTGAAGTCGCTGCAGGCGCAGGGCGTGCGCATCGTCATGCTGTCGGGCGACGCGCGGCCGACTGCCGAAGCGGTGGCGCGCCAGCTCGGCATCGACGAGGCGATGGGCGAAGTGCTGCCGCAGGAAAAGGTGGAGAAGGTGAAGGCGCTGCAGGCGCAGGGACGGATGGTCGCCATGGCGGGCGACGGTATCAACGACGCGCCGGCGCTCGTGCAGGCGCAGGTCGGCATCGCCATGGGCACCGGCACCGACGTCGCGATCGAGAGCGCGGGCGTCACGCTCGTAAAGGGCGACCTGCGCGCGATCGCCAAGGCAATCCGTCTCTCGCGCGCGACCATGCGCAACGTGAAGCAGAACCTGTTCTTCGCCTTCGTCTACAACGCGCTCGGCGTACCGATCGCGGCGGGCGTGCTCTACCCGTTCTTTGGCCTCCTGCTCTCCCCCATTTTCGCCGGCGCGGCGATGGCGTTGAGCTCGGTGTCGGTGGTATCGAACGCCCTGCGTCTGCGGCGCGTAAGGCTTTGAGTGGCTAAGATATCGCGATGAACTTCAGTGCCGTGGGCTGGTCGGAAGTGAAACCAAAGTAATGTTCCGTCGACGTCTACTCGCCCTGCTGTTGTGCCTGGTTGCGGCCGGCCTGCCGCTCGCCGCCGAGGCGGCGTCCGCGGCGATGCAGGCTGATCAAGCCTGCATGCACCCTGGTGATGGCAATCCAGGGGATTGCCACAGCACTGACTTGGCGGCGAATGCGTGCGGCATGCATTGCGCTGCCGGCGTCTGCATCGTGTCCAGTTTCTGCACTCAACAAGCCGCTGTGCCGTCCGTGCGGCCCCTCGCGCGCGAGGCGGTGCTCACGCCCGATTGCCGGGCGGCACCCGAAACCGCCCCGCCCAAAGCTTCCCTCTCTTGATCGCGGCTCAGCCGCGCTAGACGCTTCAACTTGCCGCCGCATGGCGGCGTTCATATTGGCGGGAGCAAACAGCAGTGCGAATTGCGTTTTGGGCTGGCATGGTCGCTGCGCTCATCATCGGTGCGGTGGCCGCCTATGCAACGCTCGGGCCCCGGGCGCCGGAGCGCTTCAAGGCCGTCGACATCACCGGCGTAGCGTGGGGCAAAGGCTTCGAGCTCACCGACCACCACGGGCAAAGGCGCACACTCGCCGACTTTCGCGGCAAGGTGGTGCTGCTTTTTTTCGGCTACACCGGTTGTCCCGACATGTGCCCGACGACGCTCGCGCTGTTGTCGGGCGCGATGAAGGAGCTCGGCGCCGACGCAGACAGGGTCCAGGGTCTCTTCGTCACCGTCGATCCGAAGCGCGATACGCCGCGGCTTCTCGCCCAGTACGTGCCGGCGTTCTATCCGTCGTTCCTCGGCCTCTATGCGGACGAAGCGACCACGCAACGCACCGTGCGCGACTTCAAGGGCTACTTCCATGCGAACGCGCCGAAAGAGGACGGCTCCTACACGGTAGATCATTCCGCGCAGGTCTACGTCTTCGATCCCGCGGGCCGCATTCGCCTCTACCTCCAGCCGACCGCGGCGACGCCCGAGTCGGTTGCCCACGATATGCGCCTGCTGCTGCGCGAGGCGGCCGGATGAGAGCGCTCTTCTTGGCGGCGGCGCTTGCGCTCGGGGCGGGACCGGCACTTGCGCAGCTCTTCGGCCAGCAGGAGCTGCTCGAGCCGGACAAGGCGTTCCGCATCGCGGCGCGCGCGCTCGATGCGCGCAACGTGGAAGTGACCTTCCAGATCGCGGACGGCTATTACATGTATCGCGAGCGCTTCCGCTTCGCGACTGCGGACGGCCGGCCGCTGACGGGCGTGCAGATTCCGCGAGGCAAGGTCAAGGAAGACCAGTTCCTCGGCAAACAGGAAACATTCCGCGACTTCGTGCGCATGCGCGTGCCTCTCTCGGCCGCCGACGCGGCGAAAGGCAGCCTCACGTTCAAGGTGACCTCCCAAGGCTGCTCCGACCAGGGCGTGTGCTACATCCCGCACACGCAGGACCTGAAAGTGCAGCTTCCCCGCCCATGATGCGCGCGCTATTTGCCTTGCTCCTGTTTCTGCTCGCGACAACGGCGGAAGCGGACGAAGCGGCGGTGCGGCGCATGCTGCAAAGCAAGCTCGGCGAAGGGAGCGTCGAAAGCGTGCAGAAGGCGCCGTTCGGCGACCTTTACGAAGTGGTGCTGCGCGGCCCGGACGGCGTGCGCATCCTCTACGTCGACAGCGCAGCGAGCGTGATCCTCACCGGGCCGGCAATCGACGCGAGGAGCGGCCGCAACCTCACAGAGGAGCGCCAGCGCAAGCTCGGCGCGATCAAGTGGAGCTCGCTGCCGTTCGACGATGCGATCACCATCGTGCGCGGCGGCGGGCGGCGCAAGATCGCTGTCTTCTCCGACCCGAACTGCCAGTTCTGCAAGCGCTTCGAGAAGGACCTCGCCAGGCTCGACGACAGCACGGTGCACATTTTTCTTTTCCCGGTGATCCGGCCCGAGTCGGTGCTCCAGACGAAGGCGGTGTGGTGCTCGCCGGACCGCGCCAAGGCCTGGCGCGATCTCATGCTGCGCGGCATCCAGCCGACGGCGGCGCCCGATTGCAAGACGCCGGTGGAGAAGCTCGTCGCCCTGGGGCGCAGCATAGGTGCAAATGCGACGCCCACCTGGTTCGTCGAGACGGGCGAGCGCTACAGTGGCGCGCTCGCGTTCGACGACGTGCGCAAGGTCCTCGACGAGGCGTCGCTGCCGAAACGATGAGTCCTCTCCGGGAGACGAAAATGCGTTACGCCATTGCCGCGCTCGCCGCGGTGCTCACCTTCGCGGCGCAGCCCGCGCACGCGGACCTGCTCACGCACGTCCACGGCCTCGCCTACAGCGCGGACGGCAAGCGGCTCATGATCCCGAGCCACCACGGCCTCGCTTTCTACGAGAACGGCAAGTGGTCGAAGGCGCCCGGCCCGGAGCACGATTACATGGGCTTCTCCGCCACGGCGAACAGCATCTACAGCAGCGGCCATCCGGCCGCGGGCACCGGACTCGTCAATCCCTTCGGCCTGTTGCGCAGCAAGGACGGCGGCACGAGCTGGGAGAAGCTCGGCCTCGAGGGCGAAAGCGATTTCCACGTGATGGCGACGGGCTGGCACACCAATGCTGTCTACGTGTGGAACGCCGCGCCGAATTCGCGCATGAAAGAAGCCGGCCTGCATTACACGCTGAACGACGGCTTCGTCTGGAAGCATGCGCCCGCCCGGGGCCTCGAGGGCAACCCGTACGCGCTGGCGATCCATCCGGACGATGCCAAAGCGGTTGCGCTCGCCACGCCGAACGGCGTCTTCGAATCGAGCGATGCCGGAGAAAGCTTCAACAAGATCGGCATGAGCCAAGGCACCGCGGTGTTCTTCGATCTGGACGGCAAGCATCTCTGGTACGGGAGCTACGACAGCGAGCCGCATCTCTCGCGCGCGCGCCTCAAGGCCGGGCCGGCCATGCAATTCAAGCTGCCCCCGCTGACGAAAGACGCGGTTTCGTTCATGGCGCAGAACCCGGTGCGGCGCAACGAGTACGCGATCGCGACCTTCAACCGCAACGTCTACATCTCCGCGGACGGCGGCAAGAGCTGGAACGCGATCGCCGAGCGCGGCGAGGCCAAATGAGGTTTCGCACGGCGCTTGCATTCGCGACCGTCGCGCTTGTCGCGGCGGCAGCCGCCGCCTTCTATTACCTGCAGTCGCCGCCGAGCGCGCCGCAATTGACAGTTACGCAGGGACCACCCTTTGCGCGGAGTGTCGCGCCGAAGGAAATCCCGGCGCTCGATTTCGAGGACGCCGCGGGGCGCACGCACACGCTCGGCGACTTCAGGGGCAAGCTCGTGCTGCTCAATGTCTGGGCGACATGGTGCGCGCCCTGCCGCGAGGAGATGCCGGCGCTCGACCGGCTGCAGGCCGAGCTCGGCGGACCGCGTTTCGGCGTCCTTGCGCTCTCCATCGACCAGCAGGGGCCGGAGATCGCGCGCAAGTTCCTCTCCGAGGTCGGCGCGAAATCGCTCGCGCTCTACGTCGATCGCTCGGCGCAGGCGGCGTTCAAGCTCGGCGCGGTCGGCCTGCCGGTGACGCTGCTGGTCGATGCGCGCGGTCGCGAGATCGGACGGCACGTGGGGCCGGCGAAGTGGGATTCGCCCGAGGTCGTCGAGACGCTGCGCCAGCGCATCGCGGCGACGGAGCACTGATGGACGCCACGGCGCTCGGCGCAGCGACTGCCTTTGCCGCCGGCGCGGTGTCGTTCCTCTCGCCGTGCGTGCTGCCGCTCGTCCCGGCGTACATGTCTTACGTAACCGGCCAGTCGCTCGCGTCGAATGCCAGTGCCGCGGCGATCTCGTCGCGCGTCTCCGCCGCGACGCTGAGCCTTTGCTTCGTGCTTGGCTTCTCGGCGGTGTTCGTCGCACTGGGCGCGAGCGCTACTGCGATCAGCGGGCTTCTGCTCGCGTATCGCTACGAAGCCTCGATCGCCGGCGGCGCGCTCGTCACGTTGTTCGGCCTGGTGATGCTGATCGGCGTCGAGCGCGTGCCGTTCCTGCGGCGCGACGTGCACTTTCAGCTGCGCGCGGCCACCGGCAATCCGGCCTCCGCCTTCGTGCTCGGCGCTGCCTTCGGCTTCGGCTGGACGCCGTGCATCGGTCCGATCCTCGGCGTCATCCTTACTGCGGCAGCGCTGAGCGAATCGGCCTCAGCCGGCGTGCGGCTGCTTGCAGCTTATTCGGCCGGACTCGGCATTCCGTTCCTGCTCACCGCGGCCTTTCTGCACGAGGCCGCGGGCCGACTGCGGCTCATGCGCCGGACCGGCCGGCCGCTGATGCTCGTCGCCGGCGTGGTTATGGTGGCGATGGGAATCGCGATGATGACCGGGAAGCTCACCACGTTCAGCTACTGGCTGCTCGAGCGCTTTCCGGCGCTGGGACGCATCGGATGAGCGCAACGGCAAATGACAAGGCCGCCATGCAGCAGCCTGGCTGCACGGCCAAGCGTAAGAGCCGGCTCGGCGCGCGCAAGGTTTTCGTCGCCGCGCTCGTAGTCGCCGGAGGAGCGCTTTACTTCGGTTGGAGCGCGTTGGTGGCGGCCGGCATCGCCTCCATCATCATCGGCGTCTTGCCCTGCCTTGCGCTGTGCGCGCTCGGATTGTGCTTGGGACGCATCGGGAACAAGGACGTCGCGGCTCCTATGAGCGCCTCGCTGCCGCCCGATAGCGAGCAATCGGCACGACAACCG
>JACXTT010011828.1_pt1 | contig 11636 bp, 7 predicted proteins | sample 9270951 | NCBI WGS metagenome assembly JACXTT01 (sample SAMN15532306, study PRJNA645909) | rock metagenome | isolation source: weathered quartz diorite | place: Puerto Rico | collected 2017-06-21 | reverse complement strand
GTGGAAGACAGCTCCGAAGATGTGGAGCTCACCCTCGAAGCCCTCTCCGCCCACCAGCTCGTCAACGAAGTGGTGGTGGTGAATGACGGCGTCGCCGCCTTGGACTACCTCTTCCGACGCGGGGCCCACCAAGAGAGAGACCCCTCCAATCCCGCGTTGGTCCTGCTCGATCTAAAACTCCCCCGCCTCAATGGCCATGAGGTGCTCCGCGCCATCCGCCAGGAGCCGGATACCGCGCGAGTTCCCGTGGTCATCCTCACCTCCAGCCGAGAAGAGGCGGACCTCGCCCAGGGCTACCATGAAGGCGCCAATGCCTACGTGGTAAAGCCCGTCCACTTCCGGGACTTCATCGAAGCGGTCGGACAGCTCGGTGTCTTTTGGGCCCTCGTCAATGAGCCGCCGGCGGGCAGCCTACGGCGGATCGAAGCATGAATGCCGCGCCTCGGGATCGGCCCCTCCGCATCCTCCATCTGGAAGATAACGAAGCCGATGCCGAACTGCTGGAAGCCCACATGCAGCACGAGGGGCTCAACTACCGCCTCCAACGGGTGGAGACCCGCGAGGCCTTTGAACGCGCGTTGGAAGTGGGCCAGATCGATATCGTGCTGGCGGATTTCAACCTGCCGACGCTGTGCGGATTAGAAGCTCTCGACCTCTGCAAATCCCGCCGCCCGGATCTCCCCTTCCTCATCGTGTCGGGCACCGTCGGAGAAGAGGTCGCCGTGGAGTGCCTCAAGCAGGGCGCCACGGATTATTTCCTGAAACACCGGTTGCAGCGCCTCGTCCCCGGCATCCAACGGGCCCTTGCCGAAGCTGAGCTGCTTCGGGAACGCAGCTTGGCCCAGGAAGCCCAGCGGCGCCAGGCCGAGGAATTCCGCGCCCTCGCGGAAAACACGCCCGATGCGCTCATCCGCTTCGATATCGACCGTCGCATCCGCTACGTCAATCACACCTTCACCACCTTCTGCGGGATCTCATCCGAAGAGGCCATCGGCCATACCCTATCGGAGCTCGGATACTCCGCGGAATGCGTGCACGACATGACGTCGGCCCTCGACGATGTCTTCCTTCGAAAAACCTCCGCAACGTTGGGCTTCCTGAGCCCAGCTCATCTCACCCGGTATTTCGAAGCCCGCGTGGGCCCCGAATTCGACCCTTCGGGACAGGTCATCTCAGCCGTATGCGTCATTCGAGACACCACCGAAGCCCGCCTTTCGGAAGCCGCCCTTGAGGCCTCTGAGGCGCGCTATCGGCGTCTGTTCGACCAAAATCCTCAGCCACTCTGGGTGTTCGATAAGAAGACCCTCCAAATCCTCGCAGTGAACGAGGCCGCCTCCCGCCACTACGGCTATCGGCGGGACGAGTTTCTCAATCTCACCATTCTGGATTTGAGATCTCATGAAGAGGCGCAAAGACTGCAGGCCTCCTTCTCCCAAAGCCCGAGCGGCTTCCGATTCTCCGGGGTGTACCGCCATCAATCGAAAGATGGGCGGCAAATGGACGTGGAGATCTACGCCCATGACATCCACTTTGAAGGCAAGGAGGCCACCCTCGTCTTCCCCCTCGACATCACTGAACGGCGGAAGGCCCAGCAAGCCTTGGAATCCAGCGAGCGCCTGCACCGCAGCCTCGTGGATACGCTCGTCGAAGGCGTGATGGTGAGGGATCCGGAGGGTGTCCTGGTCGCCGCGAATCCGCGGGTGTTCGAGATCTTCGGAACCACCCCCGACAGTGTCTTGGGTCGAAAGGTCCTCGATCCCCAGCTTCCCGTCATCGACGAGAAGGGCAGACCCTTGCCGCCCGAAGCGCAGCCCGATGCGGTGGCTCTCGCCACGGGCCAGTCCCAGAGGAACGTCGTCATCGGGGTGCGTCGTCCCGATGGGCGCCTCGTCTGGGTGCAGGTGAACTGCTCTCCCTTCTTCCTCAAGGAAGGCGATGCTCGGCACGGGCTCGTGGTTTCCTTCTCCGATATCACCACGCAGCGGGCCGCCACCGAAGCTATTCGCCTGGCCGCAGCGGAACGCCTGGAATTACTTGAAGCCGCCGGCGTGGCGCGCGCGGTGCCCTGGTCCGAGCAATCCAATCATCAGCTTCACATCGGCGAATCCGCCCCAGCGGTGCTGGGGCTCGGCGAGGGCCATCTCCCGGGCGCCGGCTACCTCCTGGGCCTGCTCGTGGAAGAGGACCGGCCCCTCTTCCTTCGCGCCCAAGCTCAGGCCCGCAATGGAGAGCTCGCCACCTTTGAGGCCCGTGTGCGGAAGGCGGGACACATCCTTTGGACCCGATGGACCGTCGCCTGCGACCACGGACTCCTTCGGGGCGTCGTGCAGGACATCTCCGAACAGCACCACCTCCAGGATCAGCTGATGCAAAGCCAGAAACTGGAAGTGCTGGGCAGCCTCGTCAGCGGCATCGCCCACGATTTCAACAACCTCCTCATGGCCATCCTCGGGCACGGGCAGGTGCTCGAGCTGGACGACCTCACGCCCTCCCAGCGCAGAAAACTCGACTCTATGCTGCAGGCCTCCCTCCGCGGTCGCACCCTCGTGGGCCAACTCATGAACATCGGGCGCCACAAGGTGGAGACGCGGATGCGAAGCCCCTTGAATCACGTGGTCCAGGAAGTGGTCGCGCTCCTCGAGCATGCGCTGCCTCGCAGCATCGATCTCGTGCTGGATCTGGATCCTGAATCGTCCGAAGTCCTCATGGATGCCAACCAAATCCACCAGGTGGTGATGAACCTCGCCATCAACGCCCGGGACGCCATGGGCGAATCAGGCACGCTGACCTTCCGAACGGGAACCGCCACCCTCCCCTCCGAAGAAGAGGGACTGCGCATGGATCCTCTCCACTACGCCAGTCTCGAGGTGTCCGACACAGGCTCGGGTATCCCTCAGGAACTGCTGGCCCGCATCTTCGAGCCCTTCTTCACGACCAAGGAAGAAGGCAAGGGCACCGGCCTAGGTCTGGCCGTCGTGCGCCGGATCGTCGATGGACACCGGGGCATCCTCCAATGCGACAGCATCCTTGGAAAGGGCACCACCTTCCGCATCCTCCTTCCTCTCCATAGCGCTCCCGAGGCGTCTGAAGCCTTGGTGGGCCTGCTGGATGATCCCAGTCGAGAGCGGGCGGAACTGCAGGCCTTCCTTGAATCCGAAGGCATTCCCGTGCTCGCCTCCGATCACGGATGGCCGCTGCAATCCTGCACCGCGGTCATCGTTCACATCGACACCCTGGAGGACGGCCTGAGCCAAGCCGTGGAGCTGCTCAACCGGAGGCCGGATCTCAAACTCCTCCTCGCTTCCCGCGACTTTACGCATCGGGAGCACCTCGCCCTTCTGCCTTCGCCTCCCGAAGCGCTCGTCCACTATCCCTACGACCCCCAGGAGATCCTCGCGGCCCTCCAGGGTGTCCGGGCCTGAGGTGCTCATGCGGCGCATCCTCCTCATCGAAGACGATCCAGATACAGCCCAGGGCATCCACGGCATGCTTGCGGCATTGGACTACGACGTGGTCTGGATGAAAAACGGGCGAGAGGCCCTGGACTACGTCGAGGGTGGTGAAAGGGCAGATGCTGTTCTGACGGACATCCTCATGCCCCATATGGATGGCCTCGAAGTGATCCGCGTCCTCCGCCATCTCTGGCCGGACATCCCTGTGCTCGCCATGACCGGTTATCGCGATGGCACCTATCTAAAAGCCGCAGAGGTCTATGGCGCCATCGCTACCTTGGATAAGCCCTTCGGCCTGGATCAGCTCCGCCAGGCGCTGGACCGCGTCTTGATCAGTTAACACTCAGGGCTCATAGACCGTGAGCGGGCCCTGCAGACCAAAGAGGCAGGCAAAGTTTTGAAGCTTCTCGATGTGGGACGCGCTCAACCGCGCTCCCTCTGCGAAGAGGAGGACGCCATCCGCCGTATTCACGGGTTTCACGAGCACCATATCAGGAACAAGGCGATCGGCTGTGACCTGGATGGGATGCCGCGGTTGAGGCTCCGCCACGGGAATGACGAGCTCTTCCAACGCGGTCAGCACTTTTGAATCGTAGCGGCCCCGGCGGAGTTTCATCTCTTCGATGGCCACGATCGCAGATCGCCGCTGCTGCTCCAGCTCAACAAATCCATACACCGCATTGAGGATGCGCGCGCCCAAGGGAATCGCCTCGCCCTCGACGTTGTCGTGTGGAAACCCACTGCCGTTGTAGCTCTTGGCCTGGTAGAGAATCAGCTTGGCCACGCTCTCCAAGCGAGGGATTCGCGTGATGAGGTTTGAGCCGATCTCCGGCACCCGCGTGAGCACGCTTTGTTCATCCGGCGTGAGTGGTTGCCCCGATTGCATCTTCTCAAGCAAGGGCCGTGGCACGGTAACCCGGCCGATGGGCCCAAGCATGACGGCAAGCGCCAAGGCCCAGCTATCCCGCTCCCCCAGCATGCGGCCTAGGGTCAGCGCATAGTCCATGGCCTGCTGCGTCCATACAAAACTCACCGGATCCACCATCGCCAACAAATCGGATAGCACTTTCACCGCTCCTGATAGCGTCTTGTCCAACAACTCCTTCTCTGCGTTCACGAGGCGGTACTGCTCCAGCCCCGCCTCCAGCACCCGGCTCAGATCCGGGATGGCGCAGGGTTTGTTGAGGAAGCGGAAGATGTTCCCGCGGTTCACTGCCTCCACGGCCGTGTGCTGATCGGCGTTGCCCGTGAGCATGATGCGCACCGTGTCCGGAGCGTGGTCCTGCACCTGCTCCAAAAGCTGAACCCCGTTCATCCCCGGCATCTGCATATCCGCCACCACGATGGCGTAGGGACCGTGCTCTTCCACCGCCTGCATGGCCTGGGTGCCCCCAAGGGCTATGTCCAGTTCGTAGTTCATACGAAGGGACCGATGATAGGACGCAAGCACGCGCTCGTCGTCGTCCACCATGAGGATGCGGCGGTTCATGAGTCACTCCGTAGCATGGGGGCCTCGGCCCAGTGGGAGAGCGGGTACCGCAGGGTCAAACCCGTCATATGAAGCTCGTCCAACGCATCATTCCGGAAGGGATCCGCGGGATCGGATGAGGCGACGCAGGCGAGGTGCACCGCCGTGGCTGCGGAAGGGAGGGGTGGCCCGAGCGAAGGACGAAGGTGGAAGGCAACCGCATCCACGAGGCTCCGTGGGAGCCCCCATCGGGCCAGCAAATAGGCCCCCACTGCGGCATGATCCGCACCGAAGGCCTGTTGCTCCCTCGCTGCCACCGAACTTCCCTCACGGATCGCAGGCTGGAGAACGTCTGATTCGTAGCGCTCCGGGAAGCCCCCCGCGAGCACCACCACGCCCACGCGGTGGAGAAGCCCTGCCGTGAAGGCGTCTGCAGGTGAGCCGCACCCTTCCTCTGTCGCCACGCGGCGCGCAAGCCGCGCGATGCCGAGGCTCTGTTCTGCGAAAACCTGAAGGTCGATCCCTTTGGGAAGCGCCGGTGGCGCCTGATTCAAGAAGCCATCCAGCAGCAATAGCGCTTTCACGATCTCCACGCCCAGATGCATCAACGCGTCATCCACGCTAACCACCTGCCTCCTGAGCCCAAAGAACGCGCTATTGGCCAGCTTCAGCAGCTTGGCGGACATGCCCGGATCCGCTTCGATGATGCTCGCCACGTCTGCCAATCCTGCATCAGGATCTTCAAGCCTCGTCTGCAATTCTCGAAAGCGGTGGGGAAGGGTGGGGATCTCCGGCAAGCGAGACAGCAGAACCTTGAGATGCTCAGGATCCACCCCGGGATGCGATTCGAAGACCCTCTCAATGGCGGCCTTTAGAAGCTCTGGCTCGCAGGGCTTCGTGAGGAATTGGTGGGCCGCACCGACGCACTGGAGAATGAGCTCCTTATCCGCGTGCCCTGAGAGCACCAAACGCACCGTGCTGGGATGGTGATCTTTCACGGCGTTCAAAAATTCCGCCCCGTTCATCTGTGGCATGCGCATATCCGACACGACCACGTCGAAGGCTCCGCCGGCCATCTCCTCCAGACCCTTCGCCCCGCTATCCACGAAGACCATGTCCCATTCCGAGCGTTTGGCGTGGAGGGCGCGCTGCAGGCCTCTCAAAATCAGGGGATCGTCATCGACGAAAAGGATCCGCGGCCCAGGGCTCATGCCACCACTCCCTTATCCTCGTGACGGCGCTGCGGAAGACGAAGGATGAACGTGGTGCCTTGACCGACCACGCTGCGGAAGGTGATCGAGCCCTGATGTTTCTCCATCACGGCATGGGCGATGGACAGCCCCTGACCCGTACCCTTGCCCACCGCCTTCGTTGTGAAGAAGGGATCGAAGACCCGCGCCTGCACCTCCAGCGGAATCCCCTTGCCGTTGTCCTGGATCTCCACTTGGATCTGGTCATCAAGGCAGGAGGTGCGGATTCGGAGCACGCCCTTCTCGGCGCCGCGCTCGGGGAGCGCATCCTGGATCGCGTGCACCGCATTCACCACGAGGTTGAGCACGACCTGATTGAACTCGCCCGGGAACCCCGGCACGAAGGGCAATTGGGGATCCAGCTCCAGCTCCGCCTCAGCGTGGTACTTCCACTCATTTCGGGCGACGGTGAGGGTCGTTTCGATCCCCTTGTTCACGTCCATCATCACGGGATCCTCGCCCATCGGGTACGAGAACTCCTTGAGCGCCTTGATGATCTTCGCGACGCGATCCACGCCTTCAAGGGTCTCCTCGGCGGCTCGGGGGATCTCTTCGATGAGGTATTCGAAATTGGAATCGCTCAGCATGCTCGGCACGGCCCGCATCAGCTCCTGCGGCAGGCTGTTGAGATCCAGCGCCGTGAACACGGCGCGCTGACGGGCGAGGATCACCATGAAGTCGTCGAAGGAGTCCTTCAGGAAGCGGGTGTTATCCCCGATGTACTGAATGGGCGTGTTGATCTCGTGGGCGATGCCTGCGGCCAGTTGCCCGATGGACTCCAGTTTCTGGGCCGACCGCAGCTGCACCTCCATGCGGTCCCGCTCGTCTTCGGCTTCGCGCCGGGCGGTGATATCCCGCGCGCTGAACAGCACGGCCTCGTGATCGCCTTGGGGATCGCGCACCACGGCGGAATGAGATTCGAAGGTGCGGTAGTCGCCCGCCTTCGTCAGCATCCGATAGATAAGAGGCGAACCGGCTCCCGTTCGGAATGCATCCGCGAGCGCCCGTTTCGTCGCATCCCAATCGTCCGGATGAACGAGGCTCAGCGGATCCATGGCGTCCAGCTCCTCCTTCGACCAGCCCAGGCTCTTCTGATAGGAAGGGCTTTCATAGAGGCGCTTGCCTGTGCGATCCACGATGGCCATCAGATCCGTGGAATGCTCGGTGATGATCTTGAAGAAATGCTGATTCTTCCTCAGCTCCGCCGTGATCCGCATGCGATCCGTAATATCCCGGATGGCGATGAGCACGTGCACCGCACCTTCAATACGGAAGCCTGAGGCTGTAAGCCCGAACCAACGCGTAGAGGCCCCTTCCACGGGGTACTCCACTTTGAACGAGGGAATGCGCCCTTCCAGCACCGCGAGAACACCCTTGGCCACCACGGCCGTTTCCAACACGGAGCTTTCGCCCAGGTTTTCGCATATCGCGCGATAGTTCGTACCCGGTCCGGAACGGCCTACGAAGGGGTTGTCCAGATCGCCCGCGCGCCAGGGTGCGTTGGTGGCATAGATGCGCCCCTCCTTGCCCAGAATGCCCACCGCCGCGTGGAAGCTATCCAGCGTGGAGGCCAGCAGCAGGGTGGAGTTCATCAGATCCAGCTCGGTCCGCTTCCGCTCTAGGGCGTAGCGCACGGCGCGCTGAAGGCTTCTCCCGTCGTATTGACCCTTCACGAGGTATTCCTGGGCGCCCGCAGCCAGGGCGGAGAGGGCCTTGGATTCATCCGTTTCCCCGGTCACCACGACGACGGCCACCTGAGGGTGCACCTGACGCAGTCGTTCCAGGCCCTGCATGCCCTTGGCATCTGGAAGGTTGAGATCCAAGAGGGCCACCCGGTGGCCGCCCCCCTCGATCACCCGGATCGCCTCCTCCATGGAGGCCGCGCCCTCTACCCCCCAGCCTTCTCCATTTCTTTGGAGCAGGCGCATTTCGGCCTCGCGGAGGGCGTCGTCATCCTCGATCACCAGCACTTGGAGGGGGGAGGTCACCGCCATGCGCACTCCGTCTTGGACGCCGGAAGTCGCCTAAGCCCACCGAGAAATGCGGAAAAGGCACGAACGCTCATGACATGTCCGTGGAAATTACCTGATAAACACCTTTATCGATTCCCTGGGGGCGAATCTTAAACTCTGCCCCCCTGCCCAGGAAACGTGCCGCGGATCCCGCCTTTCCCCCGGTAAACTGGCGCGTTGGCCTTTCTTACGCCTCAAGGACTTCTATGCGCTACCTGCCCTCGGCCCCATCCGAAGATCGCGCCCTCCTCGACGCCCTTGGCGTGAAGAAGGCTGAAGATCTGCTCTCAGGCATTCCTGAGACCCTGCGGCTGAACCGGCCGCTGGCCCTGCCCGCCAAGAGCAGCGAATTGGAAGTGCTCCGGGATATGGAGCAGCTGGCGGAGATGAATCTGCGCCTGCGCACCCGCTTCCTCGGCGCTGGCGCCTACGCGCACTTCATCCCCACGGCGGTCGACCACCAAATCAGCCGCCAGGAGTGGTTCACGGCCTACACGCCCTACCAACCCGAGATCTCGCAGGGCACCCTGCAGCACATCTTCGAGTACCAGACGATCATCTGCGATCTCACCGGCCTCGAAGTGACGAACGCCAGCCTCTACGACGGCGGCACCGCCTGCCTCGAGGCCGCCCTCATGGCGGTGCGCGTGCAGCGCAAGCGCACGAAGGTGCTCGTCTCCGCGGGCCTCCATCCCCTCTACCGCGAAGTCATCAAATCCGGCTTCGCCAGTCACGAGGATCTGCAGATCATCGAAGTGGCTTTGAAGGATGGCGTCACCGACAGCGCCGACCTCGCCGCCAAGCTCGATGCCTCCGTGGCCGCCGTGCTCGTGGGCTATCCCAACTTCCTCGGCGCCATCGAGGATGTGAAGGCCCTCGCCGACCAGGCCCACGCCGGTGGCGCGCTGCTCATCGCCGTCACCATGGAAGCACTGGCCTTCGGATGGGTCGAGGCTCCCGGCAAGCTCGGTGCGGATATGAGCTGCGGCGAAGCGATGTCCTTCGGCAACAAGACCTCCTTCGGCGGCCCCTTCCTCGGCTTCCTCGCCGTGAGGGACGCCCACAAGCGCGAGATCCCCGGCCGCGTCGTCGGCCAGACCGTCGACCTCGAAGGACGCACGGGCTACGTGCTCACCCTCACCGCCCGCGAGCAGCACATCAAGCGCGACCGCGCGACGTCGAACATCTGCTCCAACCAGGGCCTCATCGCCTTGCGCGCCAACATCTTCCTCCAGCTCGCGGGCCCTGAGGGCCTGAAGGGACTCGCGGAACAGAACGTCGCCAAGGCCCAGTATCTGCGCAGCCGCCTGTTGGAGCTGCCGGATTGGGCGGAGGACAAGGGCTCCGGTGCCGCCCAGCCCTTCTTCAACGAGTTCGTGCTGCAGTACAAGGGCGATTGGAAGGCCACGGCGGATGCGCTCCACGCCGAAGGCATCCAGCCTGGCCTCGAGCTGAGCCGCTACGGCTTCCCCGGTCGCGTGCTCTGGTGCGCCACCGAGATCAACACCCGCATCCAGATCGAACACCTCATCGAAGTCCTGGCCCGCGTGGCCACCGTGGTGGGCTAAGTCATGAACCTCCGTCAACGCGAATCCCTCATCTTCGATCGCAGCGTCCCCGGCAAAACCGGATTGGACCTGCCCAAGCTGGATGTCCCCGCCGCCAAGGACACCCGCCCCGCCCACCTCAAGCGCAGCGGCTTCGACGCGCTGCCCAGCTGCAGCGAGCCTGAAGTGATCCGCCACTTCACGCGCCTGAGCCTCTGGAACTACGGCATGGACCAGGGCATGTACCCGCTGGGCTCCTGCACCATGAAGCACAATCCCCGGCTCAACGAGAAGGTCGCGAGCATCCCCGGCTTCGCGGAAAGCCATCCCATGGCCTCCGATAAGGCCATCCAGGGCAACCTCGCCCTCATCTACACGCTGCAGGAATGGTTGAAGGAAGTGACCGGCCTCGACGCCGTCACCCTGCAGCCCAGCGCGGGCGCCGCCGGCGAACTCACAGGCGTGCTGCTCATCCGCGCCTACCACCTCTCCAAGGGCTCGAAGCGGAAGTACTTCCTCATCCCCGACTCCGCCCACGGCACCAACCCCGCCACTGCCGCCATGGCCGGTTACGAGGTGGTGGATGTCGCTTCGGGCGCGGACGGCTGCGTCTCCTTCGAGGACGTGACGGACGCCGCCACCGGCAAGGTGAAGAAGGGTCTCCTCTCGTTGATCTCTGAGTACAAGGACGAGATCGCGGGCCTCATGATCACCAACCCGAATACCCTCGGCATCTTTGAACCCCGCATCGCCGAGATCACGGCGAAAGTGCACGAAGTTGGCGGCCTCGTCTACATGGACGGCGCCAACATGAACGCCCTTGTGGGCGTCGCGCGGCCCGGCGACTTCGGCATCGACGTGATGCACATGAACCTCCACAAGACGATGTCCACGCCCCACGGCGGTGGCGGTCCTGGCGCAGGCCCTGTCGGTTGCGTCGCGAAGCTCGAACCCTTCCTCCCCAAGCCCATCGTCGTGCGCGACACCGTAAAGGTGGGTGAAGGCGAAGTGCCCAAGCACAGCTACCGCTGGGATTGGGAGCGCCCCCAAAGCATCGGCAAGGTGCACACCTTCTTCGGAAACTTCGGCATGCTCGTGCGCGCCCTCACCTACTGCATGAGCCACGGCTCCGACGGCCTGCGCACGGCGACGCTGCGCGCCATCGTGAACGCGAACTACATCCGCAAGGAGCTCACGGGCACCTACCACCTGCCCATCCAAAGCCCCACGCTGCATGAGGTGGTCTTCAACGACGCCATCCAGGCGAAGAACGACGTCCACACGCTGGACATCGCCAAGCGCCTCATCGACTACGGCTTCCATCCCCCGACGATCTACTTCCCCATGGTGGTCAGCGGCGCGCTCATGATCGAGCCCACGGAAAGCGAAGGCAAGGACGAGCTCGACGCCTTCATCCATGCCATGAAGGAAATCGCCCGCGAAGCTCAGGAGAACCCCGATCTCCTGCACCAAGCACCTGTCACGGCGCCTCTGCGCCGCCTCGACGAGACGACGGCTGCCCGCAAGCCTGTGCTGCGATGGACCAAAGCCTAAGATCTGCGGAGCTTAGAAAAAGGGCCCTTCGGGGCCCTTTTTCTTGGATGACTCTGCGCGAGTGAAACGGATTTCACATCCCGCCAGTTGACGCTGAGCTTGGGACTTCGTAGGGTGAGGCAAACCCACACCCATTTCGGAGGCTTCATGCGTTTGCACCGCCTTGCTTTGCCCGTGGTCCTACTTGGTCTCGTCGCACCTGCGCAAGCAGAGACTGTGATGGATCAACTGCGCCGCCACATGCCCGCCCCCACGCCGCAGGAATTGCAGAAGGCCCAGGCCTTCGTCACCCCAGTGCGCCCAGGCGTGGCCGCCAAGCCCCCCGCCAAGCACAAGCGCCACCCCACACTCCA
>JACXTT010011827.1_pt1 | contig 11636 bp, 6 predicted proteins | sample 9270951 | NCBI WGS metagenome assembly JACXTT01 (sample SAMN15532306, study PRJNA645909) | rock metagenome | isolation source: weathered quartz diorite | place: Puerto Rico | collected 2017-06-21 | reverse complement strand
TTGGGACCCGGGCCCCTCGCCCGGGAAATGTCCACCTTTCTCAGGCGTGAGCCAGCCGACGGGCTTACGGTCTTGGGCTTTCTGGACGAGAGCGCCGTAGGTGCGGACGATGTGCTCGGCCGGGTGGAAGACCTTGCCCACATCGCTCGGGTGGAGTTTGTGGATGAAGTAATCCTGGCGATTCCTGACCAGCATGACGCGGCGCGAAGGGCGGTTCGGGAAGCACGGCGCAACCGGCTTGATATTCGGGTCATTCCCGATTTTTACGACGGTGCGTGGGATGGCCAGCGGAGGCGCCCGCCGTGCCCACTGGTGCTGGAATATTTCGGTGGCTTGCCAGTGCTTACCCTGCACGAGGAAAAGACGGCGGCGGCAGCCCTCTGGTGGAAGCACTTGCTCGATCTCACGTTTTCGGTCATGGCCCTGCTGGTACTGGCGCCCCTGATGGCAGCGATCGCGCTGGCGATCAAGCTGACTTCGTCGGGGCAGGTGCTCTACCGGGCTACGCGAGTGGGGCTCAAGGGCAGGAGATTCGTCTGCTACAAATTTCGCACCATGGTCGCGAATGCCGATCGGCTGAAGGACAGCCTGCGTGAAGGCAACGAGCGCCAGGGTCCCTGCTTCAAAATTGTTGACGACCCCCGCATCACGCGGCTGGGGCGCTGGCTGCGGCGATACAGCCTGGATGAACTGCCGCAGTTCTGGAATGTTCTGCGGGGTGAGATGAGCCTGGTGGGTCCGCGACCGCACCCTCTCGACGATTTCGAGCGCTACCGCCTGGACCATCTTCGGCGCCTGGACGTTATGCCGGGCATTACCGGACTCTGGCAAGTCACTGCCCGGTGCGATCCGTCGTTTCAGCGGACCATGGCGCTTGATCTGGAGTACATCGAGCACTGGAGTTTCTGGATGGATTTGCGAATTTTGTGGAAGACGGTGTTCGTGATCTTTCGGGGAAGCGGCGCCTAGCATGGGTTCGACCGGGCATGTGACCACGCGATTTTCAGTGCCTGCGGTGGCGCACTGGTCCGTGGTCACTGCGATTCGCCCGTTGCACGCGCTGATAGCGGCGCCTTCACTGCTGTTTCTGGGCACGCTGGCGGTGATGCTTTTCCGTCCTCCGGACGTGCAGTTCTGCTGGCTGGATCGGATCGCCTTCTTTCTGCTGCTGTTTGTCGCGTTGCTGCGGTCACTGGCACTGCGCCAGCCGTTGAACATTACGGTTCCCGCGATGTGGCCGATGGCCGCATTGCTGTTGCTGGGGTTAGGCACGGTTCTAGCCCAACCCTATGACGCGCAAAGTTGGAGCGTGTTCGCAGCCAAGTGGGTGGTGCCGTTTGCGCTATACCACGTGGCGGGCTCTGTTTTCGACGATGCTGCCTCAGTACGCAGGTTCGAAACCTTCGCGCTGGTGGCGCTGGGGTACCTGTGTCTGATCGCGATCCTCTTTCTGCTCGGCGCGAAGGAACTGATTTTCCCGCGCTATATCCTCGACGAAGGGGTCGGCATCCACGCTGATCGTGCGCGCGGACCGTTCCTGCAAGCGGTGGCGAACGGCGTCGCCCTAAATCTGCTGGGACTGGTGGCCCTGGACTCGTTCCGGCGCAAACGCCTGCGCGGATTGCCCGCGCTGATCCTGTTGGTTGCGCTGCCGTTGGCGATCCTGGCCACTCAAACGCGTGGGGTGTGGTTGTCGTTTGCCGGCAGCATCGTGGTTTTGCTCATGATTTCTTCGCGCCCAAGGGTGCGCAGGGCCTGCCTGTGCATGGTTCTCGGCGGAGGCGTGGGACTGCTGCTGTTGCTCAGTTTCGACGACAGCAGAAGTTCACTTTATGATCGCCTGGAAGAACGCAGTCCCGTGGAATTCCGGGTGGTCATGTACCGGACCGGGCTGGAGATGTTTCTGCAGAAACCGCTCCTGGGATGGGGCGCGGGCGAGCTACAGCCCGAGCTAGCCAAGCGGATCAACGCCTTTCACCAGAACGCCTTCTTCTTTCATAACACGTATCTTGAAATTGCCGTACAGCACGGCCTGGTGGGGTTGGCTTTGTATCTGTGGGTTGTGTTTGACCTGCTTTGGGTGGGTTCAGGACGAAGATGCCGCGTCAAATCTGCCGACAACACTTTCCTCGACCGGGACTTCCGCTCACTGTGGCCGGTTCTGGTTGGAGTGTACTTGCTGAATGGCAGCTTCGTGGTGATGAACTATCAATTTGTGAACGGATTGCTGTTCACGATAGCCGGAATGCTGGCGGCACAGAATCGCCGGGCGAATGCCCGACTGCATGGCTTCCCGAACTGAATCGCGTTTGGCGATTGCGCCAATAGGTGCGCTGGCTATTCTCCTGATGGCGACCCCTTTGGCTTCAACCCAGAGCGCCGTGCCGGCACAGTATTTCGGCATGCACTACGTCAAGTCGCAGCCCTGGCCCACGATTCCCTTCGGCAGCCTGCGTTTGCGGGACACCGATACGCGCTGGCAGCAGATGAATCCGGCGCGCGGAGTGTACGATTTTTCAACTCTCGACGCTTACCTGGCGCTGGCCCATGTGCATGGGATGTCCGACGTAGTGCTGGTTTTAGGAGGGACGCCAAACTGGGTTTCCAGCGGCCCCGCGAACGCGGTTTGCGACTATACCAGCGTGGCACCGGGGAGCTGTGCGCCGCCCACGGATCTCAATTCCGATGGCACTGGAACCGATCAGGCGTGGCGCAGCTTCATCTACCAGCTCGCCGCGCACGTGGCGGAACTGAACCGAAGCATTTATTCCCCCGTCGCGACCTACGAAATGTGGAACGAATTCACCCGCAATACGGAGTCATGGACTGGCTCCCAGGCGGAGATGGTGCGCCTGGTGCAGGATGCCTACTGCATTCTTAAAGGCGCCGGCACGATCACAGCGACAGGCGAGAGTTGCACCGCTCAAACCTTTCATGTGCCCGCGATAAACCTCGCTCCTCACGCCCTCGTGGTCGGCCCGAGCGCCCAGGCATCCAGCCCTGACTTGGATACGCTGGGCGCTTTTTTCTCGACTTTCGGTGCAATCAGTCCAGGAGCAACCGGGGCTATCGACATCATCGCGACTCATAACTACACCTACGGCAGCGGTTGCTGCGCGGCGGCGGAAGCGCTTGCCGCCCAGTGGAGCGCGTTGCGGCGGGTCCTTCCCGCCACGGCAGCCGGGCTTCCGGTGTGGAGCACGGAGGGAAGCTGGGGCGACACCGCAACCAAGGAACCCGACCTGGACATGCAATCGGCCTACGTCGCCCGCGCCTATCTGCTGGGCTGGTCAATCGGCTTCCAGCGCATGTATTGGTATGCGTGGGGCAATTCATGGGGCCGTTTATGGAGCCAGAGTGGAGTGAACGGCTGCAGCGATCAGGGCTCCGGCGCCGGCTGCACCAGTCCAGCCGCCCAGGCTTACGCCGAGGTTTACTCGTGGATGGTCGGCAATACCCTGACCAGGCCCTGCTCTGCTACAGGCTCAGTGTACTCATGCCAGTTCACCAGGCCGAACGGCACACGGACACTCGCGGTGTGGGATACGTCCATGTCCTGCTTGGGCGGCTTCTGCGCCCGCTCCTCGTATAACTTCCCGCCAGGCTACAGCTCGTACGTAGACTTGGCCAACGTGCGACACAACCTGAGAGGCCGCTCCGTGTGGATTGGCGCCAAACCGGTGCTGCTGCTCTCGAGCACCCTTACCAGCAGCGGAAGTTTGCGTCACGCGATAGGCAAGCGGCCTGGCGCTGCGATCTCGGCCAGTGTTTCGCAGCCTCTCTCCAGAAAGTCAGAAAACAGATCGAGGTTGCGCTGGTGAGCGCGCAACCCGGCCTTCTGCCTCCGTAATGCCTGTACTCGCGTATCTCGCCAACCAATTTCCCTCTCCGGTCGAGCCTTATGTCTTCCAGGAAATTGCGGAGCTGCGTCGGCGTGGAATGAAGGTTATCCCATGCAGCGCCCGTCGTCCTGTGGAAGTCAGCACCAGTGAACCTTCCTCACCAGAAAGCAAACTGAAATCCTGGGTGTCTGAAACCCTATACCTGCAGCCGCTGAGCGTCGGACTGCTGATCCGCGCCAGTTGGCTCTGTATGCGCCGGTTCAGGTCACTGGCAGATTTGATTGGCCGCGCGGTTCTGCGGGGGAACGAACCGCCAGCCAGGCGGGTACGCGCGTTGCTGCACACGCTGCTGGGCGCATGCTACGCCCTGGGGCTTAAGGGCCGAGGCGTGGAGCACATCCATGTGCATCACGGGTACTTCGCGTCCTGGATTGCGATGATCGCGGCCCGCTTGCTCGGGGTCCCGTTCAGCATGACGCTGCACGGCTCCGATCTGTTGCTGCACGGCGCTTATCTGGACGTCAAGCTGAGGAATTGCGCGTTCTGCGTGACGGTGTCAGAGTTCAACCGGCGCTTTGTTCTAGGAAACTATGCCGACGTCGATCCCGGCAAAATCATGGTACAGCGCCTCGGAGTGGACCCGCCGGGCCACGTGGTTTCGCCTTCTCCGAGGAGCCTCAAGCCAAAGTGCCTGATGATGCTGGCAGTTGGCAGGCTGCATCCGGTGAAAGACCACGCTTTTCTGCTGCGGGCGTGCTACGAACTCAAAACCCAGGCCACCGACTTCCTGTGCGTGATAGCGGGCGAGGGGCCGGAGCGTCTCTGGCTCGAACACCTGATTCGAAATCTGAGGCTCGAAGGACAAGTGAAACTGCTCGGCCATCTTGGCCGGCAGCAACTCGACACGTGGTACGGAATGTGCGACATGGTGGTGCTTACCAGCCGCAGTGAGGGCATCCCGTTAGTGCTGATGGAAGCGATGGCGCATGGCAAGACGGTGCTTGCTCCCGCGATCACGGGAATCCCGGAACTGGTGCAGGACGGTAAGACCGGCTTCCTCTATCGCGCCGGATTGCTCGATGATCTGGTGGCGAAAATACAAATGATTCGCAACTCGGAGGCGGCACTGCCCCCCTTCGCCGCGCTGCCCGTCAACATGTGCTGGAGCACTTCGACCGGGAAAGGAATCTGGCCGCTCTGGCTGATCTTTTCGTCTCCCGCATCGCCGGCAAGGCAAGGCATGAATTCCATGAGAATCCTGTATTGCAACAAATATAACTTCGCCTTCAGCGGCACCGAGGTCTACCTGTTCGAACTGATGGAACTGATGCGTGCCCACGGGCACGAAGTGGCGCTGTTTTCCATGGCAGATCCACGGGGCGAGGCATCAAAATACGACCAGCACTTCGTCTCAGCCATCGACTTCAAGGGCGGAGGCTCCGATCTCGTGAGCGACGCCAAGAGGGTGGCTCGTGCGCTTTATTCGCGCGAGGCACGGCTGAAGCTGCGGGCCATGGTGACGGCTTTCCGCCCGGACGTGGCCCATGTTCGCAACATATACCACCATCTTTCCCCATCCATTCTGTGGGAACTGAAAGCCCAAGGAGTTCCCGTGGTGTATCACTTGAATGACTTCAAACTGCTCTGTCCCAGTTACAACATGGTGGCGCACGGCCGGGCATGCGAGCGCTGCCATGGCGGAAAGTTCTGGCGGGTAGTTACGGAAGGCTGCTATTCGGGACCTCCCGGGGCCACTCTAATGCTGGCCGCCGAAGCCTATCTCCACAAATGGCTGCATAGCTATGAAAGCTGCGTGACCCTCTTCCTCACGCCGAGCAAGTTCGCAAAGGACAAACTGGTCGAAAACGGGTGGGATGCAAAGAAAATCGATGTGCTCCCGCATTTCCAGAAACTGTCTGTGCTCGAGGCGCCTGCGCCCTCGCCCAACGCCCCGATCCTTTATTTCGGCAGGCTCTCCCCGGAGAAAGGAGTGACCGACCTCCTGCGGGCCATGCAGACCTTGCCCTACGCCTCCCTGAAGATCGCGGGCGAGGGGCCACAACGAGCGGAACTGGAAGAACTGGCGAGGCAGTTGGATCTGGTCAACGTGGAATTTGTCGGCCAAGTTGCGGGGGCTCAGTTAGATCAGCTCATTTCCTCATCGCGCTTCACGGTCCTGCCCACTCGAGCCTACGAGACCCTGAGCAAGAGCATTCTCGAGTCCTACGCGTGGGGACGCGCGGTGGTGGCATCCGATCTGGGTTCGCGCCGGGAATTAGTGCATGAGGGCGAGACCGGAGTTTTGTACCGGGCGGGCGACGTTACCCAACTGGCGGGGGCGATTTCCTTTCTGGTCGAACGACCGCAAGTGGCAACGACGATGGGCGCGGCGGGGCGCGCGCTGGTGGCCGAACGGCACTCGCCGGAAGACCACTATGTTGCGCTCACCAGATTGTACGAGCGACTGGCACCTTCGCCGTCCAAGCTGGACGGCCAGGCAATCCAGTTGGCGTCGAAACCGCCCTTGCGGATCGCCTTCATCGGAGGCCGCGGCGTAATTTCCAAATACAGCGGAATCGAGACCTGCTACGAGGAGATCGGAAAGCGGCTGGCCGACATGGGTCACGATGTCACCGTGTATTGCCGGACCTATTTCAGTCCCGCGCAGGCCGAGTACAACGGGATGCGGCTGATCCGGTTGCCCACCATCCGCTCAAAGCATCTCGAGACCCTGGTACACACACTGCTAAGCACCATCCATGTGGTATTCGGCGATTGTGACATCGTCCACTATCACTGCCTGGGACCGGCCTTGTTTTCATTTCTGCCACGCTGCTTCGGGAAGAAAACGGTGGTTACGGTGCAGGGTCTGGACTGGCAACGGCGGAAGTGGGGACGGATCGCATCGGCCGTTCTCCGGCTAGGAGAGCGGGCTGCCATCAAGCTGCCGGATACAACGGTGGTGGTCTCGCGCACACTGCAAGAGTATTACCGGGCACGTTATAAAACCGAACCCGTGTATGTTCCGAACGGCACGAAACTGCGGCAGCGCCGGACGGCCGGCCGGCTGTGCGATTGGGGTCTGAAGCCTGAAGGGTACGTCCTGTTCCTCGGGCGGTTTTCCCCGGAAAAGAATTGCAACCTGCTGATTCAGGCCTTTGAAAGAATTGAAACTCCGGTAAAACTTGTGCTGGCCGGCGGTTCGAGCCATTCCGATACCTATGTGAGGCGGCTGCGCCAGCACCAGAGTGAACGGGTGCTGGTACTCGACTGGGTGTCGGGCGAGGCGCTGGATGAATTACTCACAAATGCCATGCTATTCGTCTTGCCTTCCGACCTGGAAGGTCTCTCGCTGGCGCTGCTCGACGCGATGGGCGCAGGCATTTGCGTCCTGGCCAGCGATGTCCCGGAGAACTGCGAACTGGTGGATGGCTCGGGCTTTACTTTCCGGCGTGGCGACCTGGACGATCTGGAGCGCATGTTGCGGTTTCTGATCTCCGAACCTGCAGTCAGGAATGGCGTGGCCGCCCGCGCTCGAGAGAAGGTGCAGAGGCATTATTTGTGGGACCAGATAGCAAGAGAAATTGAAAGCGTCTATCTGGAACTGACTGGCGGGAAAAATCTTCCGACGCCGGCCTCCTCGCGGCGAGCCGGCTTTCATCGCCGTGCGGCGTAAGCAACGCGCGTCGGCAGACTATCGAGTAGCACCGGTCGAGCCCGTCGATCGGCACGACAGTCGGAGCGGCTGTCCCCACGTGGGCCGTGCTGCTCCCCGGCACGACTCGGCCACGGGTCTGTCGTTTACAATCAGAGCGGCACCCACCATTGACCCGGCGCGGCTCGCTCTCATGGAAAAGACGATTCTGGTTACCGGAGGTTCGGGATTCATCGGTTCCAACTTCATCTTGCAATGGATCGAGCAGGAAGGAACTCCGGTAATCAACCTCGACAAGCTGACCTACGCTGGTAACCCACGCAACCTGCTTGCCGTTTCTTCCGATTCGCGATATTGCTTCGCCAAGGGGGACGTGTGCGATCGCGACATTCTGCGCGAATTACTCCACCTTCACAAGCCTCGCGCTATCGTGCATTTTGCTGCGGAAAGCCACGTGGATCGTTCCATCCGGGGACCGGATGACTTCATTCGTACCAATGTTCATGGAACATTTTGCCTGCTGGAAGAAGCGCGTGCGTACTATGCTGAACTGACCCCTGAGGAGCGTGATTCGTTCCGGCTTCTTCACGTGTCTACGGACGAAGTGTACGGATCGCTGGGTCCGGATGATTCGCCGGTTTGCGAGACGGCGGTATATGCGCCGAACAGCCCGTACTCGGCCTCCAAGGCGGGTGCAGATCACCTCGTGCGCGCCTATCACCATACCTACGAGCTTCCCACTTTGACCACGAACTGCTCGAACAACTACGGTCCCTACCAGTTCCCTGAAAAACTGATTCCGCTCATGATCCTGAACGCCCGTGCCGGCAAGCCATTGCCGGTCTACGGCGACGGCCAGAACGTGCGCGACTGGCTTTTCGTCCAAGATCACTGCGCGGCGGTCCGCAGAGTTTTGGCCCAGGGAAATGCCGGGGAAACCTACAACGTCGGCGGCCGCAGTGAAAAGCGGAACATCGACGTCGTGGAAACCATCTGCTCGATCCTGGACGAACACTGTCCGGACGATCCCCGGGTACCACATCGACAATTGATCACCTTCGTGAAGGACCGGCCGGGACACGACCGCCGCTATGCTATCGATGCGCGCAAAATAGAGCGCGAACTGGGCTGGAAGCCGCGCGAGAGCTTCGAGAGCGGCATTCGCAAGACTGTTCAATGGTACTTGCAGAATGAAGAGTGGGTGAAAGAAGTAACCAGCGGCAACTACCGAAAGTGGATCGCAACGCAGTATTCGTAGAATAGACGGGAGAATTCTGGCTGACATTTTGGGAGTCTCATTTTTCGCGTCCGTTGCGAAGAGTGGGATGATACGAAGAGAACCTGCCGCAATGCGAATCACAATCTTCGGGGCGACCGGGCTGCTGGGCAAAGCGCTGATGTCCGAGTGGAGGGACGATGAGGTTACGGGATTCTGCTCGAAAGACGGCGACATCCGTGACGCGCGAAGAGTTCTGGATCTGGTCCTGGGCAGCCGGCCCGACTGGATCATCCTGGCGGCGGCCTACACCGATGTCGACGGCTGCGAAACAAATCGCGGACTGGCCTTCGATGTGAACTGCCGCGGGGCCGTAAATGTCGCGCAAGCGGCCAAGCAGCAGGGCTCCCGCCTGCTTTTTCTCAGCACAGATTATGTCTTCGATGGAACCAAGACCACGCCCTACGCCATCGGCGATCCGCGCACGCCGCGCAGCGTCTACGGTGAGTCGAAAGCCGAGGCCGAGGTACAACTGGGCCGGATTCTGCCGGAATGCTGCATTGTCCGAACTTCGTGGCTGTTCGGCACCGGCGGAAAGTGCTTTCCGGACACAATTTTGAAGTTGGCCTCAGGCCGCCCACAACTGGACGTGGTGGGCGACCAGCGTGGTTCTCCGACCTACGTGGCAGACCTGGCTCGCGCCATCGTTCAACTCTGCCGAAAAGACGCCCGGGGCATCGTCCATGTCACAAACCTCGGTGACTGCTCGTGGTACGAATTTGCTCGTGAGATTATTGCGAACTCGGGATTGGACACGGTGGTGCGGGAGACCACGAGCGACAAGGTCGCGCGCCCGGCGCCACGCCCGAAATATTCCGTGCTGTCTCCAGACAGTTTGCAGAAGTACGGCGTTGTGATGCCGGACTGGCAGGATGCGCTGCAGCGATATCTGGCGCAGAGAAACTCTGAGGCCAAGGCCGTGAGAGGCGTTTAGAGGCTAGAGGTGTTCGAGAAGAGCGGCTTGCATCCTCTTCTGGTGCTCAAGATCAAGTTTCGCGCCGGCACAGGTCACGTGGAACACATCCATTGCGGTCTGGCCTTGCGTGTCAATGATCGCAACCTCGATGTTGCAGCCGAGTTCCGCCATGGTGGAACTGATGTCGTACAGCAGGCCCGGGCGGTCCTGGGCGATGATTTCGATCAGAGTGCTGTGTTGCGAGCATTCGTTGTCGGTTTGCACGCTTGGCTCGATTCTCACCTTCGGGCCCTGAGCTCCGGGTTTGAATTTCGCTTCCATGAGTTCGACAACGTTAACTTCACCCGCAACCGCGTCGGCCAGGTTTCGCCGCAGGCGGGTTACCTCGGACGGGTTGAGCTCAAGCGTACGGAAGCGGTCGGAGAATCGAATCGTGTCCAGCACGACGCCGGCCTTGTTAGAGAATGCTTCGGCCTTCAGGATGTTCATTCCCCACGATGAAAGCGTGCCCACAACGTGGGCAAAAAGCCCGGGACAGTCGAGGGTCAACAGGACGAGCTCAAAGTAGCCTTCGCGACGGAGTATGTCGATCTGAGGTTCGTCGTCTTTGAGTTTGAGCCGGTCATACATCTCGCAGTGGGTGACAATCTCGCCGGGGGTGTGCATCAGCAGATAGCGTTTGGGGAAGCCCTCCAGGAAAGAGGTGATGTGCTTGGCATCGATCTCGCCTGCGGCAGCGACAACCTCCCTGATTCGCTCAATGTTGGCTGTGCTCGCGGTCAGACGCTGATCGTCTACGGTCCGGCTGAGGTGGTTGAAGCCGGCCGCATAGAGCTGCCAGAGCATCTCGGCCTTCCATGGAGTCAGAGCCTCCGGATTCACGGATTTGATGTCCGTGTAAGTAAACAGCGTCAGCATCTTCAGCTGCTCCGTCGTGCCGACGGATTCACTGAACTCTCCCGCCACCTTAGGGTCGAAGATATTCTGCCGCCTGGTCGTGGCGGCCATGCGCAAGTGGTTGCCGATCAGAAAGGTCACCGTGTCGCGGTCGACCGGTTCAAGGCGAAGCCGGTCCAATACACTGGCCGAGGCTTGCAGACTTCCCGCCACGTGGTCTTCGCCCGTCATCCCCTTGCCGACATCGTGCAGCAGAAGAGACAGGAAGAGGAGGTCAGGGCGCTCGATTCCGTCCAGAATGTCACGGAATCGCCGCTCCAACTCATTGTCTGGAGTTCGCAGCCCATGCACGTTCTCAATGGCGACGAACGAATGTTCGTCTACCGTGTAGCGATGGTAATAATCGCGAATCACCAGAGAATCGACTGCCTGGAATTCCGGGAACAACACGACCAGGACCCCCAGACGGTGCATTGCCCGCAGAGCCACACCCGCATGCGGCGAAACCAGTGTCCGCCGGAACTGCGGCCATATATCGTGCGAATGTTCAGCCCACTGCCGAAGGCTGGGCAGAGCGGCTTCGACACAACGTTCAGTTTCTGCCGTCAGTTTCAGGCCGTGACGGCCGACAAACTCAAAAAGTCCGAGGAGCACGGACGGATCCTGAACGGAAGAGAGCTGACGCAGAAAAACGCGCCCTTCCACCACCGAAAAATCAGCATTGGACAAGCGTGACTTGCGATTTTCGAATAACCGGTACAGGCCCGATCTCGCCGGAGGTACTTCGTCGAAGAGCACCGTGAGCCGGTAAATCGAGCGGACATGCCGAAAGTAGGTTCGCATCCAGGCCGCGGGCGCGGCCGGCGTTCCGCCCGGGAGCCCGATACCAGCGGCCGCAGCCTCGGATTGCAGTTCGTAGGTTAGCCCATTCAGGTCGCGGCCCTGGCGATAGTGCAGGAAGCATCGGACCGCCGAAAGGAAGTCGAAGGCGGCCCCGCACTCCTCGCGCAAGGTTCACGGCAACAAATTGCCAGGAGCGGGCCAGATCTC
>JACXTT010011826.1_pt1 | contig 11636 bp, 11 predicted proteins | sample 9270951 | NCBI WGS metagenome assembly JACXTT01 (sample SAMN15532306, study PRJNA645909) | rock metagenome | isolation source: weathered quartz diorite | place: Puerto Rico | collected 2017-06-21 | reverse complement strand
GCCGGGCATCTTTCGATCAGGCAGGGCTCGAAGCCCGGCTTCGACCATTTCGCCATCGGCATCGAGGGATTCAACAAGGACCGCGTGATCGCGGATTTGCGGGCGCGCGGCGCGACGCCGATTGACGGCGGCGACGGGGCCGGCCTGCATGTCGCCGACCCGGACGGCCTGTTCATTCAGGTAATCGCGAACGGAGGTACCGGTTAGCGGCTACCTCTGTTCCCGGTATTTCTCCTGCAGCGCAACCAGGTCCGGAATCTCAGCGCGTGTTATGTTCCAGCCGAACGAGCGAGCACATTTCTGTGCCGCGAGGGCATCTCCGCTTTCCGGGGCCTCAGTTGGCGATTCGCCAGGCAGAAGATCAGTTCTCCAGCATGTGCGCCAGAATTTCCTTCAACAGCTTTGCGCACACTGCAGCCGTGAGACTGTTCAAATCCCTGCGGGGGTTGTATTCGACGATATCCGCGCCGACAATCGGTTGATTGACTCGGTGAATGACGTCAATAACCTGTCGTGTAGACAATCCGCCTGGCTCGGGGTGCGATACACCGGGTGCGCATGACGGGTCTAAGCCGTCCACGTCAACAGTGATGTAAACGGGCGTATCGAACTCCAGCGCTAAATCGTCGCGCCAGTCCTTCATCTCGTAGACCTGAACGCCGAAGCGGTCGGCTTGCGCTCGTTGATGGCCAGTGATCGTGCGAATCCCGACCTGAATGAGATGCCGAACTAGTTTTTCTTCCATTATTCTGGCAAATGGGGAAGCGTGAGAATATTTGTTACCCTGGAACTCGTCGTATAGATCGGGATGGGCATCAATTTGGAGAATGCTCAAATCTGCATGCCGCCTGGACATCGCTCGCATGATGGGATACGTGATGGAGTGATCTCCGCCGAGGGAGATAGGCCTGAAGTCACGATCCAGCAGTTGGGCGATAGAATGCTCGATCGTCGGGAATATATCTTTGCCGTCGGATGAGACCACGTCTCCAGCATCGAAGTAGGTATCCCGCTTTCCGAGATCAATGCCTGTCTCGCTCCAGAGATTTGAAGACTCCGAACGAAAAGCACATCGGATAAGTGGCGGAGCTTCCGCCGCGCCCCGCAGAAAAGAGGAATTCTCGTCATAGCAGAATCCAATCAGAGCCGGCTGTTTCATGCTCCCACCATGCTACGATAGTTCTTCCATGCTCAAAGACATTCGATACGCTCTGCGCTCCTTGGCGCAAAGTCCGGGTTTCGCACTGACGGCGATTCTGTCCGTCGCATTCGGTGTGGGCGCCAACGCCGGTATCTTCAGTCTGGCGGACGCAGTTCTTCTCAGGCCCCTGCCGGTTTCACGTCCATCCGAAGTCGTCAGTTTGCGGACGGAAACGCTCAGTATGAATGCGCTCCTGAATTTGGGAAGCGGGATGTTTTCCTATCGCGACTTCGAGGATTTTCGGGACAAAAACCGTTCGTTCGAAAGTCTCGTTGCCTTCAATCTGGTGCCTTGCGGTTTTGCGAAGGACGCGAAGACTCAAGCCCAATTGCGGATGGGATTTCTTGCCACGGGAAATTTTTTCAAGGCGCTCGGTGTCGAGCCTCATATAGGACGGGGATTCCGGTCCGATGAAGACGAAGTGCCGGGACGCGACGCCGTTGTTGTGCTTTCACACGATTTGTGGGAGCAGGACTTTTCTTCGGATCCGTCGGTCGTTGGACGCACGGTTCGCCTGGGCGGAACGGACTTCGCCGTGATCGGCGTGGCGCCGGAGTCTTTCACTGGAATGGATCAATACATCCGGCCGGCATTCTTCGTTCCTGTCGCGATGGCTTCGAAGCTTTCGCCTGGGGTTCCGGATCTATTGACGAATCGCAACCGGCGCGCGTTCAATGTGAAGGGCCGGTTGAAACCGGGCGTCACGCGTGCCGCCGCCGCTGAAGAAGCCGCATCGCTCGCCAAAGCGCTGCAGGAGGCTTTTCCCGATTCGAACCGTGGCGTGGGAGCTACCGTCCGCACGGAGATCCAAACGCGCCTGGATCGCGAGCCCTATGCGCTCATCAATCAGATCCTGCTGTTCGGAATCGTGATCGTTGTGCTCCTGATCGCATGCGCGAATGTCGCGAACCTGCAAATCAGCCGTGGACGCTCACGCGCTCGCGAGATCGCCGTGCGACTGGCCATCGGCGCCAGCCGCATCAAGCTCGTTCGTCAACTCATGATCGAGAATCTCTTGATCGCACTTGCCAGCGGCATATTAGGACTCGGCATTGCGATGCTCTTCGTGAAGATCTTTTCATCACTGGAAGCGCCTGGCGATGTTCCCATCCAGCTCGACTTCCGGCTCGATACGCGGGTGCTGGGATTCGCGCTGCTCATTTCCATCGCCAGCGCCATCTTTTTCGGACTGATCCCCGCCTTTACGTCAACGAAGGCGGATCTTGTGGCGATGATGCGGTCCGGTGAAGCGGAACAGGCACGCAAACGATTCTTCGGTCGCACGGCATTGGTTGTCGCGCAGGTTGCCGGCTCTTTCGTGCTGCTCGTCGCGGCGACACAACTGTATCGCGGGTTTTCCTATGCGCTCTCGAGCAACTACGGTTTTCGTGTCGATCACCGGCTCACGATGCGCTTCGATCCGGCGCTTGCCGGTTACAGCGAAAAACAGACGCAGGACTTCTATAAGAACCTCGGGGATCGGGCACGCGAAGTCACGGGTGTGAAATCGGCGGCGCTGAGCTACTTCATACCGACGACCGTCGATTTCCGGCAGTTGGCTGTGACGCCCGAAGGCTATGACTTCCCGCCGGGGCAGGACAGCACGATGATCTTCAGCGACACCGTCGATCCGCATTATTTCGAAACGATGGGCGTTGCCGTGATGCGCGGCCGCGGATTCCTCGCATCCGATACTGCAGATTCGCCGCCGGTCGTGATGGTCAACGAAGCATTCGCGCAAAAATACTTCGGCGGTAACGCGGTCGGTAAGCGGATTCAGTTCGGAACTGCGAAGGGCAAGTGGCTGGAAATCGTCGGCATCACCGTGACCGGAAAACATATCGCGATCACCGAACCCCCGCTGGAATTCATCTATCTGCCGCTCAGCCAGAACCCACTGTCGCGAATGACGCTGGTGGTTGAAACCAATGGCGACCCGGTTACATACATCGGCCCGTTGAGAGACATGGTTCACTCGATCGATCCGAACCTGCCTATCTTCCGCGTGCGCACGCTGGACGATCTCTTTCAGCAACGCACCGTGAAGTCGCTCCGCGTTGCGAATGGCATTTTTGCTTCGGCTGGATTCGTGGGGCTCGGACTCGCGTTGATCGGTCTGTATGCGGTCGTCTCTTACCAGGTTCAGCGCCGCACTCGAGAGATCGGCGTTCGAATGGCGTTAGGTGCCCAGCAAAGGCAGGTGCTGAAGATGATCCTGCGGCACGCCGGAACGGTGGGAACGATCGGCGCTGTCATCGGGCTGATACTCAGTATCGTAATCTCACGCGGCATATCTCAAAGCCTCGGTATTTCGCCATTCAATCCCGTGCTGTTTGCTGTGCTCGCTGTCGGCCTCGTGGCGACAACCGTCCTTGCCGCAATCGTGCCAGCGCGCCGCGCCTCACTGATCGATCCGCAAAAAGCGCTCCGCCAGGATTGAAAAACACCGGTGGCGGTCTGAGCCGCCGTCAGGTTCATGGGAGCGGAGGTATTTCAGCGTCTTCTACCTGGCCGTTGCTTGATTGTGGCGGAAAAAGCGTTCAATATCATTCGCTCAGTGGCGCCCACCAGAGACAAACGGCGGACGCTTCGAGGAAAAGAGGTCGACATGAAGCGATGGCTTCTGCTCTTGGTTACGGCAATGCCGCTCTATGCTCAGGATGGCGGCGCGACCCGCGCCGACTGGCTTTCCTACGGTGGCACGCTGCTTTCTTGGCGGTTTAGCGCTTTGGATCAAATCAACACGGGCAACGTGAAAAATCTTGCACCCGCGTGGATCTTTCAGACCGGCGACTATGCCGAGAACCTACACTCCACGCCCATCGTTGTTGATGGTGTCATGTATCTGATCTCGGCGCGCGCCCAAGTCTTCGCGCTCGAAGCCGCCACGGGCCGTTTGATCTGGCACTACCGGTATCCGACGCCGCGTCCGGGCATCCCGGGCAGCATCTCCAACGTGGTTCAGAATCGCGGTGTCGCAGTTGGCAATGGCAAAGTCTTCTTCGGTACAAATGACAACTTCCTAGTCGCGCTCGATCAAAAGACCGGCCGCGAAGTCTGGAAAGTCAGTATGGACGACCCCAGGCAATGCGGATGCAACATCACGGCTGCGCCGTTGGTAGTCAAGGACAAGGTCATCGTCGGCGGCAACGGCGGGGATGCGGCGCATCGCGGCTACCTCACAGCGCTCTATGGGGCAACCGGCCGGCTTGCCTGGCGCTGGTACGTCGTTCCAGGGCCCGGCGAAAAAGGAAACGAAACCTGGAAAGGTGATAGCTGGCGGTGGGGCGGCGGATCGCCCTGGCTTACCGGCTCCTACGATGCGGACTTGAATCTCCTCTACTGGGGAACGGGCAATGCCGCGTCGGATTTCTACGACGCCGAGCGCGTTCCACCCGGCGCTAACAAGACTCAGGACGTGAATCTCTATACCGCCAGCGTCGTTGCGCTCGACGCCGAGACCGGCAAGCTCCGGTGGTATTACCAGGAAGTCCCCGACGATATTTGGGATTTCGATTCGTCCTATGAGGTCCTTTTGATGGACCGCCAGATTCGCGGCCAGATGCGGAAGATTCTCGTACACATGAACAAGAGTGGCCTGACTTTCGTCCTTGATCGCGCAACTGGCGAGTATCTCGGTTCGTTCAACGTCCCAGACGTATCCAACTGGCTCACCGGAGTGAACCAAAATGGCAAACCTGTCGGCCGCTACGAACCCGAGTTAGGTGAGACGAGATCTTTTTGCCCAAGCGCCGCCGGCGCCAAGAGCTGGAACTCCATGACGTACTCGCCGCGCACTGGTTTCATCTATACGCCGACGAACGAAATGTGCAACGACGTCACACCGAACGACAACAAGCCGGTCGAGGGACGAAACTTCATGAACGGCGCCTTCAACCTGAAATTGGCGCCCAATCGCACGACGTACAGCCATGTTGATGCATGGGATCCCGTTACGGGCAAACGCATCTGGAGCGTGCCTTACAAGTTCGTTCTGCTTTCCTCGATGCTGGCCACCGCCGGCGATCTGGTGTTCACTGGGGATCCGGAAGGCAATTTCTTCGCGCTCGATGCGCGGACCGGTGCCAGGCTTTGGAGTTTTCAAACCGGCGCCGGGCATCGCGGATCGGCCATTTCCTATTCGGTGAATGGCAAGCAATACATTGCGGCAACCAGCGGGTGGCACCAAACCGTCGTGGGTGGCGCCGCAGCCGCACTGTTTCCGAACGAAAACTTTCGCCTGGGCTCCACGTTAGTTGTATTCGCTCTGCCGGAGGGATCGAAATGAAAGGAATCTTCCGTCTTTTGTTTTTTATACCTGCCCTTGCCGGAGCGCAGAATCTGGCGGACGTACTGAAACAGGGCGAGGACGTTTTCGCCAAGACCTGCGCGACAGGATACTGTCATGGATCTCAGGGCGTGGCAGGCGGCGCGCCGCGTCTCGCCGGTCGAGGTTTCGATCAAGCGTTCATCACCAACACAGTCACCCGGGGAATTCCGGATACCGCCATGCAGTCATTCGGGAGCGCGCTGTCGCGAACCGACCTGTTAGCCGTGGTCGCTTACGTTGCAAAGCTCAATGGAATCTCCAATCCGAACATCGCAGCGAGTGCTCCGGCGCCGCCTGCCGCTCCTGTTCTGTCCGCTGCCGCCGTGCGTGGCCGCGACTTGTTTTCGGACGCCGTGCGCGGCTTCGGACGATGCTCCACCTGTCACGAAGTGAACGGGATCGGAATTTCAGTGGCCGCCCCAATCGCCACAATTCCGGATGCCGCTGCCGCGCTGAAAGCATTAGGGACGCCGCGAGTTTCCACCGTCGCCGTCTCGGGCGAGTCGATGCCCGCTTTAGTCCTCGCTCGAAAGAGCCAGACTGTGGTGTTTTACGACCTCACGACTTCTCCGCCCGTGCTACGCACGGAAATTCCTGCAACCGTCCAAATCCGCGATGGTAGCAATTGGCGCCACTCCTCCGCCATCGCGTCTTATAGCGACGGCGAGCTATCGTCGATTCTGGAGTATTTGCGGGCGGTTATAAAACTCTGAAAAGCGACGCTGCCGTGCCCGTCTTCATTCACCGGCGGCAACAAGGCGATCTACGTGTTCGCGCTGCCGCAGTAATCTCTTGGTGTCGCCTGTCCCCGTAAACTTCTTCGGGACTATCCACACGAATTTACGGGACCGTTCGTTCTCGAACGATCTCGGATGCTCGTATGCCAAATGATTCCTGAATCAAACTCCGGCACTCTGACTTGCCGGACACAAATAAGGAGTAGTTATGGGTCATGACAACAGACTGTCTCGACTGTGGTTTGCGGCGAAAGCGATACCACTGTTGATCGGAATGTTCTGGTTGTCCGTGGACGGCATGGCGCAAAACGATTGCAAACAGATCCAGACGATGGCGCGCAGTTCACCGAACGCGGGCCAGCCGATCGTCGTTTCGATGATGGAACTGCGGAGTAACGCCGCGATGTATTACGGCAAAACGGTTACTGTCGATGGTGAACTGCATCGCATGTTTACCGACAACGTCTTCACGATTGAAGGTGGAGACTTCGGCCACGATTTTGACGTTCTCATTGTCAGCACTGCGCCGAAAGCCGACGTGCTGACGCCTCTCGAGGGTTCCCTTGAACCCGACAAAGACGTACGGGTAACAGGTGTGGTTGTGCCGTACGACCGCGGAAAGCTCGAATGCGCTTACGGCCCCTTGAACGTTGAAAGTCATGAAGGAAGTTCTTTCACAAAGAGTCCTGTTTTGATTATCGATCGCGGCGGCTCGACTGCAGCGCCGGCGCATCGCGGACGCCACAAGCCATCGGGCAACCCATCAAAATCCAACACGGGCAAGTTCGGCTCAGTGCCCTCGGAACCGCATCCGCAATACAACAAATAGCCCGATGACAAAGTCCCCTCCTGACGACTCAGGAGGGGAGCTGGCCTTTTGTTTGTCAGAAGTAAGCGGCAGCCAATTTTTCCAGAGTCGCCGGTAAACGTGGCGGCAAAGCACGGCGGTAAGAGGGGGTTGTAAAGGAGCCTCCTCTTTCGATGTCGGGCAGTAAAACACCTACCACGAGTAAGTCGGTTGTTTCATCGGAAAAACTTTGGGGCTCAGTTTGTAGGACTTCGGACTCAGGAGAATTTGCAAAATCGCATTTAGAAATACGGGTCACGAGAGACTTGGAAGTTTAGGTTGGTGCTTTAGGAGCTTGTAAATACGCTTTCGTCGGATCACGTTCGTTAAACTACCCATATGCCGAATTGGATGGAAACTCCGGAAATCGTTTTGTTCTCGCTGTATTTTGTCGGATTACTAACGAGTACCCTTCATTTCGCAGCCAACGAAAGCACATCTACGACATGCCGACTTATCAGGAGTTGAAACCGCTCATCGGAAAATGCCCATTAATGCCAAGACTAGACTGAGAATCCCGGCGCAAATTGCAGTGAGGACCAGGAGCATCCCCGGCCCGTGAACGTTGTTCGGAGCCCCGATGAATGCAGCCAACGCAACAGCAAAGACCGCGCCCGAAAGTCTCAACCTAGTACGTGAGGCCAACTGTCGGGCCCAAGCTACAGTACCACCGAACGACAGAAGGATTCCGGCTGGCAGAGTGATTAGGAACAGGCCGGCATGGATGTCAATGAACCGGGACCAATAGTCGCTGAAGTACTTGTACGGGATGTCGGAAGCCTCTACAAAACCCCAGCCCAGTCCGACAATAATGCCAAGAACACCGAAGACTGTGGCGATCTTGGGAAGCCGTTTGAGCACAGGTCAAATATACAGGAAGCAGATTCAGAATCATTGCGCCTGGTAAACCGCGTACCGTTCATTTGGTTGGACAAACCAAGGCGGAGCTTCATAAGTCCGAGATACCGACTATTTATCCAAGTGGATCGAACCCGTAAACACACGAGCATTAATCAAGAGGTAGAACACGACTCCGTCTCACAGCCAGGTCTCCCACACCGGCTCTATAATACGTGTCGGAGAGCCTGCCGACTTCGTCGCCCGTGACGCAGATCGGCCCATTTAATGCCGTAATCGCAGCCGGCGCAGAAGCAGAGCGTTAATGGCGACCACGATGGTTGACAAACTCATGGCAATCGCACCGACGCTCATCGGCAAGTCGAAGCCATACCGGACGAACAATCCGGCAGCCACCGGAATCGCGACCACGTTGTAGGCGGTAGCCCACACCAGATTTTGTACCATCTTGCGGTAACTCGCTTGTGACAGTTGGATCGCATCACGCCGCGAGTGCGGGAGCGTCGTTGACTCCATCGCCCACCATAGCGACCTGCCTGCCACCCGCAGTGCCAAAGATCGCCGGGATGAATTGCGAACCAGCGAAGCGCGGTGCCGTGTACGCTAACCAGTGCTGCACATCCGCCGACCACACTACAACGGGGACAGTGAGGATGAGGCTCAACCAAAACTTATCCCGGAACATCGCCACGGAGTGGCCGGCATGCCGGTCATGATCAGCCTGGTGCGCTATTGATCTCTTCCAGTCCGTGAATCGCGGCGATGTTGGAATGATTCAACGATGCCAACACCCGCGCTTCACGCTGGAATCGCGCAACACGTTCGGCATCGTGACTAAAGGCTTCGGGTAGGAACTTAATCGCAACACTGCGGCCCAGCTTCGTATCGGTCGCCTGGTACACCTCTCCCATGCCGCCCGAACCGAGATGACTCGTGATCTCGTAATATGCGAGTTTGGTCCCAGTCATCGTGTCAACAATTCTGGCGGATTTTATCAAATAACCGCATGTCATTAACGCTTTTGAAACTTGCGGGAGAGAGCAAGGAAAAGGGGATCGCAGTGGTCGTGTAACGCGATCCGGGGACGGCCATGAGCCGGCTATCGAGCGCAATGTAAAACAATTCTTTCCGGTGGCGGCGCCACGACGCCTGGACACCGGCATTTGTCTCCCCCTTTGAAGCAAAGGGAGTATACTGCATCAAACATTGTCTACCAGTACATCCAGAGTCGAGATTCCAAACTGCATTTGAAGCTGTGAGATCGAGAAAAGGAGGGATTTTCCGATGCGAAACCGTTTGATTGGTTCGATCATGGTGGTAGTAGCGGTAATGGCTTTCTCACCCGGTATGCTTGCTCAAACCCCGGCCCGGCCGGGAGCGGGGAAAGCCATACCGGATTTGACCGGACTCTGGGAAGTGCGCATTAACCCCGAGGGGGTACAAACCATCTGTGGTGAACCCGCTTGCCGCGCGGCAGCGGGATTAGCCCCGCCGCGGGTGTTCACCAGGGACGCGGAGGAGCCGCTGATGCTGCCGTGGGCCCAGCAGCAATACAAGGCTCTGGCGCCAGCGACCCCTGACGCTGCCCCGCGCCAGGCTTTGAATCCCGCCTGGGGCGGTTGTCAGCCGGAAGGTCCGACCGAAAGCATGAGGAGGCGTGCCTTCGAGCTCCGGCAGTTCCCGGACGTGGTGCTCCTCCTGTTCGATCACGATCATGAGGTGCGGCGAATATACATGGACGGGCGCGGACATCCCGACCATCCTGCGCCGACGTGGATGGGGCACTCGATCGGCAAGTATGAGGGTGAAGTGCTCGTCATCGACACGATTGGAATCAGCGACAAAGCCTGGATTGATGTTCAAGGTCATCCGCATACCGACGCGCTGCGCGTGACGGAGCGCTTCCGGCGCCTGGACCAGAAGAGCCTGGAGGTGCAGACCACGATTGACGATCCGAAGACGTACCAAAAGCCGTGGACAAAAACCGTAATTCACCATTTGCGGCCGACCGACCGCCAGGTCTGGGACCAAACGGAGTGCGAGGAACTGTTGCGTTTGGGCACGCATTATTCCGCGGAGTCCAAGAACTAACCGGTATCCCGTTTTGGAGGTGAACAATGAAAAGTAAGCTATTCGCTGTTTTGGGGGCGAGCGTTCTGGTTCTGCTGGTTTCGAGCACGCTGTTGGCGCACCACGCCGGGACGTTGTACGACCGGGACCATCCGGTATCTTTGAAGGGGACGGTGACACAGTTTGTCTTTACAAATCCCCATGCTCAAATTCATTTTGACGTGAAAGACGAGAACGGTAACGTCTCGAACTGGATTGCCGAAACGACGAGTCCGGCGGCGCTGTTCCGCCTTGGCTGGAACAAGAATACCCTGAAGTTCGGGGACATGATCGAGGTTACCGGGGCCCCTTTCAAAGACGGCCGCAAGGTCCTGAGTATCTTTAAGCTCACCGGCGGCAACGCCCCCGTGCTCACCGAAGGGGCCGATAAGCCTTGAAATACGCGAAGCGCAAGCGCGATAGCGCGCAGCCTCAACAGAAGACCAGATTGAAGGCGCTGCAGAAGTCTGGCTGACGCGTAGGTGGATAGGGTCCGCGAGCCCGTTATGCCTGCGAAGAAGGAGTTTCCAAATGCGAACTGGTTTCATGGGTTCGATAGTGGTGGGGATAGCGGCACTTGCCGTCACCTCCGGTTTGCTGGCCCAGAGTGCTTCGCGGGCGGGTACCGCAAAGGCGGACCTCTCTGGAATCTGGAACCGGCGCGCGGTGAGCGATCGCTCCGGTAACTTTGCTGACGATCCCGGTGGGGTACCGTTCCTGGGGTTTGGCAAGGGTGTTCCCCCGTTGCGCTCCGAGGGGATGGACAAATACAAGGCCAACCGGCAGGGCGTTGCGGAGGCCCGGGCAAAGGGTCGAGACGACCTCGACCCGCTGAGCAGCTGCTTTCCGCCGGGTCCGGCACGGATCTTTACTCTTCCACGTCCGTTCGAAATCCGTCAGACCCCCGACACGGTGTACATCCTCTCCGAGTTCGATCACGTCGTACGTCGAATCTACGTGGACGGGCGAGTAACTCCCGACGGTTATCCGAGCGTGTGGATGGGGTATTCGACTGGCAAGTATGAGGGAGACACGCTCCTCGTGGACACAACGGCCATCAGAGACGAGAGCTGGATTGATTCGCTGGGGACCCCTCATAGTGAGGATCTGCACCTGACAGAACGGTTCCGCCGCGTGAATCAGAACACCCTGGAAATCGAGTTCACCTTCGACGATCCCAAAACCTTTACAAAACCCTGGACCGGAAAGAAAGTCTTCCAGTTGCAGCCAGGTTCCGAAATGAAGGAACACGTGATCTGCGAGGAACACCGGAAGCTGGGGCTGCGGAAGGATGGTTACGAGTTCATCAAGCAGTAGCGGAATACGAACTGATCTCTACCTTCAAGAGGAGACGTCTATGAAGTTCGCCTCGATCGCAATCCTGAGGGCGATGGCGGCAACATGGGTGGTCTGGTTCTTCGGCGTGCCGGTCGTTGGCGCCCAGGAACCATCCGGGCAGCGGCCGCCGATGGCGGAAGAAGTCTTCAAGAACGTGCAAATCCTGAAGGGGATTCCCGTCGATCAGTTCATGGGCACGATGGGTTTTTTTTCCGC
>JACXTT010011825.1_pt1 | contig 11637 bp, 18 predicted proteins | sample 9270951 | NCBI WGS metagenome assembly JACXTT01 (sample SAMN15532306, study PRJNA645909) | rock metagenome | isolation source: weathered quartz diorite | place: Puerto Rico | collected 2017-06-21 | reverse complement strand
AGTCTCATGGCAGTTGTCATGGTTCCTCCCTGTCTCGCTTCTCCTGTTGTCGCGCCTTACGCTTTTCAGCGCGACCGCTGAGACGGTCCTTCTTTATCCGAGGGGTTTTGTGGTATGGGCACGTGCTGTTCTCACGCCACGTCCATTGCGCGTGCGCGAGCCTGTGCCGATACCAGTCCATCAGCAGATCCGAACGGGCCTGAGGCGTTGCCAGGGCTTCAACTTCTCCGGGTCTTCTTGCTGCTTGCGCATCTCTTCCAGGGCCTCGGCGATCCCCTTGGCAGGAACCTCCTTCACCGGAGGCGGTTCAGCAGCGGGCTTGGGCGCGAACGCGTGCTCGAACACCAGGTTGAGGTGTTCGCGCACCATCTTGATCTGGTCCTCGCACATCTCCTTCGGGTTGGCGACCTCGAAGAAACCCTGAAGCCAAAAACAGAAGTCTCGATCGGTCATTTCTTCTCCCACTGTAGCATGCGCACCACCATGCGCCCTTGTTCGATCGCGTCGTCGAGCCCGCGGTGCGTGTGCGGCTCGCTGCCAAACCACTCCTTGGGGAAGTTGTGTTTGGTCACGTGTTTATACGGCTTGCCCAGCTTCGCCATAGCGAGTGTCTTCGCGTCCAGGCACGAAAACCCGAACGGGCTGTACTTTGCGAACCTACGCAGGTACCAGTACATGAACGTGAAGTCGTACCCCGCGGGATACGCCACCGCCACCGCAGAGCCACCCAGCTCTGCGGCTGTGCGGTCAACCCAGTTCGCGAATTCCGGCATGACCTCGTATGGTTCACGAGCGTTCTTTCTGATCGACGCCCACACCGCAGGGTCCTGCTTCCTCCACCAGTCCATCGTGTCTGGGTCGGGCGACGCGCTGGACAGCTCCAACAAGTTCGCCTCGTAAGTCGCCAGGATCTCCTCACTGTCCGAGCGGAAGACGGCGCAGCCGAAGTTGAGCATGGAGTTCGGGCCCGGGATCGGGCCATCGCTCTCCACGTCAATGCTGAACAGCAGGTCAGTCGCCATTGGGTTCCTCGGCAGGCTTCTTCACCCACTCCGGGCGAACGTGTGTGCACTCGCGTCGAGTGGAAGCGTTGACGTAGCCCGGTTGAAGGATCCCACAGTCACGCATGGCAAGTAGCAGCCGCTCATAGCTCTCCCACGAGCAGCCGACTGGCAGGTCGATGTACAGGTGCGTGTGCCCAGGCGTGGACGAGGGGATCAGTCGCGCCGGGATGTCGAAGTCCAGCACCGGACGATGCAAGCCGTCTTCACACAGCGAGGACAGCAGGTTGGCCTGGCAACGGACCGAGGGTTCGCGAACCTCCTTGTCCACACCGTCCTCGGAGTCACCGCGCGTGTCGAGGTCCTTGCAGAGCCAGTAGCCACGCCCGTGCTCGTCGTAGCTGTCGTAGTCAAGCGTATCGCTCATGGCTTCCACCCGAACGGACCGTAGTGGTGAATGGGGATCACGATCCTTTCAGCCTGCTCGTTCGTCAGGCCCCACAACTCTGTGCCTCGCCAGGCGACCCAGACCTCCTGCCCGTCCTGAACGCGCTCCAGCCCTTGGAGCACCAGGCGCTCGCCCGCAGGTAAGGGGATCCCTGGACGAGCAGCGAAGTTTACCTCGCTCGTGGTTCGAACCACCTCGCCTCTTCGCCAGCCGCTGATCGGTCCTGGCCTCACTTCCTTCGCCATGTCGTCGCGCTCTACAGGAAGAAGCTAATCACCCACGTCGCGATAGCGGCGGGGACAGCTACTTGGCTCACCACTGGGATCAGCCCCAGCAGCAAGCAGAGCACCCACGACACGTGCACCGCGTGATGCTGCTTGTAACTCGCCCAGAAGGTGATGTCGTAATGCAGCGCGACACCACCCACCAGGAAAATGGCGAGAATGAACGCGAACGCGCTCACCACCCCGATGCTCGTCAACCACGCCTTGAGCCACTTCATCGCACGTACCCCTTGGCCGCGGCGACAGCAGCCGTGCCCGCGGAGTACGCACTGTTGGAGGCGGCCCAGCGCTCGGACCAGTCCCAGTCGTCCTCCATGAGATGGCGGAACTCGTCGGGCCCCAGCTCGACCAGGTCGCCCGTGTGCGCGCCGAGCATGGCGATGGCGGTGTCGTAGATCTTCGTGTGGTCCTGCGGCGGTTCGAGCACGAAGTGGAGCCGCGTGACCTTTCCCTCGCCCACGTCCCTCAGCTTGGCCTCCAGGGCTTCCTTCGCCTTCACGAGGTAGCCCTGACGCGCCTCAGCGACCAGCCGCGAGTGCTGGGCGCGGTTCTCCTTGAGACGAGCCAGCACAACACCCGTCTTGCACGTGACCTTCATATCGATTCCCAGGTTCATCATCGTCTGTCTCCTCTCATAGCAACCTCCTCAGTTGGTTCTCTTGTTGCCCTTGCCCTGCGGAATTCCTGGCAGATCAATCCCGAACACGTCCTCAGCGGAGATGCCTGGGGGCAGCTCCCCTGTCTCGGTGATGTGACGCAGCTGGTCCTCGGTGAGCGCAGCGAGGCCTGTGGGCGGACCATTCGCAGCACGCTCCTCGTCCGTCTGCTGGGGCCACAGCCGCTTGAACGCAGAGGCCATGCCCGCGGCGCGCAGCACGCTCTGCTGCAGCTTCACACCCTCTTGCACAGTCAGTGGGACCTCTTCGTCGTACATGCGCACCACACGATTGCCTTGTGCGTCAGTCTCCGTGCTGCGCTTCTTCACCCACTTCGTGAGTGGGCGCAGAGCCACCTTGCCATCTGCAGAGCGCACGATCGTGAGGTTCGAGATCTGCTGCGTAGCTGCGATGCAGAACACAACGACCTGATCAGCAACCCTGTTGAACTGCTTACCTGCCTTGTACCAAGCGTCTGTGCGCTCCTTGAACGCATCGAGTGCAGCTTGCCTCTCGGCTTCGATCTTGAGTCTGTCGTGCTCCTGCGCGCGCTCTTTGAGAGCCATGAAGCCACGGGCAGCCCAGCCGCGGTGGATGGCCCGCTTGGCCGTTCTGATGTGAATTCCGAAGCGATGAGCAAGCTCGCCTTGAGTTCGGTTACCGTTCTTGTAGACCTCCCACATGGCCTCGTAAACCTGCGCAGTGATTAGGTTATACGACTGTTCTGGAAGGCTGTCTCCTGGCACAGGCGGTCCTGTAGGAGCCCCGTCTTCCTGGTCCTCTTGGAGTTCGTTGTCAGAGCCTGATGGGTTCTTCGGATCCTTGTCAGCCACGCTGGTAGCGTTTCACCCTACCCACGAACTCGTCCACGAGTTCTGGTGGAATGCGTACCTGGCTAGGCTTTGGCTCCTGCGCTGCGTCAGGTTTCTCGTTCTCCAGCCCGGTTTCGATGAGCCACACGCACTTGAACTGGATCGAGACTCGCGTGACGCAGATTTGATTGCGGGTCTCGGGCTTGTACGGATTGGGGCACCAGTGCTCGGGCTGCCCGCGCCAGAAGTCCGCCTTCTCAACGGTCCCGAGCCGGGTCCAAACGTCATCGCGCTCCAGCTTGGTCAGGATCGTGCGGAAGTCCTTGTTGCAGGCCCAGCAGTGAACCTGCACGAAGCTGGCGACCTTCAGCTCGTCGAAGTTCGTGACAAGCTGAAGGCGCTCCTTTTCCTCACGCACGGCCGAACTGCTCCAGGCGGTCCCGCACCTGCTTGAGAAGATCGTCTACGTCCACCCCCTCGCCGTAGTTGTCGATGGCGTGGTCCAGCTTGTCTTTCGCCAAAAAGCCCAGCTGGGCCGCCCGGAGCATGGCGATCGTCTTGGTGAGATCCTGTCCACAGACGTCCTTGTAGAGCATCCAGATGCGAGGTCCGTAGATGCCTCTCTCGTCGAGCGAGACGAGGTGCCCCACACCCCCAAGTAATGCTTGGGGGTCGATCTTCGGGGCTTCTTTCAGGATATCCACGCACACGGTGATGGCGCCTGGGTTGCCCTCTGACAGCGCGAGCAGGATGTCTCGCACGTTCATGTCGAGGTGGATCTTGCTCACGACGCGGACTCCGCAATGCGACGGACGCCCAGCATGGGTACGCGCTTGATGGGAGTGGGCGTGGTGCCGGTGCCCTTGGTGGCGTGGCGCGCAGGGCGCTTGTCCTCGTAGTGCCGGCGCGCCTTGAGCGTCAGGCGCTTGCTCGGGGGGAGCAGGTAGTACTCGCCGGGAGCCATGGCGCCGTAGCGGTCGAAGTCCACGATCTCGTGCTTGAGGCGGTTTGGCACGATGTAGCGCTTGATGACCCGCTCGCCCTTGAGGCGCACGTAGGCCACACTGGGGTGCACCCAAACGGCCGCGACGGGCATCTGGCGCTTGCAGGCCTCTGCCACGGCGCAGCACGAGGCCTTGAGGCGCTTGGCGGTGCGTGCGTCGGCGCTCAACACGCCGAAGTCGAGGCGATCCGTGGCGTCGACGATCTTGAGGCCGTTGTCCTTCGCGTAGTGCTTGATCTCTTTCATGCTCATGATGATCTCCTTCTCATGGGTTGGACTTTTCGATGAGGTATCGAACGGGTTGCGCCACCGCGACAGCGAGGCACGCACAGACGAACGCGGTAAGCGTGCGCCCCCAGTGCCACCAGCTCGCAAGACCCGCGAGCCAGATGCTGGTGCAGAAGGGGCAGCTCAGCAGGTCGCCGATGAAGCACACAGGGTTGCTGCGTGGGTAGAGCTGACCGCGTGCGTCCGTTCGCACGCGCAGCGCGCGCCTCAACCCCGCGGTCAGCCGGCTGCGCGAGATCACCTGCGTGATCACAGCCACAACGCCCGCGAGTATCAGGGTGTCGAAACCCTCGCTGTTCGTGAGCATGGCGCTTACCCGTCCCAACAACCGCAGTCGTTGGCTTCCTGCGCTGTGAAAGCCAACGGGTCGCCCGTGGCGACGTCCACGAACGGCCCGACTCGACAGGACGACGCACCACAGACGCAGCGAATCTTGCGCTGGCTGTCTTCCTGCACGGTGTCCTGCTCTCGCGCCTCGACCAGCTTCACCTTCGATTCGGCGCCTTCGAGGAGGTCACTACCCTCCCCGTGGTGCTCGGTCGTCTGCTTCTTGTCCTGATCCTGCTTGGCCATCGCTTCCTCCTTGGAATCAGTTGATGCCGTGGTGTGGCGTTTTTCCGTACTGAGCCTTCACCTTGGCCACGTCGAGCGACTTCTCGATTGCGAACTCGATCAGCGCCTCCATGAAGGCGGCGGACTCCTTCTCACCTGCAGCGACCTCCTCGACGGCCGACAAGAGGTCCTGTTTGCAGAGACCAGACGGCTCGGTGACCTCGTGTGCGATGTCACGGCGCATCGCGATGGCAGCCGCGCGCTCCGCCACGCCCGCGAGCATGGCGCCGCTGATCATGCGATCCAGCGTGAGCTTGAAGTGGTGCTCCTCGTTGTGAATCTCCGCGAGCGTGTGCGCACCATCGAAGATGGACGTCACGACCGCGTCAGCCAGCTCGTCCACGCCGCCCTGAACAGGCCGCTTGCCCAGGTAGAGGCGCAGGATGTCGTAGGCATCCACACGGCTCGGGCGGCGCACAGCAACCTTCTGGTCGATGCGACCGTCGCGCACGATGGCGGGATCCAGTTGCTCGGGACGGTTCGTGGCGAGCAGGATGAACGGGTTCCCCTCGTCCAGGCCGTCCATCTCCGCGAGAAACGCGGGCACGATGGTGCGCTCCATGTCCGAGGACTGCCCTGAGCCGCGCCGCGACAGGACGGCATCAGCCTCGTCCATGAAGATGAACGCACGCTGCCCGGTCTTGGTGAAGTGCTTGCGAGCGCGCTCGAAGAGATCCCGAACCGAACGCTCCGCCTCGCCCACCCACTTGCTCAGGATCTCGGGTCCCTTGACGTAGATGAACCCCGTCATCTCGCCACCCTGCAGCCGCGCGAACTCCGTAGCAGCGGCCTTGGCCAGCAGGGTCTTGCCGCAGCCGGGAGGGCCGGCTAGCAGCACACCCTTGCACGGCGTACGCCCGTAGCGCTTGAACAGCTCCGCGTTCTTGGTCGCAGCGCAGACCGCGTCCTTGAGCACAATCTTCGCGGCCTCTTGGCCACCGATCTCGGACCAATCCACGCTCACCTTGGGCGCATCCTGGCGCAGAGCAGCCATCCCCAAGTAGGCCTGAACCACCTGCATGCCAGGATCCGTGGAAACGCGCCCACCCACCTCGGCCTCGGGGTAGTTGTCACCGATGACCACCCATCGCGTCTGCGTACCGAAGTCGACCTCGCAGTGCGGGCGCTTGAGTGCACGCAGCGTGCCGATCAAGCCACCAGGTTCGAAGTACTGCTCGACGCCGATGATGGTGGCCAACTTCACGTCGATGCGAACTCGCTGGCCTGGCCTCGGGTCTTTGGCCACCGCCTCGGGGCAAGCGAGCGAGACCAGCTCACCACCACCGCTGGTCACAACCACGCGACGGTCCTTCTGGTTCTCCGCGTTGATCGCGAAGAAGGGACCCGCAACCACCCAGCCGTAGCGGCTCTCGGTCGCATTCTTCATCATGTTGAAGGAGTCGCGCAGCTGCCGCAGCTCCTTTTGCTCGTTCGACTCGGGCTTGGGCGGGTTCGTGCCGACGGTGACGATCTTCGACGAAGGCGTCCGGGGGGCTGCCTCCATGAGCGCAGCGATAGCCGAGAAGGGGTTACTCATGCGCTCCTCGAACTCCCTCACCTCTTTGCGCTCCGCGTCCGTGACGGGCTCCTCGCCCACCAGCTCCAGCGAGCTGTCGTCGAAGCCGTCAAGACGTCGACCGCGGAAAGTCTCGCCTCGCGAGTCCTTGATCGGATTGTGCCACCACGCGTCGACACGATCCTTCACGGGAGCGATCAGCTTGAAGATGGGAGGGCTGGGCAATTGCTTCAGCTCGCTGATGGCCTTGTAGCCAACGAACTTCCACAGCTGTCCTGGAGCGCGCGCAGGAACTTCGACAAAGGTAGAAGGCCCGTCCGAAACCCACTCCAACGCGCCCGTCTCGAAGGCCGCATCGACGAACACACCAGAGCCGAAGCGCTCGTGCCAACGGTGCACCCAGCCCTTCCCGTTGGGATCCCGCTTCCAGATCACGATCCGCTGGCCCACGACCTCGCTCGCCTCGGACTTGTCGATCGCCTTCTCAGTGACTCGCCACGTCTGCCCCGGCTTCACTTCTCGCTTGCTCATGCGTACTCCTTTGCCTCGGGTCTTCGTTTTTTTCGTCAGCCGAACAGACCAAAGTCGTCTGCAGCGCCCGCAGCGTCCGACTTCTCGCCCAGGAGTTCTCCATTCCCCCGTCAGACGGCTGTCGCTTCGCCGAGAACATGCCCAGCAGACCCACATCCACCTCACTCGGCACCTCGCAAGATCGAAAGCTGCCTATCGAGATCAGTCGCGGGGCGCTCCTTCACCACCTTGCCGTCGTGCCACAGCTGCACGGTGTGAGCATCACCAAGCTTGAGCGAAATATGCGCGTCGACCTCTTCTTCGACCACTCCGTGCAAGATCCCCAGCTGTGTGCGCATGTCCTGCTGCAGCTGCTGCACGCGGTAAGAGTGTCTTGCCATCTCGTTCTTGAGTGCGTTGAACATGAAGTCCTGTCGTTGATGCGCGATCGCTCGTTCCTCAGCGGTCGTCGCGCGTGCAACAACAACCTTCTCAGTACGAACGCTCATGCTGCCTCCAGTCTTGATACGTCTGCGTCCAACACAGCGCGCATCTTCTTCGCGCGCGGGAGCAGCTGCGCGAGATCGTCGCGTGGACTGATCACAAGCACCTGCCGCTCGTGTGACAGCTCGCCCAGATACTCCGCGAGCGCCAGCATGGGTCCTTCGCTGAGAGAGTCGAAGACCTCGTCGAACACCAGCAGACCTTCGCCACCCTGCAGCCCCGACAGCCCCACCAACAGCGCGATGTCGATGCAGGCCCTTTGCCCACCCGAACACCCTTTGTACTCACCCCCGCCCGCGCCGCGAACGACCAGGCTTACCTCGTCCACTTCCTTGCCGCTGGCCTGCGTCTTGGAAGCCGCAAGGCCAATCGAGATCCCAGGGGCCACCCTGCTTAGAACAGCGTTGGCAGCGGCCTCCAGTCCGCCCAGGACGTCGCCCAGTAGCGCTCCCTTGGCGCCCCGCTGCCCGAAGGCCTCCCCGCAGGCCTCGGCGAGGCTGACGCGCTTAGTCGCCTGCGCGCGGGCCGCCTCGGCGTCTCTCAGCTCCCGCGTAGCGCGCTCCAGGGCCGCGTCCGCTTCGCGTGCAGCCGCTTCTGCCCCCTCGGACAGGGCCGCCTCCGCCTTGAGCGCTGAGTGCTTACCAGCGCGCGCTCCTTGCGCCTGGAGATGGGCTACGCGCAGCTCTCCCAGCTCCTCGAACTCCTCGCGCAACAGGGCTGCCTTGAGCTTCGCCGCTCGAAAGACTTTTGCGACCTCGTTGGAAGTTTCCCGCGCTTGGCGCACCGCGTTCTCACAGAACTCGTGGCTTGCCTTGATCGAAGCCTCGTCGAACGGACGGTTGCATCGGTCGCAAGCTCGCTGCGGATTTGCCAGCCCCACCTCGGCCGACCTGACGCGTGTCTCCGCGGCCACCCCCGACATCTCCGCCATTGCAGCTTCGCGCGCGGCGGTGTCTGACAAGCGAGCGAGTTCGGACCAGCGATCCTCGCTGGCTGCCCACGCTTCCTTCGCCGCCTTGTGCTCGGCTGCTACAGCATCTCGCTCTGCAGCTACCTCAGCAGTCGGCCGATGTCCCAGCATGCGCATCTCGCCCGCCCGCTCCTGAGCCGCACCGACCTTGTCCGCGAGAAGGGGCACGCGCGCATCGGCAGCAGCCAGCGAGGTACGCGCCTCGATCAGCTCCTTCCGCGACAGCACCAGTGCGCGGTCGAACTGGCCAAGCCCCAGCGCTTCCTCCAGCAGCTCCTTGCGGGCCTTGTCCGTAGCAACCCCGAACCGGGCCAACAGATCGCGCGCGAACACGCGCGAGGCGCAGAACCGCTCGTAGGAGCCCACCAGCGCGTCGATCTTGCGCTGCGTCTCGGTGGTCGTGGCTCCCGAGATGTCTTCGTCCTCCCCGCGTGGATGATCGCACCAGAGCGTGACTTTCGTGGCCCGCTCAGTGCGCGTGCGCTGAACGGTGTAAACGTGCCCACCGTGATCGAAGGTAACTCTCGACTCGCCAGAACGAACACGTGTGCCACGCACCGTCTCCCCGTACAGAGCGAAGCAGATCGCCTCGTAAGCGGTGCTCTTGCCCGAGCCGTTCTCGCCTAGCAGCACAGTCAGCGCATCGGCGGGCTGGAGTAGCAGCTTGCCGTAGGTGAAGAAGCCCGTAGCGATGACCCGTTTGACCCTCATCGCTTGTTGGCCTTCTTCACACCCTTGCACGTATGTGTGTCGCAGTAGCAGCCAGGTCGGCACGGGCACACCCGAGGCGCCTCGTTCGCGTGGTCACACAACATCGGATCGCTGGCGCGCGTACGATCGTTTTCCACCATGATCGCTGCCGCTTCCCACTCCTCGTTCACCGTCTTCTGGCTAATCGAACGGGCCGCCCTCCAGCCCTCGTCGTAGCCAAGCTCGCGAGCCGTGCGACCTGTGTTCTTCTCGACCTGAACACAGCGGTCATCCCACAGCTCCACCATCTGGTAGTCCTTGCAGCAGGTGATCTTCAGAGGCTGACCGATATGCTCGACGCACCAGGCATCGATCGCTTGCGTGACAGCGAGCACCTCAGCAGGGTCACGCCCGCTGGCCCGCGCCGTGAAGATGCGCACCTCCTTACCTTCAGCAAGCCATCGCCGCACGCTGCGCACCATCCGATCGATGGGTGCACCGACGTGCCGCTCGCCTCGCCACTTGTCGTAGTGGGCGAGTGTGCCGTCGAGATCGACGCCTATCCAACCTTTCTCACTCATCACTTCGCCCAGTTGTAGCCGAGCAGGACCCAGGTTATGTCGCCCGTGAGCGTGACCTGATCGCTGTCGTTGTCGTCGTCAGAGCCCTCTTCGACTTCCTTCTTGTGCAGTGCCGCGCTCCCACTGCGCACGACAAAGATGTGACACAAACCATTGTCGTATACGACGCGCAAAAGGGTACCGTCGCTGAACCCGAGAAAGTTGTTCCCGCTGGGATCGCCCAACTGGAAATCTTCAGTGATGTCGCCCTCGATCTCGATCATGTCGTCAGAGTGCCCGCGCAAAGTAACTCTCATGTTGCCGCCTTCCATGTTGCGTTGATTTTGGTTACCAGCTCCTCGCGGGTAACTCCCTCGGGCAAGGGGGCCTCAGCTGCCCACCGAGCCACTGCCTCGTCTGCAGACGTCGCGAGCTTCGCACTCGACAGCTCTACAGGCGCAGCAACCTCGCGAGCCGCACGCTCACGCGTGAAGACTGTGCAGTCTGTTTCGACCGGTGGCATCGCCCCGTGCTCCAGCTCAAGAAAGCGCGGTCCAGGAACCTGGCCCCACCGCACCTCTACACCGTCCCAGGTCACCAGACCCCCAACGCGATCGAGCCCAGCGTCGCCAAAGCCGCGTGGGTTGAGTACCCCGATCTGCTGGATCACGCGTCCGCTGCGCTCCCAGCGCTGAGCCTGGTGATAGTTGCCCACGAACGCGGCCTTGATGTCCTCGCGCTCCATGATCGTGAACAGCCGATCCGCGTGGATGGCGTCTGGTGCAGCCTTCAAGAACGGTGGACTGCTGTCATCCACCACGCCCACGTGCGTCACGAGGACGCGCACACCCTCCTTGGCCTTGAAGTTCGTGCAAACTTCTTCCAGAAACTGAGCCATAGGCTTGGAAGCCTCAAATGGCACACACCGTGCCCACGCCGACCCCGGCTGGCCCGGCAAGCCGCCGATGACGATATCTTCCCAGCCACGCAGCACGTTGGCCTGCTCAGCCACCACCTCGCACGCGGTGTTCCCGTGCAATGCCGTGGCGTCCAGTTCGTCGTGATTGCCTGGAATGATGTCGATAGTGAACACTCCGTCGTACTTGGCGAACACGCGATTGCAGGCAGCGATGACAGCAGGCTCGGGCCTGCGGTGCTCGAACAGATCTCCGGCTACAAACAGCTGTGCACAGCCCAACTTCACAGCACGTGCGAGTGCCTGCTCCAGCGTCTCGATCGTGAGCTTGCCGCGCGCGTTGAGCCCGTCCTTGTCAACAAGCCCACCGAACTCTCTGAAGTTCCCCAGATGCACGTCCGCAATGAACGCCGCGGGATAGGGCAGCTTCGCCACCGCTTTCTTCGCCATCGCACGAACCGTTGCTCGCCGCACTGGAAATTTGTCTACACATCAGCAACGGTGCTGGTAGAGATGAGCAGCTCGCGAAGAACACGGAAGCGCGGTTGAGCGAAGCAACACGACCTTGCATCTGTAGCGCGTGCGGCGTTCAGTTCTTTCGAAAGACATCTAAGAGCGCTATGTGCCGCATTTGCCGAAGGCTGGCAAACGGCAAGGCCACCAAGAAGTACTACGAGAGCAACCGCTCCGAGCGCGCCGAGTACTTGCGTGGGTATCGCAAGCGATCCGACCGCCGGACCAAGTTGATGACGTATCAGGTCAACCACGACCTGAGGCGATCATACGGGCTAACCCTCGCGCAGTATCAAGCTATGTGGGATGCGCAGAAGGGACGCTGCGCCGTCTGCAACCGTCACCAGGTTGATC
>JACXTT010011824.1_pt1 | contig 11640 bp, 7 predicted proteins | sample 9270951 | NCBI WGS metagenome assembly JACXTT01 (sample SAMN15532306, study PRJNA645909) | rock metagenome | isolation source: weathered quartz diorite | place: Puerto Rico | collected 2017-06-21 | reverse complement strand
ATGCGGTTGTAATTAAAGAATCAATCAAGGAAGCAATAACGTTGATGAAAAAGGAAATTTCTGATGCTGCAGAAAAAGTCACTCTCCAACTTTATGATATAATAAAAGAAAATACCAAAGCTAATCAATCAGCGTTAATAATTGGTGTTGGAAACACTCTGGGAGTATCTCAATGATATTTTCAAAAAAGAAAGAGATAATCAATCCATACACAGTAGAAGAATGTAGTTCATGTCATGCAATTTCCAAAAGAAAATTCAGAGAGGGAGACTATGTTTTCAGAGCAGAAGACAAATGTGGCTCATGTAAAATTGGCCATTTGATGGTTACCAAAGTCTTCGGCGAAGTTGTCAAATAGTAGTTATAGTCGCACCTTTCTCAGTTGGTATGAAAGTGTGCTCAGCTTGCGCGACTCTCTGATTATTACCTTCAACCAATATCGGATATGATCTAACAATTTTTTGTTGGACTAATTTCTCGAGAAGGAGTCTAGCTGTTTTTTCATCCCATTCTGGTATGAGCCATCGTAATGCAAATGGTAGCATATTGAATTTGTTCCATATGAAATCAACAAGCTTGTTTGCATCGTCATCTTTGATCCTTTTTCTTGTAACTAAAGAAAAGATATTTCTTGTATTTCCTTCTCGTACAAAACCAAGTCCTTCAGTTGTTGTAACAAAAGGCTCACAGGCGTATGCCTCAGTTGATTGAAATGAAAATGAACCAATCGACCATATGTTTGGTACCGATTTGCCAGCATGAATTGTGTATTGTTCTAAGGAATGCCCACTTAGATTCGCTATTGGCATTCCACCCATTTGTTTGACAGTATTTTCTATTATTTTGCCCACCTCACTTGACTTTGTGCCGATATGTATAACAGAAATTGCTTCTCTTAGAGCAGCTTCCGCAGCCTGAACCAGATAATCATACTTGGGATCATAACAAACCGTGACCGCAGTATCCGCTATGTATCCATTTATCTGTACTCCCAAATCAATTTTTAAGATATCAGAATCTTTGACGACCTTGTCATCATTAGGTTCTGCTGTATAATGAGCAGCAATTTCGTTTAGGCTTGCGTTTACAGGAAACGCACACTTGCCACCCTTGTGTACTATCTCCTTCTCAATCGATTCACAAATCTCTAAGAGGGTAGAACCTACAAAGTATTTCTTCTTGGCGCTCTCTCTTACCTCTGATGCTATTTTTCCAGCATTTATGTAATCTTGAAGGTGCATTGAATTAGTCTTGATTTAGTTTGTTATTTAAAATCATCATATAATATGAGAAGATTAAATTGGGGACATTTTTGTGCATTCACATCGGGATCGTGGTCTAGCTTGGTTATGATTCGGGCCTTGGGCGCCTGAGACCGTCGGTTCAAATCCGGCCGATCCCACTCGATATTTTTTCTTAGGATAGTCTAGAGAAAAAATAAATCCATTAGTTATTATTTTGCTTTGACTGATAATGTTAAGCCAGACGATGAAGAAGAGTTAGAGACATGATGAAAAGATGAATGCTAATTCAGTGACTCTGAGTTCTGGCATATCTATTTATTGAAACATAAAACTCCTAGAATGATTGCCATTTGAGAAAAGAGAAATACTCTTGATTTTAGGTGTAATTTTCTTAATGATAGGAATGATGGCTATCTTGGCCCCAATATACGCAGCAATAATTGCAGTTCTAATATATTTTGCAATACGCATGTTTGTAATAAGAAAGAAAAAACGAATGGAAAAAGAAATAGGTAAAGGTATATGCGTTGTCTGCGGAGAAAAAATAATTGATAATAAATGTCCAAATTGTGATAAGCCTCAGACTAGTTGAACATGAACCACTCAGGGTGCCAGACACGATGAGGATGAATTATACGCACAGCTTATAATGAATTTTAGGGTATTTTTTTCATGCAGCTGGAGACATATTTGCCATTAACAACTAGCTCAACTTTTCCACAATCAATACCTAAAATTGTAATCTCACTGAAATGGTAGTACAAATGAGATACTGGAAATCATACTTTATCGCAAGCTTTTTGGTATTAATTCTAATTGGACAAAATTATGCGGCTACGGGTCAAACATCTCCAATACCAGACCGAGTAGTCATCAATGAAATTGATACGAACCCGCTAGGCGATGATTCAAAACTGCCTATACAATGGGTTGAACTGTATAACCCAACAAGTTATCCTGTAAACATTGGTGGTTGGACCATTAGTGCAACTACTGGTCTTAAAGGCTCCTACACTATCGCAAGTGGTACGACAATTCAAAGTCAACAGTTTCTTGTTTATACATATGGTCCACTTTGGTTTCCACATGTTGGGGCTGTAGTGCAGCTAAAGGATTCAAACGGAAATGTAGTTGATCAAACGCCGCCTTTAACTGATCAAGGAGATGATGCCAATTCTTGGCAGAGGATATATGATGGTTACAACACTGGCTCCCAGACCGATTGGGTTTTCAAGGTGGGAACTCCAGGCTCTACAAATGGAAAGATGCAAAGTGTCACTTCTTCTAGCTCATCTACAGTATCTTTATCCACTGATAAAACAAGTTACAATTTCGGTGACACAGTAAACATTAGCGGCCAGGTTTCAAATCTTATTTCTACTAATACTGGATATCCACAGCAAGTAAATCTGGTAGTGTCAGGTCCAAGTATATTTCAAAAAACATTCACTTTGTATCCTGGAAATAACTTGCAATTTGCCACAACCATGAAGCTAGATCAAGTTTTGGGATTCGAAGAGGGTACATTCACAATAAAAGCAACTTATGGTCAATCACAAACATCAACTCTTTTTTCACTTGGCGCAGCAGCGTTTGTGCCTCCTCCGCAGACTGCGCCAATTGGTATTTCTGTTTCTACGGACAAACCAACCTATACCGTTTCACAACCAATAACACTGCAGGGAAACGTTTCAAAAGTAATTCAACTAAAAGCGGTAACATACAAAGTCTATGATCCAAACAAGAGTTTGGTCTCTCAAGGGACTTTATTTCCTGATTCTCAAGGAAGATTCACCTCGTTTAACCCGTATCAACAGCATCTTAGTACCTCTGGAATAGTGATTAACAATATCAATCCTATTTATGGTGTTTATACAATAACTACATCTTATAGTGGAGCCACTGCTAGTACTTCATTTGCGCTTGTTCCAGCAACAACACAAAATAGCGCAGTATCGGTTTCTACTGACAAACAAGTCTACGCTGCTGGCGAAACAGTTGTAATTACTGGCAGTACCACTACTCAAGGATTACAAAATGTTGGATTATCTCCAAATATGCAAATAGTGCAAACATTTACGCCGGAAATCAGCAGTCAATGCGGCTTCAAATGTGGTGGTGTATCAGTAAACACACTAAACCTCAACACTTTCGTAAACCTTGATGCTGATAATACATTTACGTACAAATTACAATTGGCTTCAGCCCCTGGCGGTTATGGGGATTATAGAGTTACCGTATCTATTCCAAATGGTATAGCTCAAACTGATTTTGTTGTAGTAGAAAATCCTTCTAATTATAACGCAACTGCTTCCAATTTGCCGTTTAGTATTACAACTGATAAAACAATCTATGGCCTAAATGATCCTATAATTATTTCTGGCCAAATATTGAATCCGACTTCACTTGCTACTCAAAATGCTGGATTGAGTGTAGTTATTGCCGTGTTAAATTCAACAGGGAGTCAGGTAACAACGGGAGGCAGTTTTATCAATAATATTTTTGTTCCAACAACTGCTCCACTAAATTATTATGCATTTCCAAAAACCAATGGACAATTCCAAGCAAGTCAAACACTTCCGGGAGGAATATATCATCCAGGAAGTTACACCTTGAAAGCCACGTATGGCCACCTGACCGCAACAACATCTTTTAGTGTTTATGATCCTCTTGATACCGGTTCTCAGGTAGGTATCATTGCAAGTACAGATAAGAAAGTCTATGGCGTGGGCGAAACGGTAAATGTTAATGGAAAGATTGCTTCAAAATTTACTGGAAGTTCCTCATATACACTAACCCTGACAAAGCCTGATGGCAGTGTAATTAGTACTCCTTTGCAGATAAATAATGGGCTATTTTCTTGGAATTGGAGAATTCCAAGCGTAGCTTCCACCGGCTATTCACCGATAATCAACACTGATAGAAAATCTGTTGTCACAGTAAACACCTCGGCAAATCTCTATGGTATATACAGAATATCGATAAGCTCGGATTACACATCAAGCGACATGTTTTTCCAAGTCTCTCAGAACCCTCAAGCATCCACTGAGATATCTCCAATGGCTATAGAGACAGATAGATCAGATTATGTTAGCACTGACGTGGTCAAAATCTCGGGCCAAGTTATTCCACAAATAAACGCGGCAGCAAAGTATGCTAATACCATGGTACAAATTATGATCTTCTCTGATACTGGTCAGCAAGCATTGAGGGCAGATGCAAGTGTTGATGCAGGTGGTCAATTCCATACTTCTATTCTGTTACGACCAGGAATCTGGAAAACCGGAACTTACAAGGTCTATTCGCAATATCTTACGGCTAATGCTGCAACGAATTTTAAAGTAACAGATCCATACACAACGAGTTCAGGAAAGCTTCAGGTTTTCATGACAACAGATAGTGACAAGTATCTACCTGGACAGACTGTTCTGATAACTGGAAGAACGAGCTACATAATATCAATAGATACCGTAGACCTCACAATCGGACAAGCAAATGATGTTATTATCAGTGAAGGAGAAGCCATGTCAAAAAAAGGGAATACACTATCCCACACAACAAGATCGTTTGATCAGTTAGGCTCGTTTAGCTATGATTATACAATTCCATCCACTGCGGTTCTTGGGAATTATACGGTAATTGCCCAAGTCCCCTTTGGAACATACAATTCCTTCTTTGAAGTTGTAAACCAGCTACCGTCGCAATCTACACAAGGAAACGAAACGCAAGTGAATAATACAAACGAAACTAATCCACAACAGTTAACGATCGTACCCTCTACAATTGGTCCAACTCAAAAAAGCACTGATTCATTGATGTTGGTAGAAAAAACAGGAAGATTGTCAAATGCTTTAATACCCATACAGCTTGGTGAAAAATCAGTAGGAAACAAAACGTACTATCCAAGGGAACTTGACGGACTTCTTAGGGTAAACCCAGGAGACGAAAGCTATGTTAACATTAAAGTGAGTTTGGATGACGGTACTTGCATAATTGGGCAAGATTCTAGCTGCAAGGTTACGCAATCCACAATACGTGGAAACGTTTTGTATCAGATAATAAAAGTTGGAAACGAAGACTATTTTATAGGATATTCGGGTACAGGAGCTAGACTAGAGCAGTTTAGCATTATCCCAATAAATGCAAATGATGTGATTCCTGATGGGCAGTGGAATGTTGAGGTAGTAAAAAAGGACCAAACAACAAGATTCTATTATCAAGTAAACTATATTTCAAAGTAACCACTCGCCTCTTAGAATAATCAAGTTCAACCTTAAGCAATTTATTGTTGATAATGTTAGAAATGCCAATGAAAGTCCAAGTCTTTATGTTCAATCAAGATGATCCTAGTAAATGCACTGCTTCGAAACTAGTAAAATTCGGAATTGCTAAACAAGTTAGGAAAGCATCAGCTAGAACTTTAGTTCTAGATCCCTTTGCTGAAAAAATTGTTCTCAAGTCGGACAAACAATACGTAGATTCTATAACGGCAATAGATTGTTCGTGGGAATTAGTCCAAAAAGCATTTCTAAAGGGGTTTGGCGGACTGCCAAAAAGACTGCCCCCTCTCTTGGCAGGTAATCCAGTGAATTATTCGAAAATTGGCAAACTTACTACTGCGGAGGCAATTGCAGGAGCATTATATATTATGAATTTCAATGAACTTGCAGATTCTATACTGAACAAATTCAAATGGGGTCACACATTTTTTGAGCTCAATGAAGACCTCTTAGGGGAATATTCTATGGCTGAGACAACTGATCAAATAGATAGAATTTCGAGAGAATATGGCGTGGCAGTATAGCCTCTTCAGGAAAATCAGACTTGCGTTGTGTATCTTTTAGTTTCTTACTCATATTCATAATAAACTGACGCGTGTATTTGCTGAATCCTCAAGGATGGTAAGGCGGCAGGCGTGAATTATTGTTCAGACCATGATCGCTCACGCTTGCCACTATATGGTTAAAACAAATTCGAGGCAATAGTTGTTGGTTAATACACATTTCCATAATACACGGAATCTGTTCGTATTGAATATGACTTACGGGTAAAGATTTATTCTACTATTCTTTCCCCACCGATAGGTTCACATGACTACAGAACAACCAGCCGGCCTAGTTCGCAGTCTTTCGCTTCTCGATATAACCATGGTTGGAATTGCCGCAATGATTGCGGGCTCGATCTTTAATCTAATAGGCCCTGCAATGCATGAAGCCGGGCCCTCATTACTCATAGCATTTGCATTTAGTGGCGTAATCAGCTTCTTTACTGCATTAACATATGCTGAACTAGGCTCTGCATTTCCTGAGGCAGGGGGCGGATACAGGTGGGTAAAAGAAGGATTGCCAAGGCCCAATGCGTTTATCAGCGGATGGACAGCTTGGTTTGCGCACATGATTGCAGGAAGCCTATATGCGGTTTCCTTTGGTTCATTTTTTGGTAGCTTGCTGACAAGCATTGGGTTTTCATCCAATTATGGAGGTATTCCGCTTCAGACTATTATTGGTGGCATTGTAGTAATAATTTTCACGTATGTTAATTATAGGGGTGTTTCGCTTACTGGCAAGATTGGAAATGGGCTAACATTTACTCAACTTGCGATAATAATTTCTTTTATCGTTGGAGGGATCTTAGCTTGGGGCTTTGTAAATCCTAACTGGGCAGCAAACTTTCAGAATCTTATTCCAAAAGGCTTTGTAGGTATGATGTTAGGACTTGGAATTACGTATATTGCTTTTGAAGGTTATGAAATAATTGTTCAGACCGGAGAAGAAGTAAAGAACCCAAAGAAGAATATTCCAAGAGCAATTTTCATAACACTTGGAGTCGTCACAACTATTTACATAGTTTTTACCTTTTCATTTCTAGTGGGACTAGACCCATCAAAAATAGGTAGTGAAGCATGGAAATTCATAGGAGATCATCAAGAACTTGGAATTCCACAAGCTGCTGCGTTTCTCCTACCATTTGGAACTATTCTTGCTCTAGTTGGTGGCATGGTGTCTACGGTTGCTGGCCTGAGTGCTACAACCTTTTCTTCAAGCAGGGTTTCATTTGCAATGGGTAGACAGTATAATCTTCCATACATTTTCAGCTCGGTACACACCAAATATCACACACCACATTTTGCAATAATTGCATCGGGCTTTATCATGTTGATTATGGCAGCTTGGTTACCAATAGAACAACTCGCAATAGCAGCTGGTGTAATGTTCTTATTTCTGTTTACACAAGTAAATTGGGCAGGAATCCAAATCCGGAGACTTTATGGGCACAAATTAGATTATGGCTTTAAAATACCGCTTTTTCCAATAATGCCAATTATTGGTATATGTGCTAAGGTGGCTCTTGCTGTTTTTCTCTTTATTCAAAATCCACTAAGCTTTGTAATTTTACTTGTCTGGATATTGATTGGATTTTCAATTTACAAACTGTATATTTCTAAAAAGGAGATCGAGCATTATGCTCCATTAGTAGCAAATGAAGGCCCACCTCAACGAAAAGATTATCGTATAATGGTTGTTTTTAACAAAAAAACTGTAGAAAAACTGGTAAAGATTGCATCTGCAATTGCTAAAGACAAAGATGGGGAAATCTCTTTGCTAAGCATAGTAACAATTCCTATCCAGATTCCTCTCTCAATGGGACAGGGATTTGCCCAAACTACCGTGCGATCCGTTGGTGAAATAAAGCATTCCTTGCATGAATCCGAAGCTTACAGATATCTCGTAAGATTAACTCACGACACAACAGAAGCCATACTTGCAACTGTTGAAGAGCAAGGAATTAACTTGCTTGTTATGGATTTCTATGATCTTCGCAACAACAGAAAATTGCTGTCTCTTACTACCTGCGATATATTGGGAGTGCATATCAAAAAAGAATTTGAAAATGAGCTTTCACACGTAGTTGTATCCTACGACAAGGGAAGGCACTCAGATTTAGGACTTGAACTAGCGCATGCTTTTTCCAACACCTTGGGAAGTAAGATACGAATCATTAGAGGTGTTGTAGAATCGCCAGAAGAAGAACGTGATATACTAAGTAGAATCAACGAAAAGATGTTTGATCTTGATCTTAGGAAAGTTCCTGTTGAGCGAGTTTATCCTACTAGTCTTGACATAACAAAGGATTTGCTCCAAAATCTAAACCAAAAGCCTGAAATCGTCATAGTTGGTGCTGGCAACCAAGCAGAACAAGCATTTAGTCCGAAGACAATTGAGATTGTGGAAAAGTCTCTGTACAGCGTTTTTGTAGTTCGTAATTCTAGACTCTCTAACATCAAAGCTAGATATTTCTGGCATATGATTTCACCGAGATTGATGGAGAATAGAATAATTTACAAAATGTATGCTGCGTTATCTAACTTGCTTAAATCTAAAAGAAGACGTCGTTCTGACGAAGATTATTTCGGTCCGAAATTGTGATATTGCTAATACTAAAATAGAATGTCCTTATTTCCTTAATCAAGTGCGAGCTGGTGGGCGAAGTACTGCTAAGGCAGAGGAAACTCCTCCCTCCATGCAGCAAATGCGATTCGGAGACGAATAGTCAGAGATGATTGGCAACAGCACAGAAAATTATCTGACCTGGAGTACTATGATGGAAAAACCTGAGGTTCCCAGCTAGGAATGAAAAGTCTGTCCCGCATGGAGCAAGGCCAAATCAAACAGTAAGCGCTGCACTTTGTTTAGGTAGGCCGCATAGCGAAATCTCGCAAAAACAGAAGGAGGGTTACGGCTGGCACGCACTTGTTTTTATTATTAAGCTCTAAAAATGAAACTTGGTTCTAAAAAGATTATTTCTTGTCTTCGTCGAATCTGTCTGCCCAATGTCTTCTTTCTTCATATTCAATAGGTCGGCTTGGGCCTGGATCAATCCTCTTTAAGGAATCTTTCATTTTTTTATTACTCCACATAAATATTCCACCAGCAATTGCTGCGGCAAGGCCAGCCATTGCGTAAATTGTCATTGTTGAGAGTCCGCCGGCGGTAGCTGTGCTAGTAGTCGTTGATGCTTGCTCTGAGGTGGAAATAGCTGGTTCTTCTTGTACCATGTATCCAAGCGCATGACCATCTACGTTGATAGTGCCCGAACTTGCTCTCTCAACTGTAGTGAGATGATATTTGGTGTCTGCTGCAAAATCCTCGTCTATATTTTCTACTTTCAGGGAACCTGCTTGAATTCCGCTTTGTCCTGAAGCCAATGTAGTGACGGCCACTTTTTTACCATTAAATCCTAAAGCGTCTGAATCCTTTACTACATATGATGGATCAAAAAGAGTATCCCATTTATCAATGGGCTGAGTAAACAAAGTGCTAGCATCAATCATGGGCTGGTTAAGATCAGTCTCTGCTTTACTTCCCTTCAAGACATTGTATGCATCTGGAATCTGGTCCTGAATAACTCCAAGTGGGAAGTTTATTTCTAAATCTCCATATTGTTTCGTTGTAATGATAACTGGATTTTCTATACTAAATCCAACCCATGCTGCATCAAAAACAGTATTTTCAGTACTACTTCCCTTGGTTAAGACATATCCCGTGAGGGTTGGAGTCAGTGTTGTTAAATAATCAATGGATACTCCTTTATCATCACCATTTATCACAGTCTTATAGTCTACCGCCAAATTTGTAATTGTGGCAAGACTTTTGCGATTTGCAAGTTGTGTGTTTATTTGCTCCATAAATGATTTGATGCTAGTATTGTTATCCGAATTGTCAGAAAATGCTATAGTTAATGATTTGCCGTTAAACGCATCCTTTAGTTTTCCGCCACTTGAATAATCAAATGATACTGTCTTTGAAAACTTAAAGGTGGGAGTAATTGGATTGCCTTCAATAGGAAGATAGGCTGTCATGTCAACAGTTGCCCACGCTGGTATAATAACGCCAAAAACTAATAAACTCATTATCGCTGAACCGATAAAAAGTTTGATAGTCACGCTCAGATTTCTTTGGCGGAGAGTAATAAATCTTAGCATTGATTTTTTGTTGCCACCAACTTTTGAACTTAATTGGCAAGAGTAATATTGTAGATATCACTTCTTAGTAATTTCATAGGGGCATTAGATGATTACAATTCTTGCAGGTGGGACAGGTTCTGTAAAACTTGTACGAGGAGTAAGTACACAAACGCGTGACATTTCTGTTATTTCAAACGTTGGAGATAATTATTGGCTATATGGTCTTTACATTTGCCCAGATATAGACACAATTCTCTATGGATTAGCTGATATCCTAGATACTGAAAAAGGTTGGGGAATAAAGAAAGACACCTATGGTTTTTTACGCCAAATGGAGATGTTGGGTGAAGAGACTTGGTTCAAAATAGGAGACAGAGATGCTGCAATTCATTTGATGAGAACAAACATGTTAAAGAATGGAAAAAATTTGTCAGACATCACAGAATGGATGTGCCAAAAATTTGCTATTGACACAAAGATTATTCCTGTCACTGATAACAGTGTTGAAACTAGGATTGTAACAAACAAGGGTGATCTGCATCTTCAAGAATATTGGGTAAAGTACAAAGGCCAAGATAAAGTAGAAGGAATAAAATACCTTGGAGCGGATAAAGCGCGAGCAAATCCTGCCGCAGTAAATGCAATTCATGATTCCAAATTGGTGATTATTGCTCCGGGCAATCCTCTTACTAGCATAGGGCCTATTCTTTCGATAAAAGGAATTAGAAAGGAATTATCTAAATCTAAAAAGAAGGTTGCTGTTGTAAGTCCTCTTATAGGCAATGCCGCAGTAAGCGGGCCTGCTGGGAAATACATGGAAGCGGCTGGTCTTGACGTCTCTGTGTATGGTCTTGCCAAAATATATTCTGAGGTTGCTTCTCACATAGTTATTGACACTGCGGACAGAATCCATACTAGAAAAATCGAGAACTTGGATATGAAAGTCTATGAAACCAAAATAAAAATGAAAGAGAAAAAAGACGAGGAAGCTCTTGCTTCATTTATTCTAAAACAAATTCATGTCTAAATTTCGCGTAGGAGCAATAGTGCCTGTTAAGACATTCTCCAAAGCTAAAACGCGCCTAAATCTTTCCGAAGAAAAGACAAAACAAATTTGTAGTATAATGCTGGAATCAGTATTAAATGCGATCTCGCGATCGGATGTAATCGAAGAAACTGTCATTGTAAGCAAGGACGAATCCGCTTTTAATATAGGAAAAAAATTCGGAGCAACACAAATCTATGATCAAGACGAGCTTGGTGTAAATAATGCCGTAAACCTAGGAGACCATTACTTTGTCAAGAAAGACTTTGGTTTAACAATAGTTTTTCCTCAAGACATACCACTGATACAGCCTGAAGATATACGAACCCTATTTGAGATGAGGACTTCAAGTCGATGTGTTCTAATAGTTCCTTCAAGAAAGTTGG
>JACXTT010011823.1_pt1 | contig 11640 bp, 10 predicted proteins | sample 9270951 | NCBI WGS metagenome assembly JACXTT01 (sample SAMN15532306, study PRJNA645909) | rock metagenome | isolation source: weathered quartz diorite | place: Puerto Rico | collected 2017-06-21 | reverse complement strand
GCTGCGCGGCGGCACCGTCGCCTACACCGAGGACGCGAAGCGGCGGCTGGGGGTGCCGGGCCTGACCCTGACGCGCGCCGGGATGGTGAGCGAGGAGACCGCGGCGGCGATGGCGGCGGCGGCGCGCGCCTGGTTCGAGGCCGATTTCGGGCTCGCCGCGACCGGCTACGCGGGCCCCGCCGGCGGCGACGAGAAAACCCCGATCGGCGGTTATTTCGTCGCGGTCGCGGCCGCGGACGGGGTGACGGTCGAGCCGGGGCGCGGATACGGCCCCCGCCGGACCGTCCAGGAATGCGCGGCCAGCCACGCCCTCGCTCTGCTCCTGAGACGGCTGCCCGTTGCGCCGCAACGATAATCCGGCGATGGCCCGCGCCGTCCCCTTCGCCCGCCTCAAGGCCTTCGCGCTCAAGCTCCCCGAGGCGACCCTCGAGATCAAATGGGAGTCGCCGTACTTTTGCGTCAAGGGGAAAATATTCGCGGGGGCGGGCGACCATGGCGGCCGACCGTCGCTCACCGTCAAATCCGACCGCGCCACCCAGGCGGAATTGCTCGGGCGCCGGGGCTTTTTCCTCCCCGCCTACGTCGGCCACGCCGGCTGGGTGGGGATTCATCTCGACGCGGTGAGGTGGGACGAGGTCAAGGCGCTGCTGGCCGACAGCTATCGCCGCGTGGCGCCGAAAAAATTGGCGGCGTTGATCGGCCCACGGGAGCCGCGGAAAACGAAAACCGCGGGCGTTCCGCGGAGCCGGGCAACTGAAATGGGCGGGCGCCGCGAGGCGTCGGACAAATGAAAAGGGCGGGCGCCTTGCGCGCCCGCCCGGGAATTCACAGGAGGCCGGAACCGGCTTAGAACATGAACTGGTACATGAGCCGGTACTGGGTCTCTTTGATCTCGTGGTCGTCGCAGCCGAAGTCGCCGGCGGCGCAGCCCGCGGGGGGGACCGGCGCGGCGGTGGTCGGGGTGTTGACGTAGAAGCCGTTGTACTGCCGCTTGACCGTGCCGATGTCGAACTGCAGCTTGTGGTAGTGATTGCCCGAGAGGTAGTAGTTGGTGCCGAGGCGGAATTCCTTGGTCTTCTGGTGGCCGACGTCGCGGTTCGGGTCCTGCTCGGCGAAGCGGATGGCGAACTCGAGCTTGCTGGGGATCGCGAAGAGGCCGGTTTGAGCGAACCAGCCGCGCGCGTTGGTCTCGACGTGATCCTGGCTGATCAGGGTCGGGCCGACGCCGGTGGCGGGATTGAAGATGCCGCTGTAGTTGTCGGTGTCGGTCTGGGTCTTCACCCGGAAATACTCGCCGTTGAAGCTCCAGATCTTGTACTTGGCGCCCAGTTCGATCCCGAATTTGTCGGTCTTGGTCTCGGCGTTGGAGGCGGTGCCGATGCCGCTCTTGTTGGTGTTGGTGTTCCACGAGCCGCCGACGTACATCTGGAAGATCTGCGGGTTGTCGACCGCGGTCTCCGCGTAGTCGTATTTGCCGAAGGGGGTCCACACGCCGCGCAGCGCGTAGAGCAGCTTGTTGTCGGTGTTGCCGCCGACCGAATTGGGGTTCTGGCCGGTGCCGTTGAAGATACCGATGTTGTACTCGAACTTGTCGCGCGCCTCGCCGCCGGCGTTGCCGATCAGCATCACGCCGTCCTCGAAGCCCATCGCGAAGGTGCTGGTGACGAGAGCGGGCTCGACGAACATCTGGCGGCTGTCGCTGGTGTAGCGCTGGCGGCCGTAGGGGCCCTTCCATTGGCCGACGCGCAGGGTCACGCCGTGGCCGAGCTCGGCATCGACGAGCGCCTCGCGCAGGCCGAGGTTGGTGCCGGAGCCGCCTTGGGTGGTCTCGAGCTGGATGTCGTACTTGAATTTGGGCGAGAAGGCCCAGCCCTGGAAGTAGGGCTTCACGCGACGGACCGAGAGCGTGGTCGTGCTGTAGGACTCGCCCAGAGTCGGGTTGCCGCTCAGGGTGGTCGAGGTGCCGGAGTTGGTGATCGCGGTGGCGCCGGTGGCGGCCGTGGTCCGGGCGCGGGTGGTGAGGGTGTTGGTGCAGTTGCCGCAGTATTCGTTGTTGTCATAGACCGCCTGGAACTGCGCGCGCATGCCGATCTTCAGCTCGAAATTGCTGAGCTTGAAGTCGATGCCGCCGCCCGGCTTCCACGTGACGCCCTTGGGCATGTCGTTCTTGGGGGCCGCGCGCTCCAGCGGCGCCTTGTCGTGCTTGAGGTTGTAGAGGTCGACCGCGGCTTCGCTGTCGCAGACCAGCAACCCGCCGTTCGCGCCCGCCTCGGGCACCGACATGGGGCTCTTGCCCATGTCGCCCGACTCTTTCCAGGTCTTGTACTGGTCGGAGTTGTTGAAGCAGTAGGTGACGCCGTCCTTCTGCGCCTCGGCGAAGAAGAGCGACATGACCTGCGCGCGCGAAGGGAGCGCGGCGGTCGTCAGCAGCGCGGCCAGCGCGGCCGGCGCGATTTTTTTGAAATTGCGGAACATGTGGGTCTCCTGTCCTGAATGGCGGCGGCGGGGGTGAAATTGCCGGCGCGGTGAAGGGGGAATTGTGGTTTTGCGGTGTGACGGGAATGTGACGCGGGAAAGACCGAACGGGAAAGACGGCCGGCGCGGAGGGTCGCGGCGGCTCGCCGGCGCCGGGATGACGCGAGCCAACGCCCGCCCCCGGCGGCGGGGAGCCGCCCGCTCGCGGTCAGGAAACCGAGCGGCCGCTCAGTTGTCCCCGACCTTGTGGCGGACCGTCTGCGCCTCGACGAGGTAGATCACGTCCTCGGCGATGTTGGTGGCGAGGTCGGCCACCCGTTCGAGGTCTTTCGCCACCAGGATCAATTGCATCGCCCGCTCGACCGCGGTCATGTCGGAGGCCATGTAGGTCAGCAGCTCGCGGAAGATCTGCGAGCGCAGCTCGTCGATGATCTTGTCCTCCTCGAGGATGGCGCGGCCGGCCGCGGCGTCGCGGCGCGAGAAGGCGTCCACCGCGGCTTTCAGCATCCGGCCCGCGCGCTCGGCCATGAGCGGGATGTCGATCAGCGGCTTGAGCTGCGGCTGCGCGGCGAGGGTGACCGCGCGGTGGGCGATGTTGACCGCGTGGTCGCCGATCCGCTCGAGGTCGCTCGAGATTTTCAGCGCCATGATGACCAGGCGCAGGTCCGAGGCGACCGGCTGGTAGCGGGCGAGGATCTCGATCCCCTCCTCCTCGATGCGGTTCTCGAAATCGTTGACGGCGTTCTCGCGGTCGAACACCACGCGGGCCAGCGCGGGGTTGCGGTCCTTGAGCGCGGCGACCGAAGTCGCGAGCTGCTCCTCGACCTGGTAGGCCATGGCCTGCAGATCCTCGGTGATGCGGGTGCGGGCGGCGACGAAGGGGGTGATTTCGGTCATGATGGCTCTCGAAGGGCGGAACTCAGCCGAAACGGCCGGTCAGGTAGTCCTCGGTCAGTTTCTTCTCGGGCTTCAGGAACATCTGCGCGGTGTCGCCGAACTCGATCAGCTCGCCCAGCCACATGAAGGCGGTCTTGTCGCTGACCCGGGCGGCCTGCTGGAGGTTGTGGGTGACGATGATGACGGTCAATTTCTCCTTGAGCCGCACCATCAATTCCTCGATGCGCTGGGTGGCGATGGGGTCGAGCGCCGAGCAGGGCTCGTCCATCAGCAGCACCTCGGGCTCGACCGCCAGCGAGCGGGCGATGCAGAGCCGCTGCTGCTGGCCGCCCGAAAGCCGCATCGGGCTCTCGTCGAGGCGGTTGTGCACCTCGTCCCACAGCGCCGCGTCGCGCAGCGCCCGCTCGGCGGTCTCGCGCAATTTGCGCCGCTCGCGCACGCCGGCCAGGCGCAGTCCCGCGACCGTGTTCTCGAAGATCGACAGGGTCGGGAAGGGGTTCGGCTTCTGGAACACCATGCCGATCGCGCGCCGCACCGCCACCGGGTCCACCGCGCGGCCGTAGAGCGGGGTCTGCCGCAATCGGACTTCGCCGCTCACCACCGCGCCCGGGGTCAGATCGTGCATGCGGTTGAAGGCGCGCAGCAGGGTCGACTTGCCGCAGCCGCTGGGGCCGATGATGGCGGTGATCTTCTTCTCGGGGAAGACCGCGTTCACGCCCTTGAGGACGGTGGCGGGGCCGAAGCCGACGTGGAGGTTTTCGCAGGAGAGCATGGGAGGGGAATTATTTCGCCCCGGCGCGCAGGCGCAGCACCAGGCGGCTGAGCAGGGTCACCCCGAGCACGCCGATGACCAGCAGCAGCGCCGAGCCCCAGGCGATGCGGTGCCAATCCTCGTAGGGGCTGATCGAGTTGACGAAGATGGTGTGGGGCAGGGTGGCGACCGGCTCGCCGAGGTTCGCGGAGAGGAAGGGGTTGCCGAACGCGGTGAAGAGCAACGGCGCGGTCTCGCCCGCGATGCGCGCCACCGCGAGGATCACGCCGGTGAGCACGCCGGGCGCGGCGGCGCGCAGCGAGATCGAGAGCGCCACCCGCCACGCCGGGAGCCCCAGCGCGTGGCCGGCCTCGCGCAGGGTGTGGGGGACCAAGCGCAGCATCTCCTGGGTGGTGATGACCGTGATCGGCAGCATGATGAAGGCGAGGGTCAGCGCGCCGGAAAGGGCCGAGAAGTGCTTGACCGGCTTGACGAACAACTCGTAGCCGAGCAGCCCCATGACGATCGAGGGGACGCCGCTCAGGGTGTCGCAGCAGAAGCGGATGAGGGCGGCGAAGCGGGGGCGCGCGAATTCCATGGTGAAGACCGCGGCGCCCACCCCGACCGGCGCGCCGACCAGGGTGGCGACGCCGACAGTCAGCGCGGAGCCGACGATGGCGTTCTTCACCCCGCCGCCGGTCTCGCCCGGCGGCAACGGCAATTTGGTGAGCAGGTCGGCGCCGAGCGCCGCGGCGCCCTCGCGGATGACGTGCCACAGGAAGGCGAACAGCGGCAGGCAGGCGGCGGCGGCGGCGAGCAGGCAGACCCCCTCGAGCAGCCGCCCCTTGAGCAGTCGCCAGCGGAAGCGGGCGTCGGGCGCGCGCATCAGCCCCCCCCCGCGCGCTTGCGCAGCCAGCGGATCATCAATTGCGCGGCGCCGTTGACGACGAGGGTGACGAGGAACAGGATCAGCCCCAGCGACACCAGCGAGCTGATCGCGAGGTCGTCGGGGGCCTCGGCGAATTCGTTGGCGATCACGCTCGCCAGCGTGTAGCCGGTGGCGTGCAGCGAGGCGCTGATCTGCGGGGTGTTGCCGATGACCATGGTCACCGCCATCGTCTCGCCCAGCGCGCGGGCGAGCCCCAGCATCCCGGCGCCGAAGATCCCCTGCACCCCCCACGGCAGCACCGAGAGGCGGATCATCTCCCAGCGGGTGGCGCCCAGCCCGTAGGCGGCCTCGCGCTGGATGACCGGCACCGTCTTGAGCACCTCGCGGGTGACCGAGACGATGACGGGCAGGATCATGATCGCGACCAGCAGCCCGGCGGTGAGGTAGCCGAAGCCGATGGGCGGCCCGTCGAAAAAGCGGCCGATGAAGGGTGCGCCCGCGAATTTCGCGGTCACGCGCTCCTGGAACTTCTGCACCAGCGGCACCAGTACGAAGATGCCCCACAGCCCGAGCAGGACCGAGGGGATCGCGGCGAGCATTTCGACGATCAGCCCGACCGGGCCGCGCAGCCATCCCGGGGCGATTTCAACCAGCCACACCGCGGTCAGCACGCCCAGCGGCAGCGCGACCGCGAGGGCGATCACGCTGGTGAAGGCGGTGCCCCACAAAAACGCGAGCGCGCCGTAATGGCCGCCCGAGGGGTCCCACGCGTCGGAGAAGATGAAGCCGAACCCGTGGTGCGCGAAGGCCCGCGCGGAACCGCGCACCAGGAAGGCCCCGGTGGCAGCGAGCACCGCGAAGATCGCCAGCGCGCACAGCCCGGTCGCGCCCCGCCACAGCAGGTCGGGCAGGCGCCCGGGCGGGGCGGGGAGCGGAGCTTTCGGGTCGGCCATGCGGGGGGCCATTTTCGCGGAAGCGGAAAAAGCCGGGCGCCCCGCGTTTTCGCGCGGGGCGCCCGCGTCAACGCCCGGCCGGCGCGGGCCCCCGGCATCTCGCCGGGGCGCCGCGGCCGGACCGTGGCGCGGAGTTGAGATCAGAGCTTGGCAATGTCCTTCTGCAGCCGGGCGACCACCTCCGCCGGGAGCGGCGCGTAGCCGAGAGACTCGCTGAGCTTCTGCCCGTCGGTGACCGCCCACTGGAGGTAGGCCTTGAGGGTGCTCTTCTTGCCGGCGTCGGCCATCTTCGGGGTGACCAGCAGCCAGGTGAAGGAGGAGATCGGGTAGGACTCCTTGCCCGGGGCGTTGGTGATCGAGACCCGGTAGTCGGCGGGGACTTTCGCGCTCGCAGCCGCGGCGGAGACGCCGCCGATGGAGGCGGTGACGTAATCGCCGGCGGCGTTCTTCACCGCGCCGTAGTTGATCTTGTTCTGGATCGCGTAGACCAGCTCGATGTAGCCGATCGAACCGGGCACCGCCTTGATGGTGCCGGAAACGCCCTCGTTGCCCTTGCCGCCCAAGCCGATCGGCCAAGTGACGGAGTTGGCGCGGCCGGCCTTCTCCAGCCACTCGGGGGAGACCTTGCTCAGGTAGTCGGTCCACACGAAGGTGGTGCCGGAGCCGTCCGAACGGTGGACCACGGTGATCGCGCGATCGGGCAGGTCGGTGCCGGGGTTGTCGGCGGCGATGTGGGCGTCGTTCCACTTCGTGATCTTGCCCATGAAGATGCCGGCGAGCACCGGGCCGGAGAAACGCAGGCCGTTCACCGGCAGGTTGTAGGCGGGGACCACCGCGCCGAGGGTCATCGGGAAGTGGTGGACCGGCTGCATCTTCGAGGCGCGCAGCTGCTCGGGGGTCATCGGGCCGTCGGTGGCGCCGAAGTCGACCGTCCCCTCGGAGAACTGGCGGATGCCGCCGCCCGAGCCGATCGACTGGTAGTTGATCTTCACTTCGGGGTGCAGCTTGTTGTACTCGTTGAACCATTTCGAGTAAAGCGGGTACGGGAAGGTGGCGCCGGCGCCGGAGAGCTTGATCTCCTGAGCCGAGGCGGCGGTGGTGACGAGCGCGGCGGCCGCGAGGGCGGCGCCGCGGATCAGGGTTTTGGCGTTCATGAGTCGGATCTCCGTGGGGGTCGTGGTGTTCACGGGGGTAATGTTGGAGTCGCTTTGTGACAGTCAAATGACGCGCACTTGGCGGCCGGGGGAAATCGCCCCCGCGTGCGGGGGAAAAATGACGGCCTTGACCTATACTGACGGCGCCGGTGTCACAAATCCCGCCGCGGAACTCACCCGTCCCCGGCCCCCCTCCGCAATGTCCAACACCATCCTCATCATCGACGACGAAGCCGACATCCGCGCGGTGCTGCGCCATCACCTCGAGAAATCGGGCTTCACGGTGCGCGAGGCCGAGAGCGGCACCGCGGGGTTGCGCCTCTCGCGCGACACCGCCCCCGACGTGATTTTACTCGACCTGATGCTGCCCGGCATCGACGGGCTGGAGATCCTGCGCAAACTGCGGGCCGAAGCGCGCACCCAGGCGCTGCGCATCCTCATCATCACCGCCAAGAGCGACGAGACCGACCGCATCGTCGGGCTCGAATTGGGCGCCGACGACTACGTCACCAAGCCCTTCTCGCCGCGCGAGGTGGTCGCGCGGGTGAAGGCGCTGCTGCGCCGCGAGGCGCCGGCCTCCCCCGAGCATCTCGTCTACGGCCCGCTCACCCTCGATCTCGAGGGGGCGCGGGTGCTGGTGAGCGGCAAGCCGGTCGCGGTCACCGCCACCGAATTCAAAATTTTGAAGGTGCTGGCCGAGGCGCGCGGCAAGGTGATGAACCGCGAGCGGCTGCTCGACCTGGTGTGGGGCGTCGGCTACGCGATCACCGAGCGGACCGTCGACGTGCACATGAAGCGGCTGCGCGAGAAGCTCGGCGACGGCGCCGAACCGCTCAAGACCGTGCGCGGGCTGGGGTACCGGCTGGAGGCGTGAGTTTGGCGCCGCTTCGCGCGGCCCCGCGCCGGGCCGCCGCGGCCGCGGGTTCCATAATTCTCCGGTGCGCGAAAAAATCGAATCGCCCTCCGGCGGGCTGGAGCGCGCGGCGGGCTGGGCGGCCGTCCTGTGGGCGGCGCTGCAGCCGCTGCTGACCGGGCCGGCGACCGGCGCCGCGGTCCTCTTCATCCTGTGCGGATTCATCGCGCGCTTCCGCGGCCGGGCCGCCCGCTCGCCGCTGCTCCTCCCGGTGCTCGTCTTCCACGCGATCCTTCTCGTCGCGACCCTGGTCGCTCCCGCGCCGCTCGCCTGGCTGGGCGGCGATGCGGGGCGCCGCGCGGGGGCGTTCGAGCAATTGACCTCGCTGCGCTACTACTGGAATTTCTGGCTGCTGCCCGCGTGCGCGCTCTGGGCGCCGCTGGGCTGGGCCTGGTTCCGCCGGATGTGGCTCGCCTTCGCGGTCTCGACGCTGGTCGCCTACGCGACCGCCTTCGCCGAGCTGGCGACCCAGGTCAATGTCCGCTGGGACCTGCTGCCGCCGGTCGGCCGCGCGCTGGGGCTGCGTTTCATGGACCACGGTCTCGACAAACTGCCCGAGAACCGCGCCTACGGCTGGTTCGACCACCCGCTCACTTTCGGGGGCTTCCTCTGCGTGACCGCCTTCACCGCCGCGGGGATCGCCCTTCACCCGGGCGCGCGCCGCCGCCTCGCGGCCGGGCTGACGACCGCGGTCGCCGCGGCGGGCGGGGTGCTGCTGCTGATCGCCAAGAACCGCAGCTACTGGCTGGGGCTGCCGGCGGGCGTGGCGCTGCTGCTGCGCGGGCGCGGCCGGCGCGCGCTGCTGGCGGCGGCGGGGGCGGGCGCGCTGGCGTTCGGGGGGCTGCTCGCGCTCTCGCCGGTCTTCCGCTCGCGCGCCGGGCAATTGCTGAGCGCCTCCTCGAACGCGGAGCGGACCGGCTTCTGGAAATCGGGGCGCGACATGTTCCTCGCGCGGCCGCTGACCGGCTGGGGGGTCTGGGGCTACCGGGTCTACGGCGAGCCGTTCAGAGAGCCCTATCAGCCCGCCGACCACCGCTTCAGCAATTTCACCCCCGTCCACTGCACCTATCTGCAATTGCTGGTCGAGGGGGGGATCCCCTTCCTCGCGGCGTTCGTCTGGGTCGCGGCGGTGATCGCGAAGCGATTGTGGCGGCGGGGCGCGGGACCCGGCCTCGCGGGCGCGCTGGCGCGCGGCGCCCTCGCCGCCTTCGCGGCCTACCTGGTGGCCGCCCTCTTCGAGATGTCGATCGCCGACAAGGAGGCCGCGGTGCCGCTGATGATGCTGCTCGGCGCGGCGGTCCACCTGCCCGGCGACGAGCCGGGCGCGGCCTGAGGCCATGAGCGCCCCGCTGCGCGCGGCGCTGGCGCGCCTGCAGGCCCACGCCGGCTTCCGCCGCTACTTCGCCAACACCTCGTGGCTGTTCGCGGAGCAATTGCTGCGCATGGTCGCGGGGCTGCTGGTCGGGGTGTGGGTCGCGCGCTACCTCGGGCCGGGGCAGTTCGGGATCTTCAGCTACGCGACCGCGTTCGTCGCCATCTTCGCCGGGATCGCCAAACTGGGGCTCGACTCGATCGTGGTGCGCGAGCTGGTCCACGAGCCGGCGCGGCGCGACGACTACCTCGGCACCGCCTTCTGGCTCAAGCTCGCCGGGGGTGTGTTCACGCTCGGCGTGATCGCGGGGGCGCTGGTTTTCAATGCGAGCGACCGGATGACCAAGCTCTACATCCTGATCATTGCCGCGGGGATCGTCTTTCAGTCCGCCGAGGTGATCGACTTCTACTTCCAGTCGCAGGTCCTCTCCCGCTTCGTCTCGATCTGCAAGCTGACCCAGCTCGCGGTCTCCTCGCTGCTGAAGCTGGCCTTCATCTTCGCGCGCGCCCCGCTGCTGTGGTTCGTGGTGGTCGGCCTCGTGGACCAGGTCACCCTCGCGCTGACCCTTCACCTCGCCTACCGCTCCCGGGAGCCAGGGAGCTTCCACCGCCGCTTCGACCCCGCGCTCGCCCGCCGGCTGCTCGCCGCGAGCTGGCCGCTCGTCTTCAGCAGCCTGTTCGCGATGATCTACCTGCGCATCGACCAGGTGATGATCAAGTCGCTCATGGGCGAACGGGAGGTCGGCCTCTTCTCGGCGGCGGTCCGCCTCAGCGAGGTCTGGTACATGGTGCCGGCGATCCTCTGCAATTCGCTCTTCCCCGCGATCCTGCACGCGCGGCAGGCGGGCGAGTCCGTTTACAACTTCCGCCTTCAGCGCCTTTACGCGCTGATGCTGTGGCTGGCGCTGGGGATCGCGGTGCCGATGACCTTCCTCAGCCGCGCCCTGGTGCAGCGCCTTTACGGCGCGGCCTACGCCGAATCGGGGCCGGTGCTGATGATCCATGTATGGACCGGGGTCTTCGTCTTCGTCGGCGTGGTGACCGGGAGCTGGCTGGTCAGCGAGGGGTTGCAGCACCACATCTTCCACCGCACCCTCGCCTGCGCGGCGGTCAATGTACTGCTCAACTTGGCCCTCATCCCGCGCCACGGCATCCGCGGCGGCGCGCTGGCGACCGTCGTCTCCCAGGCGCTCGCCGCCTACGCTTTCGACCTCGTCTCGCCGCGCACCCGCTCCGCATTCGTGATGAAGCTCAAGGCGCTCGACTTCACCCAGTTGCTGCGCTGGGAGCGGACCGGCTGAACCGCGTCGCGGCTCAGGTCGCGGCGCGGTAGACCGCGAACGTCGCTTCCGCGCAGCGGGCCCAGGAGAATTCCGCGAGCCGCGCGCGGCCGCGGCGGATCAGCTCCGCGCGGCGGTCGCCGTCGAACACCACCCGCTCGATCGCGGCGGCGAGCGATTCCGGCGCGGCGGGGTCGAAATATTCCGCGGCGTCGCCCGCCACCTCGGGCAGCGAGCTCGCGTCCGCGCAGACGACCGGACAGTCGCGCGCCATCGCTTCCAGCGGCGGCAGCCCGAACCCCTCGTAAAGCGACGGGTAGACGAGCGCGGCGGCGCCCCGGTAGCGCGCGCCGAGGGCGAAGTCGCCGCCGTCCACGCGGACCACGCGCCCCGAGTCGGCGCCGCACGCCGCCTCGATCAGCCCGAATTCCACGGGAGAGAACGGACCGCCGCCGAAGCAGACGAGGTCGAATTCCTTCCGCAGCCGGAACGAGCCGGCCCACGCGCGCAGCAGCCCGGCGAAATTCTTGTAGCCGCCGCGCTGGCCGACGAAGAGCAGGAAGGGGCGACCGTCCGCCGGCGCCGCGGGCTCGTCCGGCGCGGGCGGGTCGAAGCCGAGCCGGACCACCGAGGATTTCCCCGCTGCGGCGGGAAGGAATTCGAGCAGGTCGCGGCGGGTGCTTTCGGAAATGCAGATGACCCGGTCGGCACGCCCGACGACCTCGCGTTTCCAGCGCGCGATCGGGTCGTCCTCGGGGAACGAGGCCGGGAACCGCTCGTGGATCATGTCGAGCACGGTCACCACCCGCCGCGCGCCGGGCGGAGCGAAGGCACCCGGGTCGTAGTAGGTCTCGTGGACGAGATCGGGGCGGAAGCGGGTCATCGCCCGCGCCTCCAGGCGGCGGGCCAGCGCGAGCGCCGCGCGGCGGGTCCCGGGCGGCGGCCGCAGGCGGAACC
>JACXTT010011822.1_pt1 | contig 11640 bp, 8 predicted proteins | sample 9270951 | NCBI WGS metagenome assembly JACXTT01 (sample SAMN15532306, study PRJNA645909) | rock metagenome | isolation source: weathered quartz diorite | place: Puerto Rico | collected 2017-06-21 | reverse complement strand
GTGAGCTTGCCTGCTGATCCGTGGCTACCCAAGAACCTGAACGACCTCAAGTGGGGCATCGTAGAAGAGATCGAGAAACTGGGCTACACACCGGAGATTTTCACTAACCCAAAAGGTAAGCCCGGCCTTGCTTCCGCCAAGGCATGGAACCCGCGCGAGGCCGATGAGATTGCCCGCCGTTGTGTCGGAGCAGCAGTGATCGGAATGCCGCGCTGGACCTTTCGGGACAAAAATGGAGAAGTATTGCTTCCTACCGAATTCAACCACTACGAGGGCGCACTCGCCCGTACGCTTGGCTTACCGATCCTTGTGCTAGTTCATAAAGACGCCCGCCGGCGTGTGGTATTCGACATGAGCTTCGGTGGCTATGTCGGCGAATTCGAACACAATGCCCAGCTGGAATGGCTGCGGACCGACGAATTCCGCGTACCCTTTCTCTACTGGAAGAGGCTGCTCGATGAACGTCGGGACATTTTCTTGGGGTACTCCAGCACATCCGCGGCAACCGCTACATCGATCAAGCGATATCTTCTGAGCCTCGGCACCAAGGTGCTCGATTGGCAATCCGACTTCATTCCAGGGCGAACCATACTCGACCAGATCGAGCAGGCTGCCGCGCGCTCCATTGGCGGGATTTTTCTGTTTACCAAGGATGACGACTTGGCCCCCACGCGGAAGCGAGTCGACACAGCCGTGCCGCGCGACAATGTCGTCTTTGAGGCCGGTTACTTCATCGGTCTCAAGGGCAAACACAATGTGCTGATCATTCGGGAATCCGGCTCCAAGATGCCGGCAGACTTGGGCGGTGACATCTACGCTTCCTTAGCGAACAAAGCAGACATCGAACCAATCAAAAAGACCCTCAAAGCCTTCATCGGAGCCATCTGAATTTTTTGACCGGCTGGCCAGACTAAATCTCGATAACCTGGTGATCGTGGCAATCGGTGTGGATCGTCTCGTACAAATTCTGCAACAGTCCCGCCCCATACCGCGCGACGAAACTTACTCCCGCGACTTCGCGCTCCTGCAACGCCTTGTTGGGATAAAGGGCGGAACTCAAACTCTCCGCGTGCCGCGCGATGACCTCGTTGCGCTGCACTTCTGCCCGCGCTGCCCGCGCCTCCAGCTGCGTGACTTGATACTTCATCTTCTCCTCCGCGTTCGACGCCGCATCCACCAGCGTGGAATCCAGGCGAGCCAGCGTCTCGCGAATCCCGCCCATTGACGTTTCCAGCGCCGCCTTCGCCTCCCCAAATCGCGTCTGCAGATCGGAAGGCAGCGTCCGCGCCGCGATAATTTCCCGCAGCTTTTCCGGACCGTGGAACAAATCCGGCAGTCCCAAACGGTAGCGTTCCAGCAATCGTTGTGCCTTGGCTTCCACTGCCGTCGCGGAAAAACGCGGCAACACCGGGGTCACTCGTCCCAGCAATTTCTCGTACACCACTGCGGCCTGCGCGAAATACGCAACCTCGGCCGCTCCCCCCGTGTAGGTCAGCGTGGGCAAAAGGTAATCCTGCACCACCGGACGTAAAAGCACATTCGGACTGAATCTCGCCGCACCGCTCTCAATCCGCTCCAGCAACGCTGCTCCCGGAATCCTTTCTTCGCCGACCACGAAATCGTCGCCCACAGCACCGTTGTGCTTTCGCCGTACCGCAGTGCGCGCGCCGTTCTTGACTTCGAACAGCAGCGTTGTCGCCGATGTCACTTTCACCTGCTGGTGATACCCCGCCGCCTCCAGCGCCCTACCGCGTGCAAGTAGTGCATCGTCGAGTTCGGCAGACTGCTCGATGGCCTGCCGAAGAATCGGTTTCGACAAATCGTGAAATCCCGCATGCGCCTGATCCAGCAGGATCACGCCCCGATCCGCGAACAGGCGTGCGAACAGCCGGGCGAATGCGCTGCCTAGCGTCTCTCCCGGGCGATACGATTCCCGCAGCCACGCCGTGACCTCGCTCTCTCCCAGCAGCGCAGCGGCACGCTCGACGACGGGGCCGATCTCCGCGCCCAGTGTGATCGTCCCGACCGGCGCATCTTCCAATCCGCGGCTGCTGACCGTCAGGCGTTCCGGAACGCCCGTCTCGGACAACAACGAAACGTGATTCACCTCAGCCAGGTCGTGGTCCTCCGTCGCGAGCCAGAAGATCGGCACACAATCCACTCCCGCCGCGGTAGCCTGCTCCGCCAGCTTCAGCGCGCTCAGCGCCTTGAAGATCGAGAACAGCGGCCCTCCGAACAAACCAACCTGTTGTCCAGTGACCGCGGCTAGCGCTCCACGCTTGAGCCGCTCAATATTGGCAAAGGTTCTGGCGCCGGCTCCGAAGGAACGATTCTGCTGCTCCAGGATCTCACTTACCTTCTGGCGGCGCGCGTCGTCGTACCGCACACGCTGGGCCTCATCCTGGATCCAATCGGGAAAAAGAGGCGACCGCGGATAGAACTCATGAACCGCTGGGGAATAAGAAAGGTAGTCAAGAAAGAGGCGAGTAGTGTGCGGAATCTGCGCGAATGGAAGACATTGCGTCTTCACCGGCAACACTCCCCACATCGTTGTCTCGTGATAACTCGCATGCGCTCTCAGTACCAGCCTGCGAAGCGTGACCTTCGCATCCTGAATATCTACCCTACCATCTGATGACCGCCAATCGCCCAGGTTTCAAAGACTTGTTTCGCACCCCAAACGGTCGTTACCTGTCTTGTGGAGACCCATTCTTCCTCTCGATCACCACCGCCCACCTGTCCCGATACACCGTCTGCCACCTCTCGGGGACCTTCGCCAGCACGTTCGCCAGCGGCGAATCCGCACACAGTACCAGCGTCTGAATCCGCCATTTCTCCAGCACATCCTTCCACCCCGGCTCCACCTGATTCAGGATCAAATACTCGCGAAACCGGTCCGACCCATACAGGTCATGACGATCGTCAATCACCACTTTCCGCTGCGGATACAAGCGATAAATGAAGTAGCCCCCCCAAAGGTCAGGCCCAAAGATCGGTGCCGTACTCTCCTCTCGCCACAGATACTCGACCGCGCCGGACGGAAAGTGTTCTCCATCAAACTGCTTGTAGATCACCGCCCGCGATCCAACCTTCCCACCGTTCAGACAGATCGCCAGCGCCGCGACCACGCCCACCACCGGCCAAAGGTGCCCGCGCTGCCCAATTTCCTGCGCTCCCGCCCGCTCCGCAAATTGTGCGAGCCACGACGCGACGCGCCGGATCGGCTCCCAGGCGCTCGGACGCTCTCCCAACCCAGCCACCTTCTCCCACAACCTGGGCCCCGCAATCAGCGCCAGCAGCATCGCCGCGACCGGAAGATTGCGCACCGCATACACTCCCGCGTAGGTGGTCACCACCACGACCAGCCACTGACTCAGCCGGATCTTCCCGCGACTCCCCGCTGCCGCAATCAGCACGAGCGCCAGAATTACGACAAAGCAACGCTGACCCCAACCATGAAAATCGGGCGAGCGGAACTCGGCGATCCGGTTCATCAGGTACGGATTGCTGAGGTAGCTGTAAATATGCGTGTGCAACCGCAGACCATACGGATTCACCACCGTCGCCACCGCAGATGCCGCGAATGCCCAAAACATCCCTCGAGCCCGAAGGCCGGAGCGAATCCGGGCAATGTCATCCCGCCCGCGCAGGCTCTCGATAAAACCTGCAATCGTGTAGATGACCAGCAACCCCATCCCGAACAGCCATCCCCCATGCAGATTCACCCACAGCAGCATCGACAACGGAAAGAACCAGCGCAGCCATAACCGTGCCTCGCCTCGCTCCCACCATTCCAGCGCGATAAACCACAGCAGCGTGAACAGCCAACTCACGATGTGCGGCCGCGCAAACGCATGAATGCTCGACGCCCCCAGTGCCAGTAGCCACAGCGGTAGAGCCACGGGCATGCCGGTTCCACGCGCGAGCAACTGCCGAAACAGAACCGCAAACGTCGTCGCCATCAATAAGGCTGCAAGCCACACCACTCCGTTCAACCCCATCGCCCGATGGACCACTCCCAGCGCCGCGTCGTAGAGCCACTCCCAGGCAAACCATGGCTGACCTTGCATGGTGGAAGAAAACGAGTCGATCCGCGGGATCGCATGTGTGACCAGGATCTGCTCGCCCGCGCGGATGTGCCATCCAATGTCCCCATCGGCCAGGGGCCGGTTAGAAAGCGGCCCGATGAGCAGCGCCCAGAACACGACCAAAAACACCAGGTCGTGAACCGAGGGCAAGAGATAGCGCAGGACGGGCAAACTGGATTGCGCTTGGGAGGAAGTCATCGAAGTGCGAAAGAAGTGTATGGGAGGATCGTCAGCGAGGCCAGCGAAAATGATCGATTCTTACTCGAGATGCGCTGCTAGAATCAGCGATCATCCCCACGTTCCAACTCGCCGCATTCCCGTACTTCATTTTTGTCGGCGGCCGATCGATTCATCCCCACCCATTTTTTGAAAGCCTGGGATACCTCGCAGCCTTTCTGGTCTTCGTGTCGTTGCGCGCCCGCTTCGGAGATTCTATTCTCCACCCTCTCCGCTGGGCCACGCTGGCCGCCGCTTTCACCGGTGGGGCCGTCGGATCAAAACTTCTCTACTGGCTCGAAGATCCCCAACTCGCTTGGCTGCACCATCGCGACGTCGCCTATCTGATTGGCGGCAAAACGATTGTCGGCGGCTTGCTCGGTGGCCTGTTCGCCGTCGAAGCCATGAAACGCTACATCGGCCTGCACCAATCCACTGGTGATTTGCTCGCCATCCCCATCGCTGTCGGCATTGCCATCGGCCGCATCGGCTGCTTCCTCACGGGACTCGCCGACAACACCTACGGCACGCCCACTTCCCTGCCCTGGGGAGTAGATTTCGGCGACGGCATCCGCCGCCATCCCACCCAGCTCTACGAGATCGCGTATCTCATTGTCCTCATCGCAATTCTCGCGCGCATTCAGCGATCCATAGGAACGCCAGCGGCCAACGACCAGCGACCAACGACTGTCTTCCGCCCCGGTGACGTCTTCAAGGCTTTCATGGTCGGTTACTTGGCCTTCCGTCTCTTCGGTGATTTCATTAAGCCCTATCCGGCCCTCGCCTTTGGACTCGGCGCAATCCAGTGGGCGTGCGTACTAGGACTGCTCTACTACACGCGTGACCTGTTGCGCTGGGCGGGACTTTCATCGAAGGGAGCTTCCTGAATGGAACGCTGGGCTGCCAACACCTTACGCGTAGCCGGAATCATTCTGATTTCGATCCTTCTCTGCGGCGCCGGCCTTCTTCTGTTACTGCTGACATTCTGCTCCTTTACCGGCAGCATGAACAGTGGACCCAACCAGGGCCAGGCCGTCGGCTACTTGATCGCCTTGATCTTCGTCCTAGCCATCGGCGTCTTCATCATCGCCCGTCTCGCCCGCGGAATCGTGCACAGCGTGCCACTGGAAACCGCGCAGCCCCAGCAGCCCCAGCCGCCCCAGGCGGACGTTCCACTCCATGTCTCTCCCGCCAGCGCCGAAGCACTCGACCATCTCAGTTACGCCCTTGGCGCCAGCATTGCTCTGGGAGTTCTTCTCTGGGGAACGACACTGTACCGCATGTGGACCAGCCATGGCGCCGGACAGCCTGGATACTTGCATCAGCGGACTTGGCTCATCGTCTTCTTGATCACCGCTGTTGTCCACTACTTGCCTTACGTTCTTCTCCTGCTCCGTCTGCAGAAGAAACCCGACCGCCCGGCCCTGGCTTTCGCCATCGGCATCCCGGCCGCCAGCATCCTGCACACCGCCACTACCTTGCCGCTGCTGCTGCGGATTTTCTCGTATCGTCCGAATTACACGCAGACGTTGCTGCCGATGGTCGCCGCGTTCGTTTTGCAGGTCGTCATCCTCGTCTTCGCCTGGCGGGCGAACCAGCGCCTCGGATACCGTCAGGAGCCGGTTTCGCTTATCATCGCCGGCGCCGCCGCCTATGGGTATTTCGTCATCTTCGGTTCCTCCAATGCGTGGCTGTACAGGTTTATTCGGTGATCGTAGAGTGCCTATGCACAGTCTGAGGTCGACGCCGGATCCAACGATATGAGAGTACTCGCGATTCTTGGTCTATCGATCCTGTTGATCATCGCAAGCTTCTGCTGTCTTGTATTCTTCATGTGCGCAGCGAGTTCAGGCGGTAACTTGGGTGCGGGCGAGAAAGTGTGGTACGCGGTGGGCGTGCTCGTGGCCCTGGGTAGCATCATCGGCATAGTGAAGCTGATCGGTAAAGTAAACAGGAGCCTATAATCCTCTAGCCAGATCGAGACTCCTATGGCCAAAACCCGCCCCTACCTCTTCTACGACGTCGCCCTCTCCATCTGCTCGACCTGCTATCGCAAGATCGAAGCCAAGACTATCTTCCAGGACGACAAAGTCTTCCTGCTGAAGCGCTGTCCCGAGCACGGCCACGAGCGCGTCCTGATCGCCGACGACGTGGACTACTACCGCCGCTGCCGCGAAATCTTCATCAAGCCTCCCGAGATGCCGCTCGTCTACAACACACCCGTCAAGTGGGGATGCCCCTACGACTGCGGCCTCTGCACCGACCACGAACAGCACTCCTGCTTAACGCTGATCGAAATCTGCGACTACTGCAACCTGCGCTGCCCCGTCTGCTACGCCGAGAGCGGTCCCGAACGCCAGCAGTTCCGCGACCTCAAGCAGATCGAGAAGATGCTTGACGCTGTCGTCCGCAACGAAGGCCATCCCGATGTCGTCCAGATTTCCGGCGGCGAACCCACCGTGCACCCCGACTTCTTCGCCATCCTCGACCTGGCCAAGGCTCGTCCCATCCGCCATCTAATGCTCAACACCAATGGCGTGCGCATCGCTCAGGACGAAGCCTTCGTTGAGCGCCTTGCCACCTACGCCGAAGACTTTGAAGTCTACTTGCAGTTTGATTCTTTCGAGCGCGAGCCCTTGATGGAACTTCGCGGCGCCGACCTCCGCCGCATCCGCATCGACGCCCTCGAGAAGCTCAACCGCTACGACATTTCGACCACGTTGGTGGTTACGCTGAAGAAAGGCCTCAACGACAACGAAATCGGCAAGACCATCGACTACGCTCTCCAGCAGCCCTGCGTCCGTGGCGTTACTCTTCAGCCGATCCAGGACGCCGGCCGCCTCGAGAACTTCGATCCCGCCACCGACCGCCTCACCCTCACCGAAGTCCGCCGCAAGATTCTGGAGCAAACCTCCGTCTTCAAGCCCCAGGACATCATCCCTGTTCCCTGCCATCCCGACTCGCTCGCCATGGCCTACGCTTTGAAACTCGGCGGCAAAGTCACGCCGCTCACGTCGATGATCCCCAAGGAAATCCTGATTAACGCCGCCGGCAACACCATCCTCTACGAGCAGGAAGAGTCCGTGTTGAACACGCTTTTCAACTCGCAGGAAACCCGCGACCGCCTCTTCAAACTCTTCGCCACAAATCACCACCCTCAATCGGGCGCGGGCAGCCTGAGTGAACTGCTTTGCTGTCTTCCCAAAGTGTTCGTCCCCGACAACATCACTTACCAGAACATTTTCCGCATCATCATCATGCAGTTCATCGACGCCCACTCCTTCGACGTCCGGTCCGTCAAGAAGACCTGCGTCCACATCGTCCATCCGGATGGGCGCCTCATTCCCTTCGACACTTACAATCTGTTTTACCGGGATGACCTGGAAAAGACGCGCCTGGCGGCACTCCGCCAGCGTACCGAAGCAGCTCAAGGACTCTCCGCGTAAGGAGCGCAAACTTTCGCTATACTTACCGCGTGGCGATATCTTACCCACGGTTGGCTTACTATGTCACACCTTTTTTCTGGCGCAGCAGCCAATTACATCCCTGTCACTGACGTCGCGGCGGCGAGTGCCTGGTACATCGAGAAACTCGGCCTGCGCAAGGTGGAGGTCGAACTCGCATCACGGCGAAGACTGCGTCGCGCTTGGCTTTGCCAAAGACGAGTATGCCCTCTGTATCGGTCCTCTCGGCCATTCCAGCGAAGAGTTTACCCACATGCTCAACTCTTCCAACCTGAAAAAAGCCAGAGAATTCCTCATCTCCCGCGGAGTGAACGTAACCGAGATTCAGGAGGATCGCCAAGGAACGCACTACTTCGAGATGCGGGATCTCGAAGGCAATGTGATTGAGATTTCGGAAGAGGTATAGACACTCCGCCTAGCAGACCGCCTCAGTCGTGCGCATCGCTGGCCACCAGCTCGCCATCGCGCACGCCTTCGGTAACTGTCCCTGGACCGCGCCGTTTGCGCGCCTTCAACCAATGCTCAGCTTTATCCAGATAAATGTAGTAAACCGGCGTGATGTACAACGTCAGCATCTGCGAGAACACCAGCCCGCCCACCACCGCCAGCCCCAGCGGACGCCGCGATTCCGCTCCCGCGCCCAATCCAAGCGCGATTGGCAGCGTGCCCATCAGCGCCGCCATAGTCGTCATCATGATCGGACGGAACCTCAACAGCGCTCCCTGATAGATCGCTTCCGCTGGCGTCTCGCCCGTCGTCCGCTGTTTTTCGAGCGCCACGTCAATCATCATGATGGCGTTCTTCTTCACGATGCCCACTAGCATGATCACGCCGACAAACGCATACAGATTCAAGTCAACCTTGAAGATCATCAGCGTAAGCAGCGCGCCGAATCCGGCCGAAGGCAATCCGGAAAGAATCGTCAGCGGATGAATAAAGCTCTCGTACAGAATGCCCAGCACCAGGTAGATCACCGCAATCGCCACGATCAGCAGAACGCCCAGCCCGCTCAGCGACGACTCAAATGCCTGCGCCGTTCCCTGAAAACTCGTGGACATATCCTGCGGCAGTGTTTCCCGCGCCACCTTATTCACCGCATTAACCGCCTCGCCCAGCGCCACACCCGGATGCAGGTTGAACGAAATCGTAACCGCCGGCAACTGTCCCAGGTGATTGATGGTGAGCGGCCCGAGGCTCGGCGTAAACTCCGCCACCGCATTCAGCGGAACAAGCTGCCCTGCCGTAGACCTCACATACAACATGGAAAGCACCGAAGGGTCCGCCTGAAACTGCGGCTGCAGCTCCGTCACCACGCGATATGTATTCGAGGGCGCGTAAATCGTCGAAATCTGGCGCGCTCCGTATGCCGTGTACAGTGCGTCTTCTACCTGCGCAGCGGTAATCCCGAGAGTCGAAGCCCGGTCGCGGTTGATCTTCACATCAATCTGCGGATTCTTGATCAGCAGATCGCTGGTCACGTCCTGCAACAGGTTCATCACCCGCGGATCGCTTCGCAGCTTGCTCTCCAGTTTCGGCGCGGCGTCGTACAACTCCTTCGTATCCGGACTCTGCAGCGTGAACTGATACTGGCTCTTGGTAAGCTGTCCGCCGATGCGAATGGTCGGCAACATCTGCGGGTAGGCGTTGATGCCGGGCACGACCGCCAGCTGATCGCGAAGCTCCTGCACCAGCTCCGGTGCCGGCCGGCGTTGGTTCCGCGGCACCATGTGGATGAAGATCCGTCCCTGGTTGCTGCTCTGCGAGACCGAAGACGTGCCGCCGCCCACCGTGCTGTTGAATGTCTCCACCCAGGGCAGTTTCATCACGATTTCGTTCAGCGCCTTTTGGTGCCGCACCATACTGTCAAAGGAAATCCCTTGCGGTCCTTCGGTGAAGACAAAGATGAAACCTTGATCTTCGTCCGGCAGAAACCCTTTGGGAACGGTGCGAAACATCTGGACAGTCGCCACCAGCACCAGCAGAGACACCGTCATCGTGGCCAGGCGATGACGCAGTGTGAATTGCAGCGTGCGGTCGTAGAACCGCAGCATCCCGTCAAAAAAACCTTCCGTGATCTGCCACAACCGTCCGTGCCTGTCTTCGCCGTGAGAACGCAGGAAGCGGCTGCACAGCATGGGCGTCAGGCTGAGGGAAACAAAACCCGACACCAGAATCGCTGCGCTGATCGTCACCGCGAACTCATGCAGCAGCCGTCCCACCAGCCCGCTCATGAACAACACGGGGATGAACACCGCGGCCAGTGACAACGTCATCGAAACGATCGTGAAACTGATCTCCTTCGACCCCTGTAGCGCCGCCGTCATCGGCCGCTCGCCCATCTCCATGTGGCGCACGATGTTCTCCAGCACCACGATGGCGTCATCTACCACGAAGCCCACGCACAGCGTCAGCGCCATCAGCGACAGGTTGTCAAGCGAGTAGCCCATCATGTACATCAGCGCGAACGTGCCCACCAGCGAGAGCGGCAAAGCCAGACTGGGAATGGTGGTTGCGGAAACATTTCGCAGGAACAGGAAGATCACGAGAATGACGAGAATCAGCGCCAGGAACAGGGTGAACTTCACATCGCTGACCGAGTCACGAATACTCACAGACCGGTCATAGAGGATATTCATCTTCACCGACGGCGGCATCTGCTCCCGAAAAGCTGGCAGCAGCTGTTTGATGCCGTCCACGACCTCGACCGTATTCGTTCCAGGTTGGCGCTGGATGGCGAGAAAGATAGCCCGCCGGACACCGGATTCCCTGTCGAAGAACCAGGTGGCCGTCTTGTCATTCTCAACACTGTCGCGCACCGTTCCCACATCCGACAGCCGCACGGGAGCACCGTTGCGATACGTCACGATGAGAGGTGCATAGTCGCTCGCCTTGTTCAGCTGTCCAGTCGCTTGGACGATAAACGCCTGATGTGCGCCAAACAGTGTGCCCGTCGGCAGGTTCACGTTCCCGTTCTGAATCGCCTGCCCGACTTCATCAATGCCCACTTGTCGGCTGGCCAACTCCCGCGGATCGAGCGAGACCCGTACCGAATACTTTTGCGCGCCCAGCACCTGCACTTGCGCTACGCCGCTGACCATCGATACCCGCTGTGCGATCAGCGTCTCAGCGTACTCGTCAACATCGGAAAGCCGCAGCGTCGGGGAGTTCAACGAGACGTAGAGCACTGGCTGGTCGGCCGGATTCACCTTCTGATACGACGGCGGACTGGGCATGTTCTGGGGCAGGTCGCGCGCCGCCTTCGCGATCATGGCCTGCACGTCCTGCGCGGCCGCGTCGATGTTCCGGCTCAGGCTGAACTGAAGTGTGATTTGGGTGGACCCCTGCGAGCTGCTCGAGGTCATTGAATCGAGGCCTGCGATCGTCGAGAACTGGCGTTCCAGCGGTTGCGCCACCGCCGATGCCATCGTGTCAGGCGTCGCTCCCGGCACGCTCGCGCTCACCAGCAATGTGGGGAAATCCACGTTCGGCAGGTCGCTCACCGGCAGCTGGCGATAGCCCATGATGCCGAACAAAAGAATCGCCAGCATGACCAGAGTAGTCATGACCGGCCGCCGGATGAAGCCTTCTGCAACGTTCATACGAAAATCCGAAGTAGCGCCGGCGCCCCCGCCGGCTGTACAGCGGGCACCCTGCCCGCGAGCCGCGACGATCTACGACCCCGCTCGCCTTTCCTGCTCTGCCGGCACCGCCAACGGCGCCATCGCCTGCTTGATCTGCACCTTGCTGCCGGGCACCAGCCGCAGTTGTCCATCGGTTACGATGCGCTCGCCCGCCGCCAGACCTTTCTGCACGATCACTTCCCCCGGCTGCTGTGCATCGGTAGTGGTAATCGACCGGGCCTCCACGGTGTT
>JACXTT010011821.1_pt1 | contig 11640 bp, 9 predicted proteins | sample 9270951 | NCBI WGS metagenome assembly JACXTT01 (sample SAMN15532306, study PRJNA645909) | rock metagenome | isolation source: weathered quartz diorite | place: Puerto Rico | collected 2017-06-21 | reverse complement strand
GAAGCCGAGCGCCGCGCCGCCTCGCTCGGCGCCAAGCGCTACCTGTCGGGTTACCTCGGCCGGCGCGACGAGCAGGTCTGGCGCCGTCACCACGGATCCGGCTACGACGCCTGGTGCGAGGCCAAGCGCCGCGGCGATCCGCACCGCACGCTCACGTCCGTGCTGCTTCCTGGTTGAGGCGCACCTCGGACGAGCGCCGCTCGGAGCCGCCGTGGCGGATGAGCAGGAGCGTGACGTCGTCCTCCTGTTGCGCCTTGTGCACGTCGAGCGCGTCGACCAGCGAACCGACCACCTCGCGTACGTCGCGATCGGCGTGCCGCCGGAGGAGCTGCGCCAGGCGCTCGAAGCCGAACATGGTGCCGTCGTTGCCCTCGTGCTCGACGATGCCGTCGGTGTAGAGGCACAACAGGTCGCCCTCCTCGAGCCGGAAGGTCAGCTCGGGCACGTGCTCGGGCTCGAGCGAGTCGATCAACCCGAGCCACGCGCCGCCGAGCTCGATCTCCTCGACCGTGTCGGAGGCGCGGCGATAGATGGCGATCGGCAGGTGGCGCCCCACCGCGGCGAAGTGGCCGTCGCCGCGGTGCTCGAGCAGCGCGAAGGTCATGTACAGCCGCTGCTTCATGCGCTTGAGGTTGCTGCACAGCGAGCGGTTGAGCGCGAGGTACAGATCCGACAGCGGCGCCTTCGGGCTGGCCTCGAGCGCGCCGAGCAGGCTCGAGCGCGCCATCATCATGGTGAGGCCGGCGCTCACGCCGTGGCCGGCCACGTCGCCGATCGCCAGCAGCGTGCCGCGGTGCGCGGTGGGGATGACGTCGTAGTAGTCGCCGCCGACCTCGGTCGCGGGCAGCATGCGCCCGGCCACGTCGAGATCGGGCAGCTCGGCGGGCGACGGCAGGAGCAGCGTCTGGATCGACTGCGCCACCTCCATCTCGGCGAACAGCGCGTCGCGCGCGCTGGCGAGCTCCATCCGCCGCTCGTGCTCGTTGTGGAGGCTCACGCCGAGCAGCGAGAGGATCTCGGCGAACATGAAGCCGACGACGATGATGACGCCGACCTGGAGCGCGAGCGCCCAGTAGTTGGGGTGCGGGATGAACAGCAGCGTGGCGATGGTGATGGCCGTCGCGTAGTAGATGGCCACGCCACGGCCCCAGTACGGCTTCTGCGACAAGAGACCGAGCAGCACCGTGCCGCCGAGCGTGTTGATGACCGCCGCGGGCCACCACGGAAACAGCGGGCCATCCATGAGCACGTAGCAGGCGGGCACGAGCACGCCGCCGAGCGTGGTGCGCAGCCGCTCGACCAGGTAGGGGTTCTTCGCCTTCAGCGAGATCTGGCTGATGATCAGGTTGATCGCCAGGAAGGCGAACACGACCAGCGGCGCGCGGATGGTGGCCGCGCCGCTGAGCCACGAGGCGAGCGCCGTGGCGAGGTTGAACATGCAGATCCCGCCGAGGAACACGTCCGTCGCCTTGATGACGTCGCGGTGACCGGTGGTGAGGCGGATCTTGCCGGTCTGCCCGGTGTCGCTTGCGCTGCTCATAAGCTCCCTGCTCGCGCTTGGCCGGCGCGCGAGCATCGGGAATTGTCGGTGACGCGCCGAGGCCGCGCAATTCGCCCTGGGGCTGTATCGCGCCCTCACCCCCGCGGGTGATGCTCCCGCGTTCAGTTCGCGTGAGGCCCGCGACACACTACCATGGGAATGTCATTCTACGTCCTGGAGGGGAAAATGAACTGTGAGCAGTTCCTGATCGTCGAGGACGATGCGCCCATGTCGCGCGTGATCGCGCGGCAGTTGCGCGGGGCGGAACGCGTCGCGGCGATCGCCAACTCGGTGCGCGAAGCGGCGCGCTTGTGCGAGGCGCTCGCCGAGATGACCGGCGCGATCATCGACATCCACCTCCCCGACGGCACCGGCTTCGACGTCGTGAATTTGCTCCGCTCGGCGCGGCCGGGCCTGCCGATCCTGGTGATGACCGGCGCGCTCGAGCCGGAGTGGGCCAACCGCTGCCAGGCGCTCGGCGTGGAGTTCGCGTACAAGCCGGCCGCGAGCGAGAACCTGCGCGCGTTCGCCCAGCGCGCCTCGCTGTTCCGGCGCATGTCGCATTCCACGCTGGTCGCCTGCGTCGACAGCTACGCGCAGCGCTACCAGCTCAGCCCGCGCGAGCGCGAGCTCTTGGCGCTGGCGATCGAAGGCGTGCGCCGCGGCGAGGCGGCGCGTTTGCTCGGCGTGACCGAGGCGACGGTGAAGATGCAGATCCGCTCGCTCCTGCGCAAGACCGAGCACGAGAACCTCGCCAGCCTGGTGCAGCTCATCCTGCGCGAGGCCTGGCTGGCCAACGAGCCGCACTAGCGAGGCGACCGGTGAACCCGACTACCCCACGTGTTCCGCACTGCGGCGAGCGCTACCACGAGGCGTTTCTCGCCTCGAGCGACGCGATCATCCTGTCCGACGCCAAGACCGGCTACATCGAGGACGCGAACCCGGCGGCCTGCTCGCTCTACGGCTACGACGAGGCCGAGTTCCGCCGCCTCAGCATCGACGACCTGTGCGCGCCGGCGCAGAGCTCCGCCGGCGCCGAGGTGGTGATGCTGCTGCAGCGCCACGTGCGCAAGGACGGCACCAGCTTCCCGGTCGACGTGTCGGTCGGGCACTTCGCCGCCGACGGCCGGCCGGTGGCGATGTTGATCGTGCGCGAACAGACCGAGCGGCTGCGCGTCGAGCGGATGCGCTCGCGCTTCGTCGAGAAGGTCATCTCGGCGCAGGAGAACGAGCGCCGCCGCATCGCGCGCGAGCTCCACGACGAGACCGGCCAGCGCCTCACCGCGCTGGTCGCCGGCCTGCGCCTGGTGGAGCGCCAGGTCGCCGACGAGGGCGCGCGCCAGCGCATCTACGATCTGCGCGCGATGACCGAGTCGACGCTCGACGAGATCACCCGGCTGTCGCGCGGCCTGCACCCGAGCGTGCTGTCGACGCTCGGCTTCGCCGCCGCGGTCGAGCAGTACGCCGCCGAGTACCAGCGCCTCCACGGCATCGCCGTCGAGCTGCAGATCGCCGGGTTCGACGGCTTCGCGCGCCTGCCCGACGCGGCGGAGATCGCCCTCTACCGCATCCTGCAGGAGGCGCTCACCAACGTGGTGAAGCACGCCGAGGCGCGGCGGGTGTTCCTGCGCGTGCGCTGGGGCGAGGGCGAGGTGACGCTCGAGGTGGCGGACGACGGCCGCGGCTTCGCGGCGCAAGCGCGCGGGCCGAGCGCCTGGGGCGGGCTCGGGCTCGTGGGCATCCGCGAGCGCGTCGGCCTGCTCCGCGGCGCGGTGAGGATCGACTCGTGGCCGGGCGCGGGCACGACCATCCGCGTGTCGGTGCCGGCGCAGTCGCGCGTGCGCGAATGCGAGGCGACGGCGTGAACGTCCCGGTGGTGCGCATCCTGCTCGGCGACGATCATGGGGTGGTGCGCGCGGGCCTGCGCGCGCTCATCCAGGCCGAGCCCGACATGCAGGTCGTCGCCGAGGTGCAGAGCGGCAGCGCGGCGGTGACCATCTGCCTCGAGAACCGCCCCGACGTGGTGGTGCTCGACATCTCGATGCCGCTGATGAGCGGGATCGAAGCGACGCGGCGCATCGCCGAGCAGGCCGACGCGCCGCCGGTGCTCATCTTGAGCATGCACGAGGATCCGGCCCTGGTGCGCGCGGCGGCGGCGGTCGGGGCCGCGGGTTACCTGGCGAAGCGCGCCGTCGGCGACGAGCTCATCTCGGCGATCCGCGCGGTGAACGCCGGCCGCGGCTACCTCAACGTGTCGTCGCCCGCGGGCCTCCAGGGCGTGTTCGCCGCGGCGCAGCGCGCCCACGCCCACCGCGGCGAGTCGCCGACCGATCTCAGCGCGCGCGAGCACGAGGTGCTGGAGCTGCTCGCCTACGGCTACACCAACCAGGAGGTGGCCGACCGCCTGCATCTCAGCGGCAAGACCGTCGGCACCTACCGCGCGCGCCTGGCCGAGAAGCTCGGGCTCACCACCCGCGCCGAGATCGTCCGCTACGCGCTCGAGACGGCGGTGCTCGCGCCCGGCAAGCGCTTGTAACCTCTGGGATCGCGCGCTTCCGATTTTCCGCGCACCCCGCTCGGGTTTCAGTGTTTGGCTGATGCCGGCCGGCGAGGCGGCCTGGCACCTTGAAACAGCATGAACCCCACCAACTCGAGCGACGCCGGAGCCGCTTCCGGCACGAACGAAGCACACGGGCCCGCCGGCGGCTCCGCGTCGGGCGATCTGCAGCTCGACGTGCGGCGGCCCGCGCCCGATCGCATCGAGGTGCACTGGCGCGGCAAGAGCAACAGCCGCACGCCCGGCGCGTTCCTCGACCCCTTCCTCAAGCGCGTCACCGAGGACGCGCGCGCCGGCGGCGCCACCGTCGAGATGCACTTCGAGGCGCTCGAGTTCTTCAACTCGTCGACCATCACCTCGATCATCCAGTTCGTGCAGGAGATGCGCGCGGCGCTCTTGACGCTGGTCATTTTCTACAACCCGCGGCAGAAGTGGCAGCGGCTCAGCTTCGACGCCTTGCGCATCTTCGAGAAGGGCGACGGGCTCCTGCGGCTGCAGACGGCGGAGGACTGAGCCGATGGACGACATCAGCTTCCAGATTCGCGTGCCGATCGGCCAGGATTGGCGCAACGTCGAGCTCCTGCGCACGTCGATCCTCAGCTGCCTGGCGGCGGTGTTCCGCGACACCGACTTCTGCCAGAGCGTGGGGATGATCGCCGGCGAGCTCATCGAGAACGCCATCAAGTACGGCAAGTGGTCCAACTCCGACCCGGGCTCGTTCAACGTGAACGTGCAGGGCAACAGCGAGCGCGTCGCCGTCGAAGTGTGCAACCCGGTGCCGAGCGTCGACAACTTCCGCAACGTGCGGCAGACGCTCGAGCGGCTGCGCAGCTACCCGAGCCCACGCGACGCTTACCTCGAGCGCCTGCGCGAGGTCGCGAGCGCGCGCGGCGGCGAATCGGGCCTCGGCTTGTTGCGGATCGCCTACGAGGGCAGCTGCGATCTCGAGGCGACTTGCGAGGAGGACCGGCTGTTGCGGGTGCGGGCGACCACGCGCCCGTGAGCTCGCCGCTCGAAAAGGGCCGACCGCGGCGGCTGGGGGAGCCGATTGGGGGCGATATTGGGGGCGATGGAGTGGCGCCGAAGAAGCACATCGACATCGCGTTGCGAGCGCTGGCGCGCGGTTACATCGACACGCGCGCGCTGGCCGAGGCGATGATCGCGCTCGGCCGCGGCGACGACGCGGTCGGCACCGAGGAGTTCTGGACCAGCCACGGCCTCGGCCGCGAGCAGCTCGGCTCGCTGCTCGCCGACGACGCGCGCCGGCGCCACGTGATTGGCCGCGGCGCCACCACGCCCTACCCGAAGGGGGAAGAGGGCGCCGAGGTCCGCCCCACGCTCTTGCGCGGCAGCCCGCGGCAGAACCCGCGGCGCAAGCTCCGGGCCGAGCGCGACGAGCCGGCGCAGCGCGAGGCGGTCCGCAGCGCCGTCCGCTACGGCCGCGCGCGCCTGCTCGGCGAAGGCGGGATGGGCGTGGTGTACGAGAGCAGCGACGAGCGGCTCGGCCGGCGCGTGGCGGTGAAATACCTGCAGCGCGACCTGCTCGAGCGGCCGTCGATGCAGCTCCTGCTCGAGCGCGAGGCGCGCGTCACCTCGGGCCTCGAGCACCCGAGCATCATCCCGATCTACGACGCCGGCGACGACGACGACGGGCCGTTCTACGTGATGCGGCTGGTCGATCAGCCGAGCCTGCAGTCGATCCTCGAGGAGCTCGGCGAGGGCGGGGCGGCGCGCCAGGCCGAGTACCCGACCGGCAAGCTCCTGCGCTACTTCGTGCAGGTGTGCCGCGCCGTCGACTACGCCCACAGCCGCGGGGTGGTGCACTGCGACCTCAAGCCGGACAACATCCTCATCGGCGCGTTCGGCGAGGTGCTGGTGCTCGACTGGGGCATGGCCCACAGCGACGAACACGGCCCGGCGCAGCGCGGCGGCACGCCCGGCTACATGGCGCCCGAGCAGATCAGCGTGGGGGCGATCGACGCGCGCTCCGACGTCTTCGCGCTCGGCGTCATCCTCTACGAGCTCTACGCCTTCGGGCCGGCGTACGACGAGGAGCAGATTAAGCGCCGCTTGCTCCTGCCGAACCTCTTGCCCGAGCCGCTCGCCACCCGCGCGCGCGATCGCGCCGTCCCCGCCGAGCTGGAGGAGATCCGCACCCGGGCGATGGCGATCGATCCGGCGGCGCGTTACCACAGCGCCGGTGCCCTGGCCGACGCGCTCGAAGCCTTCCTCGAGGGCACGCGCGAGCGCGAGCGCCGGACCGCCCGCGCCGAGGAGCTGGTCGCGACCGGCGACGGGCTGGCGGAGAACTACCACGAGCTGGTCGAGTCGCGGCCCGAGCGGGTGGCGTCGGTGCAGGCGATGCGCCGCACCATCCCGGCGTGGGAGTCGATCGACAAGAAGAAGCCGCTGTGGGACGCCGAGGACCGCGTGAAGGTCACCGACGCGCTGGCGATCCGCACGCTCCACGCCGCGGCAGCCGCTTACGAGCAGGCGCTCGACGAAGTGCCCGGCCACCGCGAGGCGCGCCTCGGCCTGGCCAAGCTCTACCGCGTGGAGATGCAGCGCGCGGCGCAGCGGCGCGACGAGCTCGACGAGGTCTACTTCGGCGAGCTGGTGCGGCAGCACGACGACGATGCCCCGTCGACGCAGCGCAACCACGGGGCGCTCACGCTCGCGTGCGGCTCGGGGCGCGCGCCGGTGCGCATCGGCCGGCTCGAGAACATCGATCGCCGCCTGGTGGTCCCCGCCGACGCTCTGGCGATCGACGCGCCCGCCGATCGCCTGGCCCTTCCTTCGGGCAGCTATTCCATCACCGTGAGCCGCGGCGACGCGACGGCGCGCTTCTCGGCGCTGCTCCGCCCGGGAGCCGATCTGCGGCTGTCGTTCGATCTGCGCCTGCTCGACGAGCTCGCGCCGGAGGAGTGCTTCGTGCCGGCGGGGCCCGCGCTGCTCGCGCTCGAGGCCGCGCAGGACAAGAACGACCTCGCCGAGGTGGACGTGCCGGCGTTCGTGATCGCCGACGCGCCGGTGAGCTTCGGGCAGTACCTCGAGTTCCTCGCCGACGTCTACCGCACCGATCCGGCCGCGGCCGAGGAGCACACCCCGGCGAACGCCGAGGGCGTGCCCTACTGGGAGTGGAGCGGCGAGGAGTTCGTGCGCGCGCAGTTCGGCTTCCTCGGCGCGAAGCTCGAGGAGGTGCTCGACTGGCCGGTGTTCGGCGTCAGCGCCTCGAGCGCGCTCCATTACGCGGCGTGGCACGGCGCGCGCACCGGCAAGCCCTACCGCCTGCCCGACGAGCGCGAATGGGAGAAGGCCGCGCGCGGCTGCGACGGCCGGCTGTTCCCCTGGGGCGACCATTTCGACGCGTCGTTCTGCAAGATGCGCGACTCGCGCCGCGGGCAGCCGCGGCCCGAGCCGAGCGGGGCTTTCCCGGTGGACGTGTCGCCCTACGGCGTGCGCGACACCGCCGGCGGCATCGCCGACTGGGTGGCGACCCTGCGCGACGGCGGCGCCGTCGACGTGGTGTCGCGCGGCGGCGCCTGGTGCGATTGGGAGCACGACTGCCGCCTGTCGACGCGCCGCCCCTACGGCCCGTTCGAGCGCTCCCCGCGGGTGGGCTTTCGCCTGGCGCGCTCGGTCGATCCGTGACGCTTGCGGCTCGGCCGCGACGCGCCTGATACTCGGCGCCGATGGCCAAGCCCGGGGATTTGCGCGCGCGCCGCGCCTTGGTGACGCTCGCGGCGATCGCGCTGTGGCTGGCGATGAACTGCATCCCGGCGCCCGGCAGCGAGGTGGCCGAGGCGTCGTTGCAGGGCTTCCGGAGCTTCTTTCGCGCCGGCGGCGGCGTCAGCATCGCCGCCCTCGGCGTCGCGCCGTTCACCGGCGCGAGTCTGCTGGTCGAGCTCGCCGCGGCGCTGTGGCCGACCTGGCGCGGCCTCCGGCACGGCGCCGGGCGCGCGCGGCTTTGGCGCGCCACGGTGGTGCTCGGCGCGATCCTCGCCTTGTTCCAGGCTCGCCAGATCGAGGTGGCGATGATCCAGCTCGAGAGCTGGAGCGGGGCGAGCCCGCACGACCCGGTGATGCTCCTCGCGACGCTCGTGGCCGGCGGCGCGGTGGCGCTGCTGCTCGCGCGCTGGATCGACGATCGCGGGCTCGGCAGCGGCTTCCTGGTGTTGTGGAGCTCCCTCTTCGTGGTGCGCCTCCTCGACTACGTGATCGCCCCGGATTCGGACGATCGACTGGTGCAGCTCGTCCTGAGCCTCGCGTTCCCCGCGCTGGTCGTGGCCTGCGTCGTGACGGCGACGCTTCCGCCGGCGCGGCCGGCGAGCAAGGAGGGCGGCAAGCTGTGGTTGCCGTGGCCGGTGGCCGGCGCGGTCCCGGCGATCGTCACGAGCGCGGCGTTCGCCTACATGGGCCCCTACCGCGCCAAGATGGGCGGACCGGTCGGGTGGTTGCTGTCGCTGCTGTCGCTCTCGGACAACCGCCTCGAGTGGAAATGGCTCGCGCTCGAGCTCGGCTGCGGCGCGCTCCTGTCGATCGCCATGGCATGGCTCCTGGCCGGACCGCGGCGCGTGGGCGAGGCCTGGCGCCACGCGGCGCCCGAGGTGGAGCACGCGTTCTGGGACGCCGCCGGGGTCTCGGTGGGTTTCACCTCCGCGCTCCTCTTGGTGGAGCAGCTCGTCGGCGGGGGCACGCGCCCGACGCTGCTCGCGGCCTATGCCGTGTTCGGCGCGCTCTGCGCCGACGTGATGACCGAGATCCGCGCGCGCGCGAGCGAGCAGGAGTGCGTGCTCGGCGAGGAGCGGCCTTACGCCGCGGTGCGCGCGGTGGAGCTGCTGCGTTCGCAGGGGATCGCCGCCTGGTGCCGGAACCTGCGCCTGCGCGCGCTGCTGCAGTTCCTCGGGCCGTACGTGCCCATCGAGGTGATGGTGGCGCGCGCCGACGCCGCGAAGGCGCGCGAGCTGCTGAAGACGGAGCTCGATCCCGAGGCGGAGTCGGCCACCGCGCTGCCGCTCCTCGGCGAACGGCGCGTATGGGGTCTCGGCGGCGCCACCGCGGTCGCGTTGCTCTCGGCGGGGCTGTGGTACGGCGCGGAGAAGATCAAGCCGGCGCCCGAGGCCGCCGGCCCGGCGGCCAAGCTCGAGCTCATCGCGCTCGACGACGACATCGACCCCTTCGAGCGGCGCCTGAACGACAAGGAGGTCCCGCCGGCCGTGCGCTTCGAGGCGGAGAACGTCCCTCTCGGAAAGGACGCGCAGTCACACAGCACGACTGCGCCACGGTATTACGCTCGTATTACCGGTCAGGTGATCGGCGACGAGGCGCGCGCCTGGCTCGCCAAAGTGTGGCTTCCAGCGGGCCGGCGCTTCGCGTTCGGGAAGCTCTACGAATACGACGAGAGCGATCAGGCAGCGTGGATCGGCTGGCGTACCTACGTGCTCTCGGGCCAGCCGCAGGTCGAATCGCGGCACCTGCGCGACGTGCACGCCATGACCGAGCGCGCGAGCGATTCGAAGCTGAAGCAATGGTACCTGATGGTGACCCTCACCGAGGAGGGCGCCCGGCGCTTCGAGGCCGCCACGCGCGCCCTCGTCAAACGGCGCTTCGCCATCGTCGTCGACGGCGAGGTCATGTCGGCTCCCGTGGTCCAGGAGCCGATCGCCGGCGGCACGATGCGCATCACCATGGGCGCAGGCGACAGCGAGAAACAAAAGCACGACGCGGAGGCGCTCGCCGCCGCCCTGCGCCGATCGATCCCGCGCTGAGCTAGCGGGTGCGGAGCAACGCGACCAGGAGCTCGATGCGGGCGTCCTCGCCGCCCGGCTTCTTGCCGAGGAAGCGGTGCACCTGCTCGCCGTCGAAGATGGCGATCATCGTGTCGACCAGCACGTCGAACGAATCGCCGAGCGCGAGCGCCAGATCGGGCAAGAGCTCGCGCGCGACCGCGGCGATGGTCTGGTAGTAGGCCGCGCTGGTCTTGGCGATGGCCCGGCGCAGGCGCGGGTTGGTGCGCGCGGCGATGGCGAGCTCGTAGAACGCCTGGTTCGGGCGCGAGCGGCACGTCTGGCGCAGGAGCAGGAGCGCGACGCGCAGCGGATCGTCGCCGGCGGCGAGCGCGAAGCGGCGCTGGTAGTCGGCGAGGATGCGCCGCCCGAGATCGTCCGCCACCGCGACGAACAGCGCCTCGAGCGTGGGGAAGTGCCGGAACAGCGCGCCGTGCGACACGCCCGCGCGCCCGCAGATCACCTGCACGCTCGCGCCGGCGTAGCCCTCCTCGACCAGCGCGGCGGCGGCGGCGTCGAGCAGCCGGCGGATGGTGGCCGCCCGCCGGTCGGCCTGCGTGCGCCGCTTCGCCATCAGCGCGCCCCGAGGAAGCGGCCGAAGCCGCGCTCGCGCCCGACGCGCGGATCGAACGCGCCGCCCTCGAACGCCACGCGGCCGTTCACCACCACCGCGAGGACCGCGCCGTCCGAGCGGTTCACCATGCGCATGAGCCCGAGGCCCTCCATCTCGGCCTCGTGGTACTCGGCCAGGCGATCGTCGAGGCCCGCCGGATCGATCACCACCACGTCGGCGCGGTCGCCCGCGCGCAGCTTGCCCGCGTCGACGCCGAGCCAGTCGCCGATCTCGCCGGTGAGCCGGTGCACCGCGCGCTCGAGCGGCATCACCGCCTGGTCCTTGACCAGCTGCAGCATGCGCAGCGGGAAGCTGTAAAACGCCATGTTGCGGATGTGCGCGCCCGAGTCGGCGAAACCGATGAGCGCCGACGGCTCGCCGATCATCCGCGCCACCTCGCGCGGGCGGTGATTGGCGATGACCATGCGCCAGCGCAGCTTCTTGCCGTGGGCCACGCACAGGTCGAGGAAGGCGTCGACCGGGTGGATGCCGCGCGCGTCGGCCAGCTCGCCGAACGACTTGCCGACCGCGCTCGCGTCGGGGCAAGCGACGATGAAGGCGTCGTGGAAGTCGCGCTGCCACACCCGCGGCGACCACTTCTTCTCGTAGTCGCGGCGGAACCAACGGCGGTACGACTCGTCCTGCAGCAGCGCGTTGCGCTCGAGCTCGCCGGCGAGGTGCAGCGCGGCTCGGCCGGCGCCGAACTCCTCGAACACCACCAGGTCCATGCCGTCGGCATACACCTCGAATGGCGCGGGCAGCGTCTGCCAGCGGAGGTCGCAGCCGAGCAGGCGGTTGGCGACGCGGGTGAGCGCGCCGACGAAGCGGTGGAGGCCGGGCGACGACTTCGCGTCGGCCAGGGTGATGAGCGTGGTGCGCAGGGCCTTGCGGAACGGCAGGCGCGCGCTCTCGAACAGGAACAGCAGCATGTTGAGCTTGGTGACGAGGTTCGGCGCCGACTGCAGGATGCGCCCGCGGCGGCGCAGCACGCGGTTCAACGTGCGGTACTCGCGCCAGGTCGCGTAGGTCGACGGCAGCTGCGCCGAGCGGAAGCGATCGCCGTCGAGCTTGTCCCACGGGTTGGTCATGCTCGACAGGCCGAGCAGGCCGGCGTCGAGCGCCTCCTCGAGCCAGCGCTCCATCT
>JACXTT010011820.1_pt1 | contig 11641 bp, 9 predicted proteins | sample 9270951 | NCBI WGS metagenome assembly JACXTT01 (sample SAMN15532306, study PRJNA645909) | rock metagenome | isolation source: weathered quartz diorite | place: Puerto Rico | collected 2017-06-21 | reverse complement strand
CCGGATCGATGCCACGCGCCATCTGATGGGAGCACTGGCGAAATTGCGCAGGCCGCCCCGGGTGATCGTCGCGGCCTCCGCGATCGGCTACTACGGGAATCGCGGCGACGAAATCCTGATCGAGGATAGCGCTTCAGGAACCGATTTTCTCGCCGGCCTCTCGCGTGAGTGGGAAGCGGAGACCTCACGAGGCAGGGATTTTGGCGCGCGCGTCGTGAGCCTGCGCTTTGGAATCATCCTGGCCGCGCATGGCGGAGCGTTGCCTCAGATGGCTCTGCCGTTCAAGCTTGGCGCGGGCGGGCGGCTGGGCCACGGGCGGCAGTGGATGTCTTGGCTGACTCTCGCCGAGGCCGTTCGAATCGTGCAGTTTGCGCTCGAGAATGCCCAGATCGCCGGGCCAGTGAATGCGGTCACTCCGAACCCAATTCGAAATTCCGAATTTACCCGCACCCTCGCGAAAGCCCTACACCGTCCGGCCTTTTTTCCCGCCCCGTCGTTTGCGCTTCGGCTGGTGTTAGGGGAGATGGCTGATGCATTGCTGCTGATCAGCCAGAGGGTCGAGCCTTCCCGGCTTGTGAAGGCGGGCTACAGTTTCTTGCAGACTGACCTGGGAGGCGCGCTCACGGAAGCCTTTCGAAGCTAAGCTAGGAGCCAGGAAGGACAATCATTCGAACAAAAAACTACGCGGCACGCGCATTTCGAGCGACTTCCTGCGATACTCTTTTGACATTAAACGTGACTCTGGTAAAATTATCGGCGGGGAGTTTGTGCCGCGGCTCTTGCAACTGCAAGAAACCTCAGAGATCCAACTGCGATAGTAGACCGTCAAGGTTGGAGCCATCGACCAGCAAGTCGGGAACCTTCTCTGGAAAACCTTCCACTTCGTCAAAGGCCTGAAACAGCCGCATTTTGGCGACGGCGTATTCTTCCGTCCCGGTGAGCTGGCGGCCGGTGCGCTGGGACCATTCCTTCATCGCATCCTGGACGACGAATATCCGCACGGGGAAAACATGCTTCCGGTCCACCGAGGCCATATACACGTACTCGGTCCCCTCCGCTGCGCCACGCCGCGATTTCTCCACCTCGTAAAAATAGTATTGGTAGACGTATCCGGTCGCGGCGGAGTAGCTCTTGACGCGGCGCACGGCTTCAGGACGTGGCATTCCGGGATTATTCAGGCGGCCAGGAACCGTGTCAACCTCAGCCCAACCGGGATGGACGCGGCCATTAGGCCTCGCTGAAAAATCAAATTGCACCGAATTGAAACGCGTGTCCAGATTGGTCTCCCAAGTCGGAACAAGACAGTCATGTCACGTTCCATGACACGGCCTTTCTCTGATTCGATTCTCCAGGCAAGATCGCACCAACAACTTCAGCAACACCTTGATTGAGTGGGCCTTAGGCGCTTCTCGCTGCGGATTCACACGCGACTGGCAGCGGTTGCTTTCAAGCAGAGCTGCGCCGGTGTCCCGCACTGGCACAGCGCGTGCAATCCCCGCGGCAATGGAACACATCCAGAACCTTCGCGAGCGCCTCGATCTGCCTCGTACGCCAGCACTGGGGCGCCCCGCGTTGGTTCTTTTTGTGTTTTTCCTGGGCTGTGGCGGAGTTGCAGGACCGGGTCCGTCACAGCCCCCTCCTTCGGGCATCACCGTCAGCGTTGCCCCGCCTTCGGCGTCGGTCTTGCTCGGCATGCCCCAGGGATTTGCAGCAACGGTCAGCAACACGGCCAACACGGCAGTCACCTGGAGCGTGAACGGAATCCCGGGCGGCAACTCGACCGTGGGAACCATCGACGCCAACGGCCAATACACGGCCCCTGCGAACCTCCCTGTGCCTGCCGCCGTCGCAGTGGAAGCCACAAGCGCAGCCGACGGGTCCAAGAGCGCAGCGTCGCGCGTGACGATCACGAGCGACATCTCCGTTTCCGTCTCGCCCGTCTCGACTCCGGTGGAGCTCGGAGCGTCAAGGCCGTTCGCGGCCGCAGTGAATTCCACCGGCAATCCCAATCGCGCCGTCACGTGGATCGTATCCGGAGGTGGATGCGCAGGCGCTGCGTGCGGTAGCGTAAATTCATCCGGGACGTATACCGCTCCTCAAATCCTCACGGCGCCTCCAAACGTCACTCTGACCGCGATCAGCGTTGCCGACCCATCGAAGAGCAGCGCGGGCTCGATCACCATCACCAGCACGTTTTCTTTGGCCGTCAGCGGCCCGTCATCGGTCAATGCGGGCAGCACGACCGCTTTTGCGGCGACCCTCACCCCTGCGCCAAACTCGAATCCGAGTCTGGCGATCTCGTGGAGCGTCGCAGGAACCGGCTGCACAGGCGCAGCATGCGGCACTATTTCTTCGAGCGGGGCCTATACCGCACCTTCCCTGCCACCATCGCCGGCGACAGTGCAGATCATCGCCACGCCGCAGGCCGATCCCACGAAGGCAGGGTCCGTTTCCGTAACAATAACTCCCGTGATCAACGTGTCCATCTCGCCCACTGCGGCGACAGTGGCCCTGGGCGGCACCCAGGCGTTTCACGCCACGGTGACGGGCGCGCAGGACACCACGGTTACCTGGAACGTTAACGGCGTGGTCGGCGGCGATTCCACTGTAGGGACGATCGTCAATTCGCAAACCACTCCCAACGACACGATTTACACAGCGCCTCAGGCTCTTCCGACCAGCGGCTCGGTGACGGTAAATGCGCGCAGCAACGCAAGTCCGAGTGTCTTCGCTAGCGCCACGATCAGGTTTACGACCGCGATCAACGTGGTCTTGTCGCCGCCGAGCGCGACGCTCGCCATTGGGCACAGGCAAACCTTCACCGCGCAAGTAAACAACACGCCAAATCAAGCCGTGGCTTGGCAAGTCAACGGAATCGCTGGCGGAAATTCGGCGGCCGGCGAGATTTGCGTTACGGGCTCGAACCCATGCCAGCAAATCTCGAGCAGCAATGGCGGGAGTGTTGACTATGTCGCGCCCGCCGGATTACCGTCGCCCAATCCTGTCACTGTAACCGCAACTAGCCAGGCAAGCAGCGGCGCGAGCGCTTCCGCGAGCGTCACGATTCTGCCGCACATTGTCGTCAGCGTCCTGCCCGGAAGCGCCGCGATGGCCGGAGGAGGCCAACAACGATTCACCGCTACGGTGACCGGCACGGCCAATCAGCAGGTCACGTGGTCCATCACCGGTACAGGTTGCGGCGTTTCGGGCGCATGCGGATCCATAGACTCCACCGGGCTGTACACGGCGCCGCCAACGGCCCCCCTGCCCGACGCGATCGACGTCGTCGCCACCAGCGCCGAGGACACGACCCAGTCCGCAACCGCAGTCGTGACGATTTCGGGCGGCCCAAGCATTTCGTCGCTCGCGCCGACCAGCGCGTACGTGGGCGCGGCGGGCGGCTTCACGCTGCTCGTTTCCGGAAGCAACTTCTCGCCGTCGACTCCAGGGCCCGGGTCGGCGATCCTCGTTGCGGCCTCGTCGCGGACCACGTCCTGCACATCGGCCACGCAGTGCACAACGTCGCTGACTGCAGCCGACCTGCAGTCCGCGGGAAATCTTTCCGTCCAAATTCAAAATCCGGACGGATCGCTTTCCAACACAGAAACCCTTGTGGTGCTGGCACCCGGCTCGGCAGTCGCCGTGATTCCGCTGACGCCCAGCGCGCCATCCAGTACCGGGAGCGATATCGTCGTGGTCGAGCTGAGCACGAACGGCGGATCAGGAGCCTCGGGAAATGTCAGTTTGAATATCGCCGCGATTGGGCTGTATTCCGTAGCGACGACTTCTTGCACCCTCGGCGGCAGCCCTGTCGCGATTGTGCGCCCTGCCTCGGGTACGGGAACGGCAGACCTGTGCCTCTTCTCCGTCAGCGGGCTCGACCCTTCATTCACCTACACGATCAGCGGCCCTGCAACGCCGGACATCACGATTGCAGGCCGCGAGCCGCTGGGGCTAGGAATCGTTCATTTGACTCTGCAGGTTCCGTCGACGGCTGCTGCCGGCCCGCGGACTCTCTTCGTGGAAAATCCGAACAAAGACAAGGCCGCCGGAACCGGCGCTATCGAGGTGCGCTAGTGCGAACGAGAATACAAACGGTGAGATCGATTTTGCTGCCACTTTTCCTGCTCTTGCTGTCGCCGCCGGTACCGGCCACAACGCTTGCCAGGCTCAGCCTCGGCGAGCTAGCGGCGGCATCGGACGGCGTTGCACGCGTACGTTGCACGGCCGCGGAATCGCGCTGGGAGAGTGGATCCATCTGGACGGTGACGACATTCGAGGTGCTGGAGGCTCTGAAGGGCAATTTGCCCGCGCAAATTGAGGTGCAGCTCCCCGGCGGGCGCATCGGGCACCTGACTGCGACTGTGGACGGCACTCCTAAATTCGCCCCTGGGGCGGAGGCCATCGTGTTTCTGGAAAAATCGCGCGCGGGAGGATTCACCGTGGCCGGCTGGGTTCAGGGAACGTTCCGCATCTCGCGCGACCCGCGAACGGGCGCCGAGGTCGTGACACAGGATTCGAGCGCCTTTGCCGTGTTTGACGCAACCAACCGGACGTTTCGCGCGGACGGGATCCGCCGGATGCCGTTGGAGGAATTCCGCGCGCGAGTTGCCGCAGCGATCGCGCGCCGCGAGGAAAAATCAAGATGAACAAGAATTGCCGCGGGTTATCCCGCAAATCCGTTCGCGTCGCAGTGACCTTCTTTTTCCTAATGCAAATTACGGCAGCCTCCGCAGGAGCTTACGATTTAGGGACAACGGTGGCGGATATGCGGCAGCCCACGTCAAAGTCCGGCGGCACGTCGTGCCCGCAACTCACGCGCTTCAGCATCGCCACGCCCGGAGCGATCAACCGCCAGTGGAGCACGTCGCTGGGCACTAGCCCCGTCACGATACTAACCGCGGACCAAACTCCAGCCGGGCAGCTGAATGAAATCGAAGCGGCGATCCGGCAGTCGCTATCCGTGTGGACAAGCGTTGCCGGCAGTTCGCTGAAAGCATCTTCGCTCGGCACGTTGCAGCGCGCGTCCGCAGTGGCGGCGTGCTCGCCGTCCGACGGTCTCAATTCCATCTGCCTCAATCAGAGTGACGCAGGCTTCGCCATAGGAGTTCTGGCGTTCACGCGGGTTGTCTCCGCGGACACGACCGGCGAGCAACTTTCTCCGGCCTCGGCCCCGTCCACGTCCGTGGGTCAGATTCTGGATGCGGATGTCTTGTTGCGGCCGGGCGACGTCAACACCAAATTCGCGACCCCTTCGGCGCTCGCGGCGAACCCGAACGCGTACGATCTGGAATCCATTCTGACGCACGAACTGGGGCATTCGTTCGGCTTCAACCACTCCGGCGTGTGGCAAGCTATGATGTTTCCTTTTGCGCCGCCTCCCGGCCAGTTCACGGGCGCAAGACCTACTGCCCAGTCTCCCGATGCGCCGCTCTCCGACGATGACCGCACGGGACTGCGCGTTCTTTATCCAGACCCAACCGACTCCGTACACATCGGCACGATCAGCGGGCGCGTGTTGCCCGCGAATCCGCTCGCGCTGCCTGTCTCGCCCGCGGGTGTGACGGGCGTCTTTCCCGCTCAAGTGGTCGCACTAGACAACACAACCGGCGCCGTGATCGCGGCAGTAACAGCGGGCTGGAGTTGCGGCGGTCCCGGCCCAGCGCAATTCGATGGCGGATTTTCAATTGAAAGACTAGCGGTGGGATCTTCGCAGAGCTACCAAATCTACGCGGAGCCGCTCGACGGCCCGGTCACGCTGGGCAACGTCATCTACAATTTGACTTCGCTATGCCGCAACCCGGGAACCGATCCCGGCTGGCCAACCCAGTTTGGTTGTGCGGTCCCGACCGCAACCGCGCCGTTTTCAGCGCGGCTGCGGCCCGGACCCTGAGTTTTCTCACCGGATCATGACCCGCCGGGCTGGTCTCCAAAAGAGAAATGCCGCCAAGGGCCCGCAGCCCTGGGCGGCATTTCTCAACACGGATGCAAACTATAGTTTCGCGCCCTTACTGGGCCGAACTGTTGACCCACGATGTCCGGAGAGGCGTAGGGATGGCCGGAATCGCGGTATCGACCGCCGTCGCAGTGATCGTCGTGGTAGGGAACCAGGGAGGGGAGAAACCATTCGTAAAGCGCTGATCGAAATAGATGTTTCTGGCAGTTACGCTGGCTCCGCTCAACGCCTTATTCTGAACGCGGCCGCCCACAATGTTGACATTGGTGATGGTGTTCCACACCGCCGTTATCCCGTAGTTGCTGCCGCTTGCACCGTTGATCGTTGCAATCGAGGCGTCAATTTCCATGCTTGAAACAGCGGATGGCGGCTGCAATTGAACGTTGCCTCCCGTGGTGTAGATTCCGAGCACGTTGGTAGGCGCGGGGCTGACGGGCGTGTCGGAAACGTCCAGTGAAACTGGTTCAGTCGAGTATTTCAGGTCACCGGTGATTGAGATTGCTCCGCCAGCCGTAATCGTGACAGCCGAGTTATCCTGGATGGCCGCACCGGAGGTCGGACCTGAGAGTCCGGTCGGCGCCGTGGCGGAAGGATTGCTGCTGATCTGACCCGTTACGTAAACCATGCAGCCCTCCGTCGCGGACGCGCCGGTCATGTTTTGGGGAAGGCCCGTCATCGCTCCTGTATCGTGAGACAGGTTGTCCTGAACTCTGGTCGTCCCGCCCGTCAAGTCTAACGTAACCGTCGTCGTGGTGCTGCCTTGCTTGATCGTAAACACTTGCGTCTTGTGGGTGGACCCGCTGACGGTCATCGTGCCCGCCGTCAGAGTCATTTGGTCGACGTTGCCCTGGACGTAGATGCCTCCGAAAGCTCCCGTTGTTGAGTCGAGCTTCAAAGTGTTCGGGCTGCCAGCTGCATAGGGCAGGTATACGCCGGTGGAAGCGCCAGTGCTCCAGGCGGCACCAGCTGCGTTCGTCAGGGTGGCAGCGAGCGTCGCATTCGAGGGTTGGGTGCAAGAAACACCAGATCCGGCGGCGCACGTTTCGCCCTTGCCATCCAAAACTGCCTGCAATTGACTGAACGTGTCCGTCGGCAGCGGGATCTTGGGCTGGCCCGTGCTGAGGCCGCCGCTAAAAGTGGGATTGATCGTGGTGCCGCTATGCGTGTCCGAGGTACTGCTGCTTTGGTCGCAAGTCCCGTCGTTGTACATATAGCCCACGTTGGCGTTGTGGGCGCCCACGTTGCCGTTAAAAATGTATTTCGTGGCAAAGGAGCCGAAGTTCCAGGAATCGTTCGAGAACATCTTGCCGGACATCGTACCGGGAACAAAAGCGCCACTGCAAATAGAATACTGATCGAAAAGGGTGGCCCAGGAAGAGAAGCTGGTCGTCGTGCCGGTGCTCGGCTTCATGTGGATCGAAAAGGGAACCTGCCCATACTCTTCCACCGTGTTTATTTCGCCGGAACGCGACTGCCCTTTAACCACGATGTGATAACTGTAGTTATAGACGCAAAAGATGTCGATTGTAATGGCGGTCGCGGACCCGGGATTACACAGGGCATTGTTGCCTGCAGCCGCGGCCATGCTCAGGCTGCTATTCGCGGTGTCGAGCTCGAATGTTCCGGGCCACGAGTTTGCCGAACTGGTCGACGAGTCCAGGATGGAGTTATAAGAGCCAAAGCCGCTGGAAGTGCTAGTAATGTTGCTGGGAAAGCTGCTTGTGAAGGTCAAGTTCGGCGCCCCGCTGGACGGCGCGTATCCTGTAGGTATAGCACTATTGTAAATATCGTTGAGCAGGGCCTGCCTTACCACATTCACGCCGGAATCGGCCCCATAGAAGGACGCGCGAGCATTGCGATAATAGCCGTCGATGAGCGTGTCCGAGGTCGTTGCGATGACCATGGAGAGCGTCAACACGGTGAACAGGCTCAGAAGCAGCAAGGCGGTGATCAATGCAACCCCGCGGCTGCCAGAATATTTTTCAACAAGGCTATGATTGTGGGTCATATTCATCCTCGTTCTCAAAAGGACATGTTTCGCGGATTAATGACTATGGAAACGCCCTGAACTTCATAGGGTCCGCTGTCGAAGGAATTCCGGAACACATACGTGGGGGACGGGTTAGGGTTGGTCCTCCCGACGAGCGACACCATCACCGACCTGACCACCGTGTAGTTGTATTTGTAGCTCGGCGGTGTTCCCGGAGCGAGACAGTTCGTATCGTACTTGCTGCTATCGAAGCAGTACGTTGGCGAGTCGGTGGTTCCACCCTCGAAAAGGACGGCCCCAATCTTGAACCCTATGACCTGCGTCGCGAGGGTCTGCTGGGCCGTCGTCTGCGACAGCGTCGCGACCTGTCGCAAGAGGGTCGGATTGTTCGGATCCGTTGAGGTATCCACCTTGTAGGTGATCGGGGTGAGCCGCAGGACCCAATCCGTGCACTGAAAGGAATCCGACATCATGCCGTTGTCTGTCGTCGTCATGTTATAAGGGTCATTCGTTGTGGTGTTCAGGCCCGGGGTCGTAGTGCTTGTTCCCCCGATGGTGAGTACCACGTAGTAGTTGCCGCCAACCGAAGCTGTCGTCGAAGCGGCGGTCAGTTTCGCAGTTGTATATTTAGATCCGTTGTTGCTGACGAAGAAGACTTGGTCGGGGTTCGTGCCGCCGTTGTAATTATAGTTGCCGGCAGCAGTCGTCGCGGCGAGGAGTCCGGCCGCGCCGCTGCCGTAGGACACCGCCGAGCCGGAGCCGTTATCTTTAGCCAAGTAAACCGTGACGTTCCCGGCGCCAGCCGTGGACGTCGGGCAGGCTCCCGTGCTGGTGGTTGGATGGGTTGGAACTGTATTTCTGTCCGCTGTGATGATCGCCATTTGATCAAAGCAGTTGGCACCGTATACCTGGGATGAGGTCCGGCAGTCGCCGCCGGATGATACCGGGTGGTTTGTAATGACAACGCCGACCGGATAGTTAGGAATATTGGCGGTGGGATAGTAATTGGCCCCAGCGTTCCCGATGTCGATTTGCATTTGAGCAACCGCGTTTCGCAATGCGATGTTCACTTCGGCCAGGTTTTGCTGCTGGTTGAAAATCGGCTGATGCTGCGCCAAGAGCGAGACCCCGGCGGCGCCAATGACCATGAAGATAGCCATCGCGACCAGAAGCTCGACCAGCGTGAATCCGAAGTGGCCAACGAATCCGAAGTGGCCAACGCCATGCTCTCTGGACATCTCTCGATTCCGCATGTTTGCCCTCATTACTGCCGTACCATGCTCATCTGGAAGCTGACCGGCGGTTTGACACTCTGGTTGGTCATGGTGACAAGCACCGTGATGCGCCGGCTGCCGGTCAGCGTAACGCCATTCACAACAGGATCTGCTTCGATGAACCACTGCCGGTGGAAAACCATCGTCCCGGATCCGGCGGACGGGGGGGTGGAGGCGTTCGGGACGACCTGAACTTCACCCGTGGCCAGGTGAATGATGTTTGAGTACCCGGTGCTGGTCGGGATGGATTCGGCGATCTGTCCCGTTGTGTTCGACAAGTCCACGTTGTCGTTGTAGCCAGTCGTATCGCTGGAAAGACTTCCGCCTGCAACGAGCTGCGTGACCACGGGGGTCGCGGCGGGATATCGGCTCAAGTCTTCGAGCTTTTCCGACGCGAGTGTCGTCGCCAGGGCCATGTAGCGCGCCCTCTCCGTACCCCCGAGAGTCTGTGCGACCAGCGCAGCCATCGCCGATAAGCCGATAGCCAGGACGGTTATCGCCATGAGAACTTCGAGGATAGAGAAGCCTGCGTTCGAGCTTCGTTTCCTAGCACGCAGGGTTGATGATGTTATTGCTGCATGATGTTCCGACGTTTCCATAGTTGGACACCGTAATGGTTGCTGTCGTTCCTTGATACGTAATCGTGAAGACGTTGGACCCTACCGGCGCGGTAACAAATCCATTAGGCTGAAACCGGATCGTCGTGTCCTGGTTCAAGGTCATCGGCCAAGCGGACAGGGGCGTGTAGATCGTGCTGGTGCCGTCAGTGACATCGTTGTAGGTCACGCCCTGATCCGTCGAAGTCTGAGTCTTGTAGTTCAAATTTGTAGCGCTGAATACGACCTGGTAGATGTAGCCCTTCTCGAGCGCCTGGAATCGAGTCGATTGAATCGCCCACTTCGCCATCGCTACGGCGCTGTTGAGCCGATAGTTGTTCACGCCGGACTTCACCTGTGGAATGGCCATGGTCATCACAACCGAAATGACCAATATCACCATCATGATCTCGATCATGCTGTAACCGCGGTTTTGGCCAGTCCGCTTGGTTTTGGCTTGATTACGGATCATTGTGTTACATCCTTCCGCTTTCAGTGACTTTCGGCTTGATAAATCGTGAACTCAGCACGAGCTTCCGATCCTAGATAGAGCAACTGTTTAACCATGCTGAGAGTTTCCTTACCCGACTGATAATAAAAGCCTTACATAGTACTTTCTATTGATAGAAAATAGGCTCACACGAGCCAATGAGTAGAAACTGTACAATTCGAGTTTGGCGTTTTCGTCCTTGATTTGCGTTCACCCGCATAAGTCGCGCCTGGTAGCCAACTTCAAGTCTAAGAATGCTATATCGGCAAGAAGTGTGGGGACTGTAGGACCCCAGCGGGCACCCATGCCCTAGGTGTCCGATCCACCTAACTGGCTTTGCGCTTGACTTCCGCGGGCCGCCAAACGCAGACTCCCGCCATAGGCGTGGCCATTCCGTTTGGGTGTGCGGCAACTACCAGGTCAGGGATCTAAATCGGGTGTATGAGAGCCACTGCCTGGGAGGGATCACCGATGAAAACGAACTACGCGGCAGTCGTAGTTTCCGCCGTGGCATACTGGCTACTTGGGGCGCTCTGGTTCGCGGTGCTTTTCGGCAAGCGGTGGATGGTCCTCGAAGGAATCACGCAGCAGCAAGCCCAGGGCATGAATATGGCTGTCCCGTATACCATCAACTTTGCGCTTGATCTGCTTGTGGCGTTCGTGCTCGCGCAATTGTGCTCGTGGAGGAATGCGACCACGGCGGGCCGTGGCGCGGCAGTCGGCGTCCTACTGTGGATCGGCATCGTCGGGCCGATTGTGTACACGACGTATATGTACGAGATGCGATCGAAAGAGCTTTTCGCGATCAACGAGTTTTATCCACTGGTAGGACTGTGCTTGATGGGCGTCATCCTTGGTGCGTGGAAAAAGAAAACCGCCTGAAGGCTGCTTTCGTGGCCTGTGCCCCGTGACCCGTGTCTCGTGAAGATCTTCACGGATCACGAGTCGGGGCCACGGAGGACGGCTTTCTTGATCGACCTAATGAGCGGCGACATCGCCCCTGCCGTGAGGGTCATTTTTTTTCAAAATGAAGGCGAGGAAGAACATGAACGCCCCTCCTATGCCCAGGACGAAGAACGTGTCGACGTAGGCTGAGGCGATCGACTGCGTTTGAATGGCGTGATAAATCCTGGAAAACGCAGCGAGGTGCGCCTTGTGGCGGTCGAGTCCCAGGCGAGCCAACCTGTCGGTCGTGTTGTTGACCGCGATCCTAAAGCGGGGATTCGCCGCCTGAGTGTGGCCTGCGAGGACCTGTTGGTGAAATTGTGAGCGCCGCGCAATCAGCGTCGTCACAATCGACGTGCCGACGCCGGCGCCCACGTTGCGCATGAAATT
>JACXTT010011819.1_pt1 | contig 11641 bp, 14 predicted proteins | sample 9270951 | NCBI WGS metagenome assembly JACXTT01 (sample SAMN15532306, study PRJNA645909) | rock metagenome | isolation source: weathered quartz diorite | place: Puerto Rico | collected 2017-06-21 | reverse complement strand
TGCTGAAGCTCGATCCGCCCGGGATCGCCAGCGTGGTCAGGGATTTCCTCAGGGAAGCGCCCGAAACGGAATCCGTCGAAACACTCGCATAATCTATGGAAAAAGTTCGCCTGGGAATAGTCGGGCTCGGATGGGTCTCACAGGTCTTTCACCTCCCGATCTTGTCGAAATTGGACGACGTCGAAGTCGTCGCCGTCTGCGACCGCGATAAATCCCGTGCAAGGATGATCGCGGAACGCTTCGGACTGCCCCGAGTCTACAATGATTACGAGCAGATGCTGGCGAAGGAAGACCTGGGGGCCATCGATGTCTGTACGAGCACCGATGCACACCTTGCCGTCACTCTGGCGGCCCTTGAGGCAGGGAAGGATGTTTTTGTAGAAAAGCCGATCGCGCGCCGGCATACCGAGGCGCTGCAGATGGCGGAAACGGCCCGTCATCATAAACGGAAACTCATGGTCGGGATGAACAACCGCTTTCGGCCCGATACGATGATCCTGAAGAGTTTTCTCGAAAAGGGGGAGCTGGGGAAAGTCTATTACATCAGGGCGGGATGGCTAAAAAAGCTTTCTCACACAAACCCCTGGATCACCCAGAAAGAAAAGGCGGGGGGCGGGGTGTTCCTCGATCTGGGAATTGTGATTCTCGACCTCATCCTCTGGATGCTCGGTTTCCCCCCGGTCCAGCGCGTGAGCGCAAAAACGTACACACAAAAGACGAAGAGCGTCGAGGATTCCTGCCTCGTCTTCATGGAGATGAAAAACGGAACCTCCGTCATGCTCGAAACGAGCTGGTCGCTGGAGTCGGACCAGGATTTCTTCTATTGCGATTTCTTCGGCTCGGAGGGGAGCGCCATGATCAACCCCCTCCGGATCAACAAGCAGCTCCATGGCAGCCTCGTCAATGTCACTCCTGCAAAATCCGAAACCCCCTCCAACCTTTACAAGAAAAGCTACGAAAACGAGCTGAAACACTTCGTTGGAGCGGTCCGTGAGCTTCACCCGGTGATCTCCAGCGGTGATGAGGCGGTTCAGCGGATGCGGATCGTCGAAGGAGTCTATGCATCGGCCGCCAAGGGGAGAGAGCTGCGCTTCAAGTGAGCGAGGCGGGGTGATCTCGTGAAGTCCCCTCTCATCGCGCTCCTCTCGGATTTCGGAACGAAAGATTCCTATGTCGCCTCGATGAAAGGGGTCATTCTATCGAAATCGCCCCGTGCTACGATCATCGATGTCCTTCACGAGGTTAATCCGAATGAGGTAACCGGGCCAGACTTCCTTCTCTGGCGCTCTTACCGGTTTTTTCCGCCGGGCACCATTTTTGTGTGCGTCGTCGATCCGGGCGTGGGGACGTCCAGGGCTATCCTGTGCGTGCGGCGTGAAAGTTTTTATTTCCTCGCGCCGGATAACGGGCTCCTGAAATACGTTTTCGCGGCGCCGGGCGGTCCGGGGCAGCGCGTCATTGAGGTCAGGCCGGGAAAAAAGGCGAGCGCCACGTTTCACGGCCGGGATGTGTTCGCGCCGGCCGCGGCGCACCTGGCAAACGGGAGGAAGATGAGCGAATTGGGGGAACGTGTTTTGCCCCGCTTCGGCAAGGAGCATTTTGCGAGAATTCCCTCCGCCGGCCGGGGGCCGGTGTCGTGCGAAGTGATCCATATCGATCATTTCGGGAATATTGTCACGAACGTCCGGTATTCCGGCGAAAACTTTCGGCGGTGGAAGATACGAGTGGGGAGGGGCGTCGTGAAAAGACATGTGCGCACCTATGGCGAGGGGGGACAAGAACCGTTTGCCCTTGAGGGGAGCACGGGGCTCGCGGAGATTTCCGTAAAGGAAGGAAACGCCGCGGAATGCCTGAAGGCGCGGCTGCACCAAGAACTTATACTTTTCCGATGACAAGCGACCGCGCCCTTATGTTCGAGTGTCTTGCCCTCGCGGAACAGGGAGCGGGATTCGTGAGCCCGAATCCGATGGTGGGGGCGGTGATCGTAAAAAAGGGGAGAGTCATAGCCCGGGGTTTTCACGAGGAATTCGGCGGGCCGCATGCCGAAGTGAATGCCATCGGTGCCGCGCGCGGGCCGCTCCGGGGCGCGACGCTCTATGTCAATCTCGAACCATGCCAGTTCACGGGAAAAACTCCTCCCTGCACTGAACTGATAATTTCGTCCGGCATCCGTCGTGTGGTCGTCGGAATGCTCGATCCGAATCCCCGCGTGAGGGGGCGCGGTATTGCACGGTTGCGCCAGGCAGGGATCCATGTACGAACCGGCATCGCCGAACGGGAGTGCCGGCGCCTGAATGAGTTCTTCGCCAAATACATGACGAAAAATGTGCCTTTTGTCGGAATGAAAATTGCCCAGACCCTGGACGGCAAGATCGCCCAGGTGGCTGGGCGCCCCTCGCAGGTGACGAACGACGCCTCCCGGCGGTTTACGCACCACCTTCGCTCACGGCATGATGCGGTCCTTGTCGGCGCGGGGACTGTGAGGGCGGATAATCCCCGCCTGACAGTGCGCACCGTTTCGGGTCGGAATCCGATCCCCGTCGTCGTCGATGGAAAATTCCTGACACAGCCGGCCTCACGAATCTACAGCCGCCCGGGAACTATCCTCTATACGGCGACGCGGTATTCAATGAGGAATCCCCGCAAGCGGCATGCCATGCTCCGGCGAGGGGTCCGTCTGTGCGAGATGGTCTCCGACCGGGCGGGCCGTATCCCCTTGAAAAGCATCCTCGAACATCTGGGGGCGTCCGGGATAGCGTCTCTCCTTATCGAGGGGGGCGCAGCGACTTTTTCGGAATGGCTTGGAGAGAAGGCAGTGGATAAGCTTTACGTCCTCCTTGCCCCCAAGATCTTCGGCAGCGGACTACCGGCTCTTGGCGGGGTGACGGATTGCAAGCTCTCAGGCGTAACATACCGAAATCTGGAGGGCGACCTTCTTGTGCAGGGTTACTTGCAATAATAGCAAATAAGCTGTATCGTTTAGGATGTTTACAGGGATCATCGAAGAAATTGGATCGGTTGCGTCCGTGCGAAAAGCAGGCGGGGGAGTGCGCCTGGGTGTCAGCGCGGCCAGGTCGTCCCTGGAACTGGCCGTGAACGACAGCATCGCGGTCAACGGCGTCTGCCTGACGGTCGTAGAAGCCAGGGGGAAGACGTTTCAGGTTCTTGCGGTCGAAGAAACCCTCAAGAAGACCAATCTGGGAGCACTCAAGAAAGGAAGCTCCGTCAATCTGGAACTTCCCATGAAGTTAAGCGAGCGGCTCGGCGGTCACCTCGTTTTGGGCCATGTGGATACGGTCGCAAGGATTGAAGGGGTCGAAGCTCGTGAAACGAGCAAGGTTTTTTCAATAAAGGTACCGCCCGCTTTTTTGAAATATGTCGTTCCGGTCGGTTCTATCGCGGTCGACGGCGTGAGCCTCACTGTGGCGGAGCTAGAGGATGATCTGGCAAGATTTTCGATAATTCCCCATACCCTTTCCCACACGATTTTTGGCTCCCGGGGCCGTGGAGACGAGGTGAATCTGGAGTTTGATATTCTGGGAAAATACGTCGAGCGCCTGGCCGGCGGAGGATCTCTACAGGGTGGACAGAAGTTAACGGAACAGGCGCTGCGCGAATCGGGATACTGAGGATGGCACGAAAAATTTATTATAAAATCGTCGATGACGGGCGGAACATGATTTCCGACGGGGAATGGGAAAAAATCTCCCGTCTTCAGCACTGGTACAACTCGGAATTCATGTGGACGGCGGGACGCCTGACTCTGAAGATGTATGCCGTTTTTCCGAATCCGGAGGGGGGAGATGCGGATAAACTCTGGCACAAGATCATGCTGCGGAGGCAGGAGCTGGAAGAGGGGGGGATGTCGGAGAATGAAGCGATCCGCGCGCTTGTCGCCGAGGGGCTGGTCATCGCGCAAAAGGGAGGATATTATGACAAGTGTATAGCGAGCGGGTTCACGCGCGTCGCCGGGAACGAGTTCAACTCCTATCTGGTCTGCGATTTTCTGATCAAAGTGTCGCGGGTGGCGGAAAACGCGGCCATCGATGTTTACGACGAGGGGGAATTCATCAAAGCCCACCAGGTGAGGTTGCGCAGGGGGGACGTGATACTCTCGGTAAGGGACGAATCAAAGCGGTGGTTTTATGATGGCATGGTCAAACACCGGCACGCATTCGCGATCGTCGACTCGGGAAAGTACGACAATTATCCCCGCTTTCAATCGACGATTCTTGATTTCAACGACAAGACTTTCGAGGAGAAACTCGGAATTCTGAGGAACTGGAACTGGCTCGGCTTCGAGAATAATTTCGATCTCAACGGGGACGACATCCAGGGATCAGACCTGAACCAGAAGGTGGACCGGTTCATCCTGGAAGATTTTTTGAAAATGTAAGGGGAATTTCGTACCTTAAAAACTCATATTCCTGAGGGCGTTATGATGTACGGACTTCTCGTTACCGTTGAAATTATCGTCAGTATTCTCCTCATCATCGTAGTTTTGATGCAGTCGAGCAAGGGGGGAGGGCTCGCCGGGTCGCTTGGCGGGGGTTCGATGGGTACCGTTTTCGGGGTGCGCCGGACCGCCGATTTCCTGAGCAAGGCGACAATGTATTTGGCCGCCCTTTTTGTCTTTCTCTGCATCGTCATCAATATCTTTTTCCTGCCAGGAAAAGGGGGGGCTGGAGAGAGCGTCATCCAGCGAGGCGGTAATGCGGCAGGTCCGAGGCCGCTGCCCCCGCCAAGCCAGCAGCAGCAACCCGCTGCCACGCCAAAGCAGCCTAAATGATCCCGCTGCGCCCATGGCTCAATTGGTAGAGCAGCTGACTCTTAATCAGCGGGTTCCAGGTTCGAGTCCTGGTGGGCGCACATTCAATCCTTAAAGTTGGATACTTCTCGTACTGCGTAAGTCCCCTGAAGACCGTTTTTGCCCGCGTTGAAACAAAATTTTAGCGTAAGCGCGAGAATTAGTGAAAAGCGTCACCGATTGCTCGTTTTATCCCTCCTGAGACTCTCCCAAGAATCCTCCGAAATGATCCACGTTCTTTAACACCTCCGCGGTACCCCCTAAGTTGGCTGAGTCGTGGCAGGCGCATTCTTCCGGCTCCAATCTTTTCTCGATTTACCCGATATTCCCTTCCGCGTCGCTGAAGACCTGAGAACGCCACGATTCTGACAAATCCTGCAGCGAGTCTGTCCCATTCGTGACATTGGAAGGGATCCTCGCAAATATTTTCTTTCCAATCTTTGTGGTTCTCATCACATGCCGTGCGTGCACTCACGGTCGCATTAATCTGGAGGCACTACATTGAACTCACCTCTCGTGTTGTTCGCGGTTTTCTGATCTGTCAATAGTGATTCTCCAGCGTTTTACGGCAGGCACCATCTGACAGTAATTTTATTCTTTATAAGGAGAAGTTCTCATGGGACAGCAACAGCTCTTGCTGATTATCCTGGGCGTGATCATCGTCGGCATCGCGGTCGGGGTCGGTATAAGTCAGTTTAGCGCGGCAAGCTCACAGTCTAATAAAGACGGGGTTACCTCCGCTCTGATAAACCTTGGCGCGAACGCCTACCAGTATAAGATCCGCCCGACTACCCTTGGGGGAGGGAGCAATTCGTACTCAGGTTTCATCGCTCCATCGAAGATGACCATCGACCAGAATGGCACCTATCTCGTCCTGGGGAGTCCCTCGGCTGCGCAAATACAGCTTCAGGGCACCTCATTGATGAATTCTGCCTGGAAAGCAACCTGCAGCGTTGATTCGACAGGCCGGACATCGTTCGTCTATACCGGCTGGTAGGTCAGGACCATACGGCCATCAGACTGAGGAATTAGCATCATGAAACCCCAGGATTTTCTTGTCATCCTTGGAGTTATTCTCGCAGCTTTCATAATTTTCTTCGCTAATTCGAAGGCCGGGAAGCCCAAGGTCCCGCGTGGGAGGCAGGAACAGTGGAGACTGAGTGAAGACGCGGCTCATACAGACACGAGCCAGAAGCACGATATCACCGGTCTCCAAAGCGAGACTCAGCAGGCCTTCGAACCCAGTTCGCCCTAAAACCTTGTGTTTCACCCCCGCGTTCGTTAGATTCAGGGGGTGGAAATCTCTCAGAAATCTCCCCTCGACCAGGGGATTAAATCTCCTCCCGCCGACGAGTACCGGATGCTCCGGACTTCAGCGGGGCTCTTACGACGCCCGAAGTCCGATGTTCTCTCCCTTCGGGGTCGGGAAAGCCTTGACCTGCTCAACCGTCTCTCCACAAACGCCCTTGACGGCCTTCTCCCGGGTCAATCGGCAAGAACAATTCTTACAACCGAAAAGGCAAAAATAGTCGATTTCGTCACCGTTATCTCCAGGGACGACGAGCTCCTCGTCATGACATCCGTCGGCAATGCCCCGGCAGTAATGGCCTGGATGCAAAAGTACGTGATAATGGAAGAGATTGAGATCAGAGATGTAAGCCATGGTTACTCAACGAGCATTTTGATCGGACCGGAAGCTCCTTCTACCATAAAATGTCTCGACCCGGCGCTTGGTGAGCAGGGATCGCCGGAGAAACCTATGGTCATGTCGCTCGAAGAGACCTGGCGACTGCCCGCCTATACAATCCTGAGCCCCGCAGGGAGTGCGCCAGAGATTTCGCACATTAACCAGGTTTCGGATGAAACCTACGAAATGGTGAGGATCGAAGAGGGGATTCCTGAGTTTCCCAAAGAGCTCTCCCTCGAGGTCAATCCGCTCGAGGCAAACCTTCTGCCGTTCGTGAGTTTCACGAAAGGTTGCTATATCGGCCAGGAAGTTATCGCCCGGATCGATTCCCACAAAAACCTGCAGAGGAGACTTAGGGGGTTGACTGTCGAATGCAAACCTGACAACGTCATTCCCGCCGGGAGCAGGGTATCTCAGTCGGGTCAGGAAATCGGATGGTTGACAAGTTTCTGCTGGTCGTATGGCATGGAGGCCGGGATCGCGCTGGGATATGTCCGGACCGGTGTCGCCGGCAGGGAGGTGGGGATCGCGGCGGGGAATGACATACTAAGGGCCGAGATATGCGACATTCCCTTTCCCGTCCGCCGATGGTAAGACAATCGAACTCGCCGGTAGCTCTTGTCACAGGCGCCGGACGAAGGCTTGGCCGCTACATTGCGCGGGAACTCGGCCGGCATGGATTCACTGTCGTCATCAATTACCATAATTCGCGAAAGGGCGCGGAGCAACTCTCGCGGTCCCTGAAGAGCCTCGGCGCAGACTCTCTTGTGCTCCCCGGGGACGTCTCGCTGCGCTCAGAGGTCCATCGCATTGTTAAAAAAACTATCTCCGCGTACGGGAGGATCGATCTTCTGGTGAATAGTTCAGCGGTATTCGTCGACAGCCCTCTCCTCAGAACTTCGGAGAAGGTATGGGACCAAACTCTAAATATTAATCTGAAAGGTCCTTTTCTCTGCGCACAGGCCGTCGCTCCGCATATGCTGCGCCAGAAGTCCGGGAGAATAATTAATATAGCTTCTCTCGGGGGTATCCAGGCATGGAAGGAACATATTCCCTACAGCGTCTCCAAAGCAGGGGTAATAATGCTGACCCGGATCCTTGCGAAATCCCTGGCGCCGCATGTTTACGTCAATGCCATTGCGCCAGGGACGATCATCATGGAAGGTGAGGAAGACTCCTCGATTCGACATCTTGAAAAGGCAAAAATACCATTGGCTAAGTATGGGAGGCCGTCGGATATAACGGATCTGGTCCTCTTTCTGGCCAGGGCCCGCTATATCACCGGTCAAATTTTCCCGGTTGATGGCGGCCGGAGCATAAACTAATATGACAAACCGATACCCCAAGGCTTACAATAACCGAGAGTTTCTGAATGGTCCTCAGGGGAGGACGATTCGGATTCTCGCAGAATTCCTCGAGCCGCTGAATCGCTTTCGGCGGCAAGGCATCCGTGACACAATCGTCGTCTTCGGGTCTGCCCGCGTCCTGCCGAGGGCAGAGGCACGTAAGCATCTGGCCAGCGTGAAGAAGAAGTTGTCGAAGAAAAAGCTGAGCGCAAGGGGTGCGAAAATGCTTGAGGAAGCGAAGACAATGCTTTCCATGTCAAGGTACTATGAGGATGCGGTGAAAGTCTCTTATCTCTTGACGAAATGGTCAAAGACCATCGCCCACGACCGACATTATGTCATCTGCTCAGGAGGAGGCCCAGGCATTATGGAGGCTGCTAACAGGGGAGCTATGAAAGCAGGGGGGAAGTCGATCGGGCTTAACATCAGTCTCCCTCACGAACAGCAATCGAACCCCTATGTCTCGAAAGAGCTGAGCTTTGAATTTCACTACTTCTTTATGAGGAAATTCTGGTTTGCATACCTGGCAAAGGCGATGATCATGTTTCCCGGTGGTTTCGGGACTCTGGACGAGCTGATGGAAGTTCTGACTCTTCTTCAGACACGAAAGATCCGGAAAGCCCTCCCAATCGTTCTTTACGGGAGCGAGTACTGGAACGACGTCCTCAATTTTGGGAAGATGCTGAAGCAAAACACGATCTCGAGGGAGGATCTGAAGCTCTTCCGCTTCGCTGATGCTCCCGAAGAAGCATTCGAGTATTTGCAGGGGCAGCTGACAAAACTCTACAAAAACGATGGCTCCAGGAACCTTTTTCGGACTGTGAGCTGATCCTTTGGTAAAGTTACCCATATTTCTTATATTGAATCGAGGGGATGACATGGATTCGACGGGGATGAGGATGGTCAGGACTGCATCTCGTGCTCTCCGCGTTGCACGTTAATAAAGCGGAAAAAGATAAGTGCTGACTACAACTACGCACTGGCTGCTTAATTAAAGCAACCCATCCTCTGCTGCTTCGCCTGACGAGCTGCATGCAGGGTGTCGACTAAGTCGGGATAGTTCCAGGACTTGCCCGCGATCCTGGAATGAAAATCTAGCGGGATAGCGGGTGAAGGTCGAGTTCGTCCCGTGCCTCACCTGCGAGCAAACCTGGGCGAACTATTGATGTAGATGTCTTGGTGGTCTTCTCTTCGGACCGGGGTTCGATTCCCCGCATCTCCACTTGCGAAAAGCCGTCCCCGTGGACGGCTTTTTCATCATATGAAAGTACTTTTCAGCAAAATGACGGGCGCAGGCAACGACTTTATCCTCGTCGACGCTCGTGAATCCGTTATGACGACGGACTGGACGCGCTTCGCTCCACGACTATGCCATAGGCGTTACGGGATCGGTGCAGACGGCCTCCTCATCCTCGAGCGGAGCGTAAAAGCCGATTTTGGAATGAAATACTTCAATGCTGACGGTAGTTTTGGTGGAATGTGCGGCAACGGAGGACGATGTGCGGCACTGTACGTTATGTTGGAGGGGAAGAAGGGGGAGATCTCATTTGAAACGCTTGATTATGTCTACAGGGCGGCGGTGACCGGTGATCAGGTGAAGCTCGATATGAAAGACCCGTCAGGCTTTTATCATAAAGAGATAGAGGTGTCCGGTTACCACATCCCCTTCCACTTTATTGACACCGGGACGGCCCATGCCGTCATCTTTCTGGATGAGCTTGACGCTGAGGTGCAATTGAAGCTCTTTACTGAGGGGATAAAACCTCTTGGTGCGGCAATTCGACATCATGAGCAATTTGCTCCAGATGGAACCAATGTGGACTTTATCAGGGTTTCAGGCAATACGGTCTCCATGAGGACGTATGAGAGGGGAGTGGAGAATGAAACTCTGGCGTGCGGCACAGGCGCCGTTGCGTCGGCTGTCACCGCTTCACTGGCCAAACGGCTAAATCCCCCCATTTTTGTCAGTACGAAAAGCGACGAAATGCTTTTGGTGAATTTCGTAAGTGAATCCGACAAGATCTCTCATGTCCAGCTTAGCGGGTCGGCAAGGTTTGTCTTCAGCGGTGAGTGCGATATTGACCAACTGACGCATGGCTGACGGTCAAAAAATCTCTCGAAAGAGCTTTCTTTCGCGGGCAATAAGTGCCTGGACTGCCATAACTTCTCTCCCCGCTCTCTATGCGATCGTTGAGTACATTATCCCCCCGAAAATCCTCGATCGAGCCTTTGAAAGACTCCGTGTCGCGGCGTTCGGCGAGATTTCCCTCGGCGATGCCAAGATTGTCAGGGTCAGCAAGAAGGCTATCGCCGTCGTGAAGGGGAGTGATGGGACGGTGAGGGCGTTTTCGGCGATCTGTACCCATCTTGGCTGTGTTGTGCAGTACCAGAGCGAGAAGAAGATATTTCATTGTAACTGTCACGGCAGCGAGTTTGACCTGGCCGGCAAGAATATAGCGGGGCCTGCACCCAAACCGCTTCAGCCCTATCGTGTTGAACTGAAGAACGACGATATCATTGTCAGCCAATAACCAGTCGGAGGAAGCTGGCTCAGGGGGTGGAAATCTCGTAAGGTGGTTCGCGGAACGGCTTCATCTCAATGAACTTCTGGATTTCCTCTCACGCAAAGAAGTGCCCCGTCACAGGCACTCCTTCTGGTACGTGTTCGGAGGACTGGCCCTCTTTTTCCTCGGCGTTCAGATTCTGACCGGAGTCCTGCTCGCCCTCTACTACAGCCCCACCCCTGAAACTGCCAACGAGAGCGTCTCTTTCATCATTCACAAAGTTCCCTTCGGCTGGCTCATAAGATCGATTCATAGCTGGTCGGCGAATCTGATGGTCGCGACTGTTTTCGTGCACTTTTTCAGCACGTTCTTCATGAAAGCGTACCGGCGACCGAGGGAGATGATGTGGATGAGCGGCGTCGTGCTCCTGATGCTCGTCCTGGGATTTGCCTTCACGGGATATCTGCTCCCGTGGGACACCACGGCTTATTTCGCAACACAGATCGGAACGGAAATCCCCCGGTCCATCCCGGTTCTCGGTGAGATTGTAGTAAAAATCCTCCGCGGAGGCAGCTTTATAGCCGAGGAAAGCCTCAAAAGACTCTTCGCGATTCATGCGATCATCCTCCCTGTTATATCTCTGGTCGTGGTTCTCTTCCATCTCATTCTGAGCCAGATTCACGGCTCGAGCATACCGATTGGCGTTGAACTGAAGAAACGGTCATTACCTTTTTACCCTAATTATATGCTGCGGGACGCATTTACCTGGGTCCTAGGCCTGATGGTACTTCTCAGCCTCTGCTTCATCTTCCCGGTTCAGATTGGGCCGAAGGTAGATCCTCTCGCGTCTGCTCCCGTCGGGATTAAGCCCGAGTGGTATTTTCTCACGTTATACCAGACCCTGCGGATGCTTCCGGGGCAGATTCTGGGGATCGACACCGACCTTCTGGTGAACGTTGGGTTGATGTTACTCGGCCTGTTCCTTGTGGCGGTGCCGTTACTCGACAGGAAAGCCTTGAGGGGGGAGGCTGGGAAGGCTTTTACCGTCCTGGGGGTTGCAGGATTGTGCTACATGGTTGTGACGATAGGGCTGGCTTATCTGACGTAGAAAGGAGAGCTTGTGGACATTGTCGGAATCCCGTAACCGGGGGTGCGCCTGTCGATAATGGTAGGCGTGATATTCGTGATTGCTGTGCTTGCCGTGGTGATGATTTTTAAGATAGGGGAGGAAGACTAGAAGCGGGGAATCGTGTGTGTGCTGTTAGTTTACATAACATTTTTTTTTGGCAATTTTCCT
>JACXTT010011818.1_pt1 | contig 11641 bp, 10 predicted proteins | sample 9270951 | NCBI WGS metagenome assembly JACXTT01 (sample SAMN15532306, study PRJNA645909) | rock metagenome | isolation source: weathered quartz diorite | place: Puerto Rico | collected 2017-06-21 | reverse complement strand
GGTGTGAGCCAAGTGCAGCCCAGCCCATCGGGATGCGGCGAAGGCAGTGACAACCGGAGTGACGCCCCGGTGAAGGGCCGAATCACGCGGGACACGGGACCATACGTACGCCACATCAACAAGAAGATCATCGCTAAGCTGTGTGCGGGAAAACCGCATGCACAGTTTGAAAGGGGGTTGATGGAAACGGGCCGGCGGTAACGCTGGTACCGCGCCATAATCTACCAATGAGGAATATTACGTTGAGTGTGGATGAGAGCGTACTGGCCGCCGTCCGCCGGCTCGCCGCCGAGCGCAACTCCTCGGTCAACGCCCTAGTTCGAGAGTTTCTGACAAATCTCGCATCCCAACAGGATCAGGCAAAGCGCGCGCGGGCGCGAATCAGGCAATTGAGTGCGCAATCTCAAGGGCAGCTCGGCCGGAAAACGTGGTCGCGCGAGGATTTGCATGAACGCTAAGGTCTTCTTCGATAGCAACGTTCTTGTATACGCGGCGGCAGGAAGCGACAAGGACGAGCCAAAGCGGAAGCGCGCACTGGAGTTGATCGAATCGGAGAACTTTGGGACCTCGGCCCAGGTCCTCCAGGAGTTCTTTGTCACGGTGGTGAGGAAGGCTGCGCGCCCACTCTCCCCGGCACAGGCCTTGGAGTGGATCGAACAGTGGATCGCGTTTCCGTGTCAGGGCATCGACCATTATCTGGTGCGCATCGCGATCGAGCGATCGGTGCGATACAAAATGTCCTATTGGGACGCAGCAATTCTCGTAGCAGCCGAAGCACTGGGGGCGGACACTGTTTTCTCCGAAGATCTGAACGACGGCCAGCAGTATGGAAAGGTGCGAGTTGTGAATCCCTTCGTCTGACGGCTTGCTGGTTTGTTGCCCGCCTCCCTCGAAGTATTGGGCGCTGCACAAGGAATTTGTAGGCGGCGATTTCATCTATCCGACGAAACACTGCGCTATCATGCGACATATGCCAGGTGGGATGCGAATTTTACGATCCGGACGCACCGGCTGGTTCCCAGCCGAAGAGCGCATACTCCTGGTCCGTTGGCACCCGCCGTACCAGTTCAGCATGGTCGAGGTCAGGGACCAGCCTTCGAAGGCCTGCACTGAAGAAGACCGCGACTCCGACGACGAAGTCCGCTCGCTGTTCCCGGATTTCGACTGGCGCTGACTCGGTGGTTCCACTCATGGACACCGGCGGCACGCGGAGAGACAATTGCCTTAAGATGCGCTACCCGATTCTGATCGCCTCACTCGGTTTCTGATCGCTTCACTCGGTGCGTCGCTGCTCGCCCAGGGCCCTCCGCTCCAAAGCCCTCCGAACTGTACGGGAATCGGCCTCGACGTGGATGCTCGATGCGCCTGCTACAAGGACCCGAACAGCAAACTTTGCGAAATGGTGAAGGCCGGATTCTACGAACCCAGGAACTGGAGCAAAACCAAGCCGATCAATCTTGGCGTGGGCGGCGTAATCTATCAACCCGGCGCTCCACCCGCAAACCGGACTGCGCCGCAGCCAGTGCAGCCGGTGCAACCGCAACAAGCCCGCGTGGTTCCATTGGCGCACAGCGATTACTTGCGCTTCCTCCATCCCAACGCCAGCCTCGCGGCGGGCTTCAATTCCCAGCGGGCCCTACGGTCGCCGGAATTGATGGAAGCGCTGTTCGGCCGGGCCGAAGGGGAAGATGCTCGCAACAAAGCCATCCGGGCGGTGAGGGAAATTGATCGCGTCTGGGTGTCGTTTGCCGCGCCCGCTGACCTGGTGGTCCTTGCGACTGGGAAGTTTGAACAGGGGGCGGCTGCGGGGATGTTCTGCGCTAGAGGAATCCGGCCGGTCTTCCTGGGCGGAGCGGGCGCGATGATGATCGGATCGGAGCCATCGATTCAAGGCGCCCTGGCGCGGCTTGCGAAACCCGCCGTCAACGATGGTGGATGGGTCGCCCGGCGCGCTCGCGAGATGTCCCGGGGGACATGAGACCTGGATCGTGAATGAGCGGCCGGCCCCGGCTGGATCGAGCGCCGCGCTCCAGGCGGTCCGCCGGTTCGCGCTGGGTTTCCGGCAGGGCGCCGACGCCGGCATCGACGGCGAGGCGGTCGCCGACCCGGAGGCCGGCGCGGTTCAGGTGGCTGCATGGATCGACCGGATGAAGGCCGGCAGCGGCGGCGCGTTGGACGCGCTCACCGTCTCGCGAGGGGGATCCACCCTGCGTTTCGCCTTCAAAGGCGACGCCCTGTTGGGCGGCGAGGCGGGAAAGACGGCGATGAATTCCGATTTCGGCGTGGAGTTGTACTCCGTCCTCATCGGCGGCTTCCCCGGTCTTCCGAGTCGGACGGTCGCTGCGGACAAAGTTCTCGCCGTTAAGACCGGGATGAAGCGCGAGGAGCTCCTTACCCTCCTGGGTCAGCCCTTGTCGGTGTACGCGATTCAGGGTCTGGACCCGCCGCGCGAAACGTGGACCTACCAGGTTCCCTTCGGCAAGCAGCTCATGGTTCGATTGGACGGCGGAGTTGTATCGGTCCCGCCGAGATAATAACGGCTTGGTCTACTGCACGGGAATGGTAAATGCAGCTCCGGGGATCCAGGCTGCCGCTAGCTGCAGCGCAGCGGTCGCGCCGCTGGTTTTCGGCATGCGGAAATCCAGTCTGTATAAGTTCTGTTCCCCCGGCCAGCCGATCTGATTGATAAGCTCGACGGGCTGCCCACCGGCTGTCATCTCGACCGGAGAATTCACAATCTGCAGAGGATTCGCCGGGAACGGCGCGCCCGGGTCTACGCCCGGACGCGTGGGCCCCAAGCCGCGGACCGAAGCAATCAGGACCTCGTCGGCCCGCGCGGGTTTGGCGGCGGTGACCAAAGTGAAATCCGCGTGCCAGACGTTGACGATTTCCGGAGTTGCCATTGGGATGAGATGCAGCACGAATCTCTGCGACCCACCCCCGTTGGCGCGGCGTCTGGAGGGATCTTCGGTAGCGGATACAGCCGGGGAGTCGAAGGGGAGCCGCACGTATTCAATCTCGCCGCGAACTCCAAGGAACGCTCCAGTTCCACCGGTGATCGCAAAGTTTGACGCGGTTGCCGACAACGGCGCTCCAGGCGGAGGTGGTCCGAGTCCTGCTAGTCCGCTGGCCATGATACTGCCGACGCTTCTGCCGTCAGTCTGCAGAATCTCGAAAACCAGATCTACGATGGTGTTCCGTATAGTATCCGCGATTGCTTGTCCTGGGGCAGGCTCGGGCCTGAGAAAAATGCCGGTGGCGCGACCGACTTGTGTACCCTTGGCCGGCTTGCCGTTCACGGCCCTGATGTCCGACACGGCGATGAAGCTAATGAAGTTCTTAGGCGCCATGGCGGCTACTCTGTTCGGATCGGTCGCCAATCTGGAATAGTCGGTGACGTCGTTTACATAGAAGACCGTGTTTTCGCCGTCGACTTCCAATATCGTTCCGGATGGACTCTGTGCAAAGCCGGATGGCGTCGTTTGCCCAAACACAAGGGCTACCGCGAAGGTGATTCCGCTGGCCAACATCTTCCCAACGTCAAAGCGCATACACATCTCCTTTTCACGAAGCCGATTGCCGGGCTGGCGGCGTAAGGTAGAATTGAAACCGTCTTTTTCAGTTGGTGTATAGCCCGAACAGGCTTGCAACGTCTTTAGCGGAAGTTGAAGAAGTTCTGACGAAATCTTAGGCGTGTTTTGACGATGTCCAGGATCAATAGTCAGAAGCTCAACGGCCAGAGGCCCTTGTACGAGTTCGGCCCGTTCCGCGTCGATTCCGGGGAGCGCCTCCTTCTGCGAAACGGAGAAGTCGTCCCGCTACCCCCGAGAGTCTTCGACACTCTGCTTCTGCTGGTTCGAAACAGCGGCCGCGCCCTGGACAAGGACGAGCTCATGAAGGAGCTTTGGCCGGACACGTTTGTAGAAGAGGCGAACCTTGCCCAGCATATTTCGCTTCTGCGCAAGGCCCTGGGTGAGAGCCCCACGGAGCCGCAGTACATTGAGACGATCCCACGCCGCGGCTACCGGTTCCTGGCCGAGGTCAGCGAGAGCGTAGATGCCCGGACCCAACCGGACGCAAGTGCCGTGCCACCTGCTCGGCATAAGTCGCTCAGTGTCACAGCGACCCTCGCGCTGGTCTTTGCAGGCGGCTTTATTGTTGCTCTCCTGCTGGTGCGGGCCAAGCCCCTCCTGTACCCGCCGAAGCGCCACGCCATTTCGTCCGCCGATTATATTCAGATCACCAACTTTACCGATTCGGCGGTGCAGCCGGCGGTCTCTCCAGATGGAAAGATATTGGCATTCATCCGTGGGGAGCGCACGTTCATGACGCCGGGAGACGTTTACGCCAAGCTACTGCCCACTGGCGAGCCGGTCCCGCTCACGCACGACCCCAAACTCAAGCTCTCCCCAGCCTTCTCTTCCGATGGCATGCACATCGCGTATACGGCGATCGACACGAGTCGGACTGCATTTGATACCTGGATCGTGCCGGCGCTGGGTGGGGAGCCGCGGCTGATGTGGCCCATTGCCACCGGCCTGACCTGGATTCCCGGCCGTAACATTCTCTTTTCCGAGGTCTTGAGCGGCAGGCATATGGTTCTATCCACCGCCGCCGCCGACCGCTCCAGGAGCCGGCATATTTATACTCCACGGCACGAGCGCGGCATGGCGCACTTCTCCTACTTGGCGCCCAACGGCCAGTGGGTACTGCTGGTAGAGATGGACCATAACGGAGACTGGATGCCATGCCCGAGTGGTTCCATTTGATGGCAGTTCTGAAGGACGCCAGGTGGGACCGCCGGGGAGGTGCACGGCAGGGGGATGGTCGACGGACGGACGCATGATGTATTTCAGCGTGGCAGCGGGCGGTAACTTCCACATCTGGCGCCAGCGCTGGCCCTCGGGGGACCCGGAACAGCTCACTTTCGGGCCCACCGAAGAGGAAGGCATCGCAATCATGCCGGATGGCCGCTCTCTGATCACCTCGGTCGACATGCAGCAGAGCGCGATCTGGATCCACGATGCGAGAGGGGATCGAGAGATTTCCTCCGAAGGGCATGCCTCCTCTCCACGGTTTTCGTCCGACGGCAAGACACTCTATTGGCTGCAGCAGGAATCGTCTGGCGCCAATGCTGAACTCTGGGCCGTGAACCTCGACTCCGGGAAGAGCCAGCCCGCGTTTCCGGGGGTCGCGATGGACTCGTTCGATGTATCCGCGGATGGAAAGCACGTCGTGTTCGCCGCAAGCCAGCAGCCCGGAGAATCGCGGATCTGGATTGCCCCTCTGAACCGCCTCACCCTACCGAGACAAGTCACCTCATCCCGCACGGACTCGCCGTTCTTTGGCTCGCAGGGTGAGGTGATTTTCCGCTCTGCCGAAGAGAAGGCGAGCTTCCTCGAAAGAATCGAGCTCACCGGAGAACGACGTACTCGCATCATCCCTGGCACGATCATCTTCCTTTACGACGTTTCACCCGACGGCCGTTGGGCTGTTGTCCGGACTCAGATTACCGGTGAGAATGCAACCATCGCCGCTGTCGCCGTCCCACTCCAAGGCGGTCCACTGGTGCGAATCTGCTCCGGCTCGGGGCGGGTTCGATGGTCGCGCGACGGGAGATTTCTCTACATTAGCGAGGTATCCGGCAAGCAGACGAACAGGACACTGGTCCTGCCCATACCACTTGGCGGGCAACTTCCCAAATTCCCTCCTGGCGGTATCCGCTCGTTTGAGGATGGCGTTACGTTGTATGGAGCCCGCTTGATTGAGCAATCCAGCATGGAGCCCGGCCCCGAACCTTCCACGTACGCCTACACCAAGACAACGGTGCATAGATAGGAACCTGTTCAGGATTCCGCTACCCTGACCGCGCGCGAGAGCAGCTACTCCGCGAAGTAGACCTGAATATCCTGCACCGATACCAGGCCTTCCTCAACCATCGGCAGGATCAGCGGAACCACCGCCATGATCTTGGTTTCGTCGTCGATGCAGATGACGGCGACCGGCTTCTCATCGGCCATGCCGAACAAGCCTTTCCGGTGGATCTGGCGGTGCCGGCCGAAGCCCATGATGCCGGAAAACACCGTGGCGCCACCCAAGCCGTTGCGCTCCAGCAACTGGACGATCGCCTCATATAGCGGGCCTTCCCGCCAAGAGTCGGTGAGGTCCATGAGAACCAACAGCATTTTCTGCGACTTTACCGTCATGAGGGTTCCTTTTTCTTCCTTTGCATCAGGCAATACAGGCTCGGGAGAGCGAGCAGGGTGAGGAACAACGTCGAGACCAGTCCGCCCACGACGACGGTGGCGAGGGGGCGCTGGACGTCGGATCCGATGCCGGTGGCGCGGGCAGCGGGCACCATGCCGAGCAGCGCCACCAGAATCATCATGAGAACCGGGCGGACTTGAGCGGCTGCGCCTTGAATGATCGCCTCGTTCAATGGTAGGTCGCCCCTGCTTTTGCGGAGCCGGTTGATCTCGGCGACCACAAGCACGCCGCTCATCACGGCGACCCCGAACAGAGAGATGAAGCCGACCGCGGCCGACACACTCAGATTGATGCCCCGAAACCACAGAAAGAGTACGCCGCCGACGAGCGAAAACGGGACATTCATGAGCACCAGGCCGGCGTAGGACGGAGAGCCGAAGGCGAAAAAGAGGAGGGCGAAGATCAGCGCCACAGTGATGGGAAGCACCAGCGTGAGGCGTTTGCGGGCGCGGTCCAGGTTTTCGAACTGGCCGCCCCAGTCGACGCGGTAGCCGCCGGGAAGCGTCACTTCGCGTTCGAAGCGCCGTTGCGCCTCCCGCACGAAGCCGCCCTGGTCGCGGCCGCGGATGTTGGTGCGGACAGTCATCTGGCGCTCATTCTCGCGCCGCGCGATGATGCTGGCGCCGCTGACCACGCTGATTTCAGCGAGCTGCGACAGCGGGATGCGGCTGCCGTCGGCGGCGTGAACCAGGATGCTGCCGAGCGCGGCGATGTCTGTGCGAGCCTCCGGGCTGTAGCGGGCGGTGATGGCGAAGCGGCGCTCGCCTTCGTAGAGCGTGCTGATGGCGCGTCCGCCCACCGCCAGCTCGATCAACTGCTGGATGTCCTCGACGTTGATGCCGTAGCGGGCCACGCGGGCGCGGTTAACCAGGATGCGCAACTGGCTCTGGTCGGGCTCCTGCTCCACCGCGGTGTCGGCCGCTCCGGGGACCTGGCGAATCACGTCCAGCGTCTTATCGGAAAGCGTGCGTAGCTGCTCCAGATCGGGGCCCACCAGAATCACGGCGAGGTCGGCCGAGGAGCCGGTGACCGATTCGGTGACGGTGTCGATGATCGGCTGCGTGAAGTTGAGCTGCGCGCCGGGAATGTTGGCGCGCAGGCGCTGGTTCAGCTCTTCCACCAGCAGCGGCTTCGTCTTCGTGCCCCAGGTGTCGTACGGCTGCAAGGTGATGAGTAGCTCGTTGCGGTTGGGCCAGAAGGGGTCGGGGCCGGAGTCGTTGCGGCCGGTCTGGGCGGCTACCGCCTTCACTTCCTTCGATTGCGCGATCAGGCCGCTCATGTCGCTGGCGATGGTTGCCGATTTATCGAGCGAGGTGCCGGGGGGCAGGTTGGCGCGCACCCAGATGACGCCCTCGTCGAGCTGGGGAAGAAACTCCGAGCCAAGGCTGAGCGAGAGACCAAACGCGGCGGCGACAATCAGCATGGCCGCTGTAACTACCAGGGCGGAACGCGGCAGCGTGAAGCGGAGGATGCCCTCATAGCGGCGGTAAACCCAGGCCAGCACGGGATTCTGCCAGCTCGACACGCCATTCCGGAAGAAGTAAGTGGCCAACACGGGGATGACGGTGAGGGTCAGCAGCAGCGACCCCAGCAGGGCGGCGCAGACCGTGAAGGCCATCGGGGTGAACAGCCGGCGCTCCACGCGTTCCAGGGTGAACAAAGGAATGTAGGCCGAGATCAGAATGAGAAGCGAGAAGAAGATGGGCCGCTCCACTTCGAGCGCGGCGCCGCGCACGCCGTCGAGAAGCGTGTCCTTTTTCTTCGGATGCGCCAGCCGGTGGACGATGTGCTCCACCATCACCAGCGTTCCGTCGACGATGATGCCGAAGTCGAGCGCACCCAGGCTGAGCAGGTTGGCCGGAATACCGACCGCCTGCATGCAAATGAACGCGAACAGCAGCGCCAGCGGAATGGTGATCGCCGTGAGAACCGCCGCGCGGACGCTGCCCAGGAAGAAGAACAGAACGCCGACGACGATGACCAGGCCTTCCAGCAGCGTGCGCGAGACGGTGCGGAGCGTGTTGGAGACCAGGTCCCGCCGGTCGTAGATGGGACGGATGCGGACGCCTTTCGGTAGCCGCATTTCGTTGAGGCGGTCGATCTCCTGACTCACCCCGTCCAGCACTTCGCTGGGGTTCTCGCCCCGGCGCATGAGGATGATGCCTTCGATGCCGCCCGGCTTTCCGTTCAGCCCGAAGATTCCGGTGGGGGGAGCCGCTCCGATCTGAACCCGGCCCACGTCGCGGACGAAGAGCGGGACGCCGCTGGCGGCGGAGAGGACGATGCCTTCGATGTCCTCGGCCGAACGGATGAGGCCGACGCCGCGGACCACCATGGATTGCTGGCGGTTATCGACCATTGCGCCGCCGGCGTTTTTGTTATTGGCGCTGACGGCGGCGGCGATGCGGTTGATGGTGAGGTTGTACTTTTCCAGCTTCAGCGGGTCGATCTCGATCTGGTACTGCTTGATCAGGCCGCCGAAGGGGACCACGTCGGCGACGCCGGAGACCTGCAGCAGCCGGGGCGCGATGACCCAGTCCTGCAGCTCGCGAAGCTGCATATCGTCGAAGCCGGCGGGGGCTTCGAGATAGTAGCGGTAGAGCTCGCCGATCGGTGTGGAGAGCGGGCCAAGGCCGGTCTGCGCGCCGTCCGGGAGATCGGCGTCGCGGAGTCTTTCCAGCACCACCTGGCGCGCGAAGTAATCGTTGGTGCCGTAGGAGAATGTGATCTCGACGACGGAGAGCCCGTAAATGGTGCGGGACCGGCGGGCGATGACGTTGGGAACGCTGTTGAGGGCGCGCTCGATGGGTACGGTGACCTGCTGCTCCATCACTTCGGCGGCTTGGCCTGGAAAAACGGTGATGACGGTCACTTGCGTGTCGGAGATGTCGGGATACGCTTCGATCTGAAGCTGGCGGAAGGAGTAGATGCCGAAGCCGATCAGCGCAATGCCGATGACGACGGTGATGAATCGCTGGCGAAGGGCGGCTCTGAGGAGTTGGACAATCATGCGAGCGCCGGCCGGTCAGCGGCTGCCTCGCAGCAGCATGGCTCCGTCCACGACGACGCGGTCGCCGGCGCTCAGCCCGCTGATCACGGCGATGCGTCCTTCATGCTGGCGGCCGAAGGTCACTGTGACGGGCTCGAAGACGCCGCGGCTGCGCTCGCGGAAGGCGAGGCTACGCTTGTCGCTCTGGACGATGGCGCCGGCCGGGACGACGGGCACGGTGCGGAAATTCTCCTCGTGCCGTATTTCGCCGAACATCTCGGGGCGGAATCGGCCGGCGGGATTGGGCATCACGGCGCGCACCTTGATGGTGCGGGTGGCGGCGTCCACGGTGTCGGCGATGCGTGCGACGCGTCCGGGAAATTCCTCCTGAGGGTAGGCGCCAACCCGGATCGAGACCGCCTCGCCGACGGTGAACAGACGGATCACGCTTTCCGGCACGTCGGCGGCCATGTAGACGGAGCTGAGATCGGCGATGGTCATGAGAGGGGCGTTGGTATCGGTGCGATACTCCCCGGCGGCAACCGCGATGTCGAGCACCTTGCCGGGCAGCGGCGCACGAACGAGAATCTCCTGGGTGGAGTCGCCGGGCTTGAGGTTGAAGATCTGGAGGCGGCGGAGCGCTTCGTCGCCGGTGGCCTGGGCCTGCTCGACATCGGATTTGGCTTGGGCGAGCATGGCCTGCGCGTTGAGGACTTCCTTTTGCGCGACGGCGCGGCCGGCATAGAGATCCTGGACGCGGGCAAGGTCGGACTCGGCCTTCAGCAGCGCGGCGCGGGTCTGGCCCTGTCGCGCCTGGGCCTGGCGATAGGACGAAGTCGCGGCGCTGACCTCCGGGCTTTCGACGGCGAGCAGCGGCTGTCCCTGCGCGACGGAATCGCCGACGCCGACCATCGCGCGGAGGACCCTTCCCGCCACGGGAAGCGTGACGCGAGAGATCCGGTTGGGATTGGCTTCGATCTTGCCGGGGGCGAAGACTTCTTCGAGAGCCACGCGCGCGACGACGACTTCTTCGACGCGGATCCGCTGGAGCTGCGGCGACTCCGGCGGAAAGTGGATTGCGCCCGAGTCGTCGGTGCGCGGCTGCACCGGCGGGGCATGTTTCAGAGGCGAATCCGGGGCGCGATGACAGGCTGCGAGTACGGCCATCGCCAGTACAGCGGTCCTCAATCTCACTTCGCGCCCCTCCCGGTGGCGGCGTCAATCGAGTAGAGACTGCGGGCGAACTCGGCGCGGGCTTCGTTGTAGGTCTGTATAGTGTCGTTGTAAGCCCGCTGAGCGTCCAGGAACTCGACCAGCGTGGCCTCTCCGCGGCGGTAGGAAAATTCCGTGATCTGGCGCACGTCGCGCGCCTTGGCGAGCATCGTATTTTCCACTCGCTCCAGGACAGCTCCGGCATTCGAGAACTGGAGGAAGGCCAGCTCCACTTCGCCCTCCACGGTGAGCTGAACCTGGCGCAGGCGGGCCTCGATTTGTCTCTGTTCCTGCATGGCGCGGGCGATCTCTCCCTGATTCTTGTTGAATACCGGCAAATTGGTGCTGAAGAATACGCCGAGCGAGTTGCCTGTTCCGGCCAGACCCTGCTGACGGCGGTATTCGGTTCCGACCGTGTAATCGACCTTCCCCTGAGCCACCTGCAGGCGCACTTCGGCCAGCGAGCGCGCCTGGTCGCGTTGCAGCGCCTTCAGATCCGGGCGGGCGGTCCTGGCTTCCTCAAACAAGTCTTCCAGCTTGACGGGCTTTGCGTCCTTTCGCAACTCGTCCTTCACGTCGATGAGCCGGGCCCCTCGGCCGCGGCCGCAGAGCACGGAGAGCCGGCTGCGGGCTGCGTCCAGACGGAGTTGGGACTGGCGTACAGCGTTCTCGAACTGAAGCTCGGCGAGCTGGACGCGCAGCAGCTCGACTTCGGCCAGGTCGCCCGCTTTGAGCCGCAGCTCGTTGATCTTGACGATCTCGCGGAGAGCTTGCAGGTTCTCGCCGGCAAGGGCGAGGTTGGCCTTGGCGAGGAGCACCTCGACGGCGGCGGACTGCACATCGAGGGTGAGGCTGCGCACGGCGTTGAGGAAGTTGAACTCTACCGCGCTTTTCGCCGCGCCCGCGGTTTCGATGCGGCGGGCGCGTTTGCCACCGCGTTCAAAGATGAAGTCGGTGCGCAAGCTGTACTCGGCGGGTCCGGCGGTGTTCGTGGAGTTGTAGCCGGTGCCGAGCAGGTCGAGGTGATCGCCGCCCAAACTGAGCACGGGATTCGGGCGCAGCCTGGCCGTGATGATGCGGGCGTCGGCGATGGCGAGGTTGTAGCCCTCGGAGGGCAGGCCGAGATTTCTGTCGATGTGTTGCTGCACGGCTTGCTGAAGCGTGTTCTGGTCC
>JACXTT010011817.1_pt1 | contig 11642 bp, 5 predicted proteins | sample 9270951 | NCBI WGS metagenome assembly JACXTT01 (sample SAMN15532306, study PRJNA645909) | rock metagenome | isolation source: weathered quartz diorite | place: Puerto Rico | collected 2017-06-21 | reverse complement strand
GCGGCCGCTGCGGTCAAACGAAGCTGCAGCTCATCTTGCGCAACCCGTTGAATTGCGGCCTGTGATTGCGCCAGGGATGGCAGAATCAGGCAGAAAGCAGTGGCGCAGGCACGCAGCGCCACGCAGATACAATGCAAGTGGCCAGACATTGCCGGATGAGACGTCGTAGAATGCATGCCGGGTTTGCTCGCGGAAGGGCTAGTTAACAATAATACCCCCCTCCCCCCGTTTTTGCGTAAGTGCGGATTCTAAAGGAGATAAAGGCCTTTGTTTTGAAACACTTGTGTAAGTGCAGATTCTAAAGAACTTAGACGGAGCGCGAGTTAACAGCTGAGAGAGCGTGCAATCGGCGATGGTAAACACAAAAAAGTTTAGCACAGGATTCCTATAAAGTTAGAATTTATTATTAAGTTATTCGAACAGGAACGCAAGACAAGGAAAATCAGACGGTTACAAAGAAAGCGGCGGGGCCTAGTGAAAGGCCCCGCCGGAAAATGCCAAACGGCTGAAAACGTCTGTTAGAAAGTGAGTTTCAAGCCGTACTGGATTTCGCGAGCCGGCTTGGTAGCTTGCGCCCGTCCGAATAAGGGGGCAGAGCCGTTCCCGGCACCGTAAGCAGTGACAACGTTATTGGTCGGGCTGCAGGGCTCATACTGCTGCTTGGTACCTGTCCCTACCGCGACGGTCGTTGCGGCGCCACAGTATACGCCAGAGCCGTTGTTCCAGTAGGACACGCCCTGGATCGAGCCAGCGTCGAAGTTGGCATGGTTGAAGACGTTGAAGAAGTCCATGCTGAAGCGCAAGCGGAACCTCTCCTTGATCTGCCAGTTCTTGTACAGACCGAAGTCCGCGTTGACGTAGTGCGGACCCTGGCAAGAACCGCGGGGAGCATTACCAACGGTTCCGAGTTGATAACCAATGAGCGTGAACGCGGCTGGGTTGTAGATCTGGAGTCCGGAAACGCCCGAATTGCAGGACGTGCCCGAGGCTCGATTCGGGCGCTGCGTGTTTGTAAAGCCCGTGCCCGTGAGGGAGTTCAATCCACACGGGAAACTCTTCCCATTGAACGAGCATTGCAGCGGCGTGGCATTGGGATCAATCTGGGCCGTAGCGGTGTTGCCGGCCGGGTTGATTCCCTGCTGATAGATCGTGATGGAATTGCCGTTTTCGGCGGTAACGATACTGTTGAACTCCCAACCACCAAGCGACTCCCGCAGAGCCGGATGGTGATTCTGGAGCTTCGGCAGATAGAACACTTCGTTCATGACGAAGATATTCGGACGATTAATCGTGGCGTTGCCTCGATCAGCCGCAAGATTGCCCACATCGGTGAAGCTGCCTTGGCTGGCGCCGCCGTTGGCGGCATCTTCTTCGATGTCTGCGATGGTGTGCGACCAGGTATACGCAGCCTGGAAGGTAGAGAAACTGCCGATCTTCGAACGGAAGAGCACCTGGAGTGCGTGATAAGTAGAGTGTCCGTCACGAGAGAAGTAGTTGATGGTGCCGAAATTAGAAGCAGGCCGGAAGAAATTGAGCGCCGGAGTTGTATAGGAACAAGAGGCGGGATTGCTACCGTTGGCGGCAGTAAACGCGCCGCCGCCGGGGCAGCTGGTCCCCACAGGACCTGCAGGACCGGAAGTGAAGCTTGCGCTCCCGCCGCTGGAGAGGAATGAAGTCAAGCCAAAGGCGCTGTTCGGCACCTGGTTGACATCGTAAGTACTAGTCTGGTGGATGCCGACGTTTCCGACATAGCCAACCTGCAGCGCGGTGTTTCGGGCGAGTTGCTGTTCGACGGAAACGTTCCACTGCCACGTGTTTGGTGTAATGCCACGGGGCGACCGGCCACCACTGGGCGAAGTGGAAGCATTGGCCAGAGGAATTGCAGTGTCTAGCGGGCGGTTGATGTTGCCAGCCGTGATGGAGAATGGCGCGGTGTTCGAGAGGCCAACCTGTGGGCTGACGCGCTCGCGCTGGAAGAACTGACCACCGCCGACGCGGAGAGCGGTTTTGCCCGTGCCAAAAACGTCCCAAGCGACGCCGAGACGCGGGGCAATGTTGTGGTTGTTATTTTCCACGAGAGCGCGGTTCACACCGGGCGTACCAGCGCTAAGCGGCAGGCCCAGTGAGGAAGCAGCCGCGGTGCAGAAGTTGGTGCCGGGAACAAGAACAACGCCGTTGCAGGCATCGCCTGCCGGACGGCTTGGGTCGTATTTGGTGATATCGAATGACGCCATCTGGTTGGTAGCGTCGTACGGTTCGCGGAGGAGAGACCAACGGAAGCCGTAGCTCAAAGTGACGCGGCGGCTAATCTTCCAGGTGTCGCCGGCATAAAACTCGATGTCGTGCCAGCGGCCTTGATCCACGGGATTGACGTTGGTTTCCGTAATACTCCGAAATTCCTGGGGGCAACCCACAGTGTAACCAGCACCGCTGTTGGCAGTGTTCGAGCAGGCCGGATCGCTAAAGGATAGTGGCGTCCCAGTGCCCGGAAGCAGCACGTTGGCCAATGCATTGTGGGTGGAGATGGTCTGGCCCCAACCATCATTGCCGAAGGCAAAGTTGGGGCGATCCGAACCTCCGTACTGGTTTTCTTCCTTGATGTTGTGGCTGACCAGTGCACCAAATTTCCAAACATGGTTGCCCTGGATTTTCGTAATGTTGTCCTGGAAGGTATAGAGATCCATGTGGTTGCCGTAGCCTACGATGGCCCAGATGGAGGCGAAGTTGCCGTAGTTCTGCAGGCCGCCCCACACCGTGGGGAGACCGCCAGCGGTCTTTCCCGCAGCTGGCCAAACCGGAGGCATCGCGCTGTCAAACTGAGAGCCAAGCGTCGAGTTGGTGCCGCCCGGGGCAACGATAATGGCGTTGTGGGAGTAGCCGAACTCGAAGTCGTTGATCAAGCTGCTAGTGAGCTGCGAGCTCAACTTGCCCATAATGCTCTTCGATGGCTGATCCCAGCTGCCCTGGTAGGTTGCGAAAGCATCGTCGCCCCAGCCAAAGGCGTTATTGGGGGCGGGATATTTCCAGGAATCCTGCGTATAACGGAAACTGGCGCGATGCTTCCTCGTGAGGTCGTAATCGATTCGGACATTTTCTTCACGCCACGGAACGCGGCCACTCTGGTTTTCCGCAAAGTTGATATTGGAGGCTCCCGCTGTCGTGTAGTTCGGAGCACTTCGATTCGGGAGAGGATAGTAGGCAGCCAAGAGCTGGCCGACCGCGTCCGGATTAGCGATGGCGTACTGATTTCCGGCGGCTTGGAAACCAGCCGGAATGGTGGACGTGGCGGACCAGTTCGGATTCGCAGCCGTTCCATTGTTGGTGAAGTTCGCCGGCGGAGGAGCATTACAAGTCGTATGGTCCGCCGCGGCGCCCCCCGCATTCAAGGAAGCAATGGCAGTGGCGACGTCGGCACTGAAATCACCGGCGCGCTCCGCGGCCGTCGGTACGCATGTGGTGACGAGATTCCCGCGAATATCGCGATTCCACTCTTCATTCCACCAGAAGAAGAGCTTGTCCTTCTTGATCGGACCAGCAACGTAATAGCCCCAGTCGTTGCGGCGAAGAGGCGATTTCTGGACACCGTTCAAGTTGTTGAAGAAGCCCGAAGCGTTCAGTTTGTCATTTCGGCCTTCGTAGAAGAGACCGCCGTGGAAAGCGTTTTCACCGGAGCGAGTGGTTATGCTGATGATCGCGCCCGATGCCTGGCCGTATTCCGGGCCATAGGAGTTGGTGAGCATCTTAAATTCGGCGATCGAGTCAACAGAAGGGAAAATCAAAATCGTGCGGTTCGAGCCGACGTCGTTGTTATTAACGCCGTCAACGAGGAACAAGTTGTTGGTGCTGGGATTTCCGTTGACGGAAAAGTCCGAGCCACCCTGCAAGCCCTTATCCTTCGAGTCAAACTGGTTGTTGGCGGAAACGCCCGGCTGAAGCTGCGTGAGGGCCATGAAGTTGCGGCCGTTCAGGGGCAACTCGCGAACCTGCGTGCCTTCAATAACCGCGCCGACGTCGGCGGAAGTGGTCTGCACCTGAATGTCGTTCGCTTCGACAGTAACCGTGTCGGAGGAAGCGCCGAGTTCAAGACGGGCGTTCACTTCGGTCGGAGTCGAAACGTGAACTTCCACGCTCTTGACCACGAATTCTTTGAAGTTGCCCGCTTTGATTTTTACTTCGTAAGTGCCGACGTTGACGATCGGGAACGAATAAAGTCCCGTGTCTGTCGTTTTGGTTTCGAGAGTTGCGTTAGTGCCGATGTCGCGAAGGGTCACCATGGCCCCCGCAACGGCGGCGCCGGAAGGATCCGTAACGGTACCGCGCACTGACCCCGCGTAACTTTGCGCGTGGGCAGCGAGCGGCGAGAGCAGAAGCAGGAATGCGAGGAACATTCCCGCAACGGCGCTCAACGTAAAACTGGCCGCGTTTGCTTTGCTAGATTTACTTTTCATTCTAAGAACACCTCAAGGAAGTATTTTCACCCGGCGCCACAGAGCGACTTCCGCGTGAACCACCTGGACACGCAGAGCCGAACGGCGGCGCCACCCCATATCCAAATGCCTTTTCCGAAAGAGAACGACCGACCCCAAAAACCACGAATAGTGGTTTTCTACTAGAGACGCTATATATCACTGCAACGCTACCGCTTGTCAAGCAGAAATATTGATATTCTTGTGAAAAATAATGTTATTCTACGCCGGCTGTAACGTATGAAATTTGGGAGACCCCCCTGTGTTTGGGGTTAGTTGGGGAGGCATGGCACCGTTAACGTTTACGGGCTTGCGGACCCGCTTTTACCGGGGAGCCGTCTGAATATGATAAATAGGTGTATTCCATTGATTTAAGGGCAAGGCCGGCGCGGGAGCAGCCGAATCATGACACTGCATGGCAGAAAAGCATCGCAACGGGTCACGCTGAAGACGATTGCCGAGAAGCTGGGGCTGACGCCGGGAACGGTTTCGGCGGCGTTGAATAACTCCGCGGCGGCGCGGTCCATCCCCGAACACACCAAGCAGCGGATTCTGGACGCGGCGCGCGAGATGAACTACCGCCCAAACTTTTTTGCGCGGACGCTGCGGCTGAAGCGGACGTTTACGATCGGAGTCATTGCGGAGGAGATTGGCGACGACTACGGCTCGCAGGTAATCAGCGGGATCGAGCAGTATTTGCAACAGCATAACTATTTTTTCTTTACGGTGGCGCACCGACACGACCGAAAGCTGCTGGCGAGTTATTCGCACCTGCTGTTGTCGCGCGGAGTAGAGGGTTTCATCACTGTGGACACGTCGCTGACGGAGGCACCTACGATTCCGACGGCTGCGGTGGCGGGGCACCAGTCGGTGCCGGGTGTGACGAACATTATTCTGGATCACAAGAAGGCAGCGCGATTGGCGCTGGGACATTTGAAAGAGCTGGGCCATGAACGAATCGCGTTTCTGAAAGGGCAGCCGTTCAGTTCCGACTCGGCAACGCGGTGGGCGGCGATTTGCGAGGCGGCGCAAGAGTTTGGGATTCAAGTGCGGCCGGAGTTGACAGTGCAAATTGAAGGGACGGATTCAACTCCGAATCTTGGATACCCGGTGGGCAAAGAATTGTTAGCCAGGAAGCAGCCGTTTACGGCGCTTTTTGCGTACAACGACATTTCGGCAATCGGTTCGATTTGGGCGTTCAAGGAAGCGGGGCTGCGCATTCCCGAAGACGTCTCCGTGATTGGATTTGACGACATTCCGGGCGCAGCGTATGCCATTCCTGCCTTGTCCACGGTACGACAACCACTGATTCGAATGGGACAGATTGCGGCGCAGACGGTCGTGGACCAAATCGAAGGACACGGAGAATATGTGGCGGAAATAGCCATTGAGCCGGAGTTTATCCAGCGCGCTTCGTCTGCGGCAGCCCCTTTCAAACAAGTGCACGCCGCAAACTAACCGGAAATTAAACGGTGTACAGAGCTAAGGCCGCGAGCCGATGCCCATAGAAGGGACTTGGCTGGTCGAGGGCCCTTTGTAATTCTTCGCGGCGCTGGCTTCTTTGGCCTTCATCTGCTGGTAGATTTCGAGCTGTGATTTAGCTTTTTCGGAAACGCCAGCGCGCGTGTAGGCAAGGGCAAGCTGGTAGTGATTTTGCGCTTCGTCCGGAGCCAGCAACGTCGCTTGTTCAAGCGCCGGGATGGCCTTGGTCAAATCGCCCGCCTGCAAGCAGAGCGAACCAAGCGCGGCCTGCGCGTCGGCACTTTTGGGATTGCCCGCAACGCTTTTTGAGAGATTCTGAATGGCGGCGTTGATGTCGCCATCCATTTTTTGAATCATTCCCAGGTAGTAGAGCGCGGCGGAGTCATTCGGATTCTGTTTGAGCACAGCGTTCGCGCGGGATCGCGCAGCGGGTAAGTTGTGTTCGTCGTTTAGCGCGATGTCGGTGAGGACGAGATTCATTTCGCGATCGTCGGGATGCGCGGTCAGCACTTCGGCGGCGTAACGCTTTGCGTCCTCCCATTTTTTCATTCCGAAAAGGGCCAGGGACAAAACGTAAGTCGCGCGCATATCGTTGGGAGCAATCTCATGCAGCTTTTGCGAGTTCTTGAGCGCGGCTTCGCTTTGGTCCGAACGCAATTGCGCAGTGACAAGGCCGTACAAGATTTCGGGGCGACCAGGCGCAAGGCTGTCCGCGCGCGAAAAAGCCTCGGCGGCTGCGGCCCAATTTAGTTGCAGGGTCGCTACCTGCCCAGCTGCGACCAGGGCCTCAACAGAGTCCGGTTTACGTTCAAGGATGCCTTCGAGCGTCGTTTGCGCCTCGTCGAGCCGTCCTAACCCAGCCTGAGTCTGCGCAAGGTCCACCAGAAAACGGTCGGTTGCCGGCTGCTTGGATTTGGCAAGGCTCAGCAACTGTTCCGAGCTTTTGAAATCGCGGTGCGCCAGAAAAAATTCGGAGAGTTCAGGCACAAGATCCGGCTGCTTTTCCGCGATTTGCAGCATAGCTTGGATTTCGACGGCAGCTTTGTCCGGCTGTTGCAGGCCAAAATAGTCCGCGGCAAGAGTCGGCAAAAGCTCCGCGGTTCGCTTTTCCGCGGGAATGTTTTCAGCAGCAGCGAGCGATTTTGCAAACTCTCCAGCGCCGAGATAGAGCTTGGCCAGTGCGAGATTGGCGCGGGGATCGTACGGAGAAAGTTTCGCTGCGGCGTGATACTCAGCCAGCGCGCCGTCAAATTTTCCTTCGGCGGCGTACGTGTCGCCGAGGCCGATATGTGCATCGAGCGATGTGGGCGCGTCCGCGATAGCTTTTTGCAAAGCCTTTTCCGCAAGCTCAGTTTTTCCCTGCCGTAGGTAGACTGTCCCGAGAAGAGTGTTCGCCTTGGCAGAGCGCGGATGGGACTGCAAGTAACTCCGCAATAGCCGCTCGGCCTCCGAAAGTTTTCCCTTTTGCATCAAGCCTGAAACGGCGGTGAGTTCCGTGCTCTGCGCGTGTGCGACGGAAGGACCAGAGAAAACCGCGAGTGCAAGCAACGCATGCAAAACGAGCTGGCAAATGCGGCAATTCGGCAAGAAAGACCTCCGACGGAAAGTTTAGCCCACGCGCCGAAAACAGACTAGAAGCTCTTCGCGCTTTGCCGGCAGACAACTTTCCCCTAAACTTTCGAAGTTCCGAAAATTCTGACATGCGCTTCGTCTCAACATTAGTTTTGTTTGCACTCGCTGTGGCAGGAGTCTGCGCACAGAACACTGGGATTCATTTCCGCGAAATCGGGAAGGAAGCAGGCGTCACGAAAGCGCCGTTCAGCTCGAAAGATCAGCACTACGTAGTCGAGACGATTTCCGGCGGCGTCGCGCTTTTCGATTGCGACAATCGGGGCAAACTGGACATTTTGGTTGTGAACGATTCCACGATTGAACAGGCACGCAACGGCGGCGTGCCCATGGTGACTCTCTACCGGCAGGGCGACAATCTGAAATTCACGGACATTACGCAGGAAGCGGGACTGACGCGCAAAGGGTGGGGCATGGGACTGGCCGTCGCGGACTACGACAACGACGGCCTGCCTGATATCTACGTCACCGGCTACAACGGCAACGTGCTCTATCACAATTTAGGCAATTGCAAATTCGAGGATGTAACGGAAAAAGCGGGCGTGCGTGGTGGAGGCTTCAGTGCTGGAGCGGCGTGGGCGGACTACGACCGTGACGGCAACCTCGATTTATTCGTATCGCGGTATGTCCACACGGACATCAACCATTTGCCCACCGCGGAAAATCCTTCGAAGAATTTCTTTCACAAGGGCTTGCCCGTGGAAAATCCGTGGGCGATGGATGGCGAGAGCGATCTTCTGTTCCACAACCGGGGCGATGGAACGTTTGAAGAAGTTTCGAAGAAAGCTGGTGTAAACGATCCGGCGATGCGCTTTGGGCTGGGAGTGGTTTGGGGCGACTACGACAATCAAGGCTGGCCTTCATTGCTGGTGGCCAACGATACCGGACCGAATTTTCTTTACCATAACAAACGCGACGGCACGTTTGAAGAAGTCGGAATGTTGAGTGGGGTGGCGCTGAGTCCCGAGGGACACGAAGTGGGAAACATGGGCGTGGACATGGGTGACTTCGACCGAGCTGGGAAACTGGATTTTTCCATCACGAATTATGCGGACCAGCCGAAGGGACTGTACGTAAACCAGGGGGCGCAGGGTTTCATTGACATTACTTATTCCGCCAAGATTGCACAGAGCTCGTTGCCATACGTTTCGTGGGGAACAGGCTTCGTAGATTTTGACAACAGCGGGCTGCCCGAATTGTTGATTGCGAGCGGCCATGTTTATCCGGGTGTGGACACCGTTCCGAATAATGTGAAGTATCGCGAGCCGCTGTTGCTCTATCACAACAAGGGCGACCGGACGTTTGAGGAAATCGCCGGGTCCGCGGGCTTGAACGACGGCCCGATGTATTCGCGGCGCGGCGTGGCGTTCGGGGACATCAATAACGATGGAAACGTGGACATGGTCATCTTTAATGTCGGGGCGCCGCCGTCCGTTTTTCTGAACGAAACCAAAAATTCGAATCACCGCGTGCTTTTCAAATTGGTGGGAACCAAGAGCAACCGCGGCGCAGTCGGCGCGCGCATCACGGTGACTTCTGCTACGCGTTCGCAAATCGAAGAGGTCAAAGCCGGATCGAGTTACCTTTCCACGAACGATCCGCGACTGCATTTCGGTTTGGCGGGCGATGCGGTGATGGACAAAGTCGAAATTCGCTGGCCTAACGGAAATGTGGAAACGTTAAAGAATGTTGCAGCAGACGCCATTTACACTATAACCGAAGGCCAAGGTGTTACGGCCACAGTCAAGCTGCCGCCGCCTTCGCGCTAATAGGGCGGACTTCTTTCCTTCGCTTCGGCTGATTGCATGCTCCCTGCCGCAGTGATAGTGTGCCGATTCTGACAGGAGGGGAATTCCTTGCGAAATCTTATTTTTCGACGTGTGTTTTTGTTTTTGGCGGTGGCGTTCATTCTTGCCGGAGTGCCGCGCGTTGCGAGCGGCGCGGAAGACTCTCCGGCGCAGATTTTCTTCAACGCCAAAGTTTTTACGGGCGACCCTGAGCATCCGTACGCTTCTGCGGTAGCAATTCAAGGCGGAAAAATCATCGCCGTCGGAAATCTTGCTGAAGTGGCGAAGGCTGCGCCCGCAAACGCGAAGCGCACCGACTTGCAAGGCAAGTCGCTTTTCCCCGGATTTATTGACGCGCACAGCCACAGCATCGAGGGCGGCATCAGTCTGATTTCCGCCGACGTAACCGGCAAAATCACGAAACTGGAAGAGTTGCCGGCCTTTGTCGCCGAAGCGAAAAAATCCGGGCGCGGAATGGCGGGAGAGATTTTGCAAATCTATGGTCTACCGCTTGAATTCTGGTCACACGCGGACCAACTGAACGCGCAATTCAGCGCGGGCGCGTATGAAAAGCAGCCGGTCCTGCTCCTCGGAATGGACGGGCACACCGGTTGGGCAAACCGCGCACTTCTCTCGCGCGCGGGCATCACCAGCGAATGGCTCAAGAAAATGACTGACGACCAGCGCAGCTATTACGGCGTCGGAAAGGGATTTGAGCCCACGGGATTTCTCGTGGACGCGGGAATGGAAAAAGTTCTGGCGCTGGTCCCGAAGCTGACGGACGAACAGCTGCTCTCTGCGGGCCGTGCGGCCTTGCAATACAACTACAGCCTGGGGATTACCGCATGGCTCGATCCGCTTGCGGAAGATCGCGTCCTGAAAAGCTACAAACTGCTCGCGGATCACGGCGAGCTACTCTCTCAAGTGGATGCCTTTCCTCGCGTTTTCGCAAAAGACCCTGCGGCGGAACTTGCGGGAGTGCAAAAGACGCGTGAGACCTACAAGAATGTTCCGAATCTGCATGTGACCGGCATAAAGATTTTTGCGGATGGCGTTGCGGAATATCCCTCGCAAACGGCAAATCTGTCCAAGCCATACAAAAACAGCGGACGCAACGGCGAGCTATTGTTCGATCCCAAGAAATTTGCGGAGCTTTGCATCGCGGCGGACAAGATGGGCCTGATCATTCACGTCCATGCGCTCGGAGACGGCGCGGTCAAAGCGTCGCTGGATGGAATCGCCGCGGCGCGCAAAGCAAACGGAAATTCAGGATTGCCGCACACGCTGACACACGAACAGTTCGTTGATCCGCCGGATTTTGCGAGATTGCGCGAACTCGGTGTGATTAGCGCCCTGCAACTCTACTGGGCGGACGCCGGCTCGGACACGATCGACATTTTGAAGCCATATCTCGATCCCGAAGTCTACAAGTGGCAGTATCCCGCGCGTTCGATTCTCGACAGCGGAGGAATTATTGCAGGCGCGAGCGACTGGCCGGTCTCCACGGCGAACGTTTTCTACGCCATCTATCAGGCAGAAACACGCAAAGGCAAGGAAGGCATACTCGACGCTTCGCAAGCGATGCCGCGCGAGGCGATGTTTTATGCCTACACGCGAAATGCCGCACGAGCGATGAACATGGAAAAGAAACTGGGAACGCTTGAGCCGGGCAAACAGGCCGACCTCATCCTGATTGACCGGGATGTGCTGACGATTCCTCCCGAAGAAATGCGGGAAGCTAAGATTCTTTGGACCATGGTGGCCGGCAAGACGGTGTATCGCGAGCCGAACTAAGGCTGCTTACGCCAAAATCCGGACAGAAATCTGCAGTATTTCCGGCTAGCCAGGACTCGCCGACCGGGAACTTTCTTGGCCCCCGAGAGGAATTACTAAAATCGGTCAGTGACCGCAAAGCCGTCACTTTTCAGATCGATTTTCCGCTGCAAACGATAAAGCCCGGGTTCTATCTTTGCCAGGTGAATGTAATTGACGATTTTGCGGGGAGCTTTTCTTTCCCGCGCTTTCCGATTCTCGTTCGCGCAAATCCGCAACCGTCTCCGGCCGCAGTGCAACCTCCCGGCGCAAACTGAAGCAACCTCTACTTTGTGGAGAATTTATAGATCGTCGTCGTGTGATAGCGCTGTCCAGGACTCAACAGCGTGGACGGAAAATTCGGGTGGTTGGGCGAGTCCGGAAAATGCTGTGTCTCAAGGCAAAACGCACCCCGTTTCGTGTACGCGACTCCGTTTTTGCCATGAATCGAGCCATCGAGAAAATT
>JACXTT010011816.1_pt1 | contig 11643 bp, 9 predicted proteins | sample 9270951 | NCBI WGS metagenome assembly JACXTT01 (sample SAMN15532306, study PRJNA645909) | rock metagenome | isolation source: weathered quartz diorite | place: Puerto Rico | collected 2017-06-21 | reverse complement strand
CCGCGGCGTCGCGTTGCCACGGTGGCCGTGCCGGTCCTCGCCCTGGCCGTGATCGCTCTCGGGTGCGTGCGCCTCGCGGGGACGCTCGGGTCGCGCGCGCCGTTCCAGGAGGCGCAGGCGGCGCGCGCGGCGGGCGTCATCAGGCGGACGCTCGCGACGCCGGCGGTGGTGATCACCACCGAGGATGCCGGCCGGCCGATGGAGAACCTCGAGTACTACTCGGACGTCCGCGCGCTCTACCTGACCGACCTCGCGCGCTGGCAGATCCCGATCTACCGCGCGGTGTTCGAGTTCATGGTCAACGAGGTAGAGCCCTATCTGCTCCTCCCGCGGTCGCTGCCCCAGCACGACCAGATCCTCGCGACACTCCGCGGGAGCTTCCTGATCGAGCTGGTGACGGAGATCCCTCCGGAGCGGGCGGCGGATTACTTCGTCGTGTCGCCGTTCCACGCCGGCGTGCCGCTGGAGCTCTGGCACATCCGCTAGGTCCGGAATCCGGCAATCCGGATCCGACGGGCAGCCATACCGCCGGCGGCCGCGGGAAGTCAGACCGCGACGATTCAAAACGGACGACCGACGGACGACCGGGCGGCGCGGGAGGATGTTCAAGAGGCTGGCGAAGGTCTAGGTATCTCCGTCATCGGAGGCCCGGCGATGGAGCTCGGCATGATCGGTCTCGGGCGCATGGGTGCCAACATGGTGCGGCGGCTCGTGCGCGGCGGCCACCGCTGCGCGGTGCACGACGTCTCCGCGGAGGCGGTGCAGGCGCTCGCGCGCGAAGGGGCGGTCGGCGCGACCTCGCTCGACGACCTCGTGGCTCGCCTCGCCCCGCCGCGGATCGTCTGGCTGATGGTGCCCGCGGCGGTCGTGGACCCGACGCTCGAGGCGCTGGTCCCGCTCCTCGCACCCGGCGACGTCGTCGTCGACGGGGGCAACTCCTACTATCGGGACGACGTCGACCGCGCGAGGCGGCTCGCCGCCCGCGGCCTCCACCACGTCGATTGCGGCACGAGCGGCGGGGTGTGGGGTGTGGAACGCGGCTACTGCCTCATGATCGGCGGCGAGCCGGAGATCGTCGCGCGGCTCGACCCGCTGTTCGCGACCCTCGCGCCCGGGTCGGGCTCGATCGGGCGCACGCCGGGGCGCGAGCAGCACGGCGGGACGGCCGAGCAGGGCTACCTCCACTGCGGCCCGAACGGCGCCGGCCACTTCGTCAAGATGGTGCACAACGGGATCGAATACGGGCTCATGGCGGCCTACGCCGAGGGGCTCAACATCCTCCGCCACGCGAACGTCGGGAAGACGGCGCGCACAGTGGACGCTGAGACGACCCCGCTCCGGAACCCGGAATACTACCAGTACGAGCTGAATCTGGCCGACGTCGCCGAGCTCTGGCGGCGGGGCAGCGTGGTGTCGTCGTGGCTCCTCGACCTGACCGCGGCCGCGCTGGCGAGCGACCCGACGCTCGCGCGGTTCACCGGCCGCGTATCGGACTCGGGCGAGGGCCGCTGGACGCTCGACGCCGCGATCGACGAGGCCGTGCCCGCACACGTCCTCGCCGCGGCGCTCTTCGAGCGCTTCGCGTCGCGCGGCGAGGCGGAGTTCCAGGACCGGCTCCTGTCCGCGATGCGGTTCGAGTTCGGCGGGCACGTCGAGAAGGGATCCCGGGGATGAGCGCGCCGCGCTCGGACGCGATCGTCTTCCTCGGCGCGAGCGGCGACCTGGCGGCGAAGAAGATATTCCCGGCGTTTCATGCGATGGCCCGCCGCGGGCGCCTCGACCTGCCGGTGGTGGGTGTGGCCCGGGGCGGCTGGACCCTCGACCGGCTGAAGCAGCGGGCGCGGCAGAGCATCGCCGAGCACGGCGGCGGGGTCGACGAGGCGGCGTTCGAGCGTCTCGCCGACCGCCTCCGTTTCGTCGGCGGTGACTACGAGGACGACAAGACCTACGCCGCGCTCCGCAAGGCGCTCGGCGACTCGCAGCGGCCGCTCCACTACCTCGCGATCCCGCCGAGTCTCTTCGCGACGGTCGTCGAGGGTCTCGGGAAGTCCGGGTGCGCGCGCGGCGCCCGGGTCGTCCTCGAGAAGCCGTTCGGCCGCGACCTCCCCTCGGCCAAGGCCCTGAACGCGACGCTGCACCGCGTCTTCGACGAATCTGCGATCTTCCGCATCGACCACTATCTCGGCAAGGAACCGGTGCAGAATCTCCTGCTCTTTCGCTTCGCGAACACGTTCCTCGAGCCGATCTGGAACCGGAACTACGTCGAGAGCATCGAGATCACGATGGCGGAACGCTTCGGCGTCGAGGGCAGGGGCCGGTTCTACGAAGAGGCGGGCGCGACCCGCGATGTCGTGCAGAATCACATGCTGCAGGTGGTCGGCTTCCTCGCCATGGAGCCGCCGGCGACGACCTATTCCGAGTCGATCCGCGACGAGCAGGTGAAGGTGTTCCGGACGATCCGGCCGCTCAGCCCCGCCGACCTCGTGCGGGGGCAGTATCGCGGCTACCGCAACGAGCCGGGCGTGGCGCCGGACTCGAACGTCGAGACCTACGCCGCCGTCCGGCTCCACATCGATGCCTGGCGCTGGGACGGCGTGCCCTTCTTCATCCGCGCCGGCAAGCGGCTCGCCGCTACCCTGACGGAGGTCCTGGTGACGCTCCGGCGGCCGCCGCTCAGCAAGCTCTGTCCACAGGAGTCGAACTACGTGCGCTTTCGCCTGAGCCCCGACGTGACGATCGCGATCGGCGCGCGCGTGAAGCATCCGGGCGAGGAGATGCTGACCGAGCCGACCGAGCTCCGCTTCGTCCACAAGCCCGGTGGCGAGGAGATGGACGCCTACGAGCGGCTCCTCGGCGACGCGCTCAACGGCGACGCGACGCTCTTCGCGCGCGAGGACAGCGTCGAGGCGGCATGGGCGATCGTCCAGCCGATCCTCGGCGCCACGACCCCGCCCGAGCCGTACGCGCCCGGGAGCTGGGGGCCGGACGCCGCGGCCCGCCTCACCGCCGGGGTGGGCGGCTGGCACTGCCGCGGCGACCAGAGGGAGGAACCATGAAAGGGACACGACGGCTTCACGACGCGGGTCAGAGCATCTGGCTCGACAACATCACCCGCGGTCTCCTCACCGGCGGCGAGCTCCAGCGCTACGTCGACGAGCTCTCCGTCACCGGGCTCACCTCGAACCCGACCATCTTCGACCACGCGATCCGCAACAGCCTCGACTACGACGACGCGATTCGCGCCAAGCTCGCGGGGGGCAGGCCACCGGGGGAGGCGCTGTTCTTCGATCTCGCCCTCGAGGACCTGACCCAGGCGGCCGACGTCCTGCGGCCGATCCACGACGCGACGAACCGCGTCGACGGATGGGTGTCGCTCGAGCTGTCGCCGACCCTCGCCTACGACACGAAGCGCTCGGTCGAGGCGGCGAAGGAGCTGTGGGCGCGTGCGGCCCGGCCGAACCTGTTCATCAAGATCCCCGGGACGGCGGAGGGCGTGCCGGCCATCGAGGAGGCGATCTTCGCCGGCGTGCCGATCAACGTCACGCTGCTCTTCTCCCGGGAGCAGTATCTGGCAGCCGCGGACGCCTACATCCGGGGGATCGAACGCCGCATCGCCGCCGGGCTGAACGCTCACGTGCCGTCGGTCGCCTCGCTCTTCGTCAGCCGCTGGGACGTCGGCGTGGCCGACCACGTCCCGGAGGCGCTCCGCGGGCAGCTCGGGATCGCGATCGCCAAGCGGACGTACCACGCCTATCGCGCGCTGCTCGCGTCGGATCGCTGGCTCAGGCTCCTGAACCGCGGGGCCCGCTCGCAGCGTCTCCTCTGGGCGAGCACGGGGACGAAGGACCCGAGCCTGTCCGATCTGCTCTACGTCGTCTCGCTCGCCGCGCCGCACACGGTGAACACGATGCCGGAGAAGACGCTGCTCGCGCTCGCCGACCACGGCGAGATCGGCGGCATGCTGCCCCACGACGGCGGCGATGCCGAGAGCGTGCTCGGCGAGTTCAGCCGGGCGGGCGTCGATCTCGACGCGCTCGCCGCGCGGCTCCAGGCGGAGGGCGCGGCGGCCTTCGTCAAGTCGTGGGACGACCTGCTCGGCTGCCTCGGGGAAAAGTCCGCCGCGCTCAGGAAGGTCGGGTGAGGATGGCCGCGACGTGCCGATGAATGCCCGGCCCCTGCTCCTCGCCGGGGACGTCGGCGGGACGAAGACCAACCTGGCGCTCTTCACCACCGAAGGCGGGACGCTCGTGCCGGTCGCGGACGCACACTTCGTGAACGAGGCCTACGCCGGATTCGAGGCGGTGGTGCACGAGTTCCTCGCGGGCGGCCGGCATCTCCCGACGGCCGCCTGCTTCGGCATCGCGGCACCCATCGTCGCCGGTCAGGCCCACATGCCGAATCTCCCCTGGGTGATCGACGTCGCTGCCCTCGGACGGTCGCTCGCGCTCGAGCGCGTCGTCCTCCTGAACGACCTCGAGGCGACGGCGTACGGCATCGCGGTGCTGCCCCCCGATCAGGTGGTCGTCCTGAACGCCGGGAAGCCGGGCGTCGTCGGGAACGCCGCGCTCATCGCCGCCGGGACCGGCCTCGGCGAGGCGATCCTCTACTGGGACGGCGCCCGCTACCGGGTGAGTGCATCCGAGGGTGGCCACGCCGACTTCGCCCCCGGCGACACCGAGCAGATCGCGATCCTCCGGCGGCTGTTGCAGCGCTTCGGACACGTGAGCTGGGAGCGCGTCGTCTCGGGCCCGGGCCTGCACGAGATCTACGGGGCGATCGACGTGCCCGAGGCGCCGGACATCGCGGCGCGCATCGAGGGCGCCGAGGACGCGAGTGCGACGATCGCCGCGCTCGGGCTCGCGGGCGCCTCGCCGCGCTGCGCGCGCGCACTCGACGTCTTCGTCTCCGCCTACGGCGCGGAGGCGGGTAACCTGGCGCTCAAGGCGCTCGCCGTGAGCGGCGTGTACGTCGGCGGTGGGATCGCGCCGAAGATCCTGCCGAAGCTTCGGGACGGCCGGTTCGTGCGCGCCTTCACGAGCAAGGGGCGATTCGCCGACTGGCTGGCGCGCATTCCGATCAAGGTGATCCTCGATCCGAAGACCGCGCTGCGTGGCGCCGCGGCCTACCTCGCCAGCAGGGAGATGGCCTCATGAGCCGGGACCTCGACCAACTGTCCATCGACACGATCCGCACGCTCGCCATGGACGCCGTCCAGCAGGCGAACTCAGGACATCCCGGCACACCGATGGCGATGGCGCCGGTCGCATACTGCCTCTGGCAGCGCTTCCTTCGCTTCGACCCCGCGGATCCGATCTGGCCCGATCGGGACCGCTTCGTCCTCTCCGCGGGGCACGCCTCGATGCTGCTCTGGGCGCTCCTCCATCTGACGGGCACGAAGGCGGTCGACGCGAACTACGAGATCCCGGGCGCTCCGGCGGTGACCCTCGACGACATCCGCCACTTCCGGCAGCTCGGCAGCAAGTGCCCGGGCCATCCCGAGTATCGGCTCACCTCGGGGGTCGAGACCACCACCGGGCCGCTCGGTCAGGGCGTTGCGACGAGTGTCGGCATGGCGATCGCGGGGCGCTGGATGGCGGCGCACTTCAACCGCCCCGGCTTCCCGATGTTCGGCTGGAAGGTCTACGCGCTCGCCGGCGACGGCGACATGATGGAGGGCCTGTCCTCGGAGGCGGCGTCGCTCGCCGCCCACCTGCGGCTCTCGAACCTGTGCTGGATCTACGACAACAACCACGTGACGATCGAGGGCCACACCGAGCTCGCGTTCAGCGAGGACGTTGCCGTCCGTTTCCTCGGCTACGGCTGGAATGTCACCCGGGTCGGCGACGCCAACGACCTGGGCCTCCTCGAGCGTGCCTTCCGCACCTTCCTCGCCTGCGACGACCGACCGACGCTGATCATCGTCGACAGCCACATCGCGTGGGGCGCGCCGCACAAGCAGGACACGAGCGCGGCACACGGCGAGCCGCTCGGCGAGGACGAGATCCGGCTCACCAAGCGCGCCTACGGCTGGCGGGAGGACGCCAAGTTCTTCATCCCGGAAGAGGCCTACGAGCAGTTCCGGCGCGGCGTCGCGGCGCGCGGGCTGGAGCTGCGGACGGCCTGGTCGGCGCGTCTGGCGGAGTACCGGAAGGCGCATCCCGACCTCGCCGACGCGATCGAGCGCATGCAGCGCCGCGAGCTACCCGACGGATGGGACCGCGGCCTGCCCACGTTCCCGCCCGACGCGAAGGGGCTGGCGGGCCGCGACGCGTCCGGCAAGGTCGTGAACGTGCTCGCCGCGAACGTGCCGTGGCTCCTCGGCGGAGCGGCCGACCTCGCGCCGTCGACGAAGACCCGGCTGACGTTCGAGGGTGCGGGCGACCTCGAGGCCGAGGCGCCGGGCGGGCGGAACCTGCACTTCGGCATCCGCGAGAACGCCATGGCCGCGATCGTGAACGGCCTCGCGCTCTCCAAGCTCCGCGCCTTCGGCTCGACGTTCCTCACCTTCAGCGACTACGCGCGCCCCGGGATCCGCCTCGGCGCGATCATGGAGATCCCCATCATCCACGTCTTCACCCACGACTCGATCGGGGTTGGCGAGGACGGTCCGACGCACCAGCCCGTCGAGCACCTGGCGTCGCTCCGGGCGATCCCGGGGCTCGTGACGCTCCGCCCGGCGGACGCGAACGAGACCGTGGAGGCATGGCGGGTCATCATGCAGCTCCGCCACGATCCCGTCGCCCTGGTGCTGACCCGCCAGGCGGTACCGACCTTCGACCGCACGCGGTACGCCGCCGCGGCCGGTCTCGCGCGCGGCGCCTACGTGTTCGCCGACGCGCCCGGTGGCGAGCCGGACCTGCTCCTCCTCGCCAGCGGCAGCGAGGTGGCGCTCTGCGTGGCCGCGTACGAGCAGCTGACGAAGGAAGGGGTTCGCGTGCGGGTCGTCAGCATGCCGTCGTGGGAGCTGTTCGACCGCCAGGCCGTCGCGTATCGTGACGACGTGCTGCCACCTCGCGTCCGGGCGCGCGTCGCCGTCGAGCAGGCGTCCGTCTTCGGCTGGGACCGCTGGATCGGGCCCGACGGGGAGATCATCGGGATGCGGACATTCGGGGCATCGGCCCCGCTGAAGGCGCTCCAGACGAAGTTCGGCTTCACGCCCGAACGGGTCGTCGAGGCGGCGCGGGAGGCGCTCGCCCGCGCCGGAGCCCGCTCCCGATGAGCGCGCCCGACGGCGCGACCGTCCTCGCGGAGCACGCCGCCAGCCTCATCGGCGACGGACAGGTCGTCGGGCTCGGCACGGGTCGGGCGGCGACGCTCTTCGTGCACGCGCTCGGGCAACGCGTGCGCGACGGTCTCCGCATCGCCGGCGTCCCGACTTCGGAGGCCACCGCGCGGCTCGCGCGCGAGCTCGGCATCCGGGTCGTGTCGCTCGCCGACGAGCCGGCCCTCGACGTCGCGATCGACGGCGCGGACGAGGTCGACCCCCGGCTCGATCTCGTGAAGGGATACGGCGGGGCGCTGCTGCGCGAGAAGGTGGTCGCCAGCGCGGCGCGCCGGTTCGTCGTGCTCGTCGGGCGCGAGAAGCTCGTCCCGACGCTCGGCGGCCGGGGGAAGCTGCCGGTCGAGGCGATCCCGTTCGCGGCGCCGCTCTGCCGCCGCCGCCTGGAAGCGCTCGGACTCCCCGCGGTGGTGCGCGGCGAGCGCACGCCCGAGACGACCGACAACGGCAACTGGATCCTCGACTGCCGGATCGGGCCGATCGACGACCCCGCCCAGCTCGACCATGCCATCCACGCGATCCCCGGTGTGGTCGAGACCGGTCTCTTCCTCGGCATGGCCGAGACCGTGCTGGTGGAGGAGGGCGGGCGGGTCGAGGTCCTGGTGCGCCCGGGACGGCCATGACGGTCGCGCTCGCGCCCTCAATTCTCTCGGCGGACTTTGCCCGCCTCGGTGCCCACGCGGGCGAGGCGGAGGCCGCGGGCGCGGATCGGCTCCACGTCGACGTCATGGACGGCCAGTTCGTGCCGAACATCACGATCGGCCCCGTGGTCGTCCGCGCGCTCCGCCGGGTGACCCGGCTGCCGCTCGAGGTCCATCTGATGATCGTCGATGCCGACCGCTGGCTCGACGCGTTCGCCGACGCCGGGGCCGACGGATTGACCGTCCACGTCGAGGGCGCGAACCATCTGCATCGCACCGTCGAGCACATCCACCGGCTCGGAAAGCGCGCCGGGGTCGCGCTCAATCCGGCCACGCCGGCGAGCGCGCTCGAGGAGATCGTGCACGACGCCGACCTGATCCTCGCGATGACCGTGAACCCCGGCTTCGGCGGCCAGTCGTTCATCGCGGGCACGCTGCCGAAGATCCGGCGCATCCGGGCCCTCCTCGACCGCGTCCGGCCCGCCTGCGAGCTCGAGGTCGACGGTGGCATCCACGCGGAGACGGCGCTGCTCGCCGTCGACGCGGGCGCCCGTGTCCTGGTCGCGGGCTCGGCCGTGTTCGAGGATCCGGGCGGCGTGGCGGCGGGGATGGAGAAGCTCCGGCGGAATCTCGGAGGCTGAGATGCAGACGACGCGGGTGCTCCTCGTCCGTCATGGCATGACGACGGCCGCCGCGGAGGATCGCTTCGCCGGCTCGACCGACGTCCCGCTCGCCGCCGAGGGCCGCGAGCAGGCCGAGCGCCTCGCCCGGCGCCTCGCCGACGAGCCGCTCGCCGCCGCCTATGCGAGCCCCATGCAGCGCGCCACCGAGACCGCGACGATCATCGCCCGCCCGCACGGCCTCGTCCCGACGCCCGTGGACGCGCTGCGCGAGATCGATCACGGCCGCTGGGAGGGACTCCGCCGTGCGGATGTCGAGGAGCGGTTCGCCGCCGACTACGCCGCCTGGGAGGCCGATCCGCTCACCTGCGCGCCCGAGGGCGGCGAGACCGGGATCAGCGTCATGGCGCGGGCGCTCCCGGTGCTGCACGAGATCGTCCGCCGGCATGCGGGGACGCGCGTCCTCGTGGTGTCGCACAAGGCGACGATCCGGCTCCTGGTGAGCAGCCTTCTCGGCTTCGACGCGCGTGGCTACCGCGACCGGCTCGACCAGCTACCGTGCTGCTTGAACATCCTCGAGTTCCGGGATCCCGCGCACGTGCGGCTCATGCTCTTCAACGATGTCTCGCACTATGCGGGCGCGCCCGGCCCACCGCGCGGCCACCTGTCGCGCTGGTGGGACCCCGCGGGCGAGGGGCGGGGAGGGACCTGACGCCGACGCGGGCGGCGCGCGGCCGCTAGCCCCAATGCCGGTCACTTAACTGACCGGCATTGCCGCTAGCCCGGCGCGAGCAGGGGTGCCACGAGCGCGGTCGCCCGTGTCTCGAACGCGCTCCGCGAGAAGCGCTGCGCGCGCTCGACGGCGGCGTGGGTCATCCGCTCGCGGAGCCCGGCGTCACCGGCGAGCGCGAGCGTCCGGGCGCCGAGCTCGGAGAGGGTGGTCCACAGGTAGCCGTCAACACCGTTCCGCACGATCTCGATCTGACCGCCGCTCCCGTGGACGATCGGGACGGCGCCCGCCGCCATCGCCTCGGCGGTCGTGATCCCGAAGTGCTCGTTCGCGACCGGCTCCGGGCGGCCGGACTCGACGAAGCCGGTCGCGTGCCAGTAGAGGGCGGCCTGCTGGTAGAGTCGCCGGAGCTCGTCGGACCCGATGTCGCCGAGTACCTCGATCGGGAGCCCGGCGGCCGCGCCGCGGACCGCCTCGAAGTACGCTCGGTCCTCGGGGCGGTGTCCGATCCCGCCGGCGAAGACGAAGCGCCAGTCCTCCGGCAGCCGGGGAAGGAGCGCGCGGACCGCCTTCACCATGACGTCCTGCCGCTTGCAGTGACCGCCGACGAAGAACCGCCCGACGGAGAGGACGAGCTTCTCTTTCTCCGCCGGCCGAAGGACGTCGACGTCGATGGGCGGGTACAGCATCGCCGCGTCGCGCCCCCAGTACCGTCGGATCCACTCCCTGGTGAAGTCCGAGATCGCGATGACGAGGCCGTAGCTCTGCAGTGCCGCGAGCGCGCCGAGGTGAACGGCGGCGTTCTCGAGCCCCGCCCGCCGCCCGGGCAACAGGCGTTCGAAGAGGAGCCGATACATCCGGTTGCGCGCGCTGCTCACACGCACGTCCTTCAGGAGCACGCCGATCACCCGGCCGTCGCCCAGGTGCGGAGCGCGCGTCGCGAGATCGACCGGCGGGCTCACGATCTCGACCTCCATCTCCCCCGCCAGCCCCGGCGCGAGCGGGATGCGGAAGGCGGCGAACTCGTCGCGCGCGACCACCTCGTGGGTGTACGCCTTGCCGTTTGCGCGCAGGCTCAACTCGACGGGCGTCCGCGGCTCGAATCCCCGCAGCGTGAGCTCGATCCATCGCTGCCCGCTCGACGGGACGCGGACGTTCATGTGGCCGTGGCCGTTCGTCCAGCGGACGCGCGCGCTCCCGAACGGCTCGGCGGCGAAGAAGCCCTCGCCGAAGCGCGGCGCCGCGAGGGCGCGGCCGAGCTGCTGGGCGAAGCGTGCCTTTCGCCGGGCGCCCGGCGTGGCGAAGATCTTCCCCGGGAAGTACACGACCAGCACGCTCCGTCTCGCCCGCGACTTCGGCAGGCCCATGAACGTCGCGTTCAGGAAGAGGTCGTACTCCGCCGAGACGCGGGCGACGGCGCTCTCGTCGCCGTCGACGCGCCGGAGCCGCAGGCCGTCGGACGGCAGGTTGAGTCGGTCGGCGATGGCCGGGAGGTCGACCACCTCCGGGGCGAGGAGGTCAACCTCACCGAGGCGGGCGAGGACGCCGGCGAGCGCGAGCGAGTACTTCTCGCCGCCGCCCGCGGTCCGCAGCCAGCGATTGTAGAGTCCGATGCGCACGGCGCGCTCAGCCTCGGCTGCCCGGGGGCCGGCCGCGCGCCAGCCGCTTCAGTCCGAGGTACCCGCGTACGATCGGCTCGTCGCGGTAGACGGCGAGCTCGGCGGCGAGATGAGCCTGCCGATCCCGTGCCGCCGCGCACTCCGTCTCGAGGCGAGCGACCTCCGCCTGCAAGGTCGCGACGCGCGCCTCCGCTGCCTGGCCGATCTCGGCCGCGTGCGCGAGCGCGACGTCCCTCGCCTGGAGGTCGTCGCGGAGGCGGGCGATCGCCGCGTCGTGCGCCTCGACGATCTCGGCGAGTCGCGCCTGCGTCTCCCGCACCGCTGCTTCGAGACGCGCGATGACCGCGTCCTTGGCGGCGACGGCCTGTTCGAGGTACGCATCCTTGTCCCGGATGATCTGGGCGGCGTAGGCCTCCCACTCCTTCACTGAGCGCTCGAGGCCCTGCACGACCTCCTGCATGCTCGCGAGCGAGCCGTCGTACTCGGCGGTGAGGGTCTCCCCGACGTCCGCCAGGACGGAGGCCACGGGGGCGCGGTCGAGCGCGGCGGCGGGGCCGCACACGACGACGTTGTAGACGAAGTCGGGCTCCGCGGGGTCGAGCACGAGCGCGGGTGGATCCGCCTCGAGCTTCGCCACGAGGAGCTCGGGCGCGTCGCCGTCGCGGCCGGCCGACACCATGACCGACCCCGCGGCGACGCGCTGCTTGTAGACGGCCAGCCGGTCGAAGTGGGGGGCGAGCATCCGGAGGAGCTC
>JACXTT010011815.1_pt1 | contig 11643 bp, 12 predicted proteins | sample 9270951 | NCBI WGS metagenome assembly JACXTT01 (sample SAMN15532306, study PRJNA645909) | rock metagenome | isolation source: weathered quartz diorite | place: Puerto Rico | collected 2017-06-21 | reverse complement strand
AAAAACATTTGGCCAAAACCCAGCCAAACCACCGGGAACACCTCAATATCTCCCTGCGGGCCGTGGGTGGGTGTGGGGTTGTTCACGCGCAAGCGCTGCGTGTCTTCGGCGCTGGCGAAATAAAGCATGGCAATGGGCGCCAAACGCATCAAGGCGCCATTGCCCGCCAAACGTGGATGGGGATCACCTGCAAATGGATCACCACGCAGCAAATAGCGGTCCAGGGCGGCCGCCACCGTGTTGCCAATATCAAAACAGCGCCCATTGCTGCTCAAATAACCCACACTGCGCCAATTGCAGTAGCGGTTCATCTGGTCTTGCGCGTCAAACCCCTTCTTGTACACCAGGCTCGTGGCCAAGCAGAGCGCCATCGAGGTGTCATCGGTCCATTGGCCGGGCTCCAGATTGAATGGGCCACCGCCCACCATGTCCGTAACGGGCTCAAAGCTTCCACGGCGACTGAATTCAACGGTGGTGCCCACCGCGTCACCACAGGCAAGACCCAGCAAACATCCCTCGAAGCGCGATTTCTCGTCGGTCATCGCACTAGCACCCGCAGCCATAACCAAAAACATCACTGCCCAGCACCTTCCAGGCCCCGTTGATATTGACCAGCGCCAGGCGGTACCAGCGGTCGTCTGTCGTGGTAACACCGTCCATATGCCCAGGGCCCTTGCCCTGACCTTCCCAGACCGCCAGATCGGCAATGCCGTCGCCATCCAGATCGTAGTAGAGGGACACGCCTTGCATGAACCCCGTCGCTTCGCGGTTCATTTTCATAGCCACTTCCGAGTGGACAGCCGCGGGGCGCGACACGTCGAGGTTCGTATACAGGGCGTACAGGCTGCCATTGGAGTTGGGGTTCTCCTTGCGCGCCTGGTTCTGGTTCGCAGCAGTGGCATCGGTGCCAAAGTAACGCCAAATGCCGGGGTCCGCATCGCCAAAGGCAAACCCGGGCACCCAGCCGGAGCACTCGGGCTCGTCCACGTCACGCCACAGCGTCTCGGTGCTGCGCAGCACCGTCGTTTCCGAACGCATGCGGCCATCGCGCATGATCTGTACACGCCGCACGGGCCGCACCAGCGCCTGGGTGCGGGATAGCATGTCATACAGACCCGCGCCGCTCTGGTTGTCCGCATCAGCTTTGGGCTTTGGGCGCGGTGTTACCAATTGGCGGAACACGATGCCAAAGCGGCCACTGGCGGCCTCCGCTGTCGCACTGGGCGGTGCTACGTCGGATTCCTTCTTGAACAGGGAAGGCCCCACCACAGGAAACTCCAATGCCCGGACCAACTGAACAAGACGCGCAGGCCCCCCTTCATACGACACGGCGTCATGCAGCGGACCCCATATGCCGATAGCAGATTGCAGTTCGCCGGCAATCTGCTGCGTGCGCACATCGCGCTGCTGTAGTTCCTTGGAAACAGCCTTGTTTTGCGTCTGCAAACGGTGGGCCTCACCCGACAAGTCCAGGTCCATGGCCGCCTTGCGTTTGAGTTCTGCCCAGTCCACATAAGCCAAAGGCCTTGGCCCTTGAATACCCAGTGCCAAATGGGCCTTCATGCGTTCGAGCAGTTCGTCTCGGGGCCAAGGCCCCTGCACGCCAAGCTCAGGGTGACGTGACCTCAGGAAGTTTGCGTAGCCTTCCAATACGTTCCAACCGGGCTGCAAATCAAACGCGCGCTGCGGGTCGTAGCCAGCAGAACCGGGCTGATCGCCATAGGGCCCACTGCGAATGGCGTCCAACACCACGGGCGTTTGCGCCAGGTAGCGGCAGGCTGTGTAACCGCTGGGGCCATTGGCTGGCTGAATCTCGCAGTAGCCCCCGCTGGCCTCTGCGCGCACCAACTTGACAATGGTGTTCAGCGACATGCGGCCCACCACGGCTGCATCCATTCGCGGCGCCTCGCGCAGCGTGACGCCATTGCCGCTGACCCAGCGCTGCTCTGCGGCCACACCAGCTTCACCAGCCTTTGCCCGTGCGACACGATCGGCGCTCAGGTAACGGCAGGCTACATAGCCAAACTGGCCTTCGCCCTCAATCAGGCAGAAGCCGGCAATCTCTTGCGTCGTCTTCAGTATCAGCTCGGCGCCCCTTGGCAGAGTACCGATCACCTTGCCATCCAGGCTGGGGGTGGCACGCACGCGCAAATCGTCGGCCTGCACCCAGCGCGGTGGCTGTTCGGGTGATGCGGCCTGCACGGCAAAGGGGCACAGTAGTGGCAGGGCCAGGGCCCAGGCTGCAGTCCAATTCGAGAGTGGCATAGGTGATCTGGCGTGAGAGGTTGAAAGTAGCGCTTTGTCTTGCCCGAAAAGGCTATTCTCGCTCGCTCACGCGATGGCCACATGAAGCCCGGCCATCAAGCGCCGCATGAGCTCTGTACTAGGCCTTGGCCGGCACTACGGACAACAACGTCTCCCCCGTGGCAACCAAGGTCTCATTGCCGCTGGTCACTGCAAACACGTCGCAGGCGGTAAAAACCTGCGATTTGCCAGGCTTGACCACACGGGCACGCGCAATGAAGCTCTCACCCACAGCCGGCCGTAGGCAGTTCACGGAATAGTGCGCTGCCAGCACCTGCCCCACGACCGTCGCGGCAGCAAAGCCGCAGGCCGTATCGATCAACGCACCGACCAGGCCCGCATGCAGAAAGCCCGCGTACTGCCCGCACTCGGCGCGCCACGGCATGGCCAGTTCGACCACACCTGCTTCGGCGCTGCGGACCTCAATGCCGAAGAATTGGTTGAATGCGGCAGTTTGGTTCACGGCGCGAATCTGCGCCAACGGGTTGACAAATTCTGACATGCTGCATCCCTGCAAGTGATGGAGACCAGAATGTAGATGTTCGCGCTAGCGCGCCGTGTCTATCGGGGGACACCGTGCGGATTAACGCGCATTTTTCACACGCTCAACCAAGAGTGCAGATTGATGTCTCAAACGTTCGCGGTCGTCTAAATAGCTGGGCATTCTGGCAACGGTCACCAAGGTAGCGGCTTGCTCCAAAGTCACCCGGTCCAATGGTTGACCGACGATGGAGCTGGACGCATTTGCATATCCGTCTCCTGTAGACCCCATATGAGACAAGTTCAGAGAAAGCGTCAATCGCTCATCCTCGGTCAGATGAAGGCTCACCAAAGTCCACCACAGGGCGGACGTGACATGCCAATGCGACTGCGACATGCCACCTTCCGTCGGTACCGCATTAAGTTTATACACAAGGAGCCGCGCGACATGCGCACTTAAATTCGGCTCCGGCTGTGCAACGCGCACCACGCGAATCAATTCGCCGGGTGGTGTTCGCTCCGCAGGCGCCGCGTTGGCAACCAGGCTTCGTATCTCTGCTATGCGGGGCTGAAACTCCCGCAAATCATAGACAGCAAATGCGACCAGCGGCGCAGCAAGGATCGCGCCCGTCAGGCAAATGAGTACTTTAAAAATAAGCCGCAAGATGCGGCCAATTATGCGGCCCCTGCCCCCACGGCCACAAACTGCTGCTGGTTCTCCAACAACCACTGCTCAGCCAACGCAGCGTCCTGCTGCCGTGGGTGAAAGTCTGGTGCCTTGTAGGCTTTCCACTGTGCATAGTTGCCACGGAACATGCCGTCTTTGGACAGCAGCAGGTTCCAGGCGCTGCGCCAAGTGCTCCAGCGCAGCAGACTGCCGTCGCGCCACAGGTTGCTCAGGGTCTGGCGCGTAACGTCACTCAAGAAAATAAACGTCACATACCGAAACGTGCTCAGACGCCACTTCTCGTTGCCTTGCAGCGCCTTGTAGATGTCAAACGCCGTGCTGCGGTGCTCGGACTCTTCGGCACTGTGCCACAGCCACAGCGTCTGGAAACGTGGTTCGGCGCCGTCAAATGTTTCGGGGTGGCGTAGCATCCAGTCTGCAAACAGGGCCGTCAGGTGCTCGGTCGCGGCCGTGGCGCCCACATGGATGCGCACGTCCAGGTGCGCGTTGTCTTTGGTGCGCTGGGCAATGCGTCGCTCCAGCGCATTGTCAAAACCTTGGTTCTGCAGATGGCCGTTGAACAATGCGTGGATGCGGCGGTGTGTGGCCTCCTGCCCCACGAAGCCCTTGACCTCAGCAGCCCACCGCGCCTGGTCGCCTTCGGGCAGTGCCTTCAGGCCGGCACGTACCGAGTCCATAAAGTACTGCTCACCCAAAGGAAAACTCATGGACAGTGCGTTGAAGAACGCCGAACGAAATGCATCGCCACCACACCAACGGGCAGCAAATGGGGCATTCAGATCAATCAGCAGCTTGCGAACGGTCAAATCGGTCATGGTTGGGCTCCCTCTTCAAATAGCGGGCCTGGCGCGCCTACACACGGGGCGCCGGGCATGGGCTATAGTTTATGAACATGGTTCATTTAAATGTTTCAGATTTATCGCCACCGCCGCCATGCCCGCAAAAGTACCAAAAACATCAATAAAATCAATCATCCGAGCCCCAAAGCAGGACCGCTCACGGCAGACGGTCGAGGCTATTCTGGAGAGCGCCATTCAGATTTTGGAGACCGAAGGGCTGGATGGCTTCAAGGTCGCCACATTGGCCGAACGCTCGGGTTACGGCGTGGGCACGCTGTACCAGTACTTTGAGAACATTGAAGGCGTGATGATGGCCCTGGTCGAGCAAGAAAGCGAACGCCAGCGCCAACGGCTCATCGCCGAGTTCAGCGACGCGGCTGCCCGTGGCAAAAAGCTGAGCACCCACGATCTGGTGGGCATGATGATCGACGCCTTCAGCAAACGCCGCACCGCCCACCGCGCGGTTATCGAGTGGGTGCTGTCGCGCCGTGACGCACGCCTGATCGAAGGGCGCAACACCTTTCTGGGCCAGATGCTGGCCAGCGTGTCCCTGCAGTCGCAGGGTTTGGCGCTGCCACGCCTGCTCAACGCCAACGAAATGTTTGTGCTGTCGCGCTCGTTCCTGGGTGCCTTGCGCACGGCCGTGTGGACCGACGAGATTGACACGTCCTCCACAGGGTTTGCGCAATCGTTGACGGACTTGGTTGATGGCTACATTTACATGCTGGTGCGGCGCGTGGGGGCACCGGCGGTCAAGGGCGAAACTTAAGCGCGCTAAACTCAATCCCGCAATAACGATAGAAGAGGCACTTCCTATGCGATCACACTTCACCCTTTGCGCCGCCATGGCCGCTGCGTCTTTGGCCTGCACCCTCGCCACCCCAGCCCACGCCGAGTACGTTGCGCCAGCCCTGAATCATGCCCCCTATGGCGACGTCAAGGTCGTCGTGCCTATCACCAGCGACAGCGCGTCCATGTGGATGTTCCGCCTGCGCAATGTGGGCAATGGCATGCAAGTGGCGGGCACCGGTGGCGGCAGCATGCAGGCCAAGGTGGTGTTGTATGGCCCCGGCGTCAAAATGCTGGTGCAGCCCGTGGACCCCAAGGTGAAGGAAGTGATTGACGCCGCGCGCAGTGCTGGCGTGCAAATCAACATCTGCAACTTTACCCTCAAAGGCATGGATGTTGACTGGCACACCCTGTACGGCGTGGCCGAAGCCGATGTCGTGCCCTCAGGCTTTGCCGAGGTTGGCTGGCTGGCCAGCCATGGCTGGGCAGTGGACCCGGCCAATTAATTGCCGGCACCCGCGCAGCGGAGCATGGAGCAACAATTTTCCGCAGGGCCGCCCCTAGGATAATTAGCCCCCCCTCGGAGCTTGTGAACAAATCGATTTGCATTCCCCGAACAGTTGATCGGCCACACCTCGCGTAAGGCAGCTGGCGTGGCCCGCGTTCTCCGGCTGTGTCGCGGGCGCAGGCAGTACTCGCGGTTGCCACAGACTCTGCACACCAACCATCGCCTTTACGAAGCAGCTTCAAAGCGTCAACGGTAGACGCCCGCGACACAGCCGAAGAACGCGGACCGCACCGCTCGCCTTACGCGAGGTGTAGCCGGTCAAACGCCCGCGTGATGCAGCTTGATTTATTCACAGCCCCTCGGGGGGCTGCGACCCGCGAAGCGGCGGAGCGTGGGGGCAACATTCAGTTGCGCGCGTCCTTGGGCTTGTGGCCTTTGGGCCAGTCTTGCGCCTTGCTGGCATAGACTGGGCGGCTTTGGTGGGTAAAGAATTCAGCCACATCCACTGCCTCCTGGTCGGTCAGTGTGCCGCCCTGCCCTAGTGGCATATTGTGTTTGACAAAGGCCGCTGCCGTGTAGGTGCGCGCCATGCCAGCGCCGTCATTGAAAGAATCAGGCCCCCACAGCGGAGGAATGGCATAGCCCGCTTCGGCCTTGATGCCCAACCCGTTCGCACCGTGGCAAGAGGCGCACTTGGCATCAAACACCTGGCGGCCCCGCCCGGTGTCGGCCACCAACTTGGAGTCTATCGGCCCAAAACCCCGCCCGTCGACGCTCTTGCCGGTTGGCACGCCAGTGGACAGCCATTGCATATAGGCCAAGATGCTCATCATCTGCGGGGAGCTTTCATCGAGCGCCTTGCCATTCATGGACCTTTGCAGGCAGTCATTGACGCGCTGCTGCAGCGAGATGAGCCGCCCGCTGCGTGAGCGGTATTCCGGGAACACGCCCCAGATGCCGATCCATGGTGAGGCCTTGGCCTTGGTGCCACCGTCCAGGTGGCAGTTGGTGCAGTTAAGACCATTACCCACGTTGTTGGGCATGCGCTGTGCCGTATGGGCCAACAAATCCTTGCCGTCCAGAATCGCATCGCGCCGTGGGCCCGCCGTTAGCGCGGATTCGGATGGGGCTTGCAGGTCCGCCGCAGCAGCCTGCGTTTGCGCATGCGCTGAAGCGCTCAACAGACCCCAAACGATAACGGCCACAGAACCACGGTACCAGGTTGCCAGACACATAGGTGATAAGTCTCTCGTTTGAAGAAATCGCACGCCGCACAGCTGCGCGTGTAGAGTATGCGTTTTTTCCAGAATCTTTGCGGCCAATTTGTACCATGAAGCAGCTCACGCGTGCGCTACTATCCACCGCTGCCTTGCTGGCCGTATTCCCAAGCAGGGCCTACGCGCTCAGTGACATCTATTTTGGCAGCATCGACACGTATCCCATTGTGGTGGAATTGCAGCGCGATGGCGAGGCCTTGTCCGGCTGGTATTTTTACCGCGCACACGCGAAATTGATCCAACTGAGCGGAAGCATGGGCCGTGATGGCAGTTTCCGTTTGGACGAACTGAGCAGCGGCAAGAAAACCGCCGCATTTGAAGGCCATAGCAAAGACGGCCAATGGCAAGGCAACTGGCACGCTGCGAACAATGCCGCAGCACCCCTGAGCTTTACGTTCAAACCTGCCGACGCACAGGCCAACGCACTGGACGGCAGCTATGCATGCACTGGAAAGCGGCATGACTCCACCGCCAATGGCCAGTACCAGTCCGACCTGCGCTGGAACCTTAAACTAGCGGTTGCTGCAGGCCGGGTGCGCGCCTTCAGTGCCAAACAGACCACGCGCATGGACACCCTTGTTGAGCAGGGTTGCAGCATCAACCTGGGCGATGTGCGCCAGCAGCCCGCCGCTGTTGGCGTGCTGCTGAAGGCCCAAGGCGACTCCGACGACGACCAGGCGCATGATTGCACCGTGCGCGTCATAGCCAATGCCGACACCGCCATTGTGAAGTTTGGCTCGGACGGCACAGGTGGCGACGATTGCCGCGGCCTGGGCGCGACCATGTTTTGCAGTGCCCGTGGCGGCTGGGCGGACATGGTGCTGGACAGAAAGAACAATACCTGCAAGGCGCTGCAATAATCCACGGATGCACGCCAACACACTCCACCTCTACGTCGACACGCAATTCGCCAGCCCCTATGCCATGTCGGCCTTCGTAGCCCTGCACGAAAAGGGCTTGCCGTTTCAGATAACGACACTTGATCTGGCAGCCGGCACGCAGTTCAAGGCCGACTATGCAAGCCAATCGTTGACGCAACGGGTGCCATGCCTGGTGCACAACGGCTTTGCGTTGTCGGAGTCGTCTGCCATAGCCGAGTATCTGGATGAAGTCTTTACCAGCGGCACGCCGCTGTACCCCACGGGGCCACACAACCGCGCCAAGTCACGCCAGGTGCAGGCCTGGCTGCGCAGTGACCTGATGCCCATACGACAAGAGCGTTCAACCGAAGTGCTGTTTTATGGACCCACGGATGTACCTCTGACCGACAAAGGCCGAGCAGCTGCCCAAAAACTATTCTCAGCGGCTGAAGCGCTGTTGGCCCCACATTCTGAAAACCTATTCGGTGATTGGTGCATAGCCGATGTTGACCTGGCCGTGATGCTGCAACGCCTGGTGCTCAATGGCGACCACGTACCCGAGCGCTTGGCAGCGTACGCAAAGCGACAATGGCAACGGCCAACGGTTCAACTGTGGGTAAACCAGCTGCGTCCTGCACGATAGATATCGAAACCGCACTGATTGGCAAGACCATTTGGAGACACCCCGACCATGTCAAACACATCCGGACAAGGCAAGACCGCTGTCGTGCCCCCAGAGATCAATCGCTGGAACTGGGGCGCGTTCTTTCTGAACTGGATTTGGGGCCTCGGCAACAACACATTGATTGCGTTGTTGGCCATGGTGCCCTTTTTGAGTTTTGTCATGATCTTTGTTCTCGGGGCCAAAGGAAGCGCCTGGGCCTGGCAGAACAAAAAGTGGGACAGCGTGGAGCAATTCCAGTCGGTTCAACGCCAGTGGGCCAAATGGGGACTGATACTGTGGCTCGCTGTCATCGTCGCGATAGCAGCCATGTTCTACGCCGCAATCGCGGCGTTCAAATCCAGTGACGCCTACAAACTGTCTGTTGCCACGGTCGCCGCCAGCGAAGCGGTCGCTGAGCACATTGGCAAGCCGGTATCAACGGGCTTCCCGATGGGGAACATTGAAATGTCCGGTCCGCGCGGCTCGGCCAATATCTCATTCAGCGTCAACGGGCCCAAGGGCAAGGGTGAGGTCTATGTCGAGGCCACCAAGACCATGGGGCAGTGGCGCATCGACCAAATGGTTCTGGAAGTAGGCGACGCAAGACAGCGCATAGACCTGTTGCAGGCACCTCAGTAGCTACTGTCCGTGCGGTGCGTCAGGCGCCAATAGCCCCGGCCGCCCCGCCACGGCGGATCTTGCCCACACGCGCCTCGATGCGTTCGCGCAGCACAGGCATCAGGCCTATGCCAAACAGCGCCTCCGCCACCACAAACAGCGGCCCGATGACCAAGCCCATGATGTCGTCCACAAAGGCGGGCTTACGGCCCTCCCAGTGGTGGCCGACGAATTGGAATATCCACCCCACGACAAAGCCGCCGACACCTATCGCCAACCACACGGGCGTGGCCTGCGCGGCAGCCCAAGCGCCAAACCACACGGACAAACCCATCAAAGCTGCCATCAACGCACCCAGGCGCAGATCCAGTCGCAGGTAGTAGATGGATGCCACCAGCGCCACCGCCATTGCGGGGCTGGCGGCGAAACCGCTCAGCGCAAATGCCGGGCGCGACAGGAGCACAGCCACCGCCACCACAATCATCGGAATGCCGACGAAATGGGTTGCAATATTGCGAATGTCGCGGTGGTAGGCGGCGTATTGGGATAGTTGATCTTCCAGGGTCTTCATGGCGGGTCTCCAGTGGTAATCTCCGTATGATGCAGCCTTGCGCACTTTGGGAGTGTCGGCTGCCCGACACAAGGGCCTGTTCACAGGCCCAAAGCGATATCCTATGGCTTTTCAGCACGATTTGCGAGAGGGCTGGTCCGCAGTCATGGCTGGCGGAGACTGGTTTGCCTCGCTGCCAGCGCCTTTGCAGGGTTTCTTGCTGCAAACGGCCCAGCTCAAAACCTTGGCCGCCGGCCAGCGGCTGTTTGCGCGTGGCGATGCGCCTGACGGCGTGTACTGCGTGGTCAGCGGCGCCATGCGGATTGCTGGCCTGACCGCTGCCGGCCAGGAAGCGCTGTTGGTGGTGCTGGAGCCGCCGCAGTGGTTTGGTGAAATTGCCCTGTTCGACCAGGCAGCGCGAACCCATGACGCCTGGGCGGAGGCCGACGCGGCGCTGGCCCATGTGCCACACATGGCGCTGCAGCAGTTGTTGGCCCAGCAACCGGCCTATTGGCAGCATTTTGGTCGGCTGCTGACGCAAAAGCTGCGCACGCTGTTTACCGGCCTGGAAGATACGGCGCTGCTGGCCCCCACACCCCGCGTAGCGCGGCGCCTGGCCCACATTGCCACCGGCTATGGCGCCTGGAGCGACCGCAGCAAGCGGGTGTTGACCGTCTCACAAAAGCAGCTGGGGCTGATGCTGTCGCTGTCCCGCCAGACCGTGAACCAATCACTGGCGGAGCTGGAGGCGGCCGGCGCCATCCGACGCAAGCGCGGCACCATTGAGGTTGTTGATTTGTTGAAGCTGGGCGAATAGCCAACTATCATCGGGCGCACAACCTGAAAGGATGATTACCATGCGCCACAGCACTCTCACCGTCGGTCTCGCCATCGTTGTTGCATTTGGCGCGGGGGCGGTGTTGTCGCCGTTCAAACGACTCGGCTTTGCACAGGCCCAAGCCGAGTCGGCGCCCTTGAGCGCAGCAGTTATCGACCTGAACCATTTCACCTACGACGAATTGTCCAAGACGCCTTTCCCTGACTTGCACACCAAGGGCCTGGTCACCACGGACAATGCCACCATCGGCATTCAAATCGGTAACGTGCCCAAGCACACCCACCCCAAGACCGACGAGATTCAATACATTGTTGAAGGCAGCGGCAGCATGTGGGTTGGCAATGAGCGCAAGGATTTCAAACCCGGCAGCCTGATCATCATCCCCAAGGGAACGGCCCACGCCGGCAGCATTGTCACCAGCGGGCCGGTCAAGGCCATCGCCATCAAGATTCCGCCGCAACCAAAAGACGATACGGTCATGGTTGACTGAGCGGAGGCGACCGACGGGGCGTGCAGACATAATGCACTCCTTTGTGTACACCGATCAGAATGAAAAAACAAACGACACGCCTTGCACCGCTTTTCACATGGACGATGTTGGCCTGCCTGGGCGCGTCCGCCCACGCCCAGGTCGCTACACCAAGCACATCACCCAGCACAGCCCAGTCGCGCACCGAAGCCCAGTTTCGCGCGGTGCGCGCGCAGCAGCCCCAGTTATGGGCTTTTTTGAAAGACATGCCCAAGGGCGGTGACCTGCATGTGCACTTGTCGGGCGCCATCTACGCTGAATCCATGCTTGGCTGGGCCGCGCAAGACGGCCTGTGCGTCGATGAAAAAACGCTGACTGTGGTCAAGCCACCGTGTGATGCTGCCCAGGGCCGCGTCACCGCTGCGAGCGCGCAGAGCAGCCCGGTGCTGTACCGGCGCCTGATAGACGCATGGTCCATGCGCAACCCATCTACCTGGGGCCTCAGCGGACACGACCAGTTCTTTGACAGCTTTGGCAAATTCAGTCTGTCCAACAAACATGACCGAGGCGGCGACATGCTGGCCGAAGTAGCCAGCGCCGCCAGTGTCGGCCATGTCAGCTACCTTGAGTTGATCGAGACACCCGCCTCATCAGAACTGAATGCCGTCATTGCCAAGTCGTCGGTGAATGACGACCTGGGCACCATGGCCCACCCACAGATCAAAAACGCCCTGCCCGATGCCGTAAAGGCGGCCGGAC
>JACXTT010011814.1_pt1 | contig 11645 bp, 14 predicted proteins | sample 9270951 | NCBI WGS metagenome assembly JACXTT01 (sample SAMN15532306, study PRJNA645909) | rock metagenome | isolation source: weathered quartz diorite | place: Puerto Rico | collected 2017-06-21 | reverse complement strand
CCCCCCCCAATCGCTGTTGTCGCGGCTTTGGTCGCTTATAATAACGGCGAAAATCGGATTGCAGTCGCAATTCGTCCCCCATTTCCCGTTTCCGGTCACAACTTTCCCCGCATGTCGCTCACTTTCGAAGACTTTCGGCCTGGCCATTTCGCCACACTCGGGCCTCGCCATGTGTCGCGGGACGAGCTGATCGCGTTTGCGTCCGAATTCGATCCGCAGCCGATGCATCTCGATGACGCGGCGGCGGCCAGTTCGCTGGCCGGCGGTCTGTCGGGTTCTGGCTGGCACATGTGCGCGCTCGCCATGCGGATGCAGGTGGACGGGTTCATCGGCCGTGCGGACTCCCGCGGCGGGCTCGGCGTCGACGAGGTGAAATGGATGGCGCCGCTGCGGCCCGGCGACGACCTGACGCTGCAGGTGCATGTGGAGGAGGCGCGGGTCTCCAAGAGCAGGCCGGACTGCGGCATCGTCAGGATGCGCGCCGAGCTGTTCAATGCCGCCGGCGTCTGCCTGATGAGCATCGTCAGCAGTGGCCTGTTTGGCCGGCGCGATGCTGCGTTGAACGAGTGAGTAGCACGACGTGAACTTCTTCGAAGAAGCCCAGATCGGCAAGCGGCACGACATCGGCTCGTTCACCTTCACGGCCGAGAGGATCAAGGCGTTCGCCAGTCAGTTCGACCCGCAGGCCTTCCATCTGGACGAGGAGGCCGGCAAGGCTTCGCTGTTCGGCGGCCTCGCGGCTTCCGGCTGGCACACCGCGTCGGTCTACATGAAGCTGCTGGTCGCCCACTTCGTGCAGCAGGCGAAGGATGCGCGGGCGCGCGGCGAAGAGGTTGCGCAGAGTGGGCCGTCGCCGGGCTTCAAGAACCTGAAGTGGCCGCGGCCGGTGCTCGCCGGCGACACCATCACCTATGCCTATGAGGCAACGTCGATGCGGCCGCTGGCCTCGCGGCCCGGATGGGGGATCGTGTTCGGCAAGACCACGGCCGTCAATCAGCGCGGCGAACTGGTTCTCACCTTCGAGAACTCGGTGTTTCTGCCCTGCCGTCAAACAAACTCTTAAAACGGCCAGCCGTTTTGACAACGTCTCGTTAAGAATTGGATTTTAAGCTTTGAACCTTCCTGGGGAAATGGTCGACAGAGAGCCTGTACGACAGGGGACGACGATGGCCGATCGTAACGCGTTGAAGGTTGTGGGATTGCTGTTCGCAAGCGTGACGCTTGCGGTGATGCTGACCACTGCGCTGGTTGTGAAGGGCCATGCCGACGGTCAGTACGCGCTGGACAACGTCGGGATTGAAGCGGTCGAGTAAGACCGTCTCGCGTTCTCTTTTCGATTTTTGCTGAGATCGCTGTCGGGCCCGGGCTTTTGCCTCGTGGCCCTTTCTGCTTTTGGCGTCAGCGTGACCAGGCGAGAAACAGCAGGCCGATGGCGATCACCAGCAGCGCCACGAAGCGCAGGATGATCTTGCCCATCTGCGGACGCACCGCGCGTGTCGGAATAGGCTCCGGATTGTCCGGACGAACCGTCTTCATTGAATGTCCCCTCACGCATGATCTGTTCGCCGAACGATCATGCCCCCTGCCAAGCGTTAACGGCGCTCAGGCGAGCGCCTTGGTTGGTCGCCGCAGAAGTTGATTGGGTTCAAAGCGATAGGCGCGTTTGCCTTGGCCGACCTGTGCACGATTGCCGGCGGCTGTCGTCTCGGCTGGCGCAAAAGGGGCTCGAAAAGGCGATCGCCGCGCCCTGTGCAGGACGCGGCGATCGGAAGCAAAACCCAGACTGTCGTGAGTCGATCAGGGCTGGCGGATGTTCTCCGAGGCGCTCTTCCACTGCGCCAGATTTTCCGCGATGATCCGCGTCGACTTCATCGCCGCGTGGCTGAGATGCGCGTAGCCGGCGATCTCACGCTGCACGCGCTGGCCTTCGGCATGCAGCAGATCGCGTAGGCTCTCCAGTTCGGTGATCAGATTTTCGATCTCGCCGAGCGAGGTGCCGGCGACGCGCTGGATCAGCGAGTTGACGTTCTTGACGGTCGCATCGCTGTCGGCGCTGTCGAGTGGCGGCGCCGCGGTGGTCTGGCCCGGTCCGGGCCGGCGAAGATAGGCGACATCGTTGCGCACGAAGTCACGGATGCCCGCTTCGACTTCGGTGACGGCCGAGATGTTGTTCGCCGAGAGGTCGGTGTTCTCTTCGGTGGTCTCGGGCTTCTCGGATGGAACTGCGTTCATCGGCTCTTTCCCTTGTTTGCTAGACTTCGCAAGCGGATGTCCCCCGCACGACGACGTTACGTCAGTGATCACGTCAGCCGAATTTGGCCACAGCTAGGCGAAGTTGCGGCAATGCTTCGGTCATTTCCAATTGTCGCTAACGAATGGCGAAGACCATTGCCGTTCAGCGGTATTTTAGTCAGTTTGCTCGCGTCGCGTCGGGTTCCACGAGCGGATGCACCATGACTTCCCTGATCCCTGCTGCACTGCGGATGGCGCTGGTCGCTATGGGTCTTCTCGTGGCCTCCCATGCGACGGCGGCTGACTGCGCGCCGTCGTTCAACAGCGGCGGTCCGGATGCTGCAGCCTACGGCGCTCCGCAGAACTATCCGCTCGGCACGATGGTCAATCGCGCGCAGCAACGCTTCATCGTCGCTTCGTTCAGTCATTTCGACAGACTGCTGCCGGGGCCGACGGTTGCTGCGGGCCCGTCGCCGTCGCCGCTTGCGCGCGACTGTCGTGTGTTCGAGTTCCGTTACACGTTCGAGGGCAAGCAGTACTCGCTCGATGACTACCTGGCGCGCCATCCTGCGACCGGCCTCATAGTGGCGCAGGGAAACACCATTCTGACCGAGCGCTACCAGTATGGCCGCCGCGACACGGACAGGCTGGTGTCGCAGTCGATGGCCAAGACCTTCACGGCCATGCTGTTCGGCATTGCCGTGAAGGAGGGCAAGATCCGCTCGCTCGACGATCGCGCGCAGGACTATCTGCCGGTGATGAAGGGCAGCGCCTATGGCGAGACCACGCTGCGCGCGCTTCTGACCATGAGTTCCGGCGTGGCCTACTCCGAGACCTACGACGGCACCGATGACTCGGCGCAGTTCGGCCGCGATCTGTTTCGCAAGGGCACTCCGGGCGGGGCGGTGTTGTTGCGCCGTTTCAGCAACCGCGAGGTGCCGGAGGGGACGCGCTTCCACTATGCCGGCAGCGAAACCGAAACGCTCGGGCTGGTGCTGGCGGCTGCGACCGGACAGCGCCTGAGCGATTACGCGTCCGAGCGGCTGTGGAAGCCGATGGGCGCGGAAGCCGACGCTACATGGTCCGCCGATGGCAAGGGCGACATCGCCGCCTACTGCTGCTTCAGCGCGCGCCTGCGCGATTTCGCCCGGCTCGGTATGCTGCTGGCCAGGGATGGCGGCGACATCATTCCGGCATCATGGGTGATCGAGGCGACCACGGCACCGCCGGATTCGTTTCGCGCGCCGCGCAAGGCGACGCCGTTCTACGGTTACGGCTATCAGACCTGGATCATGCCGGCACGCAGCCGCATGTTCGCGCTGCTCGGCATTCATGGCCAGGCGATCTTCGTGCATCCGGCCACGAAACTGGTGCTGGTGCATACGGCGGTGCGACTGAAGCCGTCGCAGGACCCGGCTGCCCGCGAACTGACGGCGCTGTGGTATGCGCTGGTCAATCAGGTTGCGGCGAAGCCGCCGCGCTGATCGGCGTCCGCTACCAGCTCTTCTTGAAGCCCGCGGTGAAGCTCTTGTCGCTGACGCCGCCCTCGCGTTCGGAGATCGAGCCGGAGATGTTCAGGCCGCCGAACAGCGACTGTTGCGCGCCGACCGTGTTCAGCCAGCGGCTTCCGGTCGCCGAAAGCGACTGGCCGGCGATGAAGGTCGTGCCGGTGTCGGTGACGTTCAGCCGCGCCGAACGCTCCATGTCGAGGCTGCTGCCGTGCGCGCCTGGCAGACCGGGAAGCCCCTCATGCTGCGTCACTGTGTAGCCGTTGCGCAGGGTGAGTGAGAACTGCTCGCCCCAGAGCGGCACCGACTTCGAGAAGGCTGCGCCGAGCCGCGTATCGCTTGACGGGTTCAGCCGTGCTTCGAGTGCGACGTGATCGGACAGATACGGCACGCCCGGTGCTCTCGCGGTGATCCAGGCGGTGCCTTGCGAATTCTGCAGGCGCCGGTCGCTGGCGAGCTTCTCGGGCAGTGTCTCCGGCGTGGTCAGCGGCGAACTTTGTGTGGCGACGTCGAGGTCGAGGCCCGCTTTCGTATCCCAGAACGGGGTAACCGGCTGCTTCAGCGATAGAGCTGCTGCGCCGTTCGGCTTGTCGTTGCGCGACCAGGAGGCCGGATTGCTTGCATCAAGCACGGGGCCGCTGCGCAGCTTCGGTGCAGGCACGTAAGGCCGATCCAGCGGTGCATTCAGCGCCGCCCAGTCGATGTCCTTGTCGTCGGGGACTTGCACGTCGGTCGCCATGCCGGCTGGCGCAGATGGCTCGGTCGCCTCGCCATCTTCCGTCGCCTGCTCTTCGGCTTGCGCCTGATCGGGTGAGGCGAGGCTCGCAACCGGCGCGACGGCGATCAGCGTCGCCGCCAAGAGCAGGCCTGTCGCGAAAGGTTTGATCCAGATGGACGTCACGTGATGCAACTTCGTGCTGGCGTTGGGTCGATACCGATCGTTCATCGCGGCCGGATCGTCGAACTCTCATCTGCGAGAGTGTTCCACAGCTTCGTTCACGTTTTCTATCGCAATTGTGGCGGCTTGTTGAATCCGGCGCAGGAACGGTGTGGAGCCTCGGGCATTGACGCGGGACCGCATTGAACGAGGAGGTTGAACGTGAAGAAGCTTGCATTCATTGCCGCCGCGGCCACGCTTGCTTTGACGCTGCCGGTGTCGGCGCAAGGCCTGTCAGTCGGCGTCGGCGATCACGGTGTCCGGGTTGGCGTCGATCGCCCGCACTACAGGGAGCGCCACTATGAGCGCCGCTACTACGACAGCCGCGCGCGTTATCGCGACGGCGATACCGTGGTGGTCCGCAAGCATCGTCACTGGGATCGCCCTTATCACCGCGCGCCGCGCAAGACAGTGATCATCGAGCGCTAGCGCATGCGCGAGAGCGAACGGCCCCGCTGCAGCGGGGCCATCTTTTTGTTTGCGTTAAACAGTCGGCTGGAGCTTATGCGACCCGCGGCAGATCGATGCGGCGGCCCAGGGCCTGCTCGACCAGATCGAAGGTGTCGATGACAGCACGCAGGCTCATCAGCTTGCCTTCGCGGAAGCGCATGAAGGTCGCGATGCGCACGCTGATCGGCCGGTCGTCGTCGTTGGCGTTCAACGAGCAGCGCAGCAGCGCCGATGCAGAGCCATCGCCGAGCACGACGTCCTCCTGCTTGAACTTGTAGAGGCGGAAGTTGTCGGCGATCTGCTTGATCGCCGCAATCGCCGCTTCCTTGCCCTGCCGGGCGCCGAGATAGGGAAACATGTCGATCGGGCCGAAAATGGCCCAGTCCACGTCGTCGTGAAGAGTTGGCGCAATTTCCGCTGCGTCCTGGGCGCCGAGGCCCTTCCGCAACGCATGCGCGAACGTCCAGAGGGGGTGCCCCGACATTCCGCTAGTCCTGATTTTGAAGTGCCGATCAGCAACGGCCCTAAGGGCGTCAAACGACGCCGTGCCCGATTGCTGTATTTCCAATGATTGAGGAGAGACGTAATCGCAGTGCAGCAAAACTGCAACCGTAGATTTTGCAATGCGGAAATGCGGAAATTTGAAACGCTTTCTCAACAATCCCTACACTTTCAGGCGCCGCCTACGACTTTAGCCGCACCCAGAACGGCTTCCCGCCGGTTGCGCGCGTTCATTTGCATGCGATGACGGCACTGATGGACTTGTAGGCAGTGCTTGATGCTTGACCGTTGGCGGGCTTTTGCGGTCAGAATTGGCTGTCCGTCGTCCTCCTCTTCCTCTGACGTTCAGACCAACACACAACCCTGCTCCGGGAGCGAATCGTAATGTCCGCCCAATCTCTGACTGCTTCGTCCGCCTCGCCGGAGTCGGTTGGCATGTCCTCGGCCCGTTTTGGCCGGCTCGAAGATCACCTCAAGCGCAACTACATCGACAACGGCCGCTTCCCCTGCACCCAGACGCTGGTGTACCGGCGCGGCAAGATCGTGCATTCCGCCGTGCAGGGTTTCGCCGACGTCGAGCGCAAGGTACCGGCGAAGGACGACACCATCTTCCGCATCTATTCGATGACCAAGCCGATCACATCGGTCGCGTTCATGATGCTGGTGGAAGAGGGGCGCGTCGCGCTCGACGAGCCGGTGCACAAGTACATCCCCGAGTGGAAGAATCTGGCCGTGTTCATGGGCGGCATGCCGTCGCTTGGCTCGAAGCCGCCGCCGGTGCCGCAGTTCATCACCCGTCCGGTCACGCGGCCGATGCAGATCGTCGATCTGCTGCGTCACACCTCGGGTCTCACCTACGGCTTCCAGAATCGCTCGATGGTCGATGGTGCCTACCGGCAGATGAAGATCGGTGAAGTCGAGAAGGCCGGCACGATGCAGACGATGATCGAGGGGCTGTCCAAGCTGCCGCTCGAGTTCTCGCCGGGCGAGGCGTGGAATTATTCGGTTTCTACCGACGTGCTCGGCTACCTGGTGGAAGTCATCTCCGGCAAGCCGTTCGAGCAATTCCTGAAGGAGCGGATCTTCGATCCGCTCGGCATGAACGACACCGGCTTCCATGTGCCGTCGGCCAAGGCCGATCGCTTTGCCGCCTGCTATTCTGCTGACGGCAAGGGCGGCAAGGTGCTGCAGGACGATCCGAAGACCTCGAGCTATCTCGAACGGCCGTCGTTCGTTTCCGGTGGCGGTGGTCTTGCGAGCACCGCGGCCGACTACCTGACGTTCTGTCGCGCTCTGATCCACGACGGCGAGATCGGTGGCGTGCGTCTGCTCAGCCCGAAGACGCTGCAGCTGATGACCAGCAACCACCTGCCGGGCGGCAAGTACCTGCCGGAGATGTCGCGGTCGCTGTTCAGCGAAGCCGCCTACAATGGCATCGGCTTCGGTCTCGGCTTCTCGGTGACGATCGATGCGGCCCAGACGCTCATTCCCGGAAGCAAGGGCGAGTATTCGTGGGGTGGTGCTGCGACCACCTCGTTCTGGATCGATCCGGCTGAGGATCTGATTGCGATCTTCATGACGCAGGTGCTGCCGTCCGGCGCTTATCCGGTGCGGCGCGAACTGCGCACGCTGATCTACTCGGCGATCACGGAGAGCGGGGTCTGAGCCGTCGCGCCTTCTCGATCGTCTCGGTAAGGTCGACCTCCAGCACCTGCTGCAGGAGGTCGAACGAATCGAGAAACATTCTCTGCTGCGCGATCAAGCCATCGCGCAGCTCGTAGAAGTTGGCGTTGCGAAGCTGGATGACCCTGTCGTTCTCCCGCTTCTGCAGATGCAGGCAGATGATGACCGAGATTCGATTGTCCTCTGCAGCGATGAACTCGATCTCGGTCCGCCGCCGAACATAGAGATCGTGGATGGCCATCATCGTCTGCATGACTTCCGTCTTGCCGCGACGTTGGCCGAGCTTCGTGAAGAGTTCGACCGGCGCATAGCCGACGAAGTCGATTTCGTCATGATAGAAACTGATGGCCTTGTTGAAGTCGCCGACGCTCATGGCGTCGATCATGGCCAAGACGGTTTCTTTTGCCGACGTTAAAGTCATCGATCATTATCCTGCAACTTGCACGACAATCAAACGCGACCCGCTCGCCAAAATCAATTCCCGGAGCAATAACGCAGGGCGAAACTGCGATTTGCCGATGGCGCGCATCGAAGACGTGTATCCGTTCGCAAGTTGCACGAATTGATGTACGGCAAGCTCAATAAACTTTTTGTCCAGGGCCGATCGCGCTGCGTGGCGACAGCAGGATCACCTTGCCGTCGGCGTCCGCTGCGCCAAGGATCAGCACCTCCGACATGAAGCCTGCGATGTTGCGCGGGGCGAAGTTACAGACGCAGACCACTTGCGTGCCGATCAGTTGCTCGGCGGTGTAATTGGTGATCTGCGCGCTCGACCATTTCTCGCCCAGTGTGCCCAAATCGACACGGACTTTCCACGACGGGTTGCGTGCTTTCGGAAATGGCTGCACCTCGAGCACGCGGCCGATGCGCAGATCCACTGCGGCGAACTGGTCGTAGCTGATCGTCGGTTTTGTTTCGGTCATGATCGTTCTTGTCGGCCGGGATCGAGCGTTACTCGGGATAGCCGATGCTCCATTCGCTGACTTGCGGCCGCACGTGGCGCAGCGTTCGGTTGGTTGAGAGGATGATCTTGTCGCCGATGATTTCGGCATATTTCACCGGCAATGGATTGGCGACACCGGGCTCGAAGCGGACCACGAGATTGCAGCCGTCCGCGACCGCTTTCAGTTTGCCGTCGAGTTCGCGGATGAAGCCGCCGCCGTCCCAGTCGAAGCCGGCGAGTTTGAATGGCTTGCCGTTCAATTTCTCCACGTCCGTCAGCTTCATGCCGTTGCCGATGCCGCCTGGGCCGATCCACAGCGATGGCGCGCTGATGGTGATCATGCTCGGCTTCGTCCGGGCTTTCGCATCGTGCCAGAACACGACGATGCGATGGGTCGGATCCGTGTCGAACAGCACGGTCGCCTTCTCGGTCGCGCCTTCGGCTCCATCGACGTCCTTGAACGTCACGTTGTTGCCGCCGAATGCCGCAACAAGCTTGGCGTGGGTCGTGTCTTTCGCGAACGGGCCCTCGCAGGCGACTGCGTCACGCTTCTGCGGCTGGAAGTCGCTCTTTGTGTCCGCGCCAGTGAGCGGCGAAGCGGTCTGTGCAGTGGCCGTCAATGTGCCTGCCGTCAGAAACGCGATCGTAAGTGACAGTTTTCGAAGCCGCATCAGGTGCTCGTTCCTCGTTGTTCGCAGCGGCGCGGATTGCCGGGCGCGAATCGAAGTGAGCGACTTAGCATCGCTCCGCAACAGCCGCCAAGCTGGCCGCTCGTTGGAGATCACCCGGTCTCACACTGCGACAAATGTACCGTCCGGTGTGGCGCTGCGCCGCACTTGGCTCAATTGACCCTTCGGCACCCGCCCACATAATGCCGTCACAATCGCGGCATCGGGCTGGAGCCACCGCGAGAGTTCGCGCCGCTTCTGAGGGGCTACGACGGCGCGAATGGGCGTTTCGCAACAAGAAACGAAGCCTCTTTGGGGATGAGGGCGAGGCCGTTCGGCACGAACGGTCAACGACGGTGTGTGCCGTTTCGTCAAGCGGGGGAATCCTGAGCATGAGGGCGGTCGTTCGCGGCTTGCGAACCTTCATGTCGTTGGCGCTGCCGTACTTCCGGTCGGAAGACCGGTGGATTGCTCGCGCGCTGCTGGCCGGCATCCTCGCAGCTGAACTCGGTCTGGTGGCGATCCTCGTTGCCATCAACGAATGGAATAAGCGCTTCTTCAATGCACTGGAGGCCCGCGACTGGTCGGCGGCGCAGACCGAACTCGTGATCTTTTGCGCCATCGCATTGTCGGCGGTCGTTGCCGGCATGGCCCAGTTCTTCCTCGGCCAGCGGCTGATCATTCGCTGGCGGCGCTGGATCACCGAGCGCTACGTGTCGATGTGGATGGCGCATGGCCGGCACTATCGCGTGCGCCTCGTCGACGGCAGCGTCGACAACATCCACCTGCGCATTGCCAGCGACGTGCTGATCTTCCTGACCCGGACGCACGAGCTGTTCACCTCGCTGATCGGCAGCATCGTCACCATCTTCTCGTTCGCGGTGATCCTGTGGTCGCTGTCGGCGGCAACGCCGTTGCCGCTGTTCGGCGTCGACCTGTCGTTCGCCGGCTGGCTGATCGTGTTGGCTGCAACCTACGCCGCCGTCGGCACGCTGTTCACGCATTGGATCGGCGCGCCGCTGATCCCGCTGAATTTCAACCAGCAGCGCTATGAGGCCGACTTCCGCTTCGCCATCGCGCGGGCCACCGATCAGTCCGAGCCGGTCGCGTTGATGGGCGGCGAAGTGGTCGAGCGGCGCGAGCTGCGCCACAGGTTTAGCAATCTCGTGCGCAACTGGACGCGGCTGGTCAACCGCCAGAGCGGCCTCGTCGGCTTCATCGCCGGCTACGCGCGCATGTCGACGGTGTTTCCGACTCTTGTTGTCGCACCGGCCTATCTCGCCGGCGCCATCACGCTCGGCTCACTGGTGCAGACCGCGCTCGCCTTCCAGAACGTCGAGGGCGCGCTCGCCTACTGCATCAGCGCCTACAGCAAGATCGCCGAATGGAAGGCCGTAATGGACCGCCTCGCGCAGTTCGAGGCGGCGATGCATACGGTCGACGATCATCACGGCAGGACCGGCAGCAGCGCGCGTATCAACATCACCATGCTGCCCGGCTACGACCGGCTGATCGTGCGCGATCTCGTGCTGCGTCTGCCGTCCGGCGAGCCGATGGTCACGTTCGGTCGGATCGAGCTTGCGCCCGGCGAGCGGCTGTTGCTGTCCGGCGCGTCGGGCACCGGCAAATCGAGCTTCTTTCGCGCGCTGTCCGGGCTTTGGCCGCTGGGCGAGGGCGAGATCCACTTCCCCGAGAACGCGAAAGTTTTCACGCTACCGCAGCGCGCGTATTTCCCGCTCGGCTCGCTGCGGCAGGCGATTGCCTATCCGACACCGGTGGAAGAGGCCGACGACGAAGCGATCCGCGCCGCCTTGCGCGCGGTCGGCTTGAGCCACTTGACCCATCGCCTCGACGAGGAAGCCGATTGGCCTGCCGTGCTGGCCGGCGGCGAACAGCAGCGCGCCGCGTTCGCCCGCGCGTTGCTCGCTGCGCCCGACATCCTGCTGCTGGACGAGCCGGTCGCAGCGCTCGAAGCCGCTGATGCCGACGCGCTGTTCGCGCTGCTCGCCGAGCGGCTGCCGCGCACCATCATCGTCAGCATCGGCCGCGCCACCGCGCTCGCGCATCTGCATGACCGCGTCATCGAGCTGAAGCGCGGCACCATTGCTGCCACCGAATCTGCCGCATCCACCGAATCCGCCGCACCGCGACCCGTCGTCGTGCGCGCCTGACCCCGATCATCGAACACGCAAGGAGACGACCGATGGCTACGATGAACTACTGGACCGACAAGTGGGACCTGCATGTCGACATCTGCCCGTGCGACGTGCACGTCAACGACTGGCTGGCGGACCAGAAACAGACCAACAAGCTGGTCTATCACTTCGGCACCGGCACGCATCACGTGGTCGGCAAGGAGCAGGCGACCAACGGCTCCGGCAACATGGTGTTCGGCATCACCGCGTCGATCGAGGAGTACGACGCCTACATCAAGCTGGTCGCCGACAATGCGCGCATCGCCAAGAACTACGTCGCCTATTTCGGCGACATCTATCTGACCAACCCGAAGCTGCTGCCGGACTTCGACGTGGTGACGATGGTGCACCTGTGCGAGTTCTTCTTCCCGAACACGGCGAGCGCCGAATATGGCGGGCTTGACGCTCGCGGGGTGCCCGATCCTGTCCACCCGAAGACCCAGTCCGCGCGCCCAACACCGTTCTCACCCCCCTTCAACTGCTCCCAAAAAGCCCAACGACAGCTCCGCGCCCGTGACTGAGAGACGG
>JACXTT010011813.1_pt1 | contig 11646 bp, 9 predicted proteins | sample 9270951 | NCBI WGS metagenome assembly JACXTT01 (sample SAMN15532306, study PRJNA645909) | rock metagenome | isolation source: weathered quartz diorite | place: Puerto Rico | collected 2017-06-21 | reverse complement strand
TCCCGTCGGCGGGGCGATCGTCGCAACGCCTCCTCCTTTTTTCTCGGAGGGCTCCGCCGGGGTCTCCGCAGCCGCCTCGACGCCCTCGGGGGCCGCGAAGGGCGACTCCCCCAGGAGGCCGCGCGTGGGGCCCCGGAGCTGCATGTTGTCCTCCGTTCCGACCCAGAGCGTCGTCAGGTCCTCCTCCGTAATGTCCGGGATGCGGATGATGTGCGGCGTCAGGGTCAGGATGATGTCCGTATCCTTCCTGCTCGTATTGTTGTTGGCGAAGACCCGGTTCAGGCCCGGGATGTCGATGAGGCCGGGGATTCCCGAGCGGTCGTTCTTCTCCTCCTGCCGGATCAGACCTGCGAGCAGGTTCGTCTCGCCGTCGCGCAGGCGGATCGTCGTCTGGATGTTCCGCGTCCCGATGATGGGCTGTGCGGCGGCCCCTGCCCCCGTCGACACGGCGCCGGAGACCTGGCTCACCTCGATCTGGACCTTGAGGGTCACCTCCTGGTTGTGGTGCACGCGGGGCTCGATCTGGAGCGTGATGCCCACGTTCTGGTAGGTGAACGAGGTGATGGGGACGATGTTGCCTCCCACGGTCTGGGAGGTGTTGAAGGAGGTCGTGGGGATGGGCACCCGGTCGCCGATCAGGATCTCGGCCTTCTCGCCCTCGGACACGCGCACCTGCGGCTGGGCTATCAGCTTGGCGTCGGAGTCGCTCTTGAGGAAGTTCACGATCGCGCTGGGGATCACCCCCAGGAGCCAGTTCCCCCTCTGCCTGAGGATCGACAGGTTGTTCAGCGGGACGCTCTGCTGCCCGTCGCGGAAGGCGAGCGAGAGCGCCTTGTTGTTCAGGTCGATCCCCAGGTTCTGGGCCACGTTGCGGTCGACCTCGATGAGCTGGACGTCGACCACCACCTCGCCCTTGGCCTTGTCGTTGGCCTCGATGATCCTCTCCGCGATGGCCGACTTGTCGGGAGTGTCCTTGATCGTCAGCGAGTTCAGCGCCGTGTTCTCCGCGATCTGGCGCGACTGGAGGAGCGACCGGAGCAGGGTCACCACCTGCTTCGGGTCGCCGTTCGATAGGTAGAAGGTCCGGATGACGTTGTCCTCGTACTCCTGCCGCTTCTGCCGGTTGTCCGGCGCGATCAGCAGGGTCGACTCGTCGATCACCTTGTAGAAGTTCTTCGTCTGGAGCATCAGGATGTCCAGGGCCTTCTCCAGGGTGACGTTGCCGATGTTGATGGTCATCGGCCGCTTGAGGTCCGTCTTGTCGTCGAAGATGAAGTTGATCCCCGAGGCCTTTCCGATCGCCTCGAAGATCTTGCCGATGGGCTGCTCGCGGAACTCGAGCAGGATGGGGATGTTCGAGGTGGGCGAGAGCTTGGGCGGCGCCAGCGCCTTGCGCCTGGCCTCGACCTTGAGCCGTTCGAGGTCGGAGGGACCTCCCTGGAGCTTCTGGATCTGGCGCTGCACCCGGTCCAGCTCGTTCTGCGCGTGCTGGTTGCCCGGGTAGAGCAGGAGCGCTTGCTGGTACTCGGCCGTCGCCAGCTCCCACTGCTGGCCCGCGGCGTAGCGCTTGCCCTTCTCGAAGTGCTGGGCTGAGGCTTTCAGCTTGGCGCGCTCGAGCGACACGCTGTAGCGGGTGTTGCCCGGATCGAGGGCGAGGGCCTTGCTGAAGTTCATCACCGACGAGTCCCACTCGCCCCTGCGGCTGTCCTTCTCGCCCCTCCGGTACGCAGAGCTCGCGGCGCAGCCCCAGAGGAGCGCGGCCAGAAGGACCACTGCCGAGGCTCGGAGCATTCTTTGCTGGTTCACGTCGTCCCTCGGTTCCTACTTGGACGCGGGCGTCAGCGTCAGCTCGCGCGTCATGTCCTTGAACTCGGGCCGGGTGTATCCCATGACCACACTTTCCAACTTGATGTCCACGACCTTGAACTGATCCCTGACAATCTCACCCTTCCTCGCGACCAGGATCTCGTCGCCGTCCTGGAAGACGGCGACCTTTTCGGTCTTGGGACCCAGATACCCCACGTACTTGAAGTTGATGGCCGGAGGCTGGGGTGGAGGCGGGTTCCTGACCAGCTCGGCCTGGTGCTTTTCGGCGTCCGCCGCGGCGCGCGCGGCCGCCTCGGCGCGCGCCTTCGCCTCTTCATCGATCAGCCGCTGCTGGCGCTCGCGCTCCAGCCTCTGCTGCTCGAGCTCCGCCCTCGTCGGCGGCCGCACCGCATACTTGAAGAGGTCCCGTCCTTCGGGATCGTAGCCCTCGACCTTCTTGGTCAGGAGGGCCATGAGGACCGCGGGCGACTTCTCCGCGCCGCCGGCCGCTCCCTTGGCGGCCGAGGCCGAAGCGGAGGCCGAGGCCGAGGAATCCTGCCGCGAAGCGTACCAGAAGTAGGCCACCGCCAGGGCGCCCAGCGCGAGCAGGAGCCCCGCCTCGCGGCTCGAGAGCTTGCGCGCCATCAGGCCTTCCTCGTGGCCTTCGGGCCCGGCCTCAACTGCTTCTGCAGTTCGGGAAGGTCGAAGTAGGTGGCCAGGGTGATGTTCAGCGTCAGCAGGACCCCGCCCTCGACACCCTCCGCCAGCGCCACCCGCTCGATCACGAGAAACGTCTTGGATTCCTCGACCGCGTGGATGAACCTCCTCAGGTTCGCGTAGCCCCCCTGGAGCGCGACGGTCATGGCGAAGCGGTCGAGCCCCTCGTCTTGCAGGATGCTGTTCTGATACTGGACCTGATCCATGTTGATGTTGAACTGCTCCGCGAGCCGCGCCAGCTCCTCCTCGGCCTCGATCATGCGCTCGTCGCGGGTCTGGAGGATCTCCTTGCGCAGCCGCGTCAGGTCGTCCTCCGCCTGCTGCAGGCCCTGGAGGTAGGCCTCGCGGGCGCCAACCGCGGTCTCGCGGCGCGAGAGCTCCTGAAGGCGGGGCGCGTTCGCATTGGTGAGGGTATGGTGCTCCTCGAGACGCGGACGGACGAAGAGCGCGAAGAACAGCGCGTTCACGCCCAGCAGGCTCAGGAACACGACCAGCAGCTCCTGGCTGGCCTGCCGGATGTCCCAGCGGATCGCGGCCAATCACTTCTCCTTGTGCTTGCCCTGCGGCGCGTCGCCTTTCTTGGGCGGCTGCCATCCGTCGGGCCTGCGACGCAGGGGTGCCGTGGGGACGTCGTGCTTCGGCCTCCGGTACTTCCGCGCGGGGACCGTGGAGCCGGCGGGGGGCGGCACCGCTCGGGTGCCCTGCGGCGGGACCTGCGGGAGCGGCGACGCCCCGAGCTTCAGCTGCTTTGGACTCACCGTCTCGGCCCCCGCGTTCTCATCCGAGCCCTCGGGCTCGTCGGCGGCCTCGTTCTCGCTCGGGACGGGGACCTCGGCCACGGCCGGGGCGCTTCCCTGCTTGTGCGACTGGCCCGCGGGGTAATAGAGGAACGACAGCCCGAAGACGATCTCGCCGTTCTTCGCGTGGATGCTGCGCTCCGGCTCCACCCGGTCGAAGTGCGCATCGACGATCAAGGCCCGCTCGAAGTCCAGGAACGCGTTCAGGTCCTTGGAGCTCCCCTCGACGCTCACGGGGACGACCTCCGCGGGCGGGCCCGCCGCGAGGAGCAACACCTGGCCCGGGTTCGGGTTCCCGAACACGGGACGGATGGAGACCATCTTCACCTCGTAGGGCAGGACCTTCTCCAGGAGGTTGAACAGGCGCGTCCACGAGAGGGCTCGCCTCGCGATCACGTCGTTCGCGCGCGCGGTCTGGGTCGCCAGGTACTTGAGATCGTGCTTGCCGATCTCCGCCTGGACCCGGCGCTCCCGGACCTCGACGTCGTTGAGCCGGCTCTCCAGAGAGCCCACGCTGTTCCGGAGCTCCCGGAGCTTCCGGCCGGTCTCGAGGAAGGTCAGGGTGTTCCATGCGGTGAAGGCGATGACGGCCGCGGCGAGCGACGAGTGACCGAACCACAGGAGCATGTTGTTCCGGAACGGCCGGGACGCCAGGTTCAGCTCGATGGACCGGACCATGCTCACTTCACCCCCGAGGCCGCGCCGACGGCCGGCGCGATCTTGTGCGCCACCGCCGGGTCGAGGCTCATCCTCTCGGGAATCGCCACGAACGACGGCAGGTCGATGCCCTCGACGCGCTCCACCCCGAGGCGCTCGAGCAGCACCCGGATGTCGTCGAACGGCCTCGACACGGTCCGCACGTATGCCGTACGGATCGTCTGCCCGGCGAGCTTTTCCTGGTAGTAGGAGAAGGACGTCGCCAGCTCACGGCTCATCATCCCGTCGGGAACGGAGGCGGCGTCCTCCCCGATGCTCGACTTGCAGCGGTAGAAGATGAGCCTCTCGCCGCGGACGATCAGGAGCGAGAAGTAGGTCTGGGCGCAGTTGAGGAACGCCACGTCCGTGGAAGCGTCCGCCCCGCCTCCGAGCGACTGCCGAAACAGGTTGAAGAGGTTGGGCGTGCACAGGCTCACGAGGCCGGGCCGGGCGCCGACCCCCTCGAGGAGCCGCTCGTACTGCTCGACGATCGTGCGCAGCATCACCGCGACGAGGACGCTTCCGCCGTTCCCCTCCGAGGGAAGGAGCTGGTAGGCGATCGCGGCGTCCTCGACTTTGAACGGCACTGCCTTCCTCAGCTTGAACCGCACCATCTCGGAGAGCTGCTTCCTCGAGGCCGGCCGCTCTGGAAGCTGCAGGAGCGTCACCTTGGCCATGCTGTCCGGGAGAACGAGGGAGACCTTCCCGGGGCGAGTCCCGCTGGCCTCGAAAGCTTCCCGGATGCGCGCGGAGACCTCGTCCTGGCCATCGAGGGTCGGACGAGAGATGGAGGGGCCCGGCAGGGGCTGGGAAAAGGGCCGCACCTCGGCTGCGTCGAGGGACGGGAGGCCGCGCCTGCGCTTGAGCCGGACGAGAACCACCTCCTGGGAACACACCTCCACCGCCACGGGCGGATAGGTCGGGCGGAGGCTGTGGCTCTCCATGCCCACGCGGCGGAACTGCTCCATCAGGGATCGGCCAAAATTCATGCGGGGTCGTCCTGGTTCACTCGACGAAGGTGACCTTGTTGATCTCGTGCAGCGTGGACTTGCCGGCGAAGACCTTGGCCAGGGCCGCCTCGCGGAGGAACGTCATGCCCTCCTCCTTCGCCGCCCGCTTGATGTCCGAGGCGGGACGCTTTTCCAGGATCATCTCCCGGATGCGGTCGCTCATGTCCAGGAGCTCGGCGATGGCAGTCCGACCGCGGTAGCCGGTGCCGTTGCAATCGATGCACCCGCGGCCCTCGTGGAACGTGTAGTCCATGTAGCGGGCGGGATCGAGGCCCGACTCGATCAGCTCCTCGCGGGTGGCCTTGCGGGGGCGCTTGCACTGGCTGCAGACCAGCCGCACCAGCCGCTGTGCGAGGATGCAGTTCAGCGCCGAGACGAAGTTGTACGGCTCCACTTTCATGTTGAGAAAGCGGCCCAGCACGTCCACGACGTTGTTGGCGTGGACGGTCGTGAAGACGAGGTGTCCCGTGAGCGCCGACTGGATGGCGATCTGGGCGGTCTCCTCGTCGCGGATCTCGCCGACCATGATCTTGTCCGGGTCGTGCCGCAGGATCGAGCGCAAGCCCCGGGCGAAGGTGAGCCCCTTCTTCTCGTTCACGGGGATCTGGGTGATGCCCGGGAGCTGGTACTCCACCGGGTCCTCGATCGTGATGATCTTGTCCTCTTCGTTCGTGATCTCGGCGATGGCGGCGTAGAGGGTCGTGGTCTTGCCGGATCCCGTGGGACCCGTGACCAGCACCATCCCGTACGGCTCCTTGATGAAGCGGCGGAGCCGCACCACCTCCCGCTCCTCGAACCCGCAGACGTTCAAGTTCAGCGATGCGAACTCGCGGCTCGTGGATTCCTTGTCCAGGATTCGGATCACGCAGTCTTCCCCGTGCACGCTGGGCATGATGGACACGCGGAAGTCGATGGTCCGTCCCTTGATGCGGAGCTTGAACCGGCCGTCCTGGGGGACGCGCTTCTCGGAGATGTCGAGCTCGCTCATCACCTTGATGCGAGAGATGATGGTCGAGTGGAACTTCCTGTCGATCGGCTCCATGGCCTGGTACAGCACCCCGTCGATCCGGTACTTGATGAGAACCTCGCGCTCGCGCGTCTCGATGTGGATGTCCGACGCGCGGCGCTGCAGGGCGTTGAAGACCGTGGAGTCCACGAGCTTGATGATCGGCGACGAGTCCGAGGTCAAGCGGGCGATCGTGAGGGTCTCCTCGCCCGTCTCCTCGTCCTCCGTCACGATCTGGATGCGGAACTCCTCGGTGGCCTCCTCGAGCACCCGCTGCGAGGACTCGCTCTTCTTGAGGATCTCCTGGATCCCCGCCTGCGTCCCGACGCTCACCTCGATCGTCGTGCCGAGGAGCAGCTCCAGCTCGTCCATCATCAGCACGTCGGTGGGATCGGCCACCACCACTTCGAGTCCGGCGCCCGTGCGGCGGCGCGGGACGAAGTTGTAGCGGAACATCAGGTCGACGGGGATGGAGCGGAACAGTTCGGGGTCGATCTCGAATTTCCCCAGGTCCACATACTCGATCCCGAGTCGCTCCGCGAGCCTCCCCGCCTGGACCTCCTCCGAGAGGATCTCTCCTCCCGCCTCGGCATCGACGCCGGGCTCCCCGACGCCCTGGATCCTCGTCGAATCGGCCATGTCCTCGCCTTCCCCTACATCCGGCTCTGGCTGTAAGCCTGGAGCAACGGGTAGTAGATCGCCAGCAGCATCGCCCCCACCACGAACGCCATGATCACGAGCATGAGCGGCTCGACGAGCGTGACGACCCGCGACAGACGGTAGTCGATCTCCTCGTCCGTGAAGTCCGAAACGTTGGTCAGCATCTCTTCCAGGGACCCGGTGGACTCGCCCACCTTGATCATCTCGACGGCGATGTCGGAGATCAGGCCGGTCTTCTCCAGGGATTCCCAGAGCGCCTGTCCTTCGCGCACCTTGGTCGCCACGGTCAGCAGCTCCCGCTCGAAATGCGCGTTCCCCACCGCCCGGGCCGAGAGATCGAGCGAGGTGACGAGGGGGATCCCGCCCGCCACCAGGGTCCCGAGCGTGCGGGTGAACCGGTTCTGGCAGTAGTCGTGCACGATGCTTCCGAACAGCGGGAGACGCAGCTTGATACGATCCATCGACGCTCGCCCCGCTTCGCTGCGCTGCCAGGCCCCGAGACCGACCACGCTGCCGAAGACCGCGGCCGCGATCGCGATCCAGTGGTTCCTGCAGAAGAGCGCCGTGCCGACCAGGATCTCGGTGATCAGGGGAAGGTTCGTCCCGAAGTCCTTCAGGAACTCGTTGAACTTCGGAATGATGTAGAAGACCATCAGTGCAATGAGGCACGCCGACGCGAAGAGCAGGACCGCCGGATAGACCAGCGCCCCGACGACCTTGCGGCGGATCGCGAGCACGTTTCGGCTGTAGGCGATGTAGCGGGCGAGGACCGTGGGCAGCTCGCCGGACCGCTCCCCGGAGGCCAGGCTCGCGCAGTAGAGCCGGGGAAACAGATCCTGCTGGGCGGAGAAGGCGTCCGACAGGGCCTCGCCCGACTTCACCCGCTCCCGGATGTCCGCGAGAGCGCGCCGGAATACCTGGTTCTTCCGCCGCTCGAGGAGGATGTCGAGGCTCGGGAGGATGGGGAGCCCCGAGCGGATCAGTGCCGACAGCTCCTGGTTGAAGAAGAGGAACTCGCGCGCCGACACCCTCGGCCGGATCCTCAGGATCTGGCCCAGCGCCTGGAACAGCGGGTTCTGCTGCCTCATCTCGAGCAGGAGGAAATCCTTGTCCTCGAGCTCGCGTCTCAAGGCGGCCTCGTCCTGGGCGGCGAAGCTTCGCTCCACGATCTCGCCCGACGGAAGGGCCACGCGACAGGAGAACTGCGCCATGGTCGTCTACACCGGCCGTGCCTTGATGGTGAGGAACAACGCCTTGCGGGACTCGGGGCTGCGGGCCGCCCCGACCATGAGGAGCTTGGAGATCGGGAGCTGGATGTCCGTGGAGTAGATCTCCTCGGAGCGCTCCTCCCCGGACTCGTTCCGGAGCACGTGCCGGAGGACCACGGATCGGAAGTGGATCACCCCCTGGGGCGCCGTCGCGGTGGGCGGCCGGACGGCCGTCACGTCCAGCGTCACGCGGTACTCGTCGGACAGGTTGAGCGTCGCCGTGTGCCCTTCGAGCACGGTCACGGACTGACTCCCGAGGAGCTCGTAGTTCGTCCACTTGGTGAAGTCCGAGAGGGTCTCGTGGATGCCCCGGATCTCGCGGGAAACCGCGCCCGGGCCGATCCCCTGCCCCGACTTCTGCTCGCGGGTGTCGGTCCCGAGGAGGAGCGTCAGCGTGACCTCGACGTTGCGTGGCGGCAGGTCGAAGCTCTTGAGGAGAGACTCGACCCGCGAGAGCACGGACGCGTGGTCCTCGACGACGAGCGTCTTGAGCCGCGGCTGCAGCTTGAGCTGGCCGTCGGGGGAGAGGACCGCGCCGACCAGCTCCGCCGCGTCCGTCAGACCCCGGTAGCGGATCTCGAACGCCCGGGCCTCGAGCGCGTCGGACGCGGGGCCCGGCACGGCCGCGCCTGCGGGAGTCAGGCATGCGCACGCAAGGAGCACTGCCAGAAGACGCCTCACAGGTTGAGCCTCTCGTCGAAGATCATCACGACCTGCGTGTCTCCCACCGCCAGGTCCACGACCCGCGCCGAGCCCGGCGAGGAGAGCAACTCGACTCCGGCGCGCACCCCGGCGCTCTCGGGCGGCGTCAAGCCCGGGAGCTTCGACCCGGTGGGCGCACGCAGAGGCCCGAACAGGGCCTTGGCGGCGAGCATGGCGAGGAGCAATGCGGCCGCCCAGGCCGCCACGCGGACTCGCGCCTGCCGCGTGGGGACATCCTCGCGGACCTCCGCGGCGACCGCCGCGGACACGTCCTCCAGGACATCCGGCGGCGCAGGCTTCAGCGCCAGAAGCGCGAACAGGTGCGAGGGATCCGAGGCTACGAGAGCGGCCCGGCAGCGCGCGCACGAGAGAACGTGATCCAGCAGCACCGCCCGATGGGCGCCCGATGCCTCGTCGAAGCGATCCAGGAGGCTCTCGCGCGGGCAGGCGCTCATGCGGATCCTCCTCCCTTGCGACCCGCGGAGAACAGGGAGGCGAGACCGGGGTAGTCGCGCTCCAGGCCCGCGCGGAGGATCCTCCGGGCCTGGAGGAGGTGGTTACGGACCGTGGACTCGCGCACGCCGAGCACCCGCGCCACCTCCGCCGTCGCGAGCCCATCGATCTCCCGGAGGACGAACGCGGCGCGCTGCCTGGGCGCGAGCCGCGCCGCGAGACGCAGGAAGGCCCGCTGCAGTTCCGCCAGATCCACGGCCTCCTCGGGAGCGCGGACGCGCGGAGCCGCGATCGCGCTCGCGTCGTCGGGCAGGGGACCGATCATCCCCTTCGGTCCGTGGGTCCGGAGCTGGTCGATGGCGAGATTCACGGTGATCCTGTACAGCCACGTGTCGAAGCGTCGGCCCGGGTCGAACCTCCGAAGAACCTTCCACAGCCGGAGAAACACCGCCTGAGCGACATCGCGGGCCTCCTCGAGGTCCCCCGTCACCTGGTAGGCGGTGCGGACGACCTGCTCGCGCTTCAGGAGCACCAACTCGTCGAAGGCCCGGCGGTCGCCTCCGGCTGCAGCACGAATGAGCTCGCCCTCGTCCCGCATGCTTCCCGTGCCGTCCAGGTCGCAGCCCGCGGACGAGGGTCGAAGCCGAACCTACATACGGACCCCGCCGCGCCGGCGTCTAGGAGATGCCTGTCCGAACCTTCGGCTCGCCAAAAAAAAAGGACCGCCAAGTCGAGACGGTCCAGGAATTCGGCATTGTAGGGAGGGCCCCGCGCCGGGTCAAGGAACGACCCGTCAGCGGGTCGGCTCGAGCACGCCTTCCGGGGCTTCCACGTGGCGTCGTGGCGCGGACCCGAAGGAGGCCGGGGAGAGGAGCGCGTGCGCGAAGACCTCCCGAACATCCCGGACGAAGACGAACTCCACGTCCCTCCTCAGGGTGCGGGGGATCTCCTCCAGGTTCTTGCGGTTGGCCTCCGGGAGGATCACCACGCGGATGCCCGAGCGGCGCGCCGCCAGGACCTTCTCCTTGATCCCTCCCACGGGGAGGACGTTGCCCCGGAGCGTGATCTCGCCGGTCATGGCCACCTCGCGGCGGACGGCCCGATCCGTGAACGCCGAGAGCATGGCCGTGGCCATGGTGATCCCTGCCGAGGGTCCGTCCTTCGGAATCGCTCCCTCGGGCACGTGGATGTGGACGTCGCGAGCCTCGAAGAAATCCTCGGCAATGAAGAGGTCTCGCGCCCGGGCCCGTGCGTACGAGAGCGCCGCGTGCGCCGATTCCTTCATGACATCGCCCAGCTGGCCGGTCAGGATCAGCGTGCCTCTCCCCTTCATGATCGTGGCCTCGACGAAGAGCACGTCCCCGCCCGACTCCGTCCAGGCTAGACCGGTCGCGACGCCGACCTGGTCGTCACTCAGGGCCTCCTCCGGCGTCGCGGGGGGAACTCCCAGATAGGTCTCGAGACTCGAGGCAACCACGCGGACCTTCTTCTTGCGACCCTCGGCCACGTGCCGGGCCACCTTGCGGCAGATCGAGGCGATGGCCCGTTCGAAGTTCCGGAGGCCGGCCTCCCGCGCGTACTTGGAGATGATCTGCCGGAGCGCCTGGTCCGAGAAGATGACGTTGGCCGCCTTGAGTCCGTTCTCCTCGGTCTGGCGCGGGACCAGGTGCGTCTTGGCGATGACGACCTTCTCCTCCTCGGTGTAGCCCGAGACGCGGATCACCTCCATCCGATCCCGGAAGGCGGGCTGGATCGGGGCCAGGAGGTTCGCCGTCGTGATGAACATCACCTCCGAGAGATCGTAGGGGATCCCCAGGTAGTGGTCGCGGAACGCGGAGTTCTGCTCCGGGTCGAGCACCTCGAGGAGCGCCGAGGACGGGTCGCCGCGGAAGTCCGCGCCGATCTTGTCCACCTCGTCCATCATGAACACGGGATTCGACGACGCCGCCTGGTGGATGCCCTGGATGATGCGGCCCGGCATCGCGCCCACGTAGGTCCGCCGGTGGCCGCGGATCTCCGCCTCGTCCTTCACGCCTCCCAGGGAGAGCCGGACGAACTTCCGGCCGAGGGCCCTCGCGATCGAGCGACCGAGCGAGGTCTTGCCCACACCTGGCGGACCGACGAAGCAGAGGATCGGCCCCTTGCTGTTCCGATTGAGTTTCCGAACGGACAGGTACTCCAGGATCCTCTCCTTGACCTGGTCGAGCCCGTAGTGGTCCTCGTCCAGGATCGTGCCTGCCTTCTTGATGTCCAGGTTGTCGCGGGTCGCGTATCCCCAGGGGAGTCCGGTGAGCCAGTCGAGGTAGTTGCGCACCGTCGCCGTCTCGCCCGAGTCGGGATGCATCCTCTCGAGCCTCTTGAGCTGGCGCTCGAGCTCCTGTTGCGCGTGCTCGGGCATCTTGAGGCGCAACGCCTTCTCACGGTACTGCTCCACCTCCTCCGAGATCTCGTTCCCCTCGCCGAGCTCGCTGAGAATCGCCTTCATCTGGTGGCGCAGGTAGTACTCGCGCTGTGAGCGGTCCATCTCGTCC
>JACXTT010011812.1_pt1 | contig 11646 bp, 7 predicted proteins | sample 9270951 | NCBI WGS metagenome assembly JACXTT01 (sample SAMN15532306, study PRJNA645909) | rock metagenome | isolation source: weathered quartz diorite | place: Puerto Rico | collected 2017-06-21 | reverse complement strand
GGCGCCGACCTGGAAGAACTCGACAAGCGCATCAAGGCTGCGCGCATGCCGAAGGAAGCCAAGAAGAAGGCCGACGCCGAATTCAAGAAGCTCAAGCTGATGTCGCCGATGTCGGCGGAAGCTACCGTCGTGCGCAACTACATCGACACGCTGGTCAACCTGCCGTGGCGCAAGAAGAGCAAGGTCAACAACGACCTGGCCAACGCCGAGCGCGTGCTCGATGAGGACCACTACGGTCTCGAAAAGGTCAAGGAACGTATCCTCGAGTATCTTGCCGTGCAACAGCGCGTAGACAAGGTCAAGGCGCCGATCCTGTGCCTGGTCGGGCCTCCCGGCGTGGGCAAGACCTCGCTCGGCCAGTCGGTGGCGCGCGCGACGAACCGCAAGTTCGTGCGCATGGCACTCGGCGGCGTGCGCGACGAGGCCGAGATCCGCGGCCACCGCCGTACCTACATCGGTTCGATGCCGGGCAAGATCCTGCAGAGCCTGTCGAAGGTCGGCGTGCGCAATCCGCTTTTCCTGCTCGACGAGATCGACAAGATGGGCATGGATTTCCGCGGCGATCCGTCGTCGGCGCTGCTCGAAGTGCTGGACCCGGAACAGAACCACACGTTCCAGGACCACTACATCGAAGTGGACTTCGACCTGTCCGACGTGATGTTCGTGGCGACGTCGAACTCGCTGAACATTCCGCCGCCGCTGCTCGATCGTATGGAAGTGATCCGCCTGTCGGGTTACACCGAGGAAGAGAAGCTCAACATCGCCACGCGTTACCTGCTGCCCAAGCAGATCAAGAACAACGGTCTGAAGGCTGGCGAGATCGAGGTGACCGATGCCGCGATCCGCGACATCATCCGTTACTACACACGCGAAGCCGGTGTGCGTTCGCTCGAGCGCGAGGTGTCCAAGATTGCCCGCAAGGCGGTCAAGCTCCTGCTGCTGAAGAAGGAGTCGGGCACGATCAAGGTCGATTCTGACAACCTGGACAAATTCCTTGGCGTGCGCAAGTACGACTTCGGCCTGGCCGGCAAGGAAAACCAGGTGGGCCAGGTGACCGGTCTGGCGTGGACCGAAGTGGGCGGCGATCTGCTGACCATCGAAGCCGCGATCATGCCGGGCAAGGGCAACATCACCCGCACCGGTTCGCTGGGCGATGTGATGAAGGAATCGGTCGAGGCCGCGCGTTCGGTGGTTCGCTCGCGTGCACGCCGGCTGGGCATCACGGATGAGATGTTCGAGAAGCGCGACATCCACATCCACGTGCCTGAAGGCGCCACGCCCAAGGACGGCCCGTCGGCTGGCGGCGCCATGACGACCGCGCTGGTGTCGGTGCTGACCGGCATTCCGGTGCGTGCGGATGTGGCGATGACTGGCGAGATCACGCTGCGCGGCGAAGTGCTGCCGATCGGCGGCCTCAAGGAAAAGCTGCTGGCTGCTCACCGTGGCGGTATCAAGCTGGTGCTGATCCCCGAGGAAAACGTGAAGGATCTCGCCGAGATTCCTGATAACGTGAAGAACGCCATCGAGATCGTGCCGGTGCGCTGGATCGACAAGGTGCTGGAGCTGGCACTCGAGCGAAAGCCCGAGCCGCTGCCCGACGAAGAAGCCAAGCCCGCCGAGGTGGCGGACAAGGCAACGGCCAAGGTCGAGATGATCCACCACTGATCGCCTGCTTCACAGCAGTCCCGGAACGCCGCGGTGTCACAGCCGCGGCGTTTTGCTTTGTTGCGCTGATGCCGGGGGCTCGGATGCCGCTTCCGCAAGATTGTTGCGATCAGTGCTTGGCAAATCGAAAACTCTCGTATTACAATCGCGGCCTCGCAACGCAAACAGCGGCAACCCGGCAGTAACCGCCGAGTCGTGCGAAGCGAGATTAACCTGCAGGCTCCTGTGCCTGCGATGGTCTAGTGGGTGCTTAGCTCAGTTGGTAGAGCGGCGCCCTTACAAGGCGTAGGTCGGGGGTTCGAGCCCCTCAGCACCCACCACTTCACCATCGCAGACGTGCCGGGGCTTACGCAGGAACCGACAAAGGAGTGGTAGTTCAGTCGGTTAGAATACCGGCCTGTCACGCCGGGGGTCGCGGGTTCGAGTCCCGTCCACTCCGCCAGATCATGCAATGCAAAAATGCCCGCCTGCGCGGGCATTTTTGTTTTTCGGCTTCGATGCGGCGTGCAAAAGCAGGGGTGCAATCGCACGCACACATCTGCGTCCCGCCGCTGGCCTGCAAATGGCGGTGCCGCGCCTGGCTCCTGCTAGAATCGCGGAGTTTGACCTTCGTGCCAACCCTCTTACCCGAGTCCGCATGCTTGATTTCGTACGCAACAACCGGCGCCTGATGCTTTTGCTGCTGCTGGTGCTTGTCTTTCCTTCGTTCGTGTTCTTCGGCATTGAGAGCTATTCGCGCTTCATGGACAGCTCGCACGATGTCGCGAAGGTCGCCGGTCGTGCGATCACGGTGCAGGAACTGGACAAGGTGGGGCGTGAACAAAGCGAACGCATGCGCCAGATGCTGGGTGCCAGCTACGATCCGCGCCAGTTCGAAGGCCCGGCGCTTCGCAAGAACGTGATGGACCAGCTGATCCTGCAGCGCGCGGTGGCCAACGAGGTGGCACGCGAGCACCTGACGGTGTCGAATGCCCGTCTGTTCGAGGCGATCAACAGCATCCCGGCCATTGCGCAACTGCCGCGCAAGCAGGACGGCTCGATCGATGACAAGGCTTATCTGCAACTGCTGGCGGCGCAGGGCATGACGCCGGAGCAGTTCGATGCGCGCATGCGATTTGATCTGGCCACGCAGCAACTCGGTACCTCGATCGCCGGCACGGCGTTCGTGCCCAAGTCGCTGCTTGAACGCCTGATTGCCATTCGCGACCAGCAGCGCGACGCGCAGGCGCTGCTGTTCAAGCCCGCCGACTACACGGCCAAGGTGCAGCCGGATGCGGCTGCGCTGAAGGCGTATTACGAAAGCCACCAGTCGGCGTTCTCGGTCCCCGAGCAGGCCAAGGTGGAATACGTCGTGCTGTCCGGCGATGCGCTGGCGGCAGCGCAGGCCGTCACGCCCGAGGAACTGAAGTCCTACTACGACAGCAATATCGCGCGCTTTCGCACGGATGAGCAGCGCCGCGCGAGCCATATCCTGATCGCGGCGCCCAAGGATGCGCCGGCGGCGGAACGGCAGGCGGCCAAGGACAAAGCGGGCAAGCTGCTGGAAGACTTGCGCAAGCACCCGGACACATTTGCCGACGTGGCGCGCAAGCAGTCGCAGGATCCGGGCTCGGCGGAAAAGGGCGGCGACCTCGGCTTCATGGGCCACGGCGCACTGGTCAAGCCGTTCGAGGATGCCATGTACGCGCTCAAGGAAGGCCAGATCAGCGACGTGGTGGAGACCGACTACGGCTATCACATCATCAAGCTGACGGGCATCAAGCCGGCTGAAACCAAGCCGCTCGAGGCCGTGCGGCCCGAGCTGGAGGCCGAGCTGCGCAAGCAGTTTGCCACCAAGAAGTACGCGGAAGATGCCGATGCGTTCGGCAATATGGTGTACGAGCAGTCCGATAGCCTGAAGCCCGCGGCCGACAAGTTCAAGCTGACGATCCAGAGCGCGGACAACGTGACCCGCCAGCCGAATCCGGCGCTGGGCCAGAACAACCCGCTCAACAACGAGAAGGTGCTCAAGGCGCTGTTCAGCGATGACGCGCTCAAGAACAAGCGCAATACCGAGGCGGTCCAGATCGGCCCGACCACGCTGGTCGCGGCCCGCGTCGTGGAATACCGTCCGGCGACCGTGCGCAAGTTCGAGGAAGTCGAGGCCAAGGTTCGCGAAGGCTACATCGCCCAGCAGGCCGCGGAACTGGCCCGCAAGGACGGCGAGGCACGTCTGGAGGCCCTGAAGAAGAGCGACAGCGCGCAAGGCTTCGGCACGGCCACCATGGTGTCGCGTGCCAAGGCCGAAGGCGTGGAGCCCAGGGCCGTGGAAGCCATCATGCGCGCGGATGCGTCGAAGCTGCCTGCCGTGGTCGGCGTGGACCTGGGTGCGAACGGCTACGCGGTCTATCGCATCACCAAGGTCACCCAGCCGCCACAGGCCAACGATGGCCAGCGCCAGGCCGAAGCGCAGCAGCTGGCGCAACTGGCGGGCCAGACTGAGCTTGGGGCCTACTATGAGAGCCTGAAGGCGCGCTCAAAGGTCAAGATCCTCAAGCCGGTCGCGGCGGCCGAGACTCCGGCCGGCAGCGAAGCAGCGGCGCAATAAGACGGTACCAACGAAAAAAACCCCGGTGAATCAGCCGGGGTCTTTTTTTTAAGAGATCAATGTGCAGCGCCGTCAGTCTTTGCTGGCGGCCTTGAGCATCGGCTTGAGCTGGGGCCACACGGTATCGAGCAGCGCGGGCTGTGCATCGGCGGTCGGATGAATGCGGTCCTGCTGGAACCAGTCCTGGCGGCCGATGACCTTGTCCAGAAAGAACGGTACCAGCGGTGCCTTGAACTCCCGGGCCAGCCGCGGGTAGAGCGCGAAGAACTTCTCGGTGTAGTCCTGGCCGTAGTTCGGCGGGATGCGCATGCCGATCAGCAGCACGCGGGCGCCAGCCTTCTGCGCGCCGCCGACTATCGTGCGCAGATTGGATTCGGTGATCTGGAGCGAAAGGCCGCGCAAGGCGTCATTGGCGCCCAGTTCCACGATGACGATGGCGGGTCGATGCCGCGCCAGCAGGTCCGGCAGGCGCGTCTTGCCGCCGATCGTGGTCTCGCCGCTGATGCTCGCGTTGACGACGCTATAATCAAGGCGCTCTTTCTGCAAGCGCTGCTGGAGCAGGCTGACCCAGCCTGAGCCGCGCGCAATGCCATACTCAGCCGAGAGGCTGTCGCCAAGCACCAGTACGGCAGGCGCTGCCTGAGCGGCGACGGCTGCCGCCGACACCATGAAGGCCATGCAGGCGGTCAGTGCCGCCTTGTGCCAACTGCTTCGGATCCAACTCTTCATGTCCTCTTCCATCCTCGACGTCGAGTCACTGGGAAAGACCGTTGCCGATACGACCGGTTCGCTGACGATTCTGCACGACGTCACGTTTTCCGTCACGGGCGGCGAAACGCTTGCCATCGTAGGCGCATCGGGATCGGGCAAGTCCACGTTGCTCGGCCTGCTGGCCGGGCTGGACCTGCCGACGAGTGGCATCGTGCGGCTCATGGGCCAGGATCTCTTCGCCTTGGACGAGGACCAGCGTGCCGCGCTGCGAGGCAGGCATGTGGGCTTCGTGTTCCAGTCGTTCCAGCTCGTGGGGCACCTGACCGCGCTGGAAAACGTCATGTTGCCGCTCGAGCTGCGCGGTGAAACGGAACAGGTCAGGGCGCGCGCCGTGGATATGCTCGAACGCGTCGGCCTGGGCGCGCGGCTCAATCACTATCCGCGCACGCTTTCGGGTGGCGAACAGCAGCGTGTGGCGCTCGCCCGCGCGTTTGTCACGCGTCCCGACATCCTGTTTGCCGACGAGCCTACGGGCAGCCTCGATACGTCCACCGGCGAGGCCGTGATCGCGCTGATGTTCGAGCTCAACCGCGACGCCGGCTCCACCCTGGTGCTGGTTACCCACGACCGCTCGGTAGCGGCGCGTTGCAGCCGCATTCTCACCATCGACGCAGGGCGCGTAGCCAGCGACGAATGGATGGCGACTGAGGTCTAGTCCCTCGCCAGCACGCCGCGCGCGCGGGCGATCAGGGCCGCCGTAGAGGCGTCATGCGGGCCGGCCTCGGCGCCGTTCAGCTCGGCTTCGATCGGACGCGCCAGGACCTTGCCCAGCTCCACGCCCCACTGGTCGAACGAATTGATGTTCCAGACCACCCCCTGCACGAAGGTCCTGTGCTCGTAGAGCGCGATCAGGGCGCCCAGCACGTGTGGCGTCAGGTCTTCCATCAGCAGCATATTGCTGGGGCGGTTGCCCTCGAAGACCATATGGGCGATGCGCAGCTCGTCGGTCATGCCGGCCGCGCGCAGTTCCTCAGCGGAACGGCCGCGCATCAGGGCCTCGGCCTGGGCGAAGCAGTTCGCCAGCAGCTTGGCGTGGTGGCCGGGCAGTTCGCGCGGGGGCACCAGCGGCGCAACGAAATCCACCGGCACGATCTGCGACCCCTGATGGATCTTCTGGAAGTACGCATGCTGGCCATTGGTGCCCGCGGTACCCCACACCACCGGCGAGGTATGCGTGCGCACGCGGCGGCCGTTGAGCTGCACGGTCTTGCCGTTGCTTTCCATCTCCAGTTGCTGCAGGAACGCCGGAAACAATTCGAGCGACGTCGAGTAGGGTGCCATGCAACTGGTCGGCAAGCTGAAGAAGTTGCGGTACCAGATGCCGAGCATGCCCATCACGACAGGCATATTGCGTTCGAGTGGCGCGGTGCGGAAGTGCTCGTCCATGGCACGGCCGCCTGCCAGCAGGTCGGCAAAGGCATTGAAGCCGACCGCCAGGGCGATTGACAGGCCCACCGAGGACCACAGCGAAAAGCGGCCGCCGATCCAGTCCCAGAACTCGAACATATTGGCCGGGTCGATGCCGAAGGCACGCACGGCCTCCACATTGGTCGACACCGCGACGAAGTGCCGTGCGAGCTGGTCCTCGGCCACGCCATTGGCCAGGTACCAATGCCGCGCGCTGTGCGCATTGGCCATGGTTTCCAGCGTGGTAAAGGTTTTCGAGCAGACGATCATCAGGGTCCGCCGCGGATCCAGGCGCTCAAGGGTCTCGGCCAGCTCAGTGCCGTCGACGTTCGAGACGAAGTGCATGCGCGGCCCCGCATAGCCATCGTCGTGCGCAAGGTGCGAGAGCGCACGGCACACCATCTTCGGACCGAGGTCGGAGCCCCCGATGCCGATATTCACGACATCGGTGATGCGCTCGCCGGTGGTGCCGGTCCACGCGCCGCTGCGGACGGCTTCCGAGAAGGTCCGCATACGTACCAGGACGTTCTGGATGCAGGGCATCACAGGTGCGCCATCGACCTTGAAGCCCGCCCCTGCCGTAGCGCGAAGCGCAACGTGCAAGGCGGCGCGGTCTTCGGTCGCGTTGATGTGTTCGCCGGCGAACATGGCATCGCGACGAGCGGGGACACCGGCCTCATCGGCCAGCTGCAACAGCAGCTGCATGGTCTGCGGCGTGATCCGGTTCTTGGAATAGTCCAGGTACAGGCCGGCGGCTTCCAGAGAAAACTGCCTGACGCGATCCTCGCCGTCCTCGGCAAACCAGTCCCGCATCTGGTCGTCGCGAATGGCGTCGTGATGCTGCAGCAGGGCGTTCCAGGCGTGAAGATTGGTGGGCATGCAGGGCACAGATTCGTTGCAGGAGCTCGACGCCCGGAAATCTTCCGGGCTTTGCAAGTATAAGGTGTGTATTGCGTCGATCACGCTTTATCGGGTGCAGTTATCGTTACGAGATGAAACCGTAGCGCATCTCATGGGTGCGAGCCTGTCGGCTTTTGTCCGATTGTGGCGACGATATCGTGCCATTGTGTCCGTTGATGCACCGATGCAACCGTGTTGCGCTAATCACGCTCCCCACGCAACAGCGCATTCAGGATCGTACGCGCCGGCATGCAGAGTTCGCTCGCCGTGAGCCCGGCCGGCCCTGTGCCGTTTGCCACCTGCAGGTCGGCGGCGCGGCCATGGATCCATACGGCCGCCTGCGCTGCGTGCAGCGGCAGCATGCCCTGGGCCAGCAGTGCCCCCGCCATGCCGGCCAGCACATCGCCGGTCCCCGCGCTCGCGAGCGCCGCGTTGCCGGTCGGGTTGATCGCACTGGCCGATATGCCGGGCGCGGCAATCACCGATCCCGAGCCCTTGAGCACGACCACGGCCTGCCACCGTGTCGCCAGCGCTTCGGCGGCGGCCAGGCGGTCGCGCTGCACAGCGGCCACGGTGCTGCCCAGCAGGCGTGCCGCTTCGAGCGGATGCGGCGTCATGATGCGGGGCAGTGCCGACGCTGACAGCGTGGCAGCCAGGCTGGCATCGCCGGCCAGCAGGTTGAGTGCATCCGCATCGAGCACCAGCGATGGCGGCGAGGCGCAGCGGCCAGCACCTTCCATCCATTGCGCGAGGACACTGCGTGCGCCGGGATCGATGCCCATGCCCGGCCCGATGACCAGCGCCGACATCGCGCGGGGGGCAAGGTCCGCCAGCGGATGCAGCATCAGTTCGGGGTGGACCGGATCGATGGCAGGAGCGGTCGATGCAAGGAAGCCGATATGGACTTTGCCGGCGCCGAGGAACTGCGCCGCGCGTGCGCCCAGCAGCGGGGCCCCGGTCATGCCGGTGTTGCCGCCGATGATCGCGAGCGAGCCGAAGGTACCCTTGTTGGTGGCGTGCCTGCGTGCAGGCAGCGCGTGCCGGAACAGCGCTGGTCCGTTCACCCACGCGCGTGGTGCCTCCGCCGGTGGATAGTCCAGGCCAAGCGGTGCGATGTCGACCATTCCGGCGCAGTCGCGCCCATCCAGCGTGAGCAGGCCGGGCTTGGCACCGAGGAATGTGAGCGTGCGGCACGCGCGTACCGCGGGCTCGCCCGCACCGGTATCCGCAAACAGGCCACTCGGAATATCGAGTGCGAATACCGGTGCCGGCGCCTGTGCAAGGCGCTCGATCCACGCAGCGATAGTGCCGCCTGCGGGGCGGTTCAGGCCGATGCCGAGCAGCCCGTCGACAACGGCCGTCATTCCATCGGGCCAGGCGGTCGTGGCCGCCATGGTCTGCATGGGCACGCCTGCAGCGCTGGCCTCCTGCCGTGCGCGCGTTGCATCGGCTGGCATGCTTGCGGGGTCGCAGGTGAGCCAGACCTGCACCGCGCGACCTGCCTGGTGCAGGCGTGTCGCGGCGACCATCGCATCGCCGCCGTTGTTGCCAGGGCCGGCCAGGAACAGCAGCGACCCTTGCGGCACGTGCTGTGCCAGCCAGCCGGCCGCTGCGCCACCGGCACGCGACATCAGCTCGAACGACGGCAGGCGCGCAAACGCGGCGTTCTCGATACGGCGGATGGTGTCGACATCGTAAAGCGGGATGGCCTGCGGCGAGTCGGCGGCCAGCGCGGTCCAGCCTTCGGCCGAAATGGGGGAGCAAGGTAGCATCGGGTTCATGCGGGTTCAGCCTTGACTCGCATCTTGATCTCTCCTGGTGTGCGCCCAGTGGGCGGCGCGTGTTGTACAGCTGGGTACAGCTGGCGTACTACCTGGTGCCGGCCGTGACCGCCCAGCTGGGGCGGCCACAGCCGGCGCAAGATCACCGGTGCGGCGGCAGGCTTATGCGTCGCGCGGCCCGGGCTGCACGATGCCTTCCAGCGCAAGGGCCGTGCCGAGCAATTGCGCATCGCGCATCGGCCCATGGGACAGCATCAGCCCCACCGGCAGTTCGTCGGGCGCATGGCAGGGCAGCGAAATCGAGCAGCCATCAAGGAAATTGAAGGCCGAGGTATTGCGCAGCAGCAGCGCGTTGGTACGAAGGAACAGGTCATCGTCGCTGCGCAGCGGCTCGATGGCCGGCGCGACCATCGGCACCGTCGGGCAGACGACCGCGTCGAAGCGTGCCAGTCGAGCCTCGACCCGCGCGATCCAGTCGATGCGCGCGCGGGCGAGGTCGACATAGTCGGCCGCACCCATCGCGGCGCCGCGCTCGATGCGCATCGCCACACGCGGGTCGTAGAGTTCGCGCCGCGTGGCAAGCATCTGGCGGTGGATCGCGTAGGCTTCGGCCGCGCTGAAGCCGCCCGCGGCGTTCAGGCCCGGGAGTTCGGCCAGCTCGGGCAGGTCGGTGTGTTCCAGCTGCACGCCTGCGGCGGACAGACGCCCCAGCGCGCGGTCGAAGGCCCGCGCGACCACGGGGTCGAGGTCGTCCAGCATCACCTGGCGCGGGATGGCCAGGCGGATCGCCGCCGGGGCTGGGGCGCTCGGCACCAGCGCGCTGTCGGCGATCACGCTGTCGACCAGCAGGCAGTCATTGACCGTGCGGGCCATGGCACAGGCGGTGTCGAGCGTGTAGGACAGCGGAAAGGCCCCGGTAAGCGGCACGCGGCGCGTGGTCGGCTTGAAGCCGGTCAGGCCGCACAGGGCCGCCGGAATGCGGATCGATCCGCCGGTATCGCTGCCGAGCGCGGCGACCGCCAGGCCCAGGGCCACCGAAACCGCCGCGCCCGAAGACGATCCACCGGGGATGCGGGCGATGCCGTCCGCGCTGGCGGGATTCACCGGCGTGCCGTAATGGGGATTGATGCCCACGCCCGAGAACGCGAACTCGGTCATGTTGGTGCGGCCGACAATGGCTGCACCGGCCTGCCGCAGGCGGGCGACCACGGCGGCATCGGCGTTGGCTGGCGCCGCGTCGTGGCGTACCGCCGACGCCGCGCGCGTAACCTCGCCGGCCACGTCGAACAGATCCTTTACCGAGACCGGCAGGCCGGCGAGCGGATGCAGGGGCTTGCCGGCACGGCATGCGGCATCGGCGGCGCGGGCGGTCTGGATGGCGGTATCGAAGGTGCTGTGCAGGAAGACTGCCTGCGCACGCGTGTCTGCGGCCGCAATGGCTGCCGCCTCGACGATTTCAGCGCGGCTGGTGGTGCCTTCGCGCAGGCGGGCGTGCAGTGTGTTGAGGTCAGGAAGCATCGTTGGCGTGGAGGCGGGCAGGGTGCGATGGCTCCGGAAGCGGCCGGCGCGCTGGCTCCAGGCGCGCAGCCTTCGGAGCCCTGCCTGTTCTTGTCAGACACTCATGCTCCATAATTTGCCGATAAACTGTCAAGCCAAATCAGCGGGGGCAGCGCCGCGGGCATGGGCCCGGCGGCTCCCGTGCAAGGTTGCAAGGAGCATTCCCCATGGCACGCAAGCCCGCCGCGCCCGGTCCGGCCGCCGAAGCGGACCTCATTCCCGCTCCGGTCACCGCGCCCGTCATGCCGGTCACCTCGCTATCGCGCGCGGCGGGCGCCAATATCGTGTCCTCGTCGCACCTGGTGTCGGCGCGCAGCCCGGAGCTGTCGGAGTTCGAGTTTGGCCTGAATACCGCGTACAACGCCTACAGCCGCTGGGTGGTGCGCTGCATGGGCGCGGCCGGCGTGCGCGACCTGACCTTCCTTGATGTGCTGGTGCTGCACCATGTCAACCACCGCGGGCGCGCCAAGCGCCTGGCCGACATCTGCTTCGTGCTGAACGTGGAGGACACCCACCTGGTGACCTACGCGCTGAAGAAGCTGCAGGGACTGGGACTGGTGACGGGCGAGCGCATCGGCAAGGAGGCCACTTATGCGACCACGCCGGCAGGTGCCGAAGCCTGCGCGCGCTACCGCGAAATCCGCGAGCAATGCCTGACCAGCAACTTCACCGCGGGCAGCGAGGAGAATGCCGAGATCGGCGAACTCGCGCGGCTGATGCGCGTGCTGACCGGACTCTACGAACAGGCGGCGCGCTCGGCCACGTCACTCTGAGTGCTGGAAGCGGGCCGCACCAGAGCAAAGTGATTTATAGGTATTATCACGACGAGGCGTAACACGAGCCTGCCGCGATGGCGCAGTGCAAAATCCGGGTGCCGGCAAGGTACAATAGCGGTTTCCCGCCGGCCGGCATCCCATGCAGCGGTGCCGGCAAGCAGCAGCCCCTACCTCCTTCGCCTCCCGACCGCTACGATCATGG
>JACXTT010011811.1_pt1 | contig 11646 bp, 6 predicted proteins | sample 9270951 | NCBI WGS metagenome assembly JACXTT01 (sample SAMN15532306, study PRJNA645909) | rock metagenome | isolation source: weathered quartz diorite | place: Puerto Rico | collected 2017-06-21 | reverse complement strand
CTGAATTTGCTCCAGCCGGTCGCGCGGGCGTGGGGCCGGGCGCGCAATCGATCCCTGGCGCGACGGAATGCGATCCCGGTGCGGCCGGTCGCCGGCCCCATCCAGAGCCTCGGGCGCGGCGTGCTCCTGATGCCAGAGAAGCGGCCGCGCCCGGAGATGGCGGAGAACGTCGTGCAGCTGCTCCGGCGGGCGGGCATGCGCGTGGTGCCGCCGACCGGGTGGGAGTCGTATGACGCGGTGCTGCTGGGGAGCGCGCTGGTGGGCGCGCGCCTGATCACGAGCGCGCACCCGCCGGGCTGGATGCAGCTGCGGGTGGAGCGTTATCTGCGCTGGAAGCCGGCGCTGGTGGCGGGGTCGGTGATCGCGGTGGCGGCGGTCACGGATGGGCGGCTCGCTCTTGCGTTCATGGTGGTGGCCGCCGGCAACTTCCTGCTGGGGTTTTGGCGCACCGGCCCAGGCTTGCGAAGGGTTTTGAAGGGAAAGTCAGCGTGACCCGAGGCGCATGGCGTCTATGGCGTCTCATTCCCAGACTTGTCCCGTATCTAAGGCCGTACAAAGGCCTGGCGGTCTCGTCCGTTCTGCTGACGGGCCTGGCCGTGGTCATCGGGCTCGCGGAACCATGGCCCCTCGCGTTCATGGTCGACAGCGTCATCGGCCGACATGGACCACCCGCGATCGTTACCCACATCTTTGGATCACCTGGTCGAATTGGTCTTCTCGTTGGAGCAGCGGTCGCCAGTTTGTTGCTTGTAGTCATTCGTAACGCGATGGGCGTGCTGCACGAGTATGTGAACACCAAGCTGCACCAGCGCCTGGTGCTTGACTTTCGCAGCGACCTATTCCAGCACGCGCAGAGGTTGTCCGTCAGCTACCACGATTCCCGGCCGTCAGGCCAGCTGCTGACCCAGATCAACCTCCTGCCGGACGCGGCCGGTGGCCTGCTTATCGGCTTTCCACCTCTTGTCCAAAGTGCAGTCACCTTGATCGGCATGTTCGTCATTGCAATGAAGTTGGATCCGGTGTTGGCGCTCCTCGCGTTGACCGTCGTGCCGGTCATCTACTACTCGGTAGGTGTCTACGCGGCCCGGATCGTCCCCATTCTGCAGCGCGTAAGAGGTCTGGAATTCCAGACAATGTCGATCGTCTACGAGGCGATGGCAATGCTTCGAGTCATTGCGGCCTTTGCGCGAGAGCCACACGAGTTCCGGCGCTTCCGCAAACAAGGTGAGACCGCTGCAAATGCTCGCGTCAACCTCACGGTGCGACAGACCGTGTTCTCGCTGGTCGTCAACACTTTGACAGCATCAGGGACGGCTCTCGTCCTCGGCTTCGGTGCCTACCATGTGATTTCCGGCCAATTGAGCGTCGGCGAGCTTCTCGTTTTCCTTTCGTACATTGCGGCGGTCTACTCACCGCTCGAGACGATCAGCTCCACGGTTGGCGACATGCAGTGGCAACTGGTCAATGTGGAAGGGGCGTTCAACCTTCTCGACCTCGTGCCGGATGTTGTTGATTCACCAAACGCGTCTGAGCTGGGAAGGCTGTCGGGCGCGATTGCGTTCGAGCACGTCAACTTCAACTACGCCGGCCGCAAGGACACGCTAATGGACATCACGTTCGCCGTCATGCCCGGCCAGCGGGTTGCGATCGTCGGTCCGACGGGCGCGGGGAAAACCACTCTCGTCGGCATGATCAAGCGCTTTCACGACCCGAAGTCAGGGACGGTGTCAGTGGATGGCGTCGATGTTCGGCATCTGAGGTTACGAAGCCTTCGCGAGCGTGTGAGCGTAGTCCTCCAGGTCCCTGAGCTCTTCTCGGGCTCGATCGTGGACAACATTCGCTACGGGCGCCTGGATGCAACGAGCGAGGAGGTGGTCGCATCTGCAAAGGCAGCCAATGCGCACGATTTCATCGAGCGCCTGCCACAGGGCTACGAGACGGTGTTGGGAGAGGGCGGGGCACAACTCTCGGTCGGAGAGCGTCAGCGCATTTGCGTGGCCAGAGCGTTCCTGAAGGATGCGCCGATTCTGATCCTGGACGAACCCACTTCCTCGATCGATACGCAAACCGAATTGGCAATCCTTGATGCCCTCGACCGTCTATCGGTTGGTAGGACGACGTTTGTCATTGCCCACCGACTGTCGACCATTCGCCACGTCGACCTGATCCTTGTGATGAGCGAAGGCCGGCTGGTCGAGCATGGCTCGCACGAGGAGTTGTTGAGGAATGAAGGTCCTTACAAGCGTCTGTACGACTCGCAAATGCGCACCCTCAGGGATGAGATGTCGACCCGAAGAGTGATTTCTTCGGCCATCATGCGAGAGCCGATCGATCGGAGGGAAGACACGAAGCGGCTCGTGCATGATGTCCAAAAGACACTGGCCGCGACCTTCGATGGCGAAGTCGACAGGCAGACTGTCACGCGCGCTGCCGAGTTGATGGTTGAGGCCGTCGAGCCTCTTCTCCGCGACGACTGCGAAGACGCACCCGCGATCCGCGCGGCTCTTCAATCGGCGAACCCGCTTGCCGAACCTCGTGTGGCTTCGGCTTTTACTGAGGCGCTGATCGCCCTCCAAGACCTGACAGTTGACTTGCGGACCGACGCGCCGGGGCGGCGTCGGCGGCAAGCGCAAACACCGGTGCGCGAGGCCTCGCACAGTTGAGTAGCAATTTGAAATTGACAGCAGCTGTAACCGACCGTGGGCCTGCCGCAGTTGTAGGCAACGGCTTCAAGAGCCCGGCGGGCAGATCTCCAATCGCCATTGCAGGGATGCATCGATCAGGAACCTCCCTGATTGCCGCGTTGATGTATCGCTGCGGATTGTTTCTCGGCACCCGCGATGATCTGATGCCACCCAGCCCTGACAACGAGGACGGTTATTGGGAGAACGTCCGGTTCCTGGAGTTAAACGAGGAGGTCCTTCGAGCTGCAGGTGGCGGATGGGACGACCCGCCGGCATCTGTGGCGATCGAGTCTGCCGATGTCGCGGACGTCCTGGGGCGAGCCCGTGTGCTCGCGGCCGAATTCGACTCTCGACTGCCATGGGCGTGGAAGGACCCCCGGAACACGCTCACGCTGCCGTTCTGGATAAAAGTCATTCCGGATCTCCGAGTCGTTGCCTGCATTCGAAATCCGTTGGAAGTGGCCCTGTCGCTCCATCGCCGCAACGACTTCTCCTACGAACGAAGCCTTGCTTTGTGGCTGCTTTACAACCGCCACCTCCGGGAGGCTGTGCCCGGGAATCAACTAGTGCTTACGCACTACGACGCGTACTTCGGCGACCCCGTCACCGAATTGAGTCGCGTAGTGCGGGAATGCGGCCTGACTGTTGCGAACGTTGTGCTTGAACAGGCATGTGCTGCCGTACGGCCGGACCTCCATCACAACCGCTTCACGGCCACTGACCTGATCAACGCGAACGTGTCCGGTGACATCCTGTCGCTCTACCAAGAGTTGTGCGACCAGGCGGGCAGGCGAAATGAGGGCCGATTTGAGAACATCGAGGGGGATGGTGCGACGCCTAGGCGTCCACTCAACCGAAGCGTCATTGATTCCTTTCTCATGCGCGAGGCGGTAGGGCGGGAACCCAGTGGCGGCACACCGATGCGGCCAGCTGTCGAGTCGGCAGAGGCTGGCCCGCGGCACGTAACTCGGCGCTCAGAGGCGCTCGACCATGATGCCAAACGCTTGTCGGCGGCCCGGTTGAAGGCGCGCAACGCGCTTAAAAGATCCAAAACCCAAATTGCACAGAGTGCCAAAAAGGCAACAGAGGACAGGCAAGCGATCGAATACCTCGAGGCTGAGGTCCGCAGTTTGCGGGGCCAAATCAGGGATCAGGCAACCTTGGAAGAGGCGATGCAGGCTCTAAGCCAGCGACAGGAAGCCGCCATCGAAGAGTTGCGCGCCAGGATCCGGCGGCTGAAGGGCGAGCTCGCCATCAGACCAACTCCGGCTCGAAGTCTCACCGGTTCCGACGCCGAGGCTGCCGTTGAGCATCTCCAGAGCTCTCTCGATGACGCAGTGACGCGTGTACAAAGAACGTTTGAACGGCTTGACCGGTCAGCCAGCGCGCACGGCGCAGCAGCCGATCGGGTCAGGTACGCGGATGCACGCGACCGCATGGGGGAAGCGATAGCCGAATGCGTACCTCTTGGCGCAACCGTGCTCATTGCGTCGAAGGGAGACGAGAATCTGCTCCGGATTCCCGGACGCCGGGCATGGCATTTTCCTCGCGCACAGGATGGAACTTACTCCTGGTCTTACCCCGCTGACAGTGGGTCGGCCATTGCTCAGCTGGAGGCCCTGAGAGCACAAGGAGCCGATTACCTGATCTTTCCGGCCACTTCTTTGTGGTGGATGACGCACTACGCAGGGTTCCGTCGTCATATCGAGCGGTACTACCGACAAGCTCTTGCAGACAAAGAGGTCGGTGTTGTTTTTTCCCTGCGTGCCGGCGCTGGCAACCCGCGGGCAACAAAACAAGTCGTTGCGAACGTGATAGCCCAGCTGGAAGAAGTCACGCCAAGTCCTGCAATGCTTGATTGGACACGAACCGCGGAGCTGAGAGCGGAGTTCCGGGAACAGATCGTCTTCTCGCCAATTCAGATCACGCCTCCGCTGCCTTACCTGGATGACAGCGCTGATGTTGTCGTCGTCCGTCAGGCAGACGGCGCCACGCTCAAAGAGGCCAGGCGGATCGCATCTTCCGCGGTGGTGAAGGTCAACGGCTCGGGCTTTGCCGAAGTGGAGTGGCTTGATCGCATCCCAATATCGCAGTCAACCATCGCGATCGTCGTTGCATCTGACGGGTCGAACCCTGACGCGAAGAGATGCCTCGATGCACTTGTCGAGACCGTGCCAGCCACAGACAAGGTGAGCTTCACCATCGTCGGCTGCACTGATCTCGATCCCCTTCAGGCGGGCATTGGCGCGTTAAAAATGCGAGGCCAGAACGTCCTGGTGTTGGGATCGGCCGGTCGGCGCCGATTGCTACCTGGCATGAACCAGGCTGCCCGGAGGGTTCGATCCGAACTGCTCGTTTTCGTCCATGCAGACACCGTCCCGGTGCAGGGCTGGTTCCAACCACTCGTTCGAACCCTGGAAGCTAACTCCAAAGTGGGTGTCAGCGGGGGCAAGATGGTTCTGCCGGACGGCCGGCTGAGAGCGGCCGGCGGCGCGCTTTTGTCTGACGGTAGCTTCGTCGACATTGGCAGGTTTGAGCAGCGCGTCGATGCTCCCGTGTTCAGTCACGCACGAGAGGTCGACTATTGCTCGGCGTCGCTGATGGGGACTCGGCGGAAGCTCTTCCTGGACCTGGGAGGTTTCGACACCAGCCTTAAATCCGGCGCAGACGTGGACTACTGCCTTCGCGTCTGGGGCTCCGGCCATTCCGTGGTTTACGAGCCCGAGAGCCTGGTCGTTCAGTTCGAATCTGGCGACGATGAGGCTGCGGCCGAGGCGGAGACGACCCTTAGGTCCAGGTGGAAGAAGGAACTCAAGCTGCGGCCGTATCCGCCGGCCCGCCTGGACATGCAAGCGTGGATGGAGCTCGCAGTCTTGCCGCCGAGGCTTGGTCAGCCAGCATGAAATCTCGGTTGAGCCGAGCCCTTGTGTGCGCGCCGCGAATGCCTGAATTCGATCGGGAGAGTGGGTCGCGGCGAGTCTTCCATATCATCGAGTTCCTTCAGTCAGCTGGCTGGTCGGTCACGTTTGTGGCGGACAACGGTTCGGACGGCGAACGTTACGCTCGCTTGCTTCGGCGGCGCGGCGTGACGGTGTGCACGGGATTCGATTCGCACACCGATGAGATGATCGCGACCGGGCTCTATGACCTCGCGATCTTTGCGTTCTGGGAGCTGGCCGAGGCGCAGCTGCCCAGGGTGCGCGCCCTTTCTCCTGCTACTCGCGTCGTCATCGACGCCATTGATCTGCATTTCGTCCGCAGCACAAGGCAAGCACTGCGACCGCGGCCTGACGGTGTGACGGCCGAAGTTGTCCTATCAACAGGCTCCAACTTCATCCGCGAAATCAATACATACGTGCTGGCAGACGCTGTTTTGGCGGTGTCGGAAAAGGAAGCACAGCTCGTCTCCGATCTGACCGGTGAACCACTGCTGGGTGTGTGGGTCCCGGACGCTGAAGACCTTGAATTGTCCGCGGTGCCTCTGACTTCTCGTAAAGGCGTGGTCTTCGTTGGCAATTTCCGCCATAAGCCGAATGTTGATGCGCTGGACTACTTGTGCCGCGAGATCGTGCCGAAGATTGAAGACGCGCTGGCGCGGCACCCACTCTCCATCGTGGGAAACGACCTGGACAAGAAGATGCTGCCGACTGGACGTGGTATGCAGCATGTCGCTCCAATCGGTTGGGTGCCGTCGGTGATTCCCTACTTGGACCACGCGCGCGCGAGCGTGATCCCACTGACATATGGGGCCGGCACCAAGCGAAAGCTCATACAGGCGCTGATGGCGGGAACGCCAACCGTCTCCACCTCGATTGGGGTTGAAGGCCTCGACCTTGAGGCCGGCAGGGAAGTGCTTGTAGCAGACGACCCAGCAGCCTTTGGGAAGGCACTCGAAACCCTACTGACTGACGATCAGATCTGGACCCTGCAGGCCAAAAATGGTCGGGCGGCCATTGAGCGGCTACACGGCACTGAAGTTGTTCGAGGGCGTTTCCTCAGCGCAGTCGACCGGATATTGGATCGGGTACCGAAGCCAGGTCCATCACAGGAACTCGCACTCGCTCGGCGAAACAGGCTGTCCGACTCGGAGTACCAGATGCTCAAGCAGCGCGTGGCCGAGGTTGTCGGTGACGTCTTGCCTCGGAACGCAACCGTGGTCGTTGCCAGCAGGGGGGACCCGGAGCTGGTCCGGCTCGACGGCCTGCGGGCATGGCATTTTCCCCAGAACGATCAAGGCGACTACCTTGGCTACCACCCACTCGATTCTGCAGCCGCGATCGATGAGCTCGAAAAGTCGCGGGCGCGAGGAGCGGAGTTCCTTGCACTTCCCAGCAGTTCGTTCTGGTGGCTGGAGCACTATCCAGAGCTAGCAGCCCACCTCGACCAGCGATACAAACGCGTCTGGGCTGATCAGGCGTGCATCGTGTATGACCTTCGGACATCTGCGGTGCGCGAACCAGCCGGCGACCTGGGAGCATCGCTCAATGGCGCCGCGGGTACGAACGGTCACGCACCTGCACGACCTGCAACCGTGCCCGAGGCGAAACGACTGATACGCCGCGCTCCCCGGCTGTCGACTCTGGTTGTAGGCATTTACCTAGCCGATCGCGCCAATCATGTCGATGACATCGTCGGCGTCCTGTCGGAATCAAGAGTTGGACACGTCCGCCAGCAGTGGGTCGGCCTTTGTGGTCCAGCTCCCACCAAGCGGGTCGCTGAAGTGACCACCCAATTTGTCTCCGAGCCGACTCCGAAGTATCAATTACTGAATTCGTTGCTCGTTCGCGAGGATCTAGAGCAGTACGACTATATAGTCACGGTCGACGACGACATCCTTCTCCCGCAGGGGTTTATCAGCACTTTCCTGCCGATGCAGGCAAAGCTGGATTTCGCAATTGCACAACCCGCGCGGACAAGCGGGTCGTATATCGATCATCCCATCGTCGAGCAACAGAGGGGTGTCCTGGCCAGACAGACGCTCTTTGTCGAAATAGGGCCTCTCGTCAGCTTCCACCGCTCGATCTTCCACCTGGTCTTTCCCTTTGACTCGGGGAACCCAATGGGGTGGGGGTTTGAGAACGTCTGGTCGTACCGGTTGCTCCAAGCGAATTTGAGGATGGGAATCATCGACGCGACGCCGGTCGACCATTCGCTGCGTAAGCCGGTCGAGCATTACAGCTGGAACGACGCCAACGAGAGCAGGAGCGTGTTCTTCGCAGCGACCCCACACCACTCCTACGAGGAGTGCTTTCACGTGCTCGATGTGGTGACGGTGAGCAAATGACAACTCGTAGGACAGTTCAGACGCCTCAGATCAGTGTCGTTATTCCAACCTACAACCGAGCTGAGCTCCTCACCAAGACTCTCGAGAGCCTGGCGCGCCAGACGATCAGCCCGGCTGAGTACGAGATCGTTGTGATCAACGACGGGTCGACCGACTCCACGGCCGACATCTGCAGCCACTTCGCCCACCGGGTGCGACTCAATTACGCAGCGATCGGAAATTCCGGCATCTCGTCCGCCAAGAATCTCGGTCTTTTCATGTCAGAGGCTCCGATCACCCTGTTCTTCGACGATGACGATATTGCCGAGCCAGGTCTGTTGCGTGCGCACATAGACGTGCACAGCAAATACTCGGAAGAGACGGTTGCCGTTCTTGGCTACACCGACTGGGCCCCAGACCTTCGAATAACACCAGTCATGCACTACGTGACAGAAATTGGACAGTTCTTGTTCTCCTACGGCCACCTCACTGACGGACAGCTTCTGGACTACACGTACTTCTGGGGTGGGCGCAGCTCCTGCAAGCGCCGGTTCCTTACCCAAAACGGAATCTTCAACCAGGACTTCCGAACCATCATCGAGGACATCGAGCTTGGGTACCGGCTGTCGAAGCACGGACTCAAAGTCATTCACTCACGTACGGCAGTCAGCCACATGGCGCGCCCGGTGGGATTCGACGACTTCTGCCGCCGCTGCGAGCGTCAGGGCGAGTCCCACCGGAGGTTCGCGAGCCTCCATTCCGCCCAACAAGTCCAGGAGTACTGCCGAATCCATGACGCGGGGGCCAGCTGGACCCAGCTGGCAAGCGAGCTGCCGGCGATGGTTGAGCGTGTGCACGTCCTTGAGGGGAGATCGATCGACGTGTCTGACGAGCGCTACGCGGCTGCGCGCGACGAGCTCTACGACCTTTACCGCCGAACATTTGAAGCATTTCGGCTCAAGGGCGTCGTGGGTGGAACCATTCCCGATCGATCGGCGCTCGTGGCGCAGAGGCTCGAGACAACCAGGTGAGCAATGCTCCTGTCAATTCGCTGATGACACAAGACGGCTCAATTGCCATTCCGTTGTGCTCCAACCCGGTTTTCATCATTGGATCGCCACGATCAGGCACGAGCATCCTCGCGTGGTCCCTTGCAAGCCACTCGACGTTTTGGACATCAGCTGAGTCGGATTTGCTGTTCTACATCTTCGGCGAGGGCCGTTTTGAAACCGCTTACGAGAGGACCATGGCGCGCGCAGACAGCGCGTGGCTTCGCCAAGAGGGAATCGATAGACAAGCCTTGCTCCGATATGTGGGCTTAGGCTTCAACGCTCTATTCACCAGCCGGAGTCAAGGCAAGCGCTGGATCGATCAGACCCCTGTGTATACCCTCGTCACCGATCTCCTCTACGAGATGTTTCCGGGTGCCTACTTCATCCACATCGTGCGTGACGGTAGACGCGTCGTCCATTCAATGATCAACTTCGCCAACGCCTTTGCCAACGAGTCAACCGCGGCGGAAATGCGGCGTGCGGGCAGGCTACCTGACTGGGCATCGGACTTCCGCGATGCCTGTCGAACCTGGACAGCATTTGTGAGCAGCGCTAGGGCGTTCGGATTGCAGCATCCCGATCGCGTGCTGACAGTGGTCAACGAGGACCTCGTTCAGGACCCTCGAGGCGGATTCGAACGGATACTCGATTTCCTCGGCGCGCACCACGAAGAAGCGCCCATGCGGTTCTTTCAGACCAATCGCATCAACTCGAGCTTTCCGAAAGGCGGCCAGTCCCCAGACCCGCGCATTGCGAGCTGGGAAGCATGGCCGCAAGAGCAAAAAGGCATCTTCATCGAGGAGTGCGGCGATACTCTCGTGGAACTGGGTTTTGCCCGCGAGGACGAGCTGTTGGTGGCCTGCGAACCCGACTCCGGGCGCAACCGCCGAGCGTGAGCGAGTGCCTACCTATTCGGACAGCGTAGACATCGACTTCCGGGGTCGGCCACGCTCTGGCTCCCTGATTTTTGACTGCAACATCTGCGGAGCACCGAATACCGCTGACCTGAACAACTTCGACCGGGAGACCCAGTCATGTTCAGATTGTCAGTCGAGCCCTCGCTGGAGGGCGCTCATTGCAGCGCTGTCATTGGAACTGTTCGGCGACAACATCAATCTCCCTGACTTTCCAGTAAGCCGGCACATCAGTGGACTTGGGTTGACCGATTGGATGGGCTACGCGCGTGTGCTGGCCAACAAATTCGACTATCGAAACACGTACTTTCACAAGGAGCCGCGCCTCGACATAGCTGATGTGGACTCCGCAACGACGAGCTCCGTTGACTTCCTGATTGCTTCGGACATCTTCGAACACGTCGTTCCTCCCATTGAAGTCGCGTTCGCGAACGCAAAACGCTTGCTTCGACCAGGGGGACTCTTGTTGCTGACCGTGCCGTGGGGAGGAGGTCCCCGCACCACCGAGCACTTCCCGCACCTTCATCAATTCGAAATCCTCGAAATGGACGGCCGACATATCCTCCGCAACCTGCGGCTCGATGGCGTAGTCGAGGAGCACTCTGACATCAAATTCCACGGCGGTCAGGGGGCGGTGCTTGAAATGCGACTCTTCGGCAAAGCCGACTTGATCAAGCAATTGGTGGATGCTGGGTTTGAGACGGTCCGTGTTCACGAACGCCCGAATTTCTCAATCGGCGCGTACTGGCCGGGGAACCACTCTTGGCCGGTCGCCGCGAGGGTTCCGGTCGCGCCATGAGCGGGCGGCCGAAGGTTGTGGTGCTCGGGATGATGACCAAGATTCCGGTCGCAGGGGTCATCTGGCAGACGGTGCACTACCTGGTGGGCCTCGAGCGCCTCGGCTACGAGGCCTATTACGTAGAGGCGCACGCGCGCACGCCATCGATGCTCATGGAACGGGCCAACGACGACAGCTCGGCCCAGGCATCGAGATTCCTGAGCCGCACGCTCGGTCGTTTCGGCCTTGGTGACCGCTGGGCGTTCCAAGCCCTGCACGCTGATGGCCGTACGTACGGGCTGAGCGAAGCCAGGCTCGCCGAGCTTTATCGCTCAGCCGCGCTGATCATCAACCTCCACGGCGGCACGGAGCCCCGTCCAGAGCACTGGGCGACGGACCGTCTCGTGTACCTCGGAACCGATCCCGTCGATGTCGAGGTTCAGCTCAGCCAGGGCCGGCAGCAGACGGTCGACTACCTCAAGCCGCATTGCGCGCACTTCACGTTTGGCGAGAACTACGGCCAGCCGGACTGCGGTCTGCCGGTTTCGCCCCAGTTCGCCCTCCGGCCCACGCGGCAACCGGTCGTCCTCGATTTCTGGCAGAGGTTCGGCGACTCCGCAGCCGGACCTTTCACCACCATCGGCAACTGGCGCCAGAGGTGGCGTGATCTGCAGCTGAAGGGCGAGACGTACGGCTGGAGCAAGCACGAGGAGTTCCTTAAATTCATTGACCTCCCGAAGCTTGTCGGGCCCCGCTTCGAGCTGGCCCTGTCCGCGTTCGAAGCATCCGACAAGACGATGCTCGAGAAGCACGGTTGGCAGGTTCGCGAGGCTCTTCCCCTGTCTGGGGACATCGACACATACCGCGACTACATCACCACCTCGTTTGGCGAGTTCACGGTCGCCAAGGACCAGAATGTCCGGCTGCGCACCGGCTGGTTCAGCGATCGGGCCGC
>JACXTT010011810.1_pt1 | contig 11646 bp, 11 predicted proteins | sample 9270951 | NCBI WGS metagenome assembly JACXTT01 (sample SAMN15532306, study PRJNA645909) | rock metagenome | isolation source: weathered quartz diorite | place: Puerto Rico | collected 2017-06-21 | reverse complement strand
TCATGAGGTTGCTCGCGTCGCTTGGCCACTACTTCGCCACGAGCGATCCCTCGGGGCTCCAGATCCATCAGTTCGGCTCGGCGCGGATCACATTCGCCGGCGCTGCGGGGGGTCCGGTGGCCCTCCACATGGAGAGCGCGTATCCGTGGGACGGTCGGATCCGGATTACTATCGATGAGGCCCCTGGCGGCCGTTGGGTGCTGGCCGCTCGAGCGCCTGATGGTGGCGGGGCGACAACGGTGCGGATCAACGGCGCCGCGATCGAGGCCGCGCCGGACGCGGCCGGCTATCTACGCCTGGAGCGGCCCTGGGCCAAAGGCCACGTGGTTGAGCTCGATCTGCCGATCACTCCGCGGCTAGTAGAGGCGCACCCCTGGATCGAGTCGACGCGGGGGTGCGTGGCGATCGAGCGGGGACCGCTGGTGTACTGCCTGGAGCAGTGCGACCAGCCGACTGCCCGCGTGGCAGACCTCGAAATCGACACACGCGCGCCGCTCGCCTCGCGCTGGGACCCGGGTCTCCTAGGCGGGGTGGTGGTGATCGGCGGATCCGGAACGGCTATGGACGTGTCCGGGTGGCGTGACCGATTGTACCGGCCGCGAGGGGCTGACCCAACGCCGGCGCGCCGCCCGCTGGATCTGACCGCGATTCCTTACTTTGCGTGGGCCAACCGGGAAGCGGGCGCGATGCGTGTCTGGATACCCGGCAGTCTATGAGATGTAACTTCGCCAGGCGATCGCGCAAGCCTCATCACTGTCCATAAGAGCTGTTGGCCCACAGGTAAGTCCTGCCCACGCACGGACACTCTGCTGCAATTTGTGACCTTTTTCACAGACGGCGGCGTCCGACGTTCGTATACTGGTACTAATCTTCAGGAATACCCCAGTAATGCTGGGTAGGAGGGCAGACACCTTCACGCGCCCACTGTGAGGATCGGCTAATGAGCCGCGAAACTGAGACCGGATCAGCGAAATCGAAGGTGCCGTTGTTGCGCGTTTTGCGTCCGATCGCAATTTCCATCGCGGTGACTATTTTTAGCGGATCGCTTGTCCTGGCGCAAAGCTTCAATGCACAACCGTTCAGGGTGGCAGGTCTGACGATCACGTTAAGCGGGCTTCCCGATACGTCGTCGGCAGATGTGACGGTCAGATTTCCGGATGGGTTCAGACAGACATACCACTTGACCGGGACGAGCAGGCAACCGGTAGAGAACCTGGCACCGGGGATTTACACGATCAGCACCTCGGACGTCGACGGTTTCGTGACCCCAGAGGATCAAATGGTTGAGCTGAGTGCGGGTCAGATCCTGCCTATCGTGATCGCATATACGCAAAAGCAGCCGGTGACTGGAGTGCTATCCATCAGTTTGAGCGGCCTTCCTGGTACTTCGTCCGTAGATGTGACCGTCAGATTTCCGGATGGGTTCAGACAGACATATCACTTGCCGGGAACGGGCACCGAGACGGTTAACAACCTGGCGCCGGGGACGTACACGATCAGTACCTCGGACGTCGACGGCTTCATGACCCCAGAGGACAAGGTAATCGAGCTGAGTGAGGGTCAGACCCAGAGTGTCGCGATCGTCTACAAACGGAAACAGCCGGTGACCGGAGCGCTAACCGTCGTGCTGAACGGGCCTGCTGATGTATCCTCGGTAGGTGTGACCGTCGCAGGGGCGAATGGTTTCAATCAGAGCTTTAGCCTATCTAGTACTCGCCGCCGTACGCTGCAACGCCTAACGCCGGGTATCTACACGGTGACCGGGGCCGGCATCCCTGGCTACTCTGCTGCTTCCCGTGAGGTCAGGGTGAACCCGGGACAGACCTCGAAGGTGACGATTTCCTACTCTCCGCTGATGGGAGCGTTGTCGATTACGCTGACCGGACTCCCTAGTGCCTCCGTGGGACACCCGGAAGGCCTGTCGGCCACAGTAACCGTCAGCGGACCACATCAATACGGCCAGACGCTCGTCCTGACCGGAGGCCGCGGCGCGACGTTGCGGGGGCTGGCGCCGGGGACATACACCGTCGCGGGGGCCGACGCTGCGGGTTACACCGCATCAGGCAGCCCGACGGTCACGGTAGTTGCAGGACAGACGTCCCCAGTCACGATCACCTACGAGCCGATACCGTCGCCGCCGCCATGGCATCTCCCAGCCATTTGGATAGTTCTCCTCGTTGGCATCGCGATCATAGGTGCGCGTGCTGCACGGCGGAAACAGGGGACTCAGACGCTTCCCGCGATACACGTCCGGGCCCATCGGGACCTCGGAAGGCAGACCATCTACATCGGCGCTCAACGGGCTGGATCCGGGTCCTCCCAATTGACCGGGCTCGCTGTAAGTCTAAGGCCCGTGAGCGATCGAGGACACCAAGAGGTGGAGCATCCGGAAAAGCTGCTACGCGTAAAGGAGGCGGTCGATCATGTCTGAGGGCCCGGCGACGCTTCGTGGATTCTTTGACGGCGTGCCCGTAAGGGTGAGTGACCTGCGGGCGCTGGAATCCGGGGAAGCGCTCGCGTCCTTGCGAAAGCGAATTTCCCAGAGCCATCCTGAGAAGGCATGGCCGGCGGCTCTTGGCGAAGCCATGAAGAAGACGGACGATCTGCTCGACGTGTCTATCCTCGAAGTGCTCGCGTCCGCATGGACCACGGCCGGGATCCTCCGCGAATACGCAGACGCCAAGAAGCATCCTCCCAACGAGTCGACTGTGGTTCCGCTAGTGACGCACACGATCAAGTCGGTTCACAACCCCTACGTTGAACTGCTCATCGGCGAAAAACCGGTAGGGAGAGTGAACTTCGAAGCCGATCTAGAGCTGACCCTTGAGGGCGTACTGCTGACCATTCGGGGAGGCCACATTGTCGAGATGCGTGTTGGCTCGTGTCAGGCCAGTGGTAGTCTGAGTTGTGAAGGGATCACCATTGCTCAGACGAAGTCAAAACCGGTGATGTTGCCTGGGTTCATCTCGTTTGGCAAAGGAACGGTGCCCGAGACGGCGGCGTCACGGTGAGTGGCATGGCTGAGTTCGTCTACCTCCTTGAACCGACCCGGCCGGAAATGCCCGAGCAGCCGACCGAGAACGAACAAGCAGTCGTTCGGGAACATTTCGACCATCTCACACGAATGCTCGAAAATGGCCGGTTGATCCTCGCCGGACGCACCCTCAGTCCCGGGAGCGTCCTCGGGATGGTGGTCTTCGAAGCCGAGTCAGAGGACGAGGCGAGGCAAACTATGGCCAACGATCCGGCCGTAGCGAAAGGCGTGATGCGGGCTACGCTGCACCCCTATCGGGTCGCACTCGCCCGCGGACGCCTGCGCTGAAATCCCGTCTACGGGCCCATGATATTCCGCAATATGCCGGCACCAGGGCCACTGAGCACACCCGTGAGGAGGGGAAGCAGCATCGCTATGATGGGCCGGAGTTGCGCGGCGGCCGACGGTGCGACCAGGCCCCGGTCCTGGAGCCACCGAGTCGCCTCGGGGATCGTCGCGATCGACGCGGGCACGGCGTTCCACACCTGTCCCCTCAGTATGGAGGCGGCGGGGAGATAGATTGCGGCCAGGAGCACCGTGTCGAGCACCCCGCGCCCCGCCACGATTGTCGAGGCAAGACCCTGCACGGTATTCGCCGCGGTCTTGTTGGAGGCGTCGACGAACGTGACGGCCCATCGCAGCAGCGCGTCCTCGCGAATCACGTCGACGAAGAGCAGGGCCGTGCCGGCCTCAAGCACCAGCCTCAACAGCCCGATCCGACTACGGAGGCAGCGCTCGTCGCCGCAGCTGGGCGAAGGCAGGACCAGAGCGGACAGCGCCGCCAGGAATAGCGCGGTGATCTGCCCGCCGCTCGAGAAGAACTGTTGGCGCGCGGGAAGAGCCGGTGCCTGCGCGAACACCGTGTGGGTGAGGAGCGCCCCCGAAATCGCCCCGTAGCTGATGCGCCGCAGCACATACCACGACGCGGCCGCAAAGAGGACCCCGAGGAGCGCGATCCAATGCCACCCGCCGGCCAGGCCGCAGCGCGGCACCGCCGCGAACACTCGGTACGCGATCCAGGCACCGAGGAGCAGGGCCCCGATCAGCAACACAAGGTAGAGGCCCGCGAGGTTGTTCCACGCGAGGTGCGCCGTGTACTCCCGCACGGCGGCGGCCTTCGCGTCGGATCCCGTGATGCTGGCCGACTCGATGAGCTGCCGGAGATCCTCCGATGGGAACGCGTGAGAATCGCTGACGCGGTACAATGCCCAGGACAACCACACGAGCCCCGCAGTGACCAAGAACGGCGAGAGGAGCGTGAATTGCCCTACGACGTCGCCGATCCAATGCGGTGGTGACGCCGGTGGGACGCCCGGCCGCTTGCGTTGGCCTTCAGGGTCCAACATACCGCACCTCGTCCATCGACGTGTTGGCGACGATGGCGCACGATCGCGGATCGATCGTTCCTCTTCCCGAACGCGGGCGCCCCGCCCCGCGGCCGCGGTCTCGGCGCGCGGCGTAGCCCCTGCGTTGGCCAAGCTCTTGGTGGCGCCCGCGGTTCTCTTTGAGGAGGGGCCTTCCCTCCCTTTGATTTTCTGATTCGCTCAATCGTACGGTCCCGCCCGATGGCCGCTTCCTCGGCCCGCCGTTGATACTGTTCCCGTAGCCAGCGCAAGGCTCGTTTCAGCTCCGAGAGGCGGGGCGGTATGCGCTTCAGCATGCGCCAGGCCTTCCATATAAGAAACACAGTCCCTGCCCAATCGTCGCTACTCGGGCACGAAATAGACCGGTGCCCCCTTCCCTGAAGGTGGTCCGCGATTCGGCTGTGAAACATTAGATAGTCGACAACCGGCGGATGATCAGGTCCGCGCGAGCGCAGAACCGCTCAAGGAGGAACGCCGCGATGGAATATGTCCACGTCTACGATGTGCTGACGCAGGCGCGCCAGCGCCTGTTCGACTGGGTGCGTCCGTTGAGCCAGGAACAGTACACGCGGCAGTTCTCGTTCGGAATGGGCACGCTCCGCACCACCCTCATCGAGATCGCGAGAGTCGAACTGGTCTACGGCATGCGCCTGCGCGAGGAGCCACTTCCGCCGCCGCCTCTCCCCGACACCTTCCCGATCAGCGAGACGAAGCAGCCGACCTTCGCCGATCTGGAAAAGGTGTGGACCGTGCAGGCGAAAGAAACCCGAGCGACGCTGGCCGGAACCAAGGACTGGACCCGAACCGTGCCCCGGCGGTTTGACCAGGGCGACAAGACCGTCATCTCGACCGCGAGCAAGGCCGATATCGCGACGCAGATGCTGATGCACGAGGTGCACCACCGCGCCCAGGCGATGGCGATGCTGCGGCAGCTCGGCGTGGAGGCGCAGAACCTCGACTACATCGGGTTCGCGGCCCGGCGCGAGGAGTACCCTAAGGGCAAGGCGCCCGCGGACAAGTGATCGGGCGTCGGGAGCGGAGAATCGGTTACGGTAGAGCGGCCACGATCTTCTTGTACTCGTCCTCGGTGAACGCGCGCATCGTCTCGGTCCGGACGTAGCCTTGCGCACCGCTCTGCAGTAATCCGGCGATCGCCGTCTGATCGTTGGGGGCCTCGCTGATGACCACGGCATCGTACTGCCCCATGGTCAGGTAATACGCTTTGATCTCGCCGCCTCGCTCGCGCGCGCGTTGTTTTGCCGCCGCCAGCCGGTCCGGGCCGTGCTTGATGTCCGCGATTCCCTTTTCTGTCAACTTGACCAGCGTAATGTACGTGGGCATCTCCCCTCCTCGTGGTTCCGCTCCCGTACGCCTCCGACCACGCTTTCAGAACACCTTCCACCTACCGGCGCCATGTATCCATGATAATGAGAATCCCGGCCGCGAGAGCAAGCAGGCTCGTGATTTGGACAAAGCCGAAGAAGAAGAACGGCATGACCGAGCTCAACCCCGCTAGAACCAGGTAGACTCCCAGCAGGAACAGGCCCCAGTTGGTAACCTTCATCAACGTCCTCCTCTCGAAGAGCCGGCCAAAATGACCAACGCGGTCGAGCCCAGCGGCGCTGCCCTACCACCCCATCGCGTAGCCATTGCGCCGGGGATCGGCTCCGCCCGCGAGCCACCCGTCCTCCCGGAACACGATGCCCTGGCCGCCTCCCACCCGCACCGACCAGTCCTCGACCACCTCGAGGCGGTACCCACGGGCCGCGAGCGCCTTCTGAACCGCGGTCGCGAATCGGCCTTCGAGCTGCAGCACCTTCGGCGGGAGCGGGTCGCCCACGTCGTCCTTCCACCGAAACCGCGGCGCGGCGATTGCGTCCTGAATGTTCCGTCCGAAATCGATCAGGTTGATGATCATCTGGGCCGTCGTCTGCGGGATGCCGTAGGAACCGGGCGTGCCGATCAGAAAGGCCAGGCGGCCACCCCGCGCCGCATGGACCGGGCCGAGCGGGTCGATCCCGAACGAGGAGGGGATCGCCTTGCCGCTCGCGCCGTCGACACGCAAGGCGTGGACAGCCCCCGAGGGTGCCTCGCGACGCTTCGCAGGAGCCATCACGTTGTGATCCCCTGGCTTGAGCGAGCTCCAGTGGTGACCGTTGTTCATCGCGATGCCGGTGCCGCCAATGACTACGCCCGAGCCATACCCCGACCCGAGCGTCTGGGTGATGTTGACGGCGAGTCCATCGCCATCGGCTGCAGACAGGTGCGTCGTCGAGCGCTCCGGGGCCCGGCGCGCCCGCCGGATGCGGCGAGCGGCGGATCGGCGGCCGCCGGTGAGTGCTCTACCCTTGGCAGAGCCTGCGCCGGTACGGGAACGTCGCCTGGAAAGCGCTAGGCGGCGGTTGACCTCGTCCCGAAGCTCGCCGACCCGTTCGTCCCCAAGCATCCAATCGATCGGCACATCGACGAAGTCTGGGTCCGCGACATGGGATGCAGAGTCCATGCGGGCCAAGCGAATGGCTTCCGCGACCAGCGCGAGATAGTCCGCGCCGAGATGCTCCATCTTCCCCAGAGCGAACGGTTCGAGGATCCGGAGGGTCTGTAGGATCTGCACCGCGCTGCTGGGTGGCGGGGACACCCGCAGCTCATGCCCCCGATACGTGGCGACGACCGGCGGCTCCCACCGGAGCGTTGCCGGATAGCTCCGGAGGTCGTCTTCGGTGATCAGCCCGCCGTGCTCTGCCATCCACGAGGCGATGGCCCGACCGATCCGTCCCTCGTAGAACGTCTTCGACCCTTCTTCGGCGAGGGTCTTGAGGGTACCGGCCAGCCCTGATTGGCGGAGGACCTCACCGACCTTGTACGGCCGGCCGTTGTGCAGATACGTTCGCGCCGCGTCGGGGTGCGGCGTCAGACGTTCGGCCGCCTGGAGATTGCGTGCATGGTCGAACACCGTGATCGGAATCCCGCCCTCGGCCAGCTCGATCGCCGGCTCGAGGACCTGCGCCCAGCGCAACCGGCCGTACTCCTCGTGCAGGCGGGCCCATCCCGCGACGTTCCCGGGCACCATGGGCGCGAGCGGTCCGAGATCCTGGGTCTCGGCGGTGAAGATTTCGGGCCGGGCGGCGCGGGGACTACGACCCTGGAAGTTTAGGGTGCGCGTCTCACCACTGGGCACCGTGACGACCGCGAGGCCGATCCCGCCGACTCCGGAGAAATATGGCTCCGCCACGGTGATGGCCGCGGCCGTGGCAATAGCGGCGTCGATGGCGGTTCCCCCGGCAGCGAGCATGCGAATCCCAGCCTGCGTGGCCAGCGGATTGGCCGACGCGACCATGCCGCGGCGGCCCAGGGCGACCGGGCGGACGCCAAACTCCGACGCGCCTCCTGTGTATGGCACTCTTCACCTCCAAAAGGATGTGCGTCGAGAAATGTTACGCAGCTGTTGAAAAGGTGGTGGGATCGTTCCCGGCTTCTACGCGGCACGGCGAGTTCCTCTGAGTTCGTGCGAAGCGGTGCGGGCGCGCGCGACATGGCCTTGCGGCGAATAGTTGAGTAAATTGACACTTTCCGGCTTTCCAGAGATAATAAGACGGTCGCGATGCCTCACCCCGCGGGCCGATGCGCCCGATCCTTCCACGCAACCACCGGCGAAGTTCCTTGCGGCGGAGCAACGGCGTGCCGGCGACGCTAATCGTCGCGAACCTTCGAGCCGGCGGCGGCCGCGCCAGGGACGTCCTGCCGCTCGTTACCAACGCCGTGCGACGCGCGGGGCGCGAGTACGAGTTGATCATCGCCCAAACGGGCGAAACGACCGCGCCGTTGCTGGCCGAATTCCTCTCGAAGCGACGGGCCGACGTCGATCAGGTCGCCGTGCTCGGGGGCGATGGCACGCTCAACGGCGCCGTGAACGGCATCCTGGCCAGCGGATCCAACGTGCCGCTCGGCATCATCCCCTGCGGGACAGGAAACGAAATAGTCCGGTCACTCGGCATCCCGAAGGATCCGGAAAAAGCGGTCGAGATCATCCTCCGGGGGCAGGTCTGTCCGGTCGACGTTGGGAGGGTCAACAACCGGTACTTCTTCCATATCTTTGGCCTGGGATATGATGTCCAGGTCATCAAGATGGTGAACACCCTGCGCGCCCGGTACCGGCTTGCCCGCAACCGATCCGTGTATTACGTGGCGTCGCTCCTGCTGCTCTCGGCCGGGTTCGACCCGTTCGCGGTACGGGTTCAGGTCGGAGAGCGAGTGTTCGAAGGCCGCGCAATCATGATCGTCGCCGCGAACGGCCGGATGTACGGGGAGCGGCTGCTGGCGCTTCCGGCGCCGAGCCTCTCCGACGGCCTGCTGGACCTCTACCTGCTGCAGGAACTCCGCACGCGGTCCTTCCGCAAGACCGCGCGGCTGCTCAGGCGGCTGCCGGTGCCCGAACTGAGCGTGCAACGGTGTTCGGCTGTGCGCATCGAGCTGGACCGGCGCCGGGAGGCCCAAGTGGACGGCAGCCTGCTGGGCCCGGCTCAGACCTATGAGTTGTCGCTGTTACCGCGGCGGATCTCCGTCATGCACCCGGCGCCGCCCGCGTTGGTCGGCGTTCCGCGCCGCGCGGAAACCGGCGCCGAACGCGCGTAGGCTATGTTCCTGTCGATCCTCTCCTGTAACTACGGAGGCGGCCATCGCCGGGTCGGGGAGGCCATCGCCGAGGAGTGGGAGGCGCGGACGGGCGGGCGGGCCGAGATTGTCGACTACTTCGCCCAGTTCGTCCATCCGGTGTTCGACGCGGTGACCAAGTTCTCGTACATTCAGAGCGTCCGGCGGGCGCCGGTGATGTACGGCATGTTCTACAAGGCGACCGGCGAGATCAAGCCCGACTCGCTGGTGCAGCGGGCCATCAACCGGATGGGGTTCGACCGCCTCGAGCGGTACCTTCAAAGCGAGCGCCCCGACGTCGTGTGCTGCGTCCATTGCACACCCGCGGGCACGATGTCCGATCTGAAGCTCGCCGGGCGCACCGCGGTCCCGTGCATGACGACGATTACCGACTACGTGACGCACAGCCAGTGGATCCATCTGGGCGTGGACCGGTATGCGGTGCCGTCGTCGTCCGTACGGGACGGGCTGCTCGCGCGCGAGATCCCCGCGCAGCGCATCACCGTGACCGGACTGCCGATCGAGCGCAAGTTCCTCCGGCCGCTGGATCGGGAGGCACTCCGGGCCCGCTTCGGCCTCGTCCCCGGGCGCCCGACAATCCTGGTCATGGCCGGCGCCTACGCGATGCTGGGGGGGGTGGGCGATGTCACGAGGGTGCTGGCACGGTTCCCACGGCCGCTGCAGGCCCTCGTCGTGTGCGGACACGACCGCCGCATGACGGAACAGGTGCGCGTGCGGGCGGCCGAGGGCCCGCACCCATTCAAGGTCTTCGGGTATGTGGACAACGTCGAAGAGCTGATGGCGGTCAGCGATCTGCTGATCACGAAGGCTGGGGCGGTCACAGTCAGTGAAGCCCTGATGCTGCGCTTGCCGATGCTGATCTACCGGCCGATTCCAGGCCAGGAAGAAGGCAACACCGCCTATCTCCTCCAGCACGGCGCGGCGCTCGCTCCCAGGACTCCAGCGATGCTCCACGAGATGCTGGAGCAGCTCCTTGCCGATCCCGCGCGACTGCAAAGGATGCACCAAGCCGCTTCGACGCTGGCCCGGCCCGGAGCGACGGAACACGTTGTCGCCCAACTGGCTGTGCTCGCGACCGAGTCGCGCCCGGATCGCGCACCGCAAAGGATACCCGCCACCTCCAACCCCCGGACTTGAAGGCCCCAAACGAGACCGTCCTTCTAGCGGCCACGGTCGCGCTGGTCGAGTTCGTCCATGGGGCGTTACTCTTCGTCCTGCTCCCGACCCTGGTCGCACAGCGTCTTGGCTGGCCGATGGGCACGACGGGCGCCGCGGTCTCCACGTACTTCTTCACCGAGGTCGCCGCGAAATTGGTCTCCGGGTGGCTCGTCGACCGGCTCGGGTCCCGGCAGATGTTACTGTGGGGCTTCTGGGCCTACGTGGTCGCGTTCGCAGCGCTGGCGATGTCACGAACGACATGGGGCGCATTTGTCGCGCTCGCGGCGATGGGCGCCGGAGCTTCACCGCTGTGGCCCGCGGCGCTGACACGCTTGACGCGGACCGCGGGGGCAGATGTCGGCGGCGTGCTGGGGCACGTCTTCTCGACCTGGTTTCTGGGCGCGGGGCTCGGCATCGGGACTGCCACCCTGCTCAGCCGGACGAATCACCCTGTCTCGCTCAGCGTCTTCTTGCTGCCGCTGCTCGGGGCGGCGTCACTCGGCCTCCTCGTGCCGCCGGATCCGCAGAACGGCCGGCAGGCGGTCAAAGCGCCGCCGATCGGGACGCTGCTGCGCCTCGTCGGCCGGTCGCTGGTGAGGCTCGCGACGAGCCTGATCCCGCAGATTCTGGCCGTGGGCGTGCTCATCCCGATCGTCGTGCCGTATCTCGAGAGCGTGCGCGGGCTCGACGAACGCCAGCTGCTCGTGCTCATGGTGCTAGGCATGGGCGCCGGCCTGTTGCTGCTCGCGCCGGCTGGGCGGATGGGCGACCGGTTGGGCCGGCGGCGGACCTACTCGCTGGCCCTTGGCGCCGTTGCCCTGTTGCTGGTCGCGGTGCCGTACTGCCGGGCGCTGTGGTTGCTGATCCTCGATTTCGTCGCCATGGGTGTCGGATACGCGTTCGTGCTGCCTGCCTGGAACAGCATGCTCCTGCGGCTGCTCCCCGAGGATGTGCGTGGCGCCGGCCTCGGCATCCTGATGACGGTGGAAGGGATGGGCGGCGTCATCGGCCCGCTTGTCGGCGGGCTCCTCTGGCAGCTGGCGGACCCATCCGTCCCGTTCTACGTGAGCGGGATCCTCTTGCTGCTGGCCTCGGTCGCCGCCACCCGGTGGAGCGCAGACGCCGTCGAGGGCTAGCTGCGAGCCCACAAAGCGCTCCCAGCGGTCCGCAGGCGCGAAGGGCACCGGGCCTCCTATGGCCGGCGGGCCACGACGATCGCCCAGCGGTGCCTGAATCGAAGGATGTCCCCATCGAGGAACGGGGCGAGGCCGGCGAGATCGCCGGGGATCGTCTCGAGCAGCATCGCACGGACACGGGCCGCGACATCGCGTGGCGTGGCTGCCACCCGGCACCACTCGTCCAACTCCCGGGGCAGTGATCCACTCGTGGTCCCGGCTGGGGTCAGACCTTCCGCGGCGA